>Ga0224512_10004047_pt1 | contig 12607 bp, 9 predicted proteins | sample SF_May12_sed_USG_4_FD_169103 | JGI IMG/M metagenome (GOLD analysis project Ga0224512, IMG submission 169103) | Sediment microbial communities from San Francisco Bay, California, United States - SF_May12_sed_USGS_13 | ecosystem: Environmental > Aquatic > Marine > Sediment | place: USA: California... | reverse complement strand
CTGCCGGACTGGCGATCTTCGGGGTGGCGCTGTTCTTCGACGTTCCGCTGCCCGAGAGTCCACTGTGGTTCGCCCTCTCGTTCGTACTCGCCGCACTATCGATCTTCTCGATCGGGCTGTTGGTCGGAGCGCTCGTAAAGACCTCGGTGGCCGGACAGGCGGTCGGAATGGCGATCTACTTCCCGATGCTGTTCTTCGCGGGCGTGTGGATCCCACGCACGATCATGGGTGAGGGCCTGCGGTTGTTCAGCGACCTCACGCCACTCGGCTCGGCCGTTCAGGCGCTGGAGGACTCCTGGTTCGGAGCGGCTCCCGGTTTGTTGAACCTCGGCGTCATGGCGGCGTATGCGATCGTGGCGGGGGCGCTCGCCATCCGGTTCTTCAGGTGGGAGTGACCATTGGCCTGACGGACCATCTCCTCTATCGGGTCGGAGGGCGCTTGCGAGACGATGACCTCCGTGGTGCACAGTGATTGATCAGACCGGGACGGCCTTCGACGATGCGAGTAGATGGCGGCTGGAGCCGCTGTCGGCCCCGTCGTCGTGGGAACGGTGGGTCGACACCGTGTTCGCCTGGCTTCCCTACGGGCTCCTGGTGATGTCTGTAGCGTTGGCTCAGTTCGAGAGCCGCGACGTTTCTGATCGGCTGCTGACCGTCGGACTGTCTGCCATGGCTGGCATCTGGACCTGGGCGACGTTCACACGTGCGGGCAGACCCACTCGCATCCCCCAGGGAACGCTCCGGTTGTACATCGTTGGTTTCGTGATCATTGCCGCCGTCCTGGTGTTCCACCAGACGATCTTCCTGATCTACGGGTGTGCCGGCTTCTTCCACGCAGCGCTGCTGCGGCCCTGGCCGCTGGTGTTCGTCGGGATCGGCGCCTTCGCCTTCGTCGTCCACTCGCACATCGTCACGACCGAGAGCAGCGCCGAACACTGGGCGCTCTATCTGGGCGTCGTCGCAATCCAGACCCTCACGACCGGCGCAGGACTCTTCGCCGGTGAGCGGATCACCGAGATCGCCGACGAACGGCGTTTGGCCCTCATCCGTCTCGAACACGCAATGGAGGAGAACGCCGGACTCCACGACCAGCTCGTCGTGCAGGCGCGTGAGGCCGGGATCCTCGACGAGCGTGAGCGGATGGCAGGCGAGATCCATGACACGATCGCCCAGGGGTTGGCAGGCGTGATCACCCAGATCGAAGCGACCCACCAATCATGGGGCGACGACCAGGAGATGAGACGGCATCTCGACACCGCTGCCGAGATCGCCCGCCAGAGCTTGGCGGACGCTCGCCGTTCCGTGCGGGACATCCGGCCGACCGAGCTCGACGGAAGCCGCCTCCCCGCAGCGATCAGCGAGGTGGCACGCCGCTGGTCGACCACGGCTGGGGTCCCGGTTCAGTTCACGGGCACCGGTGAGTCACGCACCCTGCCCACCCAGATCGAGGTCGCACTGCTCCGAGCCGCCCAAGAGGCGCTGGCCAACGTGGGCAAACACGCCGAAGCCGGCCGAGCCGGGATCACACTGTCGTTCACGGACGACTCGGTCGTGCTCGACATCCGTGACGACGGTGTCGGATTCGATACGCACGGCCAGCTGAAGCGCGACAGCTACGGGCTCACCGCGATGCGCAGACGCGTCGAACAGGTCGATGGCGAGATGCATGTCGAGTCGGCCCGAGGCGAGGGCACGGCCATCTCCGTGAGAGTTCCGACCGACGCCTCCAAGGACATCGCGTGACCGACCACGACGATCGCACTCCGATCAGGCTGCTGATCGTCGACGACCATCCCGTCGTTCGTGACGGGCTCCGCGGCCTGTTCGCCGGAGACCCCGACTTCGAGGTGGTCGCCGAGGCGTCGGACGGCTCCGACGCGATCTCGCGCACCGAAGCGTTCCGACCCGACGTCGTGTTGATGGACCTGCACATGCCGACGATGGACGGCGTGGCCGCAACCCGGGAGATCGTCGACCGCGAGCTGGGGGCGAGGGTGCTGGTGGTCACCACCTACGACGCCGAGAGCGATGTGCTGCCTGCGATCGAAGCGGGCGCCACCGGGTACGTCCTGAAAGACACGCCAAGGGAAGAGCTCCGGGACGCCGTCAGGGCCGCCGCTGCCGGAGAGACGGTGCTCTCACCACCGGTGGCGAGGCAGCTGGTTGGCCAGGTCCGCCAGCCCGGCCGAGGGACGCTGAGCGATCGAGAGCTCGAGATCCTCAAACTCGTCGCCGGGGGCGCCACCAACAAGTCGGTTGCCAAGGAGCTGTTCATCAGCGAGGCCACCGTGAAGACACACCTCCTGCATGCCTTCGAAAAGCTGGGCGTTCACCATCGGGCCGCCGCCGTCGCGGCCGCCTACGAGCGGGGGCTGTTGACACCAGGAGATTGAGAGGCGTGAGTGGCGCTAGACGGGGTGCCACTCACCACAGAAGGGAGTCCACCATGGATGCGCACAAGTCGACTGCTCGAGCGATCGGCATCCTGTTCATCATCGCCTCGGCCGCTGCGATCATCGGCGGCACACTGGCGCTACCCGCCACCGAGGCAGGTTTCCTGTCGGAGGCCGCTGGGTCGGAGACTCGTGTGGTCTTCGGGCTGATCCTCGAACTGGTGCTGGCGCTGGCAGTCTTCGGAATGGCCGCACTGTTCTTCCCGATCCTGAAGAAGCAACACGAGGGTATGGCCATCGGGTACGTCGCCACCCGGACACTCGAAGGCGTGTTGATCACCGCCGGCACCATCTCCGCTGCGCTCATGCTCGCGCTCAGCAAGGGTTTCGGCCCCGACGGAACCGTCGAAGGGGTCGAACCGCTGGCCGATGTGCTCTTCGCGGCTCGTGAGTGGACCTACTGGTTCGGGCCGATGGCGGTCTTCAGTGTGAGCGCCCTGATCCTCAACTACCTGCTGTATCGCTCACGAGTGGTTCCGAGCTGGATCTCGATCTGGGGATTCATCGGTGGCGTGCTGCTGTTGGCGAGCGCCATCATCGAGATGTTCGGGACCTCCCTCGGAGGTTGGCAGGCGATCTTCACTGCGCCGATCGGTGTCAACGAGATGGTCCTGGCGGTCTGGCTGATCATCAAGGGCTTCGACATGCGTCACCTCGAGCAGTCACGCTTCGAGCGAGAACTGGTCGGCGTCTGAATCGAAGGGGAGTAGATATGACACAGACAACCCATCACCGAATCATCGTGAAGCGACGCGGGGGCCCGGAGGTGCTCGAATACGCCGAGGCGCCACTCCCGGTGCCACAACCCAGCGAAGCCCGTGTCCGGGTCGAAGCTGCCGGGGTGTCCGCCTACGACGTGATGCTCCGGGGACATCGGTTCCCCGGCTTCACCAAGGTCCCCTACACCCCGGGCTGTGATGTCGTCGGTGTGGTCGACGATGTCGGGTCGGGAGTGGACGGACTCGAGGTGGGCCGGCGAGTCGCTGCCTCGACCGGACCCGGCAACGGCGGGTACGCAGAGTTCATCTGCCTGCCGACCGACGCACTGGTCGAGGTCCCCGACGGCGTCGACCCCGCCGAGGCGGCGTGCCTGCCCGCCAACTACCTGACCGCCTACCTGGCGATGCACGAGACCGCCAGGGTCGAGAGCGGCGAAAAGGCCCTGATCCACGGTGCAGCAGGCGGGGTCGGCTCGGCGCTACTCGAACTCGGCTCGCTCGCCGGCCTCGAGATGTTTGGGACTGCGTCGAAGCACAACCACGAGTTGGTCGAGAAGCTCGGGGCAACACCCATCGACTACCGGAGCGAGGACTTCGTCGAACGGATCCGGGCCTTCACCGGCGACGGTGTGGATGTTGTGTTCGATCCGATCGGCGGGTGGCGACAGTTGTGGCGCTCGTACCGGGCGCTCCGGAAGGGGGGCAGGCTGGTGTGGTTCGGGGTGGCGGCGACGTCGAAGAGTGGGATGCTCGTGATCCCGGCCAGCCTGGCGATGCAGGGCCTGTTGTCGATCATCCCCGACGGGCGCCACGCTCCGCTGATGGACAACGCCGGCAAGTTGGCCGGCGGCGAGAACACCTGGTATCGGAGGACCATGACCGAGCTTCTCGACTACCTGGCTGCAGGGAAGATCCATCCGATCGTTGCCGAGCGGATCCCACTGGCCGAGGCATCGAGGGCGCACGCGCTGATCGAGCGCGGCGGCTACGCCGGAAAGGTGGTGCTAGTCACCGGTCGGTGATCCTGACGGCAATCCGAGGCTTTCTCCACTCGCGGTTGCCTTCGGCCCGCAGCGACGGCTGGAGACGAGCCGCACCCAGGGTTTCGTTGTGTTGACATGGAGGCTTCTGTACGGTCGTGAGCGAAGGAGGCGCGACCATGCACATCATCCCGTACATCAACCTTTCCGGTACTGCCGAGGAGGCGTTGAACTTCTACCAGGGCATCTTCGGGGGAAGCATCGAGATCACCCGCTGGAGCGACATGCCGCCGAATCCCCACATGCCCGTGAGCGACGAGTGGCAGAACAAGGTGATGCACGGCGCGCTGACCATCAGCGACACGATGGCCGTGTATGCCGCGGACTCCGTGATGGAGGAGGAGACGGACAAGCAGGCAAGCAGCGTCTTCCTGCACCTCGAGTTCGACTCCGAGGACGAACTGCGAGCTGCATGGGACCGACTCTCGGCAGGCGGCAGGGTGAACATGCCGGTTGACAGACAGTTCTGGGGAGCCGTGTACGGCGACCTCGTCGACAAGTTCGGCATCGGTTGGGGGCTCCACCACCAGCTTCCGGAAGACGCTGGCTGACACAACGCTCCGCTGCCGCGCAGTTGAGGGTCCGCGCGGGTGTGTCCCCATGGAACGGCAAGGTTCCCGCGAACCGCCCTACATCGACAACCGACACTCGTGAACCAACCGACCAGACAGCAGTCCACGGCGGTTCGGAGGTAGGGGGAAGCCCCCGCACCCGCAGCACCCCTACCCACTTCGTGGGTCCCTTCCCCCGTCGCTGCCGCTCCGAGGGAACACACCCTCTCAGCCGCCCGTCACCTGAAGTGGAAGCCGATGGCTCGTCGATCAGTCTGCTGGGGTCGCAGGCACCCCGAGCGCGGCCAGTGCGGCAAGGTACTGGGCTTGCGAGTACTGATAGTCGCTGTGAGTGAGCAGGGTCCCGTTTGGGCCATCTGACGTGACCATGGTCGAGTCGTCGTTCAACGCAACGATGTTGGCGCCAAGAGGGTCAGTGTCTCGCCAGAGGTTCTGCCAGTGTCCGCCGACGGCCGCAGACACAACTCCAAACGTATCGGAGTTGAAAGATCGCGGGAACAGCGCTGCGTAGTGCCGGTCGAGGAGGTTGCCGTACGTCATGAGCCGCACGAGGGCCAGGCTCTCCGGATCGAGGCTCGCAGACAGCTCCTCGATCAATGGCATCGCGATCACCGCCCCCTGGCTATGGGCGCTGATGACCACGGCATTGCCCTGTCCGGTCAGGAAAGCGATACGGTTTGCGAGATCGGTCACTGCGCGCATCACATAGGGGACGGGCGCCCAGGGGTGGTACGAGCGCGGCCAGTAGTTGACGAGATCCCAGAAGACCCCGACGGCGCGCCGGTTGGAACGCGCACTGGATGCCCGGACAAGGAACCACCCAACCGCGAGCACCGGCACCACCGCAGTGGCGTACGACGCAACGAAGAGGAAGGCATTGGCCAGAGTGGAGGCGAGATCGCCTTCTGGTGACTCACAGCCTCCGACGTTGCAGAACGGCTCGATCACCCAACGATCGAGGAACAGCCACAGCGCCGCACCACCGATGACGAGCGCCATGCCCACTCGCCGTCCGGCGGCAAACGCCACGAGTATCGGCAGCAACCAGGCGACCGCGGCCCACGAACTGTCGCGCGGATCCGGAAGCTCACTGAACACGTACAGGCCCCCGAAGACAAAGAACACCGCAATCAGCCCGAGGCCTGCCACACGCAAGGTCCCCACCAAGCCCCACACAGCACTGCGCAACCGAATCGCCCTCTCCAGCGCTGTGGACGGGACAACAGCGGGTTTCCAATCCGCGAAGAAGGCGGTCGCGACCGCCAAGGCAGTCACTGCGAACACGAAGGTCGTCAGATCGATTGAGACCAGCGACTGCTTCCTGTCTACCGCGAGGACGATCCCTGACGCCGCCGACGCAGCAGCGGCGAAGGCGAACGTTGCGAACGCTGGGCCGATGCCTGTGCCGCCGCTCGACCATGAGACGATCAGTGCGGCGACGACCAATCCGACGGCCGAGAGGACGACACCGGCGAATGCCAACTCGATGGACTCGACTGCCGTGGAGATGGATTCGGATCTGAGCGTCACCACCGATGCCCAGACCCAGAGGGTTCCCGCGAGACCGGCGAGCGCAGCCGCCACCACGGGATTCGCCATCGCTACGAGGATCGCCCACAGAACAACTGCGAGCGTGAGCAACGACAGTGCGACGGCGTACCAGCTGTCGCTCGAATGCCCTACGACCAACGCGATCATGCTCAGCCCACCGGCGACATGGAGCAGCCCGTCTGAGAGCGTGGAAGCTGCTGCGACGTACTCGACCGACGGAGCCGTCACAGCCAGATCCTCGTCACTGCTCCGAATCCGAGTGAGCGCAAATAGCGAGGCGACCAGCACGCCGCTGAGAAGCGCTGCCAGGAAGAGCCGCGTGTTGATCTCGGCGGCCCATTTGTTGACGGCCGTCTCGAGCCAATCCGGCATCCAGGAGGTGGTGTCCGGCGTGAGCACGACTCGGAAGACGTTGAAGGACGCCACGCCGACGAACGCCGAGAGCACCACTCCGAGGAGGCGGATCTTGCTTCGATAGCGCTCAGCGCCGGCGCCCAATGGCGCCATCCAGCCGGCGACGTTCAGCAGCGCGAATGGCAGCACGAGGAGCCAAGCCGCCGTGAGTCGAGACGCCGATGTCAGCCCGCCCCAGCTGTAGGCCTCGATGACCCCCTCCTCCTCGGGTTCGCCGGTCTCAGCCCGGTAGAACCCCGAGCGAGCGTCGCCCGCCACCCGGATCGGAAAGTCGCGCAGGAGGTCCTCGGGTGGCGTTCCCGACACACCGTGAATCCGAAGCTCGACGACACCCGCTGGCAGGGTGATCGGATACAGGTCCTCCGGCGCCTCCACCGCGCCGACCATAGGGGGCCTGGCCCGGCCCATGCGGCGCAAACAGGGCGATCGTTCCGGGGCACCCTGATCGCTTGGTACGTCACTCGTACGTGTCGAGGAATCCCTGCAATCGCTCGACCGAGCCGGCGAGGAAGCCGTCGAGATCGTCCATGTCGATGTTGAAGACGAAGTTCGTCATCATGACTCGCCGGGCCGCCATGAAGACGGCCAATTCCTCGTCGTCGGTCGGCCATGGCGCTATCTGTTCGTAGCCGCGACGGAAGGCCGCCGACAGCTCATCGGCGTCGGGTCGGCCCTGGAAGTAGTAGAAGGTGATGGCGAGGTCCTGCGCGCGTGACGCCCACATCACGTCGGCGAAGTCGAGCGCCCACAGCCGGCCCCGGGAGACGTGCACGTTCCAGAGGTGCAGATCGCCGTGGACGATCTGGCGTTCACCTTGCACTTCGAGTCGAGGCTGGACGAGTTCGATGGTGCGCTCGATCACTTCGAGCCCGCCTTTCGGGAGACGAGCGGCGTTCTCGGGCACGTGATAGACGACCGGGTCGACCTCCTCGGAGAAGTAGAAGACCCGGTCCCAGGCCATCGGCTTCGTCGGTGTCGGGTGGGTCGCGCCGTGGACGTGGAGGGCAGCGGAGATCCGACCATATGGTTCGAACAACTCCGGGCTGTACCGGTCGGCGAGCGGTCGGCCAGGTACCCAGGAGAACAACACACACCGGCGTTCGTCGGGCACCCCGGCGACACTCGCCCTCGTGAACAGTTCGCCCTGCTTGGTCCGACGCGGGACCGACACATCGACCAGACCATCGAGCGCTTCGAGCCACGAGAGTTCGATGAGCATGTTCTCGTCGGTGTGCTCCTGCACGAGGTCGACACGGAGGGCCAGCGGGCCATCCGGTGTGTCGACCCGGTACAGAGCATTGACGAACCCGCCGATCAGCGACACCCGACGAGCGTCGACGTCGTAGTCGCCCAATGCCGCTGCGGCGACGGAGCGGAGGCGCCGGAGCTTCCCGCGTTCGGTCAACTCGTCCCAGGGTTTCACGAGCCTCAGTCTTCCAGAGCAGGCGGAACCGCACACGGGAATTCGGCGCCTCGGACACCTGGTCCGGACTCGTGTCCTATGGTCCCCGGAAGCCGCATCGCAACCGAACACTGCCGCCCGAGCCATCTCCCGACGTGATTCCAGGCACCGACTTCCTGAAACCGGTCGAACACGTCGACGTCGACGAAGACGCCCAGATCGAAGGGATCATCCGCTTCCTCGTCGGGAAGATGAAGAAGACGTATCGGGCTGGATCAGGCTCCGAGGTCCCCGACGTCTTCGAAGACGGACACGGGCTGACCACCGCGCTGCTGCGAGGAACCCTGACGATCGACGATGAAGACCTCGCCCAGCTCCCGGACCCGCTGCTGGTCGGCCTGTTGGAACAGGGTGGTGAGTACCCGGTCGTGGCGCGTTTCAACGTGATCGACACCACCCAGGGGGTTGTGATGGGACCACGGCTGTCGATCAAGTTGCACGTGAACGATCGAGACGTCGACATGGTCATGGCAGCGTTCGTTCCCCCACCCATGCCCAACTTCTTCATCCGAGACGCCAGCGACCTGCTCTTCGTCGCGGGGATGCCCGGCGCCATTCTGTCTCCCACTGGTTTGACGACCGCAGCTCGTCTGCGCGGTCGGAACATCCGCGGGTTCAACGCCTATGCGAAGAAGGAGATCACGACCGGCCCGTTCGGTACACGCTATGGCACGCTGCTTCCATACCGGCTGGGCGACGCCGCATCGAAGTGGCTGCTGGACCCAGAACAGCAAAACACGATCAGCCCGCCGCCGGACAAGCACTACGCGATCCATCAGGCGAAGGCGGTGGAGCAGTGGTTCACGAACGGCGGAAGCGACATCTCCTTCCGGCTGTCCACGCAGGTCGCAACCGTCCAAGGGACGCCGGGGCCCATCAGGGCGGTCGAGGACGGTGAAATCCGATGGGACGAAGACCGCAATCCGGTATACGCCGTGGGTCGGTTTCACTTCCCCGCCATCGAACTCTCTGAGATGATCGCCGACTTCGGACCGCCGCACCAGTGGCCGAATCTGCTGCGATTCAACATCGGCAACACCCTGGACGAACACACGCCGCTCGGACAGAACAACCGAGTGCGGATGCGGCTCTACGAAGCACACTCGAACGCCCGTCGTTCACACCTGCACGGCAATGAGGCGCCAACGCTCGGTACGCCATTCGGTTGAGCCCGGTCGCCTGGCGCAGAGTTAGGTGGCTGTGAGCGAGGTCTCGTATCTCTCCCGGTGAGCCCCGTGTCGTGGGCAGCGGCGCCGAAGTGCGTCGGAGAGGAGAGAGACATGAAACGTAGGAACACGTTGATCGGGCTGGCGGTGAGCCTGCTCATGATCATCGGGATGGTGCCGGCGGCTGCCCATGAAACCGGGACGCTCGGGGACGATTCGGATCGATTGAAAGGCCGGACCTACACGGGTGTGCTGAGCGACGTGAGCCCGGGCGGGGTGCCGTATGAGGCCATGTCGGACATCCGATGCGAAGACGGAATGGCGGGGATCTTCCCGTGCCACAAGGTCGACCTGGCGTCGTTCATTCCGTTGCCGGATCTGGAGGCGACATTCATCAATGACGTCTGGGGATGGACCGATCCAGTGAGCGGCATGCAGCTGGCGATCGCCGGGACCTTCCAAGGTACGGCGTTCGTCGACGTGACCGACGGCATCAACCCCGTGTATCTGGGCACACTGCCGACTCCGACCGACCCGAACGACATCGGCAACATCTGGGGTGACATTCGCGTGTACGAGGACACCGCGTACATCGTCAGTGAAGCGCTCGACTTCGGCACCTTCGATCCGACATCGGACGAGATCGCCGGATTCGGTATCCAGATCGTAGACCTCACTCAGTTCCATGGAGCGACCGGCCCGATCGAAATCGCCGAGGCGAACCGTCTCGACGACATCGCACAGGCACACAACGTCGCCCTCAATGTCGAGAGCGGCCGTATGTACGTGGCAGGCTCGTTCGCAGGCCTGGACAACGACTGTGCGATCTCCAATCCGGTACTCCCGGTGCTCAACGGAAGCGGCGGCTCGATCATCTACGACGTGGCGACGGACCCGCTGAATCCGACCGTGATCGGGTGTCTCGACGACGCCGCCTACAACCACGACGTGCAGTGCGTCACCTACCACGGTCCCGACACCCGCTACACCGACAGTGAGATCTGCATCGGTTCGAACGAGTCACACCTTGCGATCTACGACGCAACAGACGCGGCAAACCCGGTGGTGCTGGCGAGGGCGGAGTATCTCGATCTTCCGTTCTTCGATCCTGATCGTGGTGTCCCGAACTACTACACCCATCAGGGTTGGTTGACCGAGGATCACGCCTACTTCTTCCTCGGCGATGAGCTCGACGAATTCTTCGGTCCGGCAGAGGAGCGCTCCACGTACCTGTGGGACATGGCGGACCTCGAGAACCCCGAGGTGATCGGTGTTCACACCGACGGGAACACGTCGATCGACCACAACATGTTCGTCCATGACAACCTGTTGTATCAGTCGAACTACTCGTCGGGTTTGTGGATCTACGACACCTGGAAGGTCGAACAGGGCAGGATGACCTCCCGCGGATACTTCGACATCTTCCCGGCGAACGACGTGACCGACTTCTTCGGGACATGGGGCAACTACCCGTACTTCGGTGACGGCAAGGTCGTGGTGACCTCGAGTGACGAAGGCCTCTTCGTGCTCCAGTCGCGGGCCAAGTCGGCAGCGAACAACAACCGCAAGCGGATCGGCGGCCGCTGAACCGAGCAGCCGCAGGCGCCGCCCTCGACGACGGCGGCGCCTGCGCGACCGCGCATCGCTGGACTGAGCTCCAATAGTGTGGGATCGCTCGGTGGAAAGGTCGGCGATGTCACAAGCGCGCATAGGAACGGGCGAGGTACGCCTCGTCTACTGCCTGGGCATCGACATGATCGAGTCGACGATGCCCGGGCTGCGCATGACCCAGGTGGAGCTCGACCGATTCAATCGGGCGCTCGTGGCGCAGATCGAGCCACATCTCGAAGCGCTCAAGTTCGACGACCTCCTCATCAAATTCACCGGTGACGGCTGGATGCTGATGTCACCCGAGGTCCGCGACGCGGAGCGGCTCTGCGCCCTGGCGACGCTGATGCGGGACACGTTCACCGACGAGATGCAACGTCGGACCGGCCTCCCTTCGACTCGCATCCCGCACCTGCGCATGGCGATCTGCACCGGCCGCGACATCCGCGTCCAGCTGTGGCACGGGTCGTTCGACTGGGTGGGCGACTCGGCTCGCAGGGCGGATCGAAGTGCGAAGTTCTGCTTCCCGAACGAGATCCTGATCGACAGCTCGGTACAGAGCCTGGTGATGCGTGACTTCCTCACGACCAGGGTCGATCCCGGCTCGCGCCCGGCTCGGTCGGCGAAGTGGGAGGAGGAGATCCCGCTCTGGTCGCTCGAAGAACTGCGCATCGAAGCGGCCGAGGACTGGGATGCCGCCGCGGCCTACGTATACGTCCTCAGTCGGACCGGACGCCTTGACGATGCCGCGGAGGCGTCCCTCCGAGCGGCCGCCCAGATCGGCGGTGACGGCCATGCCCTGGAGGTACCGGGTGACCCGAGGACGATCCAGCGGTGGAACCGGCTGATCGCTAACTCGCCGTCGTACGACTCGATCCTCGAACTGGTCACTCGTCTGATGGAGAGCCCGACGCAGCCCAACGCCTCGACGCTGGTGGCGTTGGTCGAACGCGCACCGACGTTCCACGAGGCGATCCGATGGGTGGCGAACCTCCGCTTGAAGGGCGTGCAACCCGACGACGTCGTGTACACGACCCTGATGAGCCGAGCGCCCGGCTTCGGCGACGCGCTCGAGCTGCTCGAGGACGCAGAGGACGATGGCGTGCCGGCGTCGGTGGACATGCTCCACGTGCTCATCTCGAAGGCACCTTCGTTCCGCCGTTCGCTGGCGTTGCTGTCGGGGTTCGCCGATCGTGGTGTCCAGCCCGATCTGGATGTTTTCGGGCGACTGGTGGCCCGCGCTCCCGGCTACGACGCTGCGCTCGGCGTGCTGGACCTGATGAAGACGTGGTCGGTGACGCCGAACGCGACGGTCGTGAACCGTGTGATCGCCGCCGCGCCCGACTTCCCATCGGCTCGGCTGTGGCTGGATGTGATGATCAACCAACGGATACCGCCGGATGTGCAGACGTTCAACACCTTGATCGCCCGAGCGCCACGGTACGGCGAGGCGATGGACCTGCTCGCCGAGATGAAGCGGCAGTCGGTTGCAGCCGACGTGACCACGTTCAACACACTCATGGCTCGGGCGCCCGACCAGGAACTCGCCCTCGACCTGCTTCGCCGGATGGAGGCAGCCGACGTCTCCCCCAGCGCCGAGACGTTCAAGACGCTGATCGCTC
>Ga0224512_10004045_pt1 | contig 12614 bp, 10 predicted proteins | sample SF_May12_sed_USG_4_FD_169103 | JGI IMG/M metagenome (GOLD analysis project Ga0224512, IMG submission 169103) | Sediment microbial communities from San Francisco Bay, California, United States - SF_May12_sed_USGS_13 | ecosystem: Environmental > Aquatic > Marine > Sediment | place: USA... | reverse complement strand
CAATCTGGAAAAGATCGGCCGCACCTGCCGCTATATCGATATCCTGGAGCCGGCCGAAGCGCCGAAATCCGGCGCCGGGCTTTATTACATGGACACCTCGTCCGCCGCCGCCGAATGCGTCACGCTGATGGCCGCCGCCGGCTATGTCGTCCACACCTTCCCGACCGGGCAGGGTAATATCATCGGCAATCCGATCATCCCGGTCATCAAGCTGTCAGCCAATCCGCGCACCGTGCGCACCATGAGCGAACATATCGACCTCGACGTTTCGGGCATTCTGCGCCGCGAACTGACCATCGAGGAAGCCGGCGACGCGCTCATCGACATGGTGGCGCGCACCGCCAATGGCCGGGTGACGGCGGCCGAGGCGCTCGGCCATCGCGAATTCGTCATGACCAAGCTGTACCGCAGCGCCTGATCGCCCGGCCGCCGTGCCCCGAGGCGCTGCGGCAAAAAGTGAGGCTGCAATGACGGTTCACGATGTGGAACTGAATGAGCCCGTCGGCGAGCGGGTTGCCAAGACGACCTGCTACATGTGCGCCTGCCGCTGCGGCATCAATGTCTATCTGCGCGCCGGCGCCGATGGCACCGAAAAAATCCGCTATATTGAGGGCAACCGCGACCACCCGGTCAATCGCGGCGTTTTGTGCGCCAAGGGTTCGGCCGGCATCATGCAGCAATATTCGCCGGCCCGGCTCAGCGCGCCGCTCTTACGCACCGGCCCGCGCGGTTCCGGTGAGATGAAGGAGATTTCCTGGGACGAGGCGCTCGATCTCGCCGTGTCCTGGCTCAAGCCGCTGCGCGAAACCGACCCGAAAAAGCTGGCCTTTTTCACCGGCCGCGACCAGAGCCAGTCGCTGACAGGTTTGTGGGCGCAGCAATTCGGCACCCCCAATTACGCCGCCCATGGCGGTTTTTGTTCCGTCAATATGGCGGCCGCCGGCATCTATACGATCGGCGGGTCGTTCTGGGAATTCGGCGCGCCGGACTGGCGGCGCACGAAGCTTTTCGTCCTCTTCGGTGTCGCCGAGGACCACGATTCCAACCCCATCAAGATGGGCCTTTCGACGCTTAAGGCGCGCGGCGCCAGGATCGTCTCGGTCAATCCGGTGCGCACCGGCTATTCGGCGATTGCCGATGACTGGTTCGCCATCCGCCCCGGCACCGATGGCCTGCTGGTCCTCTCGCTGGTCCACGAATTGCTGCGCCGCCGCGCCGTCGATCTGGATTACCTGATCCGCTACACCAACGCGCCGTTTCTTATCGTGCACAATCCCGGCGGCGCCGATGACGGCCTCATCGTCCGCGACGCCGACGGCGTTGAGATGGTCTGGGACCGAAACAGCAATTCGGCCCGGCCGCATACCCAATCCGGCGTGACGCCGGAATTGTCGCAAACCGTCACCCTTGCCGATGGCCGCAAAGCGGTTCCGGCCTTTGCGCTGTTGGCCGAAAAATATCTCGATCCGCGCTATGCGCCCGAACAGGTGGCGCTGGAGACCGGCATTGCCGCGCAGCGCATTCACGCTTTGGCCGCCGAACTTGCCCGTGTGGCGTTTGAGGAAGAAATCGTCATCGACCAGGCCTGGACCGACTGCAAGGGCGAGCGCCACGAAAAGATGATCGGCCGGCCGGTCTCCATGCACGCCATGCGCGGCATTTCGGCCCATTCCAACGGCTTCCAGACCTGCCGCGCCATTCACCTCTTGCAGGTGCTCCTGGGCTCCATCGATTGCCCCGGCGGCTTTCGCTACAAGCCGCCCTATCCCAAGCCGTTCGACGCCCATCCCACGCCCAATGGCATGGCCAGTCCCGATGCGCCGCTGGCCGGGCCGCATCTGGGCTATCCGCGCGGGCCGGAGGATCTGCTGATCGGCGATGACGGCGCGCCGCTGCGCATCGACAAGGCGTTTTCCTGGGAAGCGCCGCTCGCCGCCCACGGCATGATGCACATGGTCATTTCCAACGCCCATGCCGGCGACCCATATCGGCTCGACACACTGTTCATGTACATGGCCAATATGGCCTGGAATTCCTCGATGAATACCGGCCGCGTCATGGACATGCTGACCGACACCGACGAGGAGACCGGCGATTATAAAATTCCGCGGATCATCTATTGCGACGCTTTCGCCTCCGAAATGACCGCCTATGCCGACCTGATCCTGCCCGACACCACCTATCTGGAGCGGCACGATTGCATTTCGCTGCTCGACCGGCCGATCTGCGAGCCCGACAGGGTCGCCGACGCCATCCGCCATCCGGTGCTTGAGCCCGACCGCCAGGTGCGCGGCTTTCAGTCGGTGCTGATCGAGCTTGGCGCCCGCCTCGGCCTGCTGGGCTTCGTCGATGATGAATTCGCGCCGAAATATCGCGATTACGCCGATTACATCGTCAACCACCAGCGCAAGCCCGGCATCGGCCCGCTGGCCGGTTTTCGCGGCGCTGACGGGAAAATGAGCGGGCGCGGCGAGCCCAATCCCGGCCAGCTCGACCGCTATATCGAAAATGGCGGCTTCTGGACCAAGGACATCCCCAAGGAAGCCCGCTATTTCAAATTCGCCAACAGGGCCTGGCTCGATTTCGCCGTGGAAATGGGTTTCCTCGACAGACCGGAACCGGTGACGTTTCAGCTCTATTCGGAAGTCCTGCAGAAATTCCGCCTCGCCGCCAACGGCCATGGCGACCGCCAGCCGCCCGATCATCTGCGCGACACGATCCGCACCGCCTTCGATCCGCTGCCGGTCTGGTACGCGCCCCTTGAGGCGACCCGGCTCAGTCAGGGCGATTACCCGCTGCACGCCATCACCCAGCGGCCGATGGCCATGTATCATTCCTGGGGCTCGCACAATGCCTGGCTCAGGCAGATCCATTCGCAAAACCCGCTATTTGTGCCGGCCGGGCTGTGTGACGAACTTGGCCTTGCCGATGATGACTGGGTGGCGCTCACCTCCCATCACGGCGAAATCCGCGTCCCTGTCCGGCGCATGGAGGGCGTCAATGCCAGCACGGTGTGGACCTGGAACGCCATCGGCAAGCGGGCCGGCGCCTGGGGCCTCGATGCCGACGCGCCGGAGAGCAAGAAGGGCTTTTTGCTCAACCATCTGATCGATGAATTGCTGCCGCCCAAGGGCGACGGCCTGCGATGGTCCAATTGCGACCCGGTGACCGGCCAGGCCGCCTGGTACGATCTGCGCGTGCGGCTCGAAAAGATCGATCCGCCACCCAGCCACGCCTGCCAGCCGCAATTTGAGGCGCTGAAATCCCCCCCGGGACTGCCGGAGCGGCCGGCCGAACTGCGTTACGGCCAACAATGGGCCGGAACGCAATCGGGCAAGCGGGAGGCCGGCAAATGACAATGCTGCCTGCCGCCGCGGAAAAAAAGCTCGGCCTGGTCATCGACCTCGATACCTGCGTCGGCTGCCATGCCTGCGTCGTCAATTGCAAGGAATGGAACACCGGCGGCTATGGCACGGCGCTATCGGACCAGGACCCCTATGGCGCCGATCCCTCCGGCGCCTGGCTCAACCGCATCCACACCTTCGAGGCCGGCAGCGGCGCTGACGCCCGCACCGTGCACTTCCCAAAGTCATGCCTGCATTGCGAGGACGCGCCCTGCGTCACCGTCTGTCCGACCGGCGCCTCCTACAAGCGCGCCGCGGACGGCATCGTGTTGGTCGATGAGGAAATGTGCATCGGCTGCGGCCTGTGCGCCTGGGCCTGTCCCTATGGCGCCCGCGAAATGGACGCTGCCGCAGGCGTCATGAAGAAATGCACCTTGTGTGTCGACCGGGTCTATAACGAGACCCTGGAAGAGGTCGACCGGGTGCCGGCCTGCGTGCGCACCTGCCCGGCCAATGCCCGCCATTTCGGTGATCTTGCCGATCCAAAATCGGCTGTCAGCAAATTGGTCGCCAAACGCGGCGGCATCGACCTGATGCCGGAGCAGGGCACGAAGCCGGTCAACAAATATCTGCCCCCGCGCCAGGCAGCGCAGCTGCCGGCACCGCCAGAGCCCAAGAGGCACGACGGCGAATCCACCGCCGGCGCCACGGGCTTCTTCGCCTGGGTCGACGCCGCGCTCGATGCGATGGGCTGACGTCGTGTATCCGGCCTATTCCATCATCATCTTCACCACCTTGTCAGGCGCCGGCTTTGGCCTGATGGCGCTGATTGGTCTGGGCATAGGCGGCAGCGGCCCGCATCCGCTTGCCGCTCCGGCCCTGGCTGGCGGTCTTGTCGTTGCCGGTCTGATCGCCTCGACATCTCATCTCGGCCATCCCGAACGCGCCTGGCGGGCGCTCGGCCAGTGGCGGTCCTCGTGGCTGTCGCGCGAGGGCGTCCTGACGCTCGCCGCATTGCTCGCCTTCGCCGTCCACATGGCCATCATCGTCTATGGCCACGGCGGCGGCATGGTGTCCGGTCTGGTCGTCGCCGTTCTGGCTTTATCGACCGTCTATGCGACCGCCATGATCTATGCCTCGCTGGCAACCGTGGCGCAGTGGAAAACGCCGCTGACGCCGCTCGTCTACATCGCCTTCGCGCTCGCCGGCGGCCTGCTTGCCGGCGCCGCCCTGTCGGCGGCCGGTATCGCGCCCTCGCTGCCGGTCATTCTTGCCGCCATGGCCATGCTGGCGATCGCCTGGGCGCTGAAAATGGCGTGGTGGCGGCGCGCCGCGACGGCGCGCTCGGCCTCGACGCCCGAGACCGCCACCGGGCTTGGCGGATTCGGAGCGGTCCGGCTGCTGGAGCGGCCGCATTGGCAGGAGAACTATCTGACTCGCGAAATGGGCTATCGCGTCGCCCGAAAGCACGCCGCCAGGCTCAAGGTGATCGCCATGCTTGCCGGCGCGGCGCTGCCGTTTCTGGCGCTGCTTTTCGCCTTCGCCTACCCCTTCAGTCCGCTGACGGCCGGCATTCTGACGCTCGGCTTTATCGCCCATCTGTTCGGCGTTCTGGTCGAGCGCTGGCTTTTCTTTGCCGAGGCCAAACACACAATGATGCTGTATTACGGCGCCGCGACTGCGTAGCGCGTTGCCAGATCGGGAGAGTTCGGTATCGTCGGGGTCGGCCAATTTCGAGGAGGCAGGATCAGGCTATTGGCTGACATCGTCATATCCGAGTTCATGGATGAGGCCGCGATCGCCGCGCTGAGCGGGCGATTCCAGATCCATTACGATCCCGGCCTTGTCGACCGGCCGGGCGATCTGGCTGAGATCATCGCCGGCGCCAAGGCGCTGATTGTGCGCAACCGGACGCAGGTCAGCGGCGCGCTGCTTGATGCCGCACCGAACCTGCAATGTATCGGCCGGCTCGGCGTCGGCCTCGACAATATCGACCTTGATGAATGTGCGGCGCGCGCCATCGCCGTCTATCCGGCCACCGGCGCCAACAATATGTCGGTCGCCGAATATGTTGTCACCGCCATCCTCATTCTCCTGCGCCGCGCCTGGTTCGCCAGCGCCGGCGTGGCGGCCGGTGCCTGGCCGCGCCGGGAGCTGATCGGCCGCGAGGCCGCCGGCAAGGTGCTCGGCCTTGTCGGCTTTGGCGCCATTGCCCGCGAAACCGCCCTGCGCGCCGCGGCCTTGCGGATGGATATCATCGCCTTCGATCCCTTCCTGGCCGATGACGACCCGGCCTGGACCCATGCCCGCCGCGCCGGGTTCGAGGCGCTTTTGGCCGAGGCCGACGCCGTCAGCCTGCATGTGCCGCTGACCGATCAGACCCGCCATCTGGTGAACGGTGCGGCGCTGGCCCGCATGAAACCCGACGCCGTGCTCATCAATGCCGCGCGCGGCGGTGTTGTCGACGAGATTGCCCTGGTTGAAGCCCTGCATGAGGGCCGGCTGGCCGGCGCGGCGCTCGATGTTTTTGAAACCGAACCGCTGACCGCCGATGCCGGCGCCGCCTTTGCCGGTCTCACCAACATCATTTTAACGCCGCACATTGCCGGCCTGACGGGGGAATCCAATGATCGCGTCGGCGCCATGACGGCGGCCAGTGTTATGCGCCATCTGGAAGGGCCGGCATGAGCCAAACGCGCCTTTCGCTGGCCGAAATCCACGACCTGATCGCCGATGCGCTGATCCGCTCGCGCACCAGCGCCGAGAATGCCGCATCGGTCGCCGCCGCGCTGGTCGCCGCCGAGGCCGCCGGGCAGGGCGGCCACGGCCTGCGCCGTGTCGTCTCCTATTGTGCCCAGGCGGCATCGGGCAAGGTCGACGGCTTTGCCGTTCCCGTCGTCGAAACGACCGCGCCCGGCGCGCTCAGTGTCGATGCCGGCTTCGGTTTTGCCTATCCGGCGCTCGACAGGGTGGTTGCCGCGCTACCGGACATGGCCCGCCGGCAGGGCGTTGCTCTCGCCACCGTCCGGCGTTCGCACCATTGCGGCGTCATGGGCACGCTGGTTGAGCAATTTGCCGATGCCGGCCTGATCGCCCTGATGCTCGCCAATACGCCGGGGGGCATCGCGCCCTGGGGCGGCAAGACGCCGCTCTTGGGCACCAATCCGATCGCCTTTGCCGCGCCGCTTGCCGGCGACCGGCCCGTCGTCATCGACCTGTCACTCTCCAAGGTCGCCCGCGGCAGGATCATGGCGGCGAAACAGAAGAACGAACCGATTCCGCCAGGCTGGGCCTCAGATAGCGACGGCAATCCGACCACCGACGCCGCGGCGGCGCTCGCCGGTACCATGCTGCCCATAGGCGATGCCAAGGGCACGGCCCTGGCGCTGATGGTGGAACTGCTGGCCGCCGGTCTTGCCGGCGCCAATTACGCCTATCAGGCGACTTCGTTTTTTAATGCCGAGGGCGCACCGCCCGGCACCGGCCAGTTCATCCTCGCCATCGACCCGGTACGGATAGGCGGTGAGGGAGCAATGGAACGCTTCGCCGGACTTGCCGTGCGCGTCGCCGGTGAGCCGGGCGCCAGACTGCCCGGCCGCCGCCGCCAGGCCCTGCGGGCCGAGGCGCAGGAAAAAGGCGTTGCGGCCGATGCGGCGCTGATCGCCGAAATCGAAGCTATCGGTCATTAATCAGCCCATTGCGGCCCTGAGACCTTTTTCAGGCCGCTGCAATCCAGCTGCGCCAGCCAAGACCGCGCCGGCCTGTCCGCAATCATCGCCTCCGGCATGACATCAACCAGCGGCGCCAGCGCGAAGGCGCGCTCGCTCAGATGCGGATGCGGAACCGTCAGGCCGGGACCATCGATGATCTCGTTGCCGAAAACCAGAATATCGATGTCGATGACCCGCGGCCCCCATTTTCTTCCGCGCACCCGGCCGAGGGAAACTTCGATCGAAAGAATCGCCGCCAGCAGATCGGCCGGGCCGAGCGATGTTGCGATCCGCACGGCGGCGTTGAGAAAGTCGGACTGGCCGGTCATTCCCCACGGCGCGGTTTCATAAAGCGGCGAGACGGCGATGATCTCAATAGCGGCATGCGCCCTGAGCGCATCAAGGGCGGCGGCAAGCGCCGCCCGGCGATCACCGACATTGCCGCCAAGGCCGAGGACCGCGTCAGTCGTTTCGGTCACGGGTCACTTCGACGGCGACAAAGCCGAGCGTGGCCGGTATCGGCGCCGACGGCTTGCGCACGCTTACCGTCACCGCATCGATCTGCGCATAGCGTTCAAGGATCGTGCGGGCGATCACGTCGGCCAGCGCCTCGATCAGAAAGAACGTTTTCTGGCCGCTGATCTCCGCAACGATCTCGACAAGGCTGGAATAGGAAACCGTGGCGCCTTCCACGTCGCGTCGGGCCGGCTCGCGCAGATCCATGGCGCAGGAGAGGTCGACCTCGAACCGCTGCCCGAGCCGCTGCTCCTCCGGATGCACGCCGTGATAGGCGAAAACCACAAGGTCCTTGACGATAATCCGGTCGGTCATGACGTTCTACTCACTTTCGCGCCGTGGCGATGGCGGCCGCCAGCCGGACGGCGTCATAATGCTCGGCAACATCGTGTACACGAAGGATCGCCGCGCCCGATAGTGCCGCCGCAACATGCAGCGCCAGGGTTCCGGCCAGCCGCTCGCCGACCGGCCGGTCAGTGAGCGTGCCGATGAAACTCTTGCGCGAGGCGCCGATCAGCAGCGGCTGGCCGAGTGTCAGAAGCTCCGGCAGGCGGGCGATCAGGGCGATATTCTGCTCCGGTGTCTTGCCGAAGCCGATGCCCGGATCCAGAACGATCCGGTCGGCGGCGACGCAGGCCTTTTGCGCAATGGCGAGCGAGGCCTTGAAAAACATGAGGCAGGCGGCGACCGGATCGCCCCGTGTGCCCTTTGCCGAACCGGTGAGGCCCGGATTGTGCATGATGACGACGCCGGCGCCGTGGCTGGCGGCGACATCCGCCATGGCGGCATCGCCCTGCAGGCCCTGCACGTCATTGACGATATGGGCGCCGGCGGCAAGCGCCTGATCGGCAACCGATGCCTTGACCGTATCGACCGAGAGCAGCAGACCCGAACCTGTCAGCGCGGAAATCACCGGCAGAATACGCGCCGTCTCGTCCTGCGCGCTGACCCGCTCGGCGCCGGGGCGGGTCGATTCGCCGCCAATATCGATAATGGCGGCGCCTTCGGCGGCAAGCCGCCTGGCCTGATCAATGGCGGCCTCAGGCGAGGCGAACCGGCCACCGTCGGAGAACGAATCCGGCGTCACATTGACAACGCCCATCAAGATCGCCGGAGCGGCACTGCCACCGGCCCGCCAGCGCTGCAAAAGGCGGGCAAAACCATCGCCGCGATTTTCTTCAGGCATGACGTGCAAATCCGGGTCAATTCGTGGCTTTGGCAAAGGCCGGGGCGCCAATGCCTCTGCACTGCATCTGGCCAGAGCAAGATGCGTTCATATTGAACCATTTGATGGAGTCAAATCAGTCCACTCGGCTAGGCGCGGAACGCGGCGCGATGCCGGGCATCGGGCAAGGTTCGCAACGACGCCGATGGGCTGATTTGGCCCACCGAAGGCCGGTTTTTCACGCCCGCTGGACGTCGTTACCGCCCACTTGTGGTCGTCAGACCACGGCGTGGGCCGTGCCTTGCCAGCAGACGCGAAAAACCGGTCAAATGATTCAATATGAACGCATCTTGCTCTAGAGTAGCAAGGCTGCCCTGGCAATCCATTGCCTTGCCGCAGGCCTACAACATTCAGGACAGCTGTAAATATTTACAATTAATACAACTATAACGGGTAATTGATGATTTCATGGCGGTTCAGGCACAGGGCCGCCGCCTTGGCGAAAGCGCCGGATATCTCCAACCCCCATCGGGAGCCGGTCGCTTTCGCTATTCTCCAGCCGCCAACGCCATGCAGACATTCGCCTGCAAGCCGCTTGCCGGCATGCATTGGGCTCGCTAAGAGACGGCAACATCCGACCTCATCCGGAGCGCTGCGGCGCAAGCCGGACAACAGCCGGGACCGCTAGCAATTCATGTCTGAAAGATTGTCCCACCTCGACCGCCTTGAGGCGGAGAGCCTGCATATCATCCGCGAGGTCGCGGCCGAGTGCCGCAATCCGGTCATGCTTTATTCGATCGGCAAGGATTCCTCCGTCATGCTGCATCTGGCGGTCAAGGCGTTCCATCCGGCGCCGCCGCCCTTCCCCCTGATGCATGTCGATACGACCTGGAAGTTCCGCGACATGTATGCCTTTCGCGATCGCATGGCCGCCGAGGCCGGCATGGACCTGATCGTCCACGTCAATCCCGACGGCATCGCGGCCGGCATCAACCCGTTCGACCATGGCGCCAACCACACCCGCATCATGAAGACCGAGGGGCTGAAACAGGCGCTGGAAAAGTACAATTTCGATGCCGCCTTCGGGGGTGCCCGGCGTGACGAGGAAAAATCACGCGCCAAGGAGCGGGTGTTTTCCTTCCGCTCCGCCAGTCACGCCTGGGACCCGAAGAACCAGCGCCCCGAACTCTGGCGGCTCTACAATACCAGGGTCAATGAACGCCAATCCATGCGCGTCTTCCCGCTCTCCAACTGGACCGAGCTCGATATCTGGGCCTACATTTTGCGCGAGAAAATCGACATCGTGCCGCTCTATTTCGCTGACCTGCGGCCGGTCGTTGAGCGCGATGGCCAGCTGATCATGGTCGATGACGACCGCATGCGCCTGGACCCCGGCGAAACGCCTGAGCAAAGACGTGTGCGTTTTCGCACGCTTGGCTGCTATCCGCTGACCGGCGCGATCGAATCATCCGCCATCACTTTAGAGGAAATCGTCGCCGAGATGATCGCTGCGCGCACCTCTGAGCGCGGCGGCCGGCTGATTGATCGCGAATCCGCCTCATCGATGGAGCGCAAGAAGCGCGAGGGCTATTTCTGATGACCAAACCGGTCGTCAATCTTGAAGCCGTCGCCGCCGCGGGCCAGGCCGACACGCTGCGTTTTCTGACCTGCGGCAGCGTCGATGACGGCAAATCGACCCTGATCGGCCGGCTTTTGTTTGATTCCCAGCTTTTGATGGAGGATCAGCTCGCCGAACTGGAAAGCGATTCCAAAAAGCACGGCACCGCCGGCGACGCCATCGACTTCGCCTTGCTTGTCGACGGGCTGGAAGCCGAACGCGAGCAGGGCATCACCATCGATGTCGCCTACCGGTTCTTTGCTACCCCGCGCCGCCGCTTCATCGTTGCCGACACGCCCGGCCACGAACAATATACCCGCAACATGGCGACCGGCGCATCGACCGCCGATATGGCCGTCCTCCTCGTCGACGCGACCAAGGGTGTTCTCACCCAAACCCGCCGCCACGCGGTGATCGCTTCCCTGCTTGGCATTCGCCAGGCCCTGCTGGCGGTCAACAAGATGGACCTGGTCGGCTTTGACGAGGCGCGGTTCAACGCCATTGTTGATGACTTTCAAGATTTTGCGAAGGATCTCGGTTTTGCCCAGGTCCAGGTCGTTCCGATATCGGCGCGCGATGGCGACAATGTCTCCGGGCCAAGCGATCGCACATCCTGGTATGACGGCCCGACAATTCTCAGCCATCTGGAAACGGTCCCGGTTGCCGATGCGGCGCTTGCCGCGCCGTTCCGGCTGCCGGTGCAATGGGTTTGCCGGCCTGACCGGACCTTTCGCGGTTTTGCCGGGACGATCGCCGGCGGTGCTGTTGAAGTCGGGCAAAAGGTCGTCGTCGCCGCCTCAGGGCGCGGCTCGCAAGTGACCGGCCTTTATATCGGCTCCGATCCGGTCGGCCAGGCCGGCGCCGGTCACTCGGTCATGCTGACGCTGGCCGACGAGATTGACGTCAGCCGCGGTGACATGCTGGTCGCTCCCGATGCCCGGCCGGAAATGACCGACCAGTTTGCCGCCCACCTGATCTGGATGGCCGGCGATCCGCTGCTGCCGGGCCGCCAATACCAGCTCAAGACCGCAACGCGGACCGTCTCGGTGCAGGTCAGCGAACTGAAATATCGTCTTGATGTCGATTCCATGGAGCACAATGCCGCCAAGGTGCTGGAGATGAACGAGGTCGGCTTTGCCAATCTCTCCACCGCCGAACCGATTGCCCTGGACGCCTATGATCGGAACCGGGAAACCGGCGGTTTCATCCTGATCGACCGCTTCACCAATGAAACGGTCGCCGCCGGCATGGTGGCCTTCTCGCTGCGCCGCGCCTCCAACATTCACTGGCAGGCGCTCGACGTGAACCGTGTCGTCCGCGCCGGCCAGAAACACCAGAAACCGTCGGTTCTCTGGTTCACTGGCCTGTCCGGTTCCGGCAAGTCGACGATTGCCAATATTGTCGAAAAGAAGCTCTTCGCCCGCGGCCGGCACACCTATACGCTGGATGGCGACAATGTCCGCCACGGCCTCAACCGCGACCTCGGCTTTACCGATGCCGACCGGGTGGAAAATATCCGCCGCGTCGCCGAGGCCGCCCGTTTGATGGCCGATGCCGGCCTGATCGTCCTGGTTTCCTTCATCTCGCCATTCCGCTCCGAACGCCGGCTGGCCCGCGACCTGATGGAGGAGGGCGAGTTCATGGAGATTTTCATCGACACGCCCATCGAGGTCTGCCGCGAGCGCGATCCAAAAGGCCTGTATGCCAAGGCAATTGCCGGTGAGATCAGCAATTTCACCGGCATCGATTCACCTTATGAAACGCCGGAACTGGCCGAAGTCCATATCGACACGACCAGCCTTTCCGCCGAACAGGCGGCCGAAGCGGTCATTGCCTATCTGGAAAAGACCGGCCGGCTTTCCGGCGCGTGATGCTTGCCGGAAAAGGCGCGGCCGGCCGTCAGTCGCCGGTCTTGAGGAAATTCGGTCCCTGGCCGATGATCTTGTCGTCGATCGCGCCGATCGCGGCTTCATCCTTGCCGGCATAGGGCAACTTGCCCAGCACATGGCGGATGGCGTTCAGCCGGCCGCGCCTTTTGTCGTTGAAGCGGACGATGGTCCATGGCGCATGCTTGCTGTGGGTCTGCTTGAGCATCCGGTCGCGCGCCGCGGTAAAATCATCCCACATGCTGATTGCCTTGCGGTCGACCGGCGAGATTTTCCAGATTTTGAGCGGGTCGTGCTGGCGGTCGTGGAACCGCTTGAACTGAATCTCGCGGCCGATATTGAGCCAGAATTTGACCAGATGGATGCCATCGCGCA
>Ga0224512_10004044_pt1 | contig 12618 bp, 13 predicted proteins | sample SF_May12_sed_USG_4_FD_169103 | JGI IMG/M metagenome (GOLD analysis project Ga0224512, IMG submission 169103) | Sediment microbial communities from San Francisco Bay, California, United States - SF_May12_sed_USGS_13 | ecosystem: Environmental > Aquatic > Marine > Sediment | place: USA... | reverse complement strand
GGCTGACTCCGGATATGGCGGAGTCGCTGAACGTACCGGGGAAAAAGGGCGCCCTGGTGGCCGACGTCACCAAGGATGGGCCGGCGGAGAAGGCCGGTATCCGATCCGGGGACGTGGTTGTCTCCTTCGACGGCAAGAACGTGGAAAGCGAGCACGATCTTCCCCAGATCGTCGCCTCGACGACGCCGGGGAAGAAGGTGGAGGTGATCGTCATCCGCGACGGCAAAGAGATGAAGCTTCCCGTCTCCATCACGGAGATGGAGCCGGAAGCCGAGCAGAGGAGCGCCGGCGGGCCGGATCTCTCGAAGGGGTTGGGACTCACGGTCCAGAACATCACGCCGGAAATTGCCAAGCACCTGAACCTCGAGAATGCGAAGGGCGTGATGGTCACCGCGGTCGAACACGGAAGCCCGGCCGACGATGCCGGCTTCCGCGAGGGGGATGTCATCCGGGCGATCAACCGGACGCCCGTCAATGATTCCCGTGAGTTCGAAAAGAAGATCGCGAAGGTCAAGGAGGAAAAGACCGTCCTCTTCCTGGTGGAGCGGGGGGAAGGGCGGATCTTCCTCGCGGTGAAGAACCGGTAACTTCTTCAGAGAAACAGTTCACGAAAGGGCGGCTGGCGGGGGACACTCCTGAGTCGGGAAAAGATAAACGCCAGGAATGTCCCCCTGACCGAGCCGTAAGATGATCCGATGATTTCCCTGGACAAGCTGACAGTGAAATCGCAGGAGGCCCTGCAGGACGCCGTTCGCATCGCCTCGGAGGCGGGCCACGGGCAGGTGGAGCCGGAGCATCTCTTCCTTGCCCTCCTGCGCCAGGAGGGGGGCGTGGCGTCGGATCTCTTTGCCCGCGCGGGGGTGCCGGCCCCGCGTCTCCTGTCCGGGGCGACCTCCCTGCTCGATTCCTTTCCCAAGGTTTCGGGGGCCGTGAGCCGGGGGCTCTCCCCGCGGATGGAGCCCCTGTTCCACCGGGCGCTCTCGGAGGCGGACGCGTTCCGGGATGAATATCTATCCGCGGAGCACATCCTCCTTGCCATGACTTCCGAACCGGGAGCCGTTGCGGATCTGCTCCGCAAGAACGGTGTGACGCGGGAGGGGCTCCTTTCGGCGCTCACCTCCATCCGCGGAACGCAGCGGGTGACGGACGAAAACCCCGAGGCGAAGTACCAGGCGCTCGACAAGTACTGCCGTGACCTTACCGAGCTGGCGCGCCGGGAGAAGCTCGATCCCGTGATCGGGAGGGACGACGAGATCCGGAGGGTGATACAAGTCCTCTCCCGCCGGACGAAGAACAATCCCGTCCTGATCGGAGACCCGGGAGTGGGCAAGACGGCTATCGCCGAAGGACTGGCACAGCGCATTATCTCCGGTGACATCCCGGAGAGCCTCCGGGACAAACGGGTTCTCGCCCTGGACATGGGGGCGCTGATTGCCGGCGCGAAGTACCGCGGCGAGTTCGAGGACCGGCTCAAGGCCGTCCTGAAGGAAATTGCCGCCGCGGAGGGGCGGGTGATCCTCTTCATCGACGAGCTGCACACGCTCGTGGGGGCCGGGAAGGCGGAAGGGGCGATGGATGCGTCCAACATGCTGAAGCCCGCCCTTGCCCGGGGGGAGCTGCGATGTGTCGGGGCGACCACCCTGGACGAGTACCGAAAATACGTGGAGAAGGACGCGGCGCTGGAGAGGCGGTTCCAGCCCGTTCTCGTGGAGGAGCCGTCCGTCGAGGACACCATCGCGATCCTGCGGGGCCTCAAGGGGAGGTACGAGGTGCACCACGGTGTACGGATCAAGGACTCGGCCCTCATCGCTGCGGCCACCCTTTCGAAACGGTATATCTCCGACCGATTCCTGCCCGATAAGGCGATCGATCTGGTGGACGAGGCTGCTTCGAAGCTCAAGATTGAGATCGATTCCGTACCCACCGAGATCGACGAACTCGAGAGGAAGATCATCCAGCTTGAGATGGAGAAACAGGCCCTGTCGAAGGAGTCGGACGCCGCCTCGGGACAGCGTCTCGCCCGCATTGAGGACGAGCTGACCGTCATCAAGGAAAAGGTTGCCGGGTACCGGTCCCGTTGGGAAGAGGAGAAGAAGGGCATCGGAAAGAGCCGCGAGATCAAGGAGAAGATCGAACGGGCCATCTCGGAGATGCAGCGGGCCGAGAGGGAAGGGAACCTCGGGAGGGCGTCGGAGCTCAAGTACGGCGTCATTCCGGAGCTTCAGCGGGAGGCGGAGGCGCTGCGGGGGGACACTCCTGTTTCAATCGACGGGGAAATTCCCGATTCCTCTCCGGGATACGGGAGAGGGTTGTCTTCGCACACCCAAGCCGGAGGGCGGCTTTTGAAGGAGGAGGTGGACGAAGAGGATATCGCCCAGATCGTGTCGCGCTGGACCGGAATTCCGGTTTCGAGGCTGGTCGAGGGGGAGGTCGAGAAGCTCGTCCGCATGGAAGAACGGCTGGGAGAGCGGGTGGTGGGACAGGACGACGCCGTACGGCTGGTCGCGAACGCCGTCCGGCGCGCCAAGTCGGGACTGAAAGACCCCCGGCGCCCCATCGGATCCTTCCTGTTCATGGGCCCCACCGGGGTGGGGAAGACGGAGCTGGCCCGGGCCTTGGCGCAATTCCTGTTCGACGACGATGCGGCAATGGTACGACTCGACATGTCCGAATACATGGAGAAGCACTCCGTCGCGCGGATGATCGGGGCGCCGCCCGGATACGTAGGGTATGAGGAAGGCGGGGCGCTGACCGAGTCGGTGCGGCGGAAACCGTACACCGTGATCCTCTTCGACGAGGTGGAAAAGGCGCACCCTGACGTGTTTCACATCCTCCTGCAGATCCTCGAGGACGGTCGCCTGACCGACGGAAAGGGGCGGACCGTCGATTTTCGCAACGCCGTTGTGATCCTCACCTCGAACATCGGCTCCCATTGGATCCAGGAACTCTCCGGGAAGGGGGAGGAAGCCGTCCGGGGGAAGGTCATGGAGGAGCTTCGCCGACAATTCCGGCCCGAGTTTTTGAACCGCCTCGACGAAATCGTCCTGTTCCGGTCCCTCGGGAGGGAGGAGCTGGCGAGGATTATCGTGATCATGCTCCGGGAGCTTAACGAGCGGCTCGCCGACAGGAGAATAGCGGTAACGCTTACCGATTCCGCCCGGGAAAGACTCGCAACGATCGGCTACGATCCCACGTACGGAGCGAGACCGTTGCGGCGCGCTATCCAGAAGCACCTCCAGGATCCCCTGGCCCTCCATATCCTCAAGGGGGAATATCGTGAAGGGGATTCAGTCGTTGTGGACGTGGACGGAAACTCCGGTTTTTCCTTTCGAAAATCTGTGTAGGGTCATGCCGATCGAGGGTGGCTTGACAACCGGGGTCTTGGAGGGTAAGGTGAAATAAAAACAGTGTTTGAAATGGGCAAAGTGTGAGCGCACCCTTGGCAGTTTCTTTCCTCGCCCCGGCCAAGCTGAACATCTCCCTCCGGGTTTTCGGTAAGCGTCCCGACGGGCTCCACCAAATTCGTTCGGTCATGGTTCCGGTCTCCCTCTACGACGAGGTCATCGTGGAGCAGGCCTTAGCGGGCATCTCCGTGGAGATGGACGACCCCATGATCCCCGGCGACGAGCGGAACAGTTGCCACAGGGCAGCGGTTTCTTTCCGCGACTGGGCGGGCGCCCCGGAGGGGGTCCGGGTCCGGGTCCGCAAGACCATCCCTGAGCAGGCGGGACTGGGCGGGGGCAGTTCCGACGCCGCGGCAACGCTGAAGGGGCTGATCGCTCTGACCGGGAAGTCTCCCCCCCCCAAGACCCTCCTATCTCTTGCGGCAGCCGTCGGGGCGGACGTTCCGTTCTTTACGCTGGGCAGCCCTGCGCTCGTGGAGGGATTCGGAGATCTGCTGACCCCGGTGGAGTGGAAGGTTCCCTTCTTTGCCGTGGTCGTCATGCCTCCTTTCGGGTTGTCGACGCGGGAAGGATACGAAAGGCTTGGCCGGAAGGCGGCCGGGTTCCCCGGGAGGGAGGATCCTCCCTCCTTCCGCGCATGGGAGGATCTCGTAGCAGCCGTGGGGAACGATTTCGAGAGCGCCTGGGAACACGACCGGCAGGAGATCCCGGCCATCAAGAGGGAGTTGAGGGAGGCGGGGGCGGAGGCTGCCGCCCTCACCGGGAGCGGGTCCGCGGTGTTCGGGCTGTTCCGAAGCGAGAAGGATGCGTGCCGGGCGAAAAACGCAATGGAGAACGGGAAGGGGCGAAGACTGTTCATCGTCCGCAACATTTGACGACACGGAAGGAGGGGGGGGGATGCAGCTCACCGAGGTGAAGGTCTATCCCGTGACCAACGACGAGAAACTGAAGGGATACGCCACGATTGTCTTCGACGCCTGCTTCGTTGTCCGGGATCTGAAGATCATCAACGGCAACAGCGGGCTGTTCGTCGCGATGCCCAGCAAGAAGAAGAAGGACGGAACGTACCGCGACACGGCGCACCCGTTGAATAACGAGACGCGCCAGATGATCGAGGAGGCGGTTCTGGGGGAATACGAGAGCGAGATTCGAAGGCTTGACGGTCTCGCCCTGGCCCGTTAACATTTCCACGGACCGAATCTTCCTTTCCGCAGGGGGCGGCCTGTCCGGGGACGGGGTCTCATGCGGGATTCGGAGCGGGGGAAGAGGGGTTTGGGCCTCGCGCTGGGAGGTCGTCTAACGGCAGGACAGGGGCCTTTGGAGCCTCTAATGAAGGTTCGACCCCTTCCCTCCCAGCCATTTTCCGTTTTCCCCTTGCCAAGGCGCAACCAATCGGTATAATGTCTTTTTCTTCACTCATCGGATGATTTTCCGAGCAGGGGAATGGTGTGACCAGGCTCAAGCTTTTTGCGGGCAATGCGAATATCGATCTGGCCAGGGAGATCTGCGCTTTTCTCTCCGTCCCGTTGGGAGCCGCATTGGTGAAGCGGTTCAGCGACGGGGAGACCAACGTCGACATCGGGGAGAATGTCCGGGGGGCGGACGTCTTTATCGTGCAGCCGACCTGCCCCCCGGTGAATGACCATCTGGTCGAACTCCTCGTCCTCATGGATGCGCTGAAGCGCTCCTCCGCCAATCGGGTAACGGCGGTCATCCCCTATTACGGGTATGCGAGGCAGGACCGGAAAGTGCTCCCCCGCGCGCCGATCACCGCAAAGCTCGTGGCGGACCTGCTGACGGCAGCAGGCGTTTCCCGGGTTCTTACGATGGACCTGCACGCGGGTCAGATCCAGGGGTTCTTCAATATTCCCGTTGACCACCTGTACGCCGCCCCCGTGATGCTCGAATACATCAAGGCGAACTGGGACAACGACATCGTGATCGTATCCCCCGACGCGGGGGGGGTGGAGCGGGCGCGGGCCTTCGCCAAGCGGCTGAACGTCACGCTGGCGATCATCGACAAGCGGCGGGCGGGTCCCAACGATTCCAAGGTGATGAACATCATCGGCGACGTCGAGGGAAAGACGGCCGTCCTCCTCGACGACATGGTGGATACAGGCGGGACGATGGTCCAGGGAGCCGACGCGCTGCGCGAGAGCGGGGCGAAGCGGGTGTTCGCCTGCGCGACCCACCCCGTCCTCTCGGGACCGGCGATCGAGCGTCTGGAGAAGTCCGTGATCGAGCGGCTCGTGGTCACCAACACGATCCCTCTGGGGAAGAAAGCGGCGTGCCCGAAGATCCGGGTCCTCTCGGTGGCGGGCCTTCTCGGGGAAGCCATCAAGCGGATCCATTTCAACGATTCCGTGAGTTCGCTTTTTGTGTAGCGGGAGGATGATGCAATGGCCATGATGGAGTTGACGGCGGTCCGCCGCCACGGGTCCGGGAAGGAAGGTGCCCGGAAACTGCTTTCCCTGGGAAAGGTCCCGGGGATCATGTACGGAAAGGGTCGGGAAAGCCGTTCCGTCGAGTTCGATCGCCGGGATCTGGAGAAGTTTCTGGGTGTCGCCCGCCGGGGGACCGTCATCGTCCGCGTAAACGTGCAGGAGGGTGCCGAGGCGAAGGAAGCGTACGCGGTCCTCAAGGAGATCCAGACAAATCCCCGGACGGACCGCGTGATCCATGTCGATTTCTACGAGGTCGCTTTCGGAACGAAGTTCCGCATCGAGGTTCCCATCCGGGTCAAGGGGAAAGCGGCCGGGATCGAGCAGGGGGGCATCGTCGAACAGGTGACCCGCACCCTCGAGGTCGAATGCCTCCCGAAAAACGTGCCGGAGTTTCTGGAGGTGGACGTCACGGCGCTCGAGATCGGAGACTCGCTCCACTTGAAGGACCTGATTCTTCCCGAGGGCGTCCAGCCGGTGGAAAAGGAGATGGCGGCCACCATCGTCGCTGTCCATGCCCCGAGAGTCGAGGAGGTCGTGACCGTGGTGCCCGAGGAAGAAGTGGCGGCGGAGGCCACAGCGGAAGGCGCCAGTGTGGCGGAACCTGAGGAAAAGGAGAAGTAACCGCTCCCCTTCTCGTCTTGTGTTCGGACTCGGAAACCCCGGCCGCCGGTACGCGGCAACGTTTCACAACGCGGGGTTCATGGCGGTCGAGCTCCTGGCGATCTCCTCCGGCATCCGGCTTAAGGTTTCCGGGGAGGTCGAGTACGGTGTGGGGCCGTTGGACGGGGAATGGGTTCTCCTCGGCAGGCCGAGGACGTACATGAACCTCAGCGGAAGGGCCGTGGCCCCCCTCTACGAAAGGTTTGCGGGGGCTCCCGGGGACCTGCTGGTCCTTCACGACGACCTCGACCTGGCATTGGGCGTGGTGAGGCTGAAACGGGGCGGCGGGACGGGAGGGCACAACGGCCTCCGTTCGCTTTCGGAGGAACTCGGAACCCGGGAATTCCTGCGGGTCCGGATCGGGATCGGCCGTCCCCCGGAAGGGGTCGACCCGGCGGATTTCGTGCTCAGGCCGGTCCCCGGGGAATTGCGGGACCGGTTCCACGGCGGAGTCTCGTTTGCCGCGGAGGCTGTCGCGGACATCCTCCGGGAAGGGTTTGACACGGCGATGACGCGCTGGAACGCGCGGCACGCGTAAACCCTTTCCCTGAACGCGGAAAGGGAAGGGACCATACTCCTTGCTCCCGGCGGCCAAGACCGGGGGCTCGATAAGCCGAAAGGAGGCTTTCGCACGATGACGAAGTACGAGTCTGCCATCCTGTTCGATCCGGAACTCCCCGAGGACCAGCGCAAGGAATTTCTGTTCAAGATCGAGGGGATCGTCACCTCGTTCGAGGGGGAAATCCTCAAGCAGGACGACTGGGGAATCCGGAAACTTGCTTACCATATCCGAAAGAAGCAAAATGCGTATTATACCTTCCTGATCTACTCCGGGAAGCAGGGCGTGGTCGAGGAGGTGGAACGCAACATCAAGATTTTCGACGGTGTGATCCGCCACATGACGTCCCGCGTGGATTTCGAGGTCAAGCCGGCTGCGACGGCACCGGTTCCGGAGGAGGCACTCTCCGGCGGGGAGAACGGCGGGGAGTCTCCCGAAACCTCCCTGCCCGCGGGCGAGACTCCCTCCGCGTAGGGGAAAGGGAGAAACGATGGTTGCCTTCAACCGTGTGATCCTTGCCGGGAACCTGGTCCGGGACCCGGAGATCCGGTATCTTCCCTCCGGCCTGTCGGTGACCAGCTTTGCCATTGCGGTCAACTCCCGCTACCGCTCGAACAATGAGCTCAAGGAGGAAGTTTCCTTTTTCGACGTCGTCGTCTTCGGAAAACTGGGGGAAACCTGTGCGGAGTATCTTTCCAAAGGGCGGCCGGTGCTCGTGGAAGGCCGCCTGAGACAGCGGCGCTGGGAATCGGAAGGGACCAAGAGGAGCAAGATCGAGGTGGTGGCGGGGGGTGTCCAGTTCCTGGGGGGAGGACCAAAGAGCGGGGCGGCTGCCGAAGGCGACCCGGGCGGGCAGTCGACCGACGCCCAGGAAGACGACATTCCGTTTTAACGAGCAACGATACCAGGAGGCGAAAGGAAAACGATGAGCACCCCGATGAAACCGAGGTCCGGCCCGGGAAGACCCGGAGGCGGACCGAGAAGGCGATACGTCCGGAAGAAGTTCTGCCGGTTCTGCGCGGAGAAGGACCTGAGGATCGATTACAAGAACGTGTACTTGCTCAAGCACTTCATCTCCGAACGGGGCAAGATCGTCCCCCGAAGGATTTCGGGGACATGCGCGACCCACCAGCGCAAATTGACGGTGGAGATCAAGAAGGCACGCATCGTGGCGCTGGTACCGTTCACGGCAACCCAGGTAAGGTAGGGGGGAACCGATGAAAGTGATCCTGCGGGAGGACATCGAAAACCTCGGGAGGGCCGGCGACATCGTCAAGGTTGCCGACGGGTACGGCCGAAACTATCTCATCCCGAAGCGTCTGGCCGTCCAGGCCGACTTGCGAAACGTTCGTGCGCTCGAGCACGACCGCCGGGTCATCGAGGCCCGCGCGAAAAAGACCCGCAAGAGCGCCGAGGAACTGGGCTCGAGGCTGTCCGCCCTCTCTCTCACCATCCCGGCCAAGGCGGGGGAGGAGGGGAAGCTCTTCGGGGCGGTCACGTCGCGCGACATCGCCGAGGCGCTCGACAGGGCGGGGGTAACGGTCGATCGCAAGCTGGTGCTTTTAGCCGACCCGATCAAGCAGGTCGGGGAGTACAAGGTGAAAGTGAAGGCGGGGACGGACATCGTTCCCGAGGTTTCCGTCAGCGTGGTGGCGGAATAGCGGGCATCCTCCGGGGAAGGAGGTCGACATTGAGCAGTCCGCGGGTTACGACGCACGGAGCGGCGGAAACTTCCCTCCTGAAGGTTCCACCCCACAGTCTCGAGGCCGAACAGGCCGTGCTCGCCTCGGTCCTGCTGAACAACGACCTGATGAACGACGTGGTCGAGATCCTTCGCCCGGACGATTTCTACCAGGGCGCCCACAGGACGCTCTTTTCCACGATGGTGGATCTCTACGAGCGGGGCCGCGCAATCGACCAGCTGACGCTTTCCGAGGCCCTCAGCGCCCGCGGCGTGGCAGGCGAAGTGGGGGGGCTATCCTACCTCTCCGAACTCATCCACAACATTCCCACCACCGCAAACGTCGCCGATTACGCACGGCTGGTCAAGGAGAGAGCGATTCTCCGGAAGATGATCGTCGTGGCCCAGCAGATCACGAATACCGCGTTCCAGGGCGTGGGCGAGGTCGACGACTTCCTCGACAAGACCGAGCAGGCGATCTTCTCGATCGCCGAGGAGAAAATCAAGCCCTCCTACTACTCGATGGCCGAGATGGGGAAGGAGGCGATGCGGGAGATCGAGAAGCTCTACGAGAAGAAGGAGCTGATCACCGGGGTCTCCTCCGGCTTCCGCGACCTGGACCGGCTGACGGCGGGGTTCCAGAAGTCCGACATGATTGTCGTCGCGGGCCGTCCCGGCATGGGAAAGACGGCCTTTTCCCTGAACGTCGCCCTCCATGCCGCTCTTCGCAACGGTTTGCCGGTCGCGATCTTCTCGCTGGAGATGAGCCGCCAGCAGCTCGCCCTGCGGATGATATGCTCGGAGGCAAGGGTCAATTTCCAGCGGCTGCGGACCGGGTACCTTGCCCAGGACGAGATCAACCGGATCGTCGCCTCCGTGGGAAGGCTCTCCGAGGCGCAGATCTACTGCGACGATTCCGGGGTGCTGAACGCCCTCGAGATGCGGGCGAAGGCGCGCCGCCTGAAAAAGGACAAGAACATCGGGATGGTCATCATCGACTACCTCCAGCTCATGCGGGGGGTAACGTCGCGGGGAATCGCGGATAACCGCGTGCAGGAGATCTCGGAGATCTCCCGCTCGCTCAAGGCCCTGGCGAAGGAGATCAACGTCCCGGTCATCGCCATCTCCCAGCTTAACCGCGGACTGGAAAGACGCGACGACAAGCGCCCCCAGATGTCCGATCTTCGCGAGTCGGGGGCGATCGAGCAGGACGCCGACCTGATCCTTTTCATCTACCGCGAGGAGATGTACAGCAAGGGGGAAGTCCCCGATGACAAGAAGGGGGTCGCCGAGGTCATCATCGGGAAGCAGCGCAACGGCCCCATGGGCAAGATCGATCTCACCTTCCTGAGCCAGTACACCCGTTTCGAGGACATGGCAAGGGACTACGAGTAGGTCCCTGCTTCGTTCCCCGGGATCCCGGACAACCCGCGGGTCTACTTCGCCCGCCGGCGGGAGTTCGCGGCGGAAGGGAAGGAGCTGTCGGGAGCGTAGAGGGTCCACCGCCCCTCGGCGGAGGGGAATCCCTTCTCGACGTGCCTTGCCAATATCGACTTCGCGGTCCTCACGGCCTCCGGGAGGGGGTCTCCGGCCGCGAGCCGTGCGGCGATACCGGCCGCAAGGGCGCATCCGGTACCGTGGGGGTTGCGACGGGGGAACGTCCGCTCCGGCGGAAGCAGCGTGACCGTTCCCCCTTCGAAAAGGATGTCGACGCCGCGCTTCCCCGGCCAGGGGAAATGCCCTCCCTTCAGGACGACGGAGGCTCCCGAGGCGAGGGCGAGGTCCCGCACGGCAGCGACGGCATCCTGGAATCCCCCGACGCTCCGGGCGAGGATCTTCTCGATCTCCGGGAGATTGGGCGTCAGGACCGTCGCCCGGGCCAGCAGGTTCCGATAGGCGGGCAGGGCGTTTCCCGCGAGAAGAGGCGTGCCGGAGGAGGACCGGAGCACCGGATCCAGGACCACCGGCAATCCCCGGTGATGATTGAGGAAGCGGAGCAGGCCTTCCGCGGCCGCGCGGGTCCCGACCATCCCGATCTTGACCGCACGGAGGCGGAAACTTTCCTCGACCCGGGAGAGTGACCGCTCCAGGGCACTCCGCGGGAGAGGAACGATCCGGTCGAACGTGGCGGTGGTCTGGATCGCGAGGCAGGACGGTACGGCGACGGCGTAACCGCCCGCCGCGTGCACCGCCTTTGCGTCCATCAGAACACCTGCCCCTCCGGTGGGGTCGAACCCCCCGAAGGCCAGGATCACCGGCGGCCTGTTTCCTCTTCCCATATCCGGAGAAACTCCTTGGCGCGCCCCTGGATAGCGGGGCCGCCGAACCGGTCCGAGATCACCGCGAACCCGGATGCACCCGCCCGGATCACCTCCCGGACGTTCTGACGGGTGATCCCGGAGATGGCGATGGTGACGACGGCGGGGTCCAGAACCCCGTAGAGAGCCTCGATCCGGGCGGTTGGGAAACCGTCCCGTTTCCCGCTCATCGGGACTTCTTCTTTCGGGAAAGAAGGGAGAGGGACGACAATTTTTTCCGCAGGGTGTTCCGGTTGATCCCCAGGACCTGCGCGGCCTTCACCTGGTTCCCGCCGCTTGCCTCCATGACGACCTTGATGAGCGGCTTCTCCATCTGGCGGAGAAAGTAGCCGTGAAGATCGTCCTCGCTCTCGATGGCATCCCCCAGGCGCCCCACGAACTCTCTGACCCGCTCCTCGATGACCTGCTCCAGCGGAGCGGTGGAAAGGTCAATAGCGCCGTCCGCCTTGGCCAGCTCTCTCGCCACCTCTTCCCGCCGCAGGAGCTTTCCCGTGGAGAGAACGGCCAGCCTCTGGACGAAATTTTCCAGCTCCCGCACATTTCCTTTCCAGGTATGAGCCGTGATCACCTCCAGCGCCTCTTTCGAGAACGAGCGGAGGGGACGGGACAGGATCGTGCAGTACTTCTGGAGGAAAAAGTCGGCGAGAAGGGGGATGTCCTCCCGCCTCTCGGAAAGGGGGGGCACGCGGATCGGAAAGACGTTCAGCCGGTCGAAGAGGTCCTCACGGAATTTGCCGTCCGCGACCATCCGCCGCAGGTCCCGGTTGGTCGCCGCGATGATGCGCCCTCGGAACGGCCGGTTCCGGCTCGACCCCAGCCTCGGGAATTCCTTCTCCTGCAGGACGCGGAGAAGTTTCGCCTGGAGGTCGGTCGGGATGTCCCCGACCTCGTCAAGAAAAAGGGTGCCCCCCGAGGCGGCCTCCAGCTTCCCTTCCCGGGCCGTTTCCGCCCCGGTGAACGACCCCTTCTCGAAGCCGAACAACTCCGCCTCCTGGAGATCCTTCGGGATGGCGGAGGCGTTGACCGGCAGGAAGGGTCCGTCGGGGGTTCCGAGCTCGTGGATGCAGCGAGCGACGAGCTCCTTCCCCACGCCGCGCTCGCCCAGCAGCAGGACGGTGGCGTCGGAGTCCGCCACTTTTCCCACGCCCAGGAATACGTCCAGGATGGCGCGGCTCCGCCCGACGATGCGGGCCGACTTCCACTCCTCGGGGTCTTCCGTCCGGAACGGACGCTCGCGGGAGGTCGCCTCGTTCGAGACTTCCCGTAGCAGGTTCTCGATATGGGCGATGTCGAACGGCTTGGTGATGAATTCCGAAGCCCCCGCGCGGGTGGAGCGGGCGGCGGCGTCCGGCCGCCGAACGGCCGTCATGATGAAGAACCGGGTCGGGGATTTTCTCGCCTGGATCTTCTCAAGGACCTCGATCCCTTCCATGGCGGGCATGCGGATGTCGATGAAGGCCGCGGCGTAAGTGTTCCGGGTCAGCAGGGAAAGCGCCTTTTCCCCATCCTCCGCCAGGTCCGGAGTGAACCCCATCCCTGCGACCGTCTTCTT
>Ga0224512_10004043_pt1 | contig 12619 bp, 11 predicted proteins | sample SF_May12_sed_USG_4_FD_169103 | JGI IMG/M metagenome (GOLD analysis project Ga0224512, IMG submission 169103) | Sediment microbial communities from San Francisco Bay, California, United States - SF_May12_sed_USGS_13 | ecosystem: Environmental > Aquatic > Marine > Sediment | place: USA... | reverse complement strand
ACAAGCACCTTTTCTTAGGCATCGGTGGCACTGGGGACAGGCACCTTTTCCTGGGCATCGGTGGCACTGGGGACAGGCACCTTTTCCAGAAAGGGGCCAAGCCCCTTTCTGGAAAACGAGCCAGTCCCCTTTCTGGAAAACGAGCCAGTCCCCTTTCTGGAAAACGAGCCAGTCCCCCTTTTCTCCGCTGCGACCCCCGGTTCCCGTGTTAAGCTGATTCAGGCTATTCATAGCGGAAAAATTAACCACCGAAACCATCCGAGTATGCTGCCCGCGCTGAAATCAATTGCTCTTATCGGTAATTACCTGCCGCGACAATGTGGCATCGCAACATTCACGGCTGACCTGGCCGCCGCGATTCTGGAAAACGACCCGAATATCGACTGTTCCGTCGTGGCCATGAATGATCTTCCGGAGGGCTATGAATACCCCCCCGCGGTGCGGTTTCAGATCAACCAGAATCGCTTGAACGAGTATGCCCTGGCGGCGAGTTTTCTGAACCTGCGCGACCCGGATATCGTCTGCCTGCAACACGAATACGGCATTTTCGGTGGCCAACGGGGCAGCTTTATCGTTGAACTCGCACAAGACCTGAAGGTTCCGCTGGTTACGACCCTGCACACGGTACTAAAAGATCCGTCACCGGAAGAGCGCGAAATCATCATGCGGCTGTCTGAGCTATCCGAAAAACTGGTCGTGATGAGCGAGCGGGGTATCGAATTTCTTCGGGATATCTATGCCGTGCCTGAGTCCAGGATCGCGCTGATTCATCATGGCATCCTCGACGTACCGTTTATGGATCCGGATCCGTGCAAGAGCAAGGTCGCCGCAGATGACAAGATGGTGATTCTGACCTTCGGCCTGCTGTCGCCGGGCAAGGGCATCGAGTATATGGTCGATGCCCTGCCTGAAGTCGTCGCCGCACATCCGGAAGTGCTGTACTTCGTCGTCGGGGCGACGCATCCCAGTTTCAAAGCCGAAAGCGGCGAGGACTATCGCCTGAGTTTGCACCGTCGTGCCAAAGAGCTGGGCGTCGCCGACAACATCGTGTTCCATGACCGTTTCCTCGAGCGTGAAGAATTGCTCGAAATTATTCGCGCCGCAGACATCTACGTCACCCCGTATCTAAACGAAGCGCAGATCGTGTCCGGCACGCTGGCCTACGCGCTGGGGGCCGGCAAGGCAGTCGTATCGACGCCCTATTGGCATGCACAAGAGATGTTGGCCGATGATCGAGGCAGGTTGGTGCCGTTTAAGGATCATCAGGCTTTGGCGCGCGAGATCAACAATCTTCTGGACCATCCGGAGGAACGCCTCGCGATGCGGCGCGCCGCCTATGAGTACTGCCGTCCAATGGTGATGAAGGCGATGGGCGCACGTTATCTGGAACTGTTCTCGCACAGCAGGCCAAAACGATCGCGTGCAGCAGATCTCGCGACGCTGGGCACGCTGAGTCAGCGCGAGCAACGATTGCCGCAGATCACTCTGAAACATCTCCGCTCCATGACAGATGACACCGGCATACTCCAACATGCGAAGTTCACCGTCCCCAACCGCGACCATGGCTATTGCGTCGATGATAACGCCCGGGCGCTGATCGTCACGACCCGGGCCTACGATTTGAACCGCACGGATGCGTCCGTGGCTGATTTGTCTGCCATTTACCTCAGTTTCCTGCACGACGCGTTCGATGCGGATGCCGGCAGATTTCGTAACTTCATGACCTACGAGCGTAAATGGCTCGAGGAGGTTGGATCGGAGGATTCCCACGGCCGCGCGTTGTGGGCGCTGGGCATCACGGCAGGTTGGGGGCGTAGCAGTGGTCAGGTGGCTCTGGCCACTGAACTCTTCAACAATGCTCTGGGTGCACTTGAGACCTTTAGCGACTCGCGCGCCATCGCCTTCCCGGTTCTCGGAATTCAGGCCTACCTGCGGCGCAACGGCGATGACCAGCGGGTCTGGGAGCTCCTGCAATCGCTCGGCGACAGAATTAGCAGCCGCTTCAAGGAATACGCCACCGCAGACTGGAATTGGCACGAAGAGACTTTGACCTACGACAATGGTCGGCTGCCGCAGGCACTCATGGCCTGTGGCCGGGCCACCCGCAATGATGACATGGTGTCCCTCGGCATCGATGTCCTCAAATGGCTTGGAAACGTGCAGTGCAATCCAGCCGACGGCGGGTTTGCCCCGGTTGGCAATCAGGGCTGGTTCCGAAAGTCGGGTTCCAAAGCCCAGTTCGATCAGCAGCCCCTGGAGGCTGCCGCAATGATCGATGCGTGCATTGAAGCGTATCAATGTACGCGCGACGAGGAATGGGTCCGGCTCGCAAGCACTTGCTTCGACTGGTACCTGGGCAAAAACGATCGCCAGGCAAAACTCTACGATCACGCCAGCGGCGGATGCCGCGATGGGCTGGAGAAAGACGGCGTCAACGAGAACCAGGGCGCGGAATCGACGCTCTCTTACATCCTCTCGCTGCTCGCTCTTTATAATCTCCGTGGCTTGACGGTCAAACAGAACGGCAACGGAGACGCGGAGCCCGCAAGCTATCCGGCGGATAACTCAGGGGTGCGAATCAAGTCGGCTGATTTGCACTAAGCCGCGCCAATAATTCCGGAATCGAGACGGTGGCAACTCTGCAGCGTTGATCGCTCCGGCCTGCGTCACACGTCCGTTGCGTGGCCGAGCGCGTTGGCAAAGCCCAAGCCGGTGAGCGGCTGAGATTGTTGCGCGCGGCAGCCCCGGCATTAGCCGCGGCCCGCGGCGCGGACTTCATCGAAAAACGGCGTGCTCTGGCGCTCGACGCACGCCGCGGCGTACAGGTACATGGCGGCCGACCAGCTCTGCCAGTCGCAGCCCATGGGCGCGCCGTCTTGCGCCTTGATCCACTCATTGAAGCCCCACGTCAGGGAGCCGCGCCGATGTCCCCGGACCAGGTCCGTCAGGGCCAGCAGCTTCCGGCGTGCAAGACCATGGCGACCCGCAGCCACGCAGGTCGCCACGTACAGACCGCAGATGAAGGGCCAGACGCCGCCGTTGTGGTACTCACCCGCGTGGTTGAATTCCTCATACCTTGGCCGCCAGTCCGGGTCGTCCCCGCGTATGTACGGTATCAGGCAGGGCGGCAGATCGACGGCCAGCTCACCCTGCGCCCTGAGCGTGCGGCATTCACGTTCCACCCAGCGGACCAGGTTCTCCCGGCGGCTCCTGGACGCGAGGCCCGCGAGTGAGGCCAGGCAGTTACCGAGCAGATCGAAGCGCTCGTTGTTGTAAACCTTATACGAGTACATTGCAAAGTACGGTTTGGCGCGCACCACTAGCCCCTCGTGGATATGACGGTTGCCGGCGTCCTGCCGCACATCAAACCGATTTACCAGGGAGCGCAGCTGGTTCGCCTCGTCGACTCGGCCGTGGAGTCTGAGGTAGGTATACACCAGGCTGTTGACGTACAGGCCGTAACCCAGGACCCAATGCTCGTCACGCCAGTCGCTGGTGGGGAGCTGTCCTACCATCACGGCGTCGTCCGGGCTCTGGTACTGCATCCAGGTCAACGCCCGCTGCGCCGCGCCGTCCAGAAAATGACGGTCGCCGGTCGCGCGCCGGTACAGGCCCACTGCGATCAGGAACAAGGGCGTCGTGTCGCTGGACCCGAGGTTTTCCGGATCGTGGACCATCGACGGGATGTGTCCGTGCCGGGATTGATTGTGCGCCAGGACCGTCAGCGTCCGGCCAACAGTCTTGACGAGCGCGTCGCTGTCGCTGACGAGGATTCCGAATACCGAAAGCATGAGGTCGCGCGTGTAGGGCTCCGGGTAGCCCCATCCCGCCGTGCGCGGTAAACCGTCCACGGGTCCATGCGCGTTGTGCAGGAGAACCTCGACAGCAGCCTGCTTCGCCTCCCTGACCGATTCCGGCAAGGGAGCGCCACGCCTGCTACTGTCAACGGCAGCTGTCACGGTGTCAGTCGATACCCATTCGATCGTGCAGGATCTCGGTAAAACGTCTGGCGACGACGCGGTAGTCGAATCGCTCGACGACGCGGTGGCGCCCCGCCTTGCCCATGCGCTCCCGCAGCCCGGCGTCGCGCATCAGCGTCAGCAGATGGGCGGCGATGTCATTCACGCTGGCGCGGTAGTCAGCCGTGCGGGGTCGAGAAAAGACCACGCGAGAATTCTCGTCGAAACCCTGATCCTCGCCGAGGATCGCCTCGTTGATCAGGATTTCCTGTGCCACGCCGGCCAGGAATGCCGTTTCACCATGGACCATGGTGTCGAGAAAAGCCATTGCATTGATGGCGATGACCGGTTTCTCACAGGCATTGGCTTCCACCTGGATCATGCCGAATCCCTCGAGGCGAGACGGCGCGGCATAGATGTCGCAGGCCGCCAGGACGTAGGGCATGATGTTGCGCGACAGGCGCCCGGTCGAGATGGTCACATTCTTGTCGATGCCGAGATCCGCCGCGAGCTGCATGTCGAGCAGGTTCTGCTGGTCCGTGCGGGGTTGGGGCCATACCTTGCACACATATTTCCAGTCGGGGGCCTCCGCGTCGATTTTCGCGAGCGCCTGCATCACCTCCTGGGAACCTTTGGAGGCCGCATCGCCCCCCGCGGTCAGAATCAAAATCTGCTCATCCGCCACACCGAGCGTTTCCCGGATGGCGCGGACCTTCGGATCATCCCGGTCCCGCGGAATGAAGCGCCCGGTGTCACAGCCGACCGGGAGCACCTCGATGATGTCGCCCCGCACGCCGTCACGAACATAGGTCTCCTTGACCCACGTCGACGTCACCAGCATGAGCGGTAAGTCATTGAGCACCTCGTGGTAGTTGGCGACGTACCCGTCTGCCACGAACCAGGGGACCGCCGTAGCGCCGTAGCGCTGGGGGTGCTGAACCAGGTGCGGCGTGTGTCCCCAATAGCCAACACCGACGACGACGTCGGGTTGAAACCAGCGGTAATACCATTCCTTTTCCTGCGGCGCCTCGAAATGCGCTGCATGGGCATCTACGCCGAGTTCCAACAGTCCGCGGTACAGCAGATCACCCTGCGTCGCGAGGCCGGCCGGACTCGGCGGGTAGTCGTAGAGTATCAGTGCCTTCATGGAGCGAAATTCCATTGTTGTACGTGCCGGCGGGCTGCGGTGGCATTGTCAAAGCACCACCAGCCCTCTTCGCGCGGTGCCGCGCGTATCTCCCAGCTATGGTCACTGAAGCCGTAAATATCGGCTAATACTCTTCGTTTCTCGCGCCAGATGGCTGGCGGCAGCGCTGCACGTTCATGCGCGTCAGCCCGCACGCAAGGCAGGCGGCTGCCACCGGCATCCTCATAGGCAAACATCCAGAGCCGTCGGGTTCGCAGGCGCCGCGTGTGCCACAGCATCGACACACCCCGACAGCACTCCTCGTGACGCCGGTGGCGGGTATATTCACCGCCGGGTCCATGCGTCAGAACCAGATCGAACTCGGCCGGTTGCAGCAGTTGCAGGATCGTCTCTTCAACCGCAGCGGCCGCTAACGGCCGCTGCTCCGGGCCGTCGTCCAGGTCAGCCATTTCGCCCTGTGCGCCAAACAGTTCGAGCGCGTTACGGAAGCGCGACGCACGCTCGTCATCGGAGGCACGGCATAACGTGACAATGCGCCAGTGCCAGTCGGAATGCTGGAGAATGAGCCCGCCACACCAGAGCGTCTCGTCGTCCGGGTGGGCTACCACGACCGCGACCTGGGGTTGAGTTTCAGGCATGTTTCAAACGCCGCGCCTCGCGAGCAGTATAGTGACGGTACACTTTAGCTTGGAACTGGTCAGCTGACTATGGATGTCAGGATTTTCCCAAACGCGCATGCGGTCGACGCTTTTGCGGCGCGAGAGATCGCCGCGCTCATCCAGGCGCGCGCGGCTGGCGGCAAGCTTTGTGTGCTGGGCCTGGCTGCCGGTGTCACGCCCATTGCGGTTTATCGGGCCCTGATTGATTTACGTCAGCAGGGGTTGTCCTTTGCCAACGTCGCGACATTCAACGTCGATGAGTACTACCCGATCGCGCCATCCTCTCCCGGCAGCTTTACCCGATTCATGCGCGAAAACTTTCTCGATCACGTGGATCTGGATCCGGCCAATGTTCACGAGCTCGATGGGTCGCTTGAGGTCCAGCGTGTCGCGGAACATTGTGCGCACTACGAGCGGGCGATTGTGGCCGCGGGAGGAATTGACCTGCAGCTGTTGGGCATTGGCCGCAACGGTCACATCGGCTTCAACGAACCGGGCTCGCCGCGCACCACGCGCACGCGGCTCGTTACTCTCGATACGGTCACCCGCCGCGACGCACAGGACTCTTTCGGGGGAGATGAAGTTCCGCAACAGGCGATCACGATGGGCATCGACTCCATTCTGTGTGCCCGCCGCATCCTGCTGTTAGCGGTGGGCGGTCAAAAGGCCGCCATCGTCACCAGTGCCGTGGAAGCTGCGGTGACGGACCAGGTACCGGCGAGTTTTTTGCAGGAGCACGCCAACGCGTCCGTATATCTGGATCCGGCTGCCGCCGAACGGCTGTCTCGATTCAGCCAGCCGGAATGAACGGCCGCAAAAGATACGCAGAAGGCGCGACGCATCCTTTGGACGAACGTAAACAGACGCCAGTCGAACCAAACTTAAGTTGCAACAGGTATACGATCAGGCTCCACAACCTTAATGCTGACGAGGGAGTAAACGATGACCGAACGCGACCCACGGCGACGGCTGCTCAGCCGACACGCCGACAATCCACTTCTGACGGCCTACGATTGGCCCTATTTCGTCAACACGGTCTTCAATCCGGGGGCGGCCCAGCTGGCATCGGGTGAAACATTGCTGCTCTGCCGGGTGGAGGACTGCACCGGTATCTCACACTTATGTGCGGCTCGCTCGGACAATGGCATCGATGGGTGGCGGGTCGATCCGCAGCCGACCCTGGCGGCAGACCCGGAAAACTTTCCCGAGGAAATTTGGGGCATCGAGGACCCGCGTATCGTCTGGTTGCCGGAACGTGCCGCCTACGCAGTCACTTATACCTGTTACTCGCAACGCGGGCCCGGAGTTTCACTCGCGCTGACTGAAGATTTCCGGCACTTCGAGCGACTCGGCAACATCATGCCGGCCGAGAACAAGGATGCCGCGCTGCTGCCGCGAAAAATCAACGGTCGCTGGGTGTTGATACATCGACCGGTACCCGTTTTGCGTGAGGCGCACATCTGGATGTCATTCTCGCCGGATCTGAAGCATTGGGGCGATCACCAGCTGGTCCTCAGCGCGCGAAGCGGCGCCTGGTGGGACGCCAACAAAATTGGTTTATCAACTCCGGTGATCGAGACTGATGCAGGTTGGTTAATGCTGTACCACGGTGTGCGCGTCACGCCGGCCGGCTGCCTTTACCGGCTCGGGCTTGCGCTGTTCGACCTCGATGAGCCGACGCGCTGCCTGCAGCGTTCTACCAAGTGGATAATGGGTCCCGAGGCCGGTTACGAGCGCACGGGTGACGTGGGCGATGTCGTGTTTCCGTGTGGCTACGTCATCGCGAATGACGGCGACACCCTGAATCTCTACTATGGCGCGGCCGACACGTCGATCGCGCTCGCCCGTGGGAGCCTGCGTGAAATGCTCGATTGGCTCCGGGACAACAACACACCCGGTAACCCCCGCGACGGGTGCGTGCCTATGCCTTGAGCCGGGCCAATAACTCCGGAATCGAGACGGTCGCAACTCTGCACCGTTGATCAGCGATTCCATAGGGAACCACCAGCGTGTCGCCGTGAAGCATGCTGCCGCAGGTATACACCACATTCGGCACGTAGCCATCTCGTTCGTGCTCATCGGGTGCGAGTATCGGCTCATCGAGTCGTCCGATAACTTTCGACGGGTCGTCAATATCCAGAAGCTCAGCCCAAACGCTGTATTTCCGCATCGGTCCGACACCATGAAACAGGGCGAGCCATCCCTCTGACGTTTCCACGGGTGAACCACAATTACCAACTTGCACGAACTCCAAAGGATGAACCGGCTCCTGCAGGAGTTCGGCGTCATTCCAGTTACGCAGGCTTTCGGAGAACATGATGTAATTGTTGATACCGTCCTGGCGTGACAGCATCACGAATCGGCCATTGATTTTTCGCGGAAACAAAGCCATACCCTTGTTCTGCGCAGCGTTGCCGCTGAGCGTATGCATTTTGAACGTCAGAAAGTCATCGGTTTGCAGGAGCTGCGGGAGTATGTCGAAACCATTGTAGGCCGTGTAGGTCGCATAGTAAGTGACCGAGCCATCGTCATCGACGAACCGGACAAACCGCGCATCCTCGATGCCTGACGATTCGTTCTCCGACACCGGGAATATCACTCTCTCAGAGATGGATTGCTGAGGACTAAAAATCACTTCGTAATTGGATCGGGCCAACCACAATGCCGTATCAATCGCATGCTGTTTATCGACTAATCGAAATTTGGTCGACCGAAGATTTTTTATCTGCAGCTGCAGTTCGTCAAGCGTGAACGTTTCCCCCAGACCTTCCAATAGTATATTTATGATCCGCTCGCGCGTGCCCATTTCTTCAAGCTTGCGCCGAAAGTGCACGCGATAATAGACGGGGTCCGTATGGATCTCAGGCGTAGCCACATACTGGCTGACGGCATCGAAGTAGATATCGTTGTTCTCGTCAACGGTCCCACTGCGGAACTCAATCGAGGATATGTGCCCCTCGCCCGTAGCCCTAAAGCTCATGACAAATCGCAGCGATCCCTTGTCCACGCCTTGCTGGTCAGGGTGCGACACGATGGAAGGGTTAAAGAGTGCGGCCGCCTCAACCGAGTACTCCGACGTAAAGTACGCGCCAAGCAGACGACGTTGCTCAGCGGTCAAAGTGATATTCTTTGGGACGTGTTCCGAAATACGTTCGAAATTACTCTCAAGAGCCGCTCTGAAGTTTCGGTGGCGCGCGGCGAACTCCTGGAACACGCCCTCCAAAAGGTTGCGCACATCATCCTCGCCAAGCTGCGCGACCCGCGTGATCAATTTTTTGATCCGCGCCCGATCGTCGGGAATATGCGGCCGGGTGATCACCCGTGAGCTCTGGGCGTTCAGCACGGTTGGACGCCGTTTGACGAGGGACTTGCGCTGTTCCTTTACTCTCATTATACGATTGCGCATTAGTGTAATGTGACTAACAATGGCCCCAAGGTCGCGGGCCGGGTTCGGGCCGCACGGAGTATAACTGTGACGCGCAAGAGAAGCTTGATTCCCGCGTCACACTTTGAACTAAATATCGTTTCAGCATGACCATGCGTATCGCGATCCTCAGTCCCATTTCGTGGCGAACCCCGCCGCGTCACTATGGGCCATGGGAATCGGTGGTGAGCCTGCTTACGGAAGGTCTGGTGAACAGGGGTCTGGATGTCACTTTGTTTGCCACCGGAGATTCTCAGACCCGCGGGACGCTGGCCGCCGTATGTCCGCGCCCTTATTCCGAGGACGCTTCCGTCGATCCGAAGGTTGCGGAGTGCCTGCACATCTCCGCGATCTTCGAACGTTCCGCCGAGTTCGATCTGATTCATAATCACTTTGATTTTTTGCCGCTGACTTATTCGGGGCTGGTCGATACGCCGGTCGTCACGACGATCCACGGTTTCTCATCGCCCGCGATCGTGCCCGTCTATAAGAAATACAATGCCCGTGGCCATTACGTCGCCATCAGCGAGGCCGACAGATCGCCGCAGCTCGATTACATCGCAACGATCCATCACGGCATCGACATTGCGCAGTTTCCGTTTTCCGCAGCCCAGGGAGAGTACCTCCTGTTCTTCGGCCGAATCCATCCGCACAAGGGCGTGTACGAAGCGATCCAGGTGGCGCAGCGCGTGGGCATCAAGCTGGTCATTGCCGGCATCATTCAAGACGAGGACTACTTTCATTCTCGAGTCGAACCCTACCTCGACGGTGACGCGGTGGAGTACGTGGGGGCCGTAGGACCCGCGCAGCGAGCGGAGATACTGAGTGGGGCGTTAGCGTTGCTGCATCTGATCAGCTTCGACGAACCGTTTGGCCTGAGCCTGGTGGAATCTATGGCGTGCGGGACGCCGGTCATCGCGTTCGGGCGTGGCTCGATGCCGGAAATTATTATCGACGGCGAAACGGGTTACATCGTCGCGGACCTCGAGCAAGCGGTGCGTGCGGTAACTGAAGTGCAATCGCTGGACCGATCCGCCTGTCGGGAGGATGTCGAGCGACGCTTCTGTGATACGCGCATGGTGGACGATTATGTGCGCGTCTATCGGCAGATCCTGGGCACGGCAGCAAGCCATGAGCAATAAACCTTTAGTGACGCGGTATGAGGGTAATCCTATCCTCACCAAACACGATATCCCCTACCCCGTCGAGACCGTTCACAATGCGGGGGCCACCCGGTTCGAGGGCCGCTACATCCTGCTGTTTCGTTCCCACCTGCACAACGGGCGATCGATTATCGGCATTGCGCGCAGCGACGACGGCTATAATTTCGAGGTCGATGCCGAGCCCTTCATGGTGCCCTCCACGCAAGGGGGCTTCGCCAGATTCGAAGAGTACGGCGTCGAGGACCCGCGAATCTGCGCTATCGATGGCGCTTATTACATTACCTATAGTGCTTATTCCCGTTTCGGCGTGCGCATCGCCCTGGCAAAAACCCGTGACTTTAAGACCGTCGAGAGAATCTCGGTCATCAGTGAACCGGACATGCGCAATGTGGTGATATTCCCGGAAACTTTCGGCGGCCGTTACGCGCGACTGGACCGGCCGCACTCGGAGATTAACCCCTGGTCCATCTGGTTGTCCTGGTCTCACGATCTGGTGCACTGGGGGGAAGCAGAGCCGGTGATTAACCCCGTCAATTATCATTGGGATCAAATGAAAATCGGTCCGGGCGCGACACCGATAAAAACCGCGGACGGCTGGCTGAATATCTTTCACGGTGTCTTCCCGACCATGGATGGTTCCGTATATCGACTGGGTGTGGCGCTGCACGACCTGGATAATCCGGCAACCGTGCTCAGTGTCGCCGACGATTGGATACTGTCACCAGAAGATTCCTGGGAGTTGACCGGCTACGTGCATAACGTGGTGTTTACCTGTGGAGCCATTGCCGAGGACGACGGGACTCTCAAAATCTATTGGGGCGGTGCAGACACCGTCATGTGTGTCGGCACAGCAAAGATCTCAGACCTGGTACAGCTATGTCGCGATAAACCGAGACGGGCGCTGTAAACCAGGGGAATTAAGGTGACTGTCACCTTAATTCGGGCGAGGCTTCCATGCCGATGCCGAATTCGGCTTTGGTCAAGCGGCTGTCCTTATTTAATTGGTGTCAGACACCATTTTGCCTGTTTCGCGGGACTGGCTCCATTTCCTGGGACTGGCTCCATTTCAATAAAGGGCGGCAGCCCGTATTGAAATGGTGCCTGTCCCTGAACATCGGGGCAGTGGATATATGGGTCGGACCTCCATAAGTAGTTGAATTCTTTGATAGCACGTTCGAAAAAACGCTGTTTCCCATTCTTAAACCGCCATTTTTCATATCGGAATGGCGGATTAAGAATTCTTGTCTCATACGAGCAGAATTTCCCGACAAGACCATGCGCCCCTCACGGGAGAGCGGTTGCTGCTAATTCGCATTTTCGCGCCGAAATTGGACGATTAAGGTGTGAGAACGGCCGAATATTTTTAGAAAAGTAATTTAATACCGATACATACAGAGGTCCGACCCGTTTTCCAATTAAGGGCATCAATCGGGCTGGCGCCGTTACCGTTTTACTGCGCCGGCGGAAATACGCCAGATTCGCCGTGGCGTCGGGGTGAGCCAGGCGAACTTGTCGAGTATTAGGGTGACAGTGACCTTAATTCTGAGCGCAAGCAGGCAATGGCCTAGTACTTCATAGAATTAGGGTCACTGTCACCCTAATTCGCTTCCGCTGCCGGTTCGCACACAAAGATCGGGATATCCCGGTTCGTGCGTGCCCGGAGGTCGGCATAGGGCGCGTAGTGCTGGTCGCAGACGGGCCAAAGGTCCGGCTTCTCATCAGCGGTGGCGACGCGGGCGCGCAGTGTCATCTGTCGGCCGCGATGACTGACCTTGATATCGGGGTGCTTCGCGAGGTTGAAATACCAGGCGGGGTTGCGCGGCGCGCCGCCCTGCGAGGCGACCAGCAGTGCGCCGTCCCGGTAGGGGACGTACATCACCGGAATGGTTATGGTGCGGCCGCTCTTGGCGCCCTTCATGGTGACGAAACAGACGTCGTCGCCGCCAAAGGAGTTTAAGAGGCGGCCACCGGACAGGCGGTGCACGAAGACGTGCAGGCGCGTCATGGTTTTGAGCAGCCAGCGTGGCGGCGGGGTGTGGGTGGAGTCGGGGGGCATGGTGGTTTGTATTATTGCATTGCGATCGGGGAACGGCAGGCCAATTTTAGGACATCGCAATCGGGGACATCGCAATCGGGGACATCGCAATCGGGGACATCGCAATCGGGGACAGGCACCATTTCAGAAAGGTGCACAGCCCCTTTCTGAAATGGAGCCAGTCCCCTTTCTGAAATGGAGCCAGTCCCCTTTCTGAAATGGAGCCAGTCCC
>Ga0224512_10004042_pt1 | contig 12622 bp, 16 predicted proteins | sample SF_May12_sed_USG_4_FD_169103 | JGI IMG/M metagenome (GOLD analysis project Ga0224512, IMG submission 169103) | Sediment microbial communities from San Francisco Bay, California, United States - SF_May12_sed_USGS_13 | ecosystem: Environmental > Aquatic > Marine > Sediment | place: USA... | reverse complement strand
ATATCCGGATAGAAGGTCACTCAACTTTCACGTTATTCTTGTCGACAAAAGTCTGCCCATTCGTCAAAACTCCGTAGGGTTGAAGCCAGTGACAGTTTTATTTTCCTAAAGTGTCGCGCGTCATTCGCCTTGTCCCTTGAGTTGGCACTCCAGCGCGCTCCTTCTGTCGACTTCATTGAGGAGGTTACAACAATGGAAAACCAAGACGCCCAGGCCATAATTAGCCAGGTTATTCCCTATCTCACGACTTACGGCCTCCAGATCCTGGGCGCGATCGCCATCCTCATCGCGGGACGAATTGTCGCCGGCCTCGTCGGAAAAGTTATTCGACGCACCTTGGGGCGTGGCAAGATTGATGAGTCCCTGATTGGTTTCGTCGAGAGGTTTGCCAAGGGCGGCATCATGGTGTTCGCCGTGATCGCCGCATTATCAAAGTTCGGCGTTCAGACCACGTCTTTCGTTGCCGTCATCGGTGCTGCCGGGCTCGCCGTCGGCCTTGCGCTTCAAGGATCTTTGTCAAATTTCGCCGCGGGTGTTCTAATCCTTTTGTTCCGGCCGTTTCGGGTCGGCGACGTGATTGACTCCGCAGGTTCGCGAGGGAAGGTCAAGGAGATCGGCATCCTGGCAACAACACTTGCGACACCGGACAACCAGAAGGTGATCTTGCCCAATGGATCCATCATGGGCAGCAAGATTATCAATGTCAATGCGTTCCCGACACGGCGAGTCGACCTCGTGGCGAGTATCAGTTACGGCGATGACATCGAGAAAGCGAGAGACGTCCTGCGCGGGATCCTCGCTGGGCATTCACACGTACTAAAGGAACCTGCACCGGTCGTGGAGGTGCTGGAGATGGCCGATTCATCTGTGAACCTGGCCGTCAGGCCGTGGGTCAATACCGCGGACTACTGGCCCGTCTACTACGATTTGAACCGGTCGATCAAACACGAGCTCGAGCGAAGCGGACTCACGATACCCTTTCCCCAGCGTGACGTTCATCTTTTCCAGGAGTCGACGCCGGCGGCCTGAGTTCGTTCGTGACCTTAGTTTTTGAGGAGGAATTATCATGAAGGAGGAGAAAGGACTGCTCGCGGCCTACCTCCTCGACGGACGTGGAGGGGGAAAACAGCTTCAGTGGAGTGATGTGAAGAACTGGACGTCCGATGCAGGCACGCTCTGGGTCCACCTGGACTATACGCACCCCGAGGCCACGAAGTGGTTGGAAGAGGACAGCGGGTTGGACCCGGCGGCAGCGGCGGCGCTCACGGCGGACGAGACGCGCCCTCGCAGCGTCCCTGGTCACGGGGGGCTGTTGGTTATTCTTCGAGGCGTAAATCTCAATCCCGGGTCTGATCCCGAGGACATGGTCGCGCTACGGATGTGGGTGGAAGAGCATCGCATCATTACAACGCGACACAGATCCGTCAAGGCGATCGATGCCGTTCGAGCAACGCTCGAGGCCGGCGATGGCCCCTTGAACAGCTCCGGTTTTCTTATTGAAGTCGCCGATGGGCTCACCAGCAGAATAGGCACGGTTCTTTCCGAACTCGACGACCGCGTCGATGGACTGGAGGACGAGGTCCTGGGTGCCGAGAGCTACGAACTCCGCTCGAAGATCGGATCTCTGCGGCGCGAGACCATTAGCCTGCGACGATATCTCGCCCCGCAAAGAGACGCCGTAGCCCGTCTTCAAAACGAACGCGTTGCGTGGCTGGACGAAATCAGTCGGGTGCACCTGCGCGAAATCGCCGACCGAACGACCCGTTATGTGGAAGACCTCGACTCCGCCCGCGATCGAGCAGCTGTGACTCAGGACGAATTGAACAGTCGACTTTCCGAACGGATGAACAAGACCATGTACGTGCTGTCAATCGTCGCCGGCATTTTTCTTCCGCTGGGTCTTTTGACCGGTCTGCTTGGAATCAACGTGGGTGGTATCCCGGGAACGGAGAGCCCGTTGGCGTTCTTGGTTGTATGTGCAGCACTCGTCGTAATAGCGGTACTGCAAATGATTCTATTCAAGCGCATGCGCTGGCTTTGATAACTGCTGTAGCCGGGTGTGCCTGAATACGCCCCGATCGCTGAAGCAGACGTTCGAAGGAGTCAGCCGTGACTGGTTGAGCAAAGCGAACGGAATGGTGGCGGCGGCGGGCCATGTCCGCCGCTTGATCGCGTCTGTTCGCGATAATTGGTGGAGGCGGCGGGAATCGAACCCTTGTTACCCTCAAACCCTAACCCGATGATGGCGAACGACTTCGGTTTTTATTGGGTGAAAACTTCTGAGTTACAGCGCCGTTTCGAGTCCCCTAGAGTCCCCTGGAGTCCTCCCCAGCCTTGGAGATATTTTGGAGACGGCGCTCAAACGTTTTATCTCTTGCGTTTAGTGGCACCATATGCAATAGTACTTGCATATGGTAAACAGACAATTCTGGCTCAAGCGTATTGACCTCGCGTGGCGCGAGAAAACGGTCATCTGGTTATCCGGCGTCCGACGTGTTGGAAAGACCGTCCTCAGCAGTTCCCTGCCCAATGTTGAGTATTTCGACTGTGAGCTGCCCCGGGTCCGCCGGATGATGGAGGACCCGGAACATTTCCTGGAGGATCTCCGCGGCGACAGGATCGTATTGGACGAAATCCACCGCCTTCAGAACCCTTCTCAGCTCCTCAAGATCGCTGCAGATCACTTCTCGAACGTCAAGGTCCTGGCTACAGGCTCGTCAACGCTCGGGGCGTCTACCAAATTCAAAGACACACTATCGGGGAGGAAACGAGACATTAGGTTAACCCCGATGATGACACGTGACCTCGCGGATTTCCGAAACGAAGATCTTGTCCATCGTCTCCAGCGGGGCGGTCTTCCCCCTTTCTTCATGGCTGAAAAGCTCCCCGAAAGAGATTTCCAGGAATGGATGGATGCCTACTGGGCCAAGGATATTCAAGAATTGTTCCGGCTGGAGCGCCGGAGTTCGTTTCAGCGCTTCGTTGAGCTGATCCTCGCACAGAGCGGTGGAATTTTTGAGGCGACGAAGTTTGCTCGCCCCTGCGAAGTGAGTCGCACGACGATTTCTAACTACTTGACCGTTTTGCAGTCGACACACGTCGCACACGTGATACGGCCATTCAGCCGCCACCGTCGAACGGAAATCGTTGCTGCGCCGAAGGTCTACGCGTTCGACACGGGGTTTGTCTGCTACTACAAAGGCTGGCACGAGCTTAGGCCGGACGACTTCGGGTATCTGTGGGAGCACTTCGTTCTCAACGAGATGCATGCTGTGCTTCAGACGTCAGACATCAACTACTGGAGAGACAAACGAGGTCACGAGGTAGATTTCATCTATCTTCGACGCGGCAGCAAGCCAATTGCTATCGAGTGCAAGTGGTCCGCCGATAACTTCGATCCGCGAAATCTCATGGCATTCAGACGCCACCATCCGGGCGGTGAGAATTACGTCGTGTCAGCCGACATCGAGCGGAGCTTCACCCGAAAACAGCAGGACCTCACGGTCCGCTTCGTAAGGCTGGAAACCATGATAAAGAGGCTCACCGGTTGATGCGATAATGGTGGACCCAGTGGGAATTTGCTCGAACCCTTGTTCGTGAATTAATCGCTGCTTAAATATCCTGCTGTAAACACAAGCTCACAAAGAAGTTCTGGGTTCATGGACGCTGGGTCACGTCCCAGGAGGCAAATGTACGGTTCTCACCCAAGACCCCTCTGATGGCAGGCCGCCTGTTTTTCTAGCTCCTTTTTCACCGGCAGAATCACCATCAAACAAGATGATGATGTTGACGAATTTTTGGAGCAAAGATGCCTGCTCTTTTGAGACGTCAGAAGTGGGACAAGAAACAGCGTCAATTCACGAACCGGAAACTGAAATGGCGTCCCTAACGGGACGTGGCTCGAACCCTTCTGAGTATAATAGAACTGCAAGTTGAAGCGATAAATAGGCTTGAGCGTTTGGTGGCGTGATCCGGAAGCGTCAATAATCGCTTTTTGTAACTTCAGGTACGAGTGCGCCAGTCCGCAGAGAAAAGAGAACCCGCCGCGGGGCTCTCTTTTTTTGAGCCAAACGTGTGTGTGCTCGACGACGCGAAAGTCCGGGCTCGCTGCTTCAGCAACACTGCACGGGCTACCTTCGCGCCAAGACGGGTTTTCACACGGACAAAATACACACCCGATGCCGCCGCCGAACCTCGGTCCGTCCGGCCATCCCATGTGAGCCGGTCGTCACCCGGGCCAAACGGCTTCTCATTCGTGAGCACGCGAACCCGCACATCAGTGACCGAAAAGATCTCTGCCTTACGCGTATTTTACTATTACTTTGGGCCTTTTTCTGGTGTTTTTTGGAGCAAGGCCTTGGTCTTGATTTCCACGCCACCTGCTTTGATCGCAACCGTCACAGCATCTTCCATTGGATCTTTAAAGGGCACCTCGATTCGGAGCAGGCCGTGCTCGTAGTTCGCTTCGGCTTTGTCAGGTTTCACCGGCCAACCCAAAGCCAGCGCTGAAACATATTCGATATCCCTTGCTGGCGCTGTTAAATGGATGCTGTCCTCCAGGATCTTCACATCGATGGTATCAGTTGGCGCTCCTGGGATGGCAAACTCCGCCACTAGCTTGTTGTTCTCCTCGTCAGCATACGCTACTGTATTGGGTGCAACCTTAATTCGATATTTCGGCATCTTGGCACTCTCCTTCTCGATCGGGATTTCCCGTATGAACTCGCACCCACGACCACCGTGGGCCATTTCGCTGATTTTATCATGTTCTCTGAAATTCAAGAGCTATTTTCCGGCTCCGCAAGCCCAGTGCAAGGGGTCACTTCACCGAAAATTGATGTTCGACTCGCCAATGGAGGTAACGGTATCCATACAACGCGGTCCTTGCACGCTTGAGCCTGATCTCGACCGTCGGAATCTCAATTTCTGGCTTGGCCGGTTTCTTGGTCGTCTCTTTTTTTCGACAGCGGCAGCACCCCGGCCAATTCCCCGATCACGTTGACCAACTCGGAACCGGCAGGAATAACGATCTTGGCATTGCCGGCGAGGGATCGTTCCACCGTCTCCAGCTTGCGCAGCAGCTGAGCGTTGCCAACAAAATACTTGTCAGCAGCTTCATTGACGAGCTTGATCGCCTGTGCTTCGCCTTCCGCTTCAAGGATGTTCGCCTGTCTGATTCCTTCAGCTTTCTTGATCTCCGCCCTCCGTGCGCCGTCTGCCATCGTTTCCGTAGCTGTCGCAAAATCAATCGCGGCAACCTTTTCGTTCTCGGCTTTCACCACCTTGTTCATCGTCTCCTGCACATCGCTGGGTGGATCGATTTCCTTCAATTCCGTCCTGACGATCTCGAGGCCCCAATTCGCTGTCTCGCCGCTAAGGGTCTTATGAAGCTCGCTGTTGATCTTTCCGCGCTCACTGTTCGCAGACTTGAGAGTCATCGTGCCAATGATATTGCGCAAAGTCGTCCGGGCCAGGTTAACGATCTGGTAGCGGTAGTCAAACACCTTGTACTGGGAGTTCTTGACACTCTCTTCATCGCTCTTGACCTTGAAATAGACCTGGGCATCCACTCTTGCATTAAGATTGTCGTTGGTGATGATTTCCTGTGGCTCCGCATCTACCATCACCTCTGTGATGTTGATAAGAAATAGCCGGTCGATCATTGGGATAATCCAATTGAAACCAGGATTCGCAAGATGATGATATTTTCCTAGCCGCTCCACCAACCCTCGGCCCGTGGGCCGTACAATTCGAATGCCGATCAAGAAAAAAAGCACCAAGATACCAATAACGCCATAGAGCCAATACATACGATCCTCCTTGCCCGATTCAATCGGGTCTAACTAACATCAAGAGGCGAATCAATGCCTCGCATCACCTATTTTTGCAAAAAGCTTCTTTTGTTCCTCACTAAGGTGGTCGGGGAGCACGATCATCATGAGCGCAACGTGGTCACCCCCTCGGATACCTTGACCTTTGAGGCGTAAAAGTTTTCCCGACGAGCTTTCTGGTGGGATGGATAGATTAACCTTCCCCCGGAGCGTGCGCAGTTTAACTTTCCCCCCCAAGGCGGCGATGGCCACCGGCACCTCAACATTCGAGTAAACGTCGTTCCCCTCACGCCGGAAGATCGGATCTCGATTGACTCGAATCCGAACCAGGAGGTCTCCCGCCGCCCCTCCATGGCGACCGGCACCGCCGAGCCCGCGAAGTCGGATCAATTTGCCATCCTCCACGCCCTCGGGAATGTTGATATTTACACGTCGGCGCTTCATGACCACTCCTAATCCACTGCACGAGCTACACGAGATTCCGGAGTCGCCTTTTCCACCACAGTCCGGACATCCCTGGGTGATAGTAAAGAACTGATCCGGACGATCCGATTGCTGCGTTATCCGTCCGCTACCTCCGCACGTCTTGCACGACCCGGATGTTCCTATTGAGCCTTTCCCACCGCAGGTTTTGCAGATCACTTCACTGTCGATGGTTACCATCACCCTACCTCCGAGCGCCGCTGTTTTAAAATTCACCTCGAGCTCCGTTTCGATATCATAGCCCGGGCGGCTGGGAGCACGCCCGCGATGAAACGTTTCCCCGAATTCTCCGCCGAATAGATTGCCGAACCTCGATAATATGTCTTCCATTGTCCAGCTGTGCGGGTCTCCTCCAGAATCAGAGAACTCCTCGAAAGTAGGGCGGCGCCCTTCTTCCAGTATCAGGTCGTACTCCTTGCGCTTCTTCGGATCATGCAGTACCTCGTAGGCTGCAGCGAGTTCCTTAAAAAGATTCTCCGCTTCGGCATTCCCGGGATTTTTGTCCGGATGGTATTTGATGGCGAGCTTTCGGTAGGCTTTCTTTATTTCTTGCGGAGAGGTGTCTTTGGCTACTCCGAGGATATCGTAATACGTTTTTTCCATCTAATGCGAGTTGGCTGCGATCCATCGCAGACGGATTTCCAGAAAATCGGATTTGAATTGAATCTCAGGGTGGTGATGATCAAAGATTCCTGGAACCGGCAGAACTCCCAATAGCACCTTTGATGGTTCCCTCGCCGACCTGCCGCGTATAATGATGGCGACCGAGGTTATTTCGATATCGATGTCTGGTTCGAGGACTTCTTCGACCAACTGAACATGCCAGCAAAGGACGCCAGCGCAGAAACTCCACCGAACGGGAAGAACATCATCCGCTTGGGCACCACGAAATAGATTGCTTAATTGTTTTTCGATTTCTTCGATTTGGCGGGCAATCGCGCTGAACGTGTCCGTCATGTTAGCTCCTATGGACTTACTCACCAATTGTCTTTGGCCGGGTCCTGGAAGAATCTGAAGCCTGTGATTGCGGTGATAGTTACCGGCAGCCGACTCGCAGAGCCACCATATCACAACGGCATGTTATATCGGACGGACAAAGCCCCGGCCGTCTAGTTTGAATTCACTACCGATGGTATCGCAATCGCTTGCTAGCGGCGACGAGAAACTGCCGGCCAGTTTGGCGGTGGTGTTGAACCCATAAGTTGAATAGGTCGCAACAGTTGCGGATGTGAGAATAAATTGGCGTCCCCAAGTTGACGTTAATCGAACCGCCCGGGATTTCGCCGACACACTTATGGCAGCATAATCACGATTTCCGGTCAATCGGTTGCAGAATTGGCTCCCCGTACAGGACGTTGCTCGAACACCCCTTACGTGCATCACGGAGGGGCAGGCGGCCAGAATTCGAGAGATTGAGCAGCTGGTTGCGTCGCGCGCGCACCTCGGTTCCCGCGAGTGGAGACCGTAGGTCCGAGCCCTGAATGGCGTGTATGGGAGTGCATTTCACTTGATCAGCCTCGCTAGAGTAGGTCGAATGGCCCCGATCGTCACACTTTTCGAAACCAACAACAAGGCCGAATGCCGGAGCGCCGCAAACCCATTGAATACTCGGCGATATACGAAGCCCCGCCCTCATCTGAGAGCGGGGACCCGTTAACCTCTGGGGCATGATATTCCTACCCCAGGTCATGTGGCTCCCCTTATGTGCCAGTATTCGAACCAGACCGCATTCCCTGGAAAGGCCTGGTTTTTGCGCGGTTTACGCGCTCCGTCGTGATTCGAGCCCCGGATGATCTATAGGAGGGTGGGCCTGAAGGTCGCCTAGCTCAAGATGTTCTCAGACATCAAATTGGCTCATCGGAACAATGTTTTTCGGGTCGGATGACATTAATGGAAGGGACACTCGCGGATGCCGTCTTGGCTGCGACCACAGATTTCGAGAATGCGGAGTTCAAGACTTTTAATACGAGGCACTATCCTATGCTCAAGGGCCTGAAGCCGGTATACAGGAAGTAGGATGTATCCTTCATTAGTAAGTGAATCCTTTGACAGCGATGACTGCATTCTAGCATGATACAAATGCAATGATATCGAATACCAGCCTGGGAGGTCAAAATGAACAGGAATAATGGAATATTTTTTGTGGCACTATGTTTAGCGATCTTTATTTCAAGTAGCTTAATTGCTGTGGAAGCAGAGAATGGAATCGACACGGAATTCCATGTTACATCTGGTGAAGCAGAATTATATATCAAAGTACGAGGACAGGATATAAACAATCCGGTATTACTTTATCTTCATGGAGGCCCCGGTGAAGCAAACGGTCCTTTACTGTTTCAGGCATATGCAGGGCCGGAGCTGGAAAAGCATTATGTTGTAGGATATCTTCATCAACGTAACACCTGTATCTCTCCGGATGCGCCAGTCAAGACCATCACGATCAAGCAATTTGTTAAAGATGTCGATGTCATGGTCACATTCCTTAAAGAAGAATTTAAAAAGGATAGAATATTTTTACTTGGACATTCGTTTGGAGGAGGTCTCGGATTATTGTACTTATTGGAACATGAGGACAATATAAAGAAATTTGTTTGCGCCGGGGGCGCTTTTTCTACAAAAGCTATTGAAAATAACGGTTATCAGACTGTCATGGAGATGTCAAAGAAGACTGATAATCAGCAAGCTGTCAAACAATTGGAAAATGTCGGTCCTCCACCCTATGAGACATTCCAGGAAGGAATTGTCTGGCGAATGCTTGCTATGAGTCTGTTAGAAGAAAAGAATGAAGGATTGACAAAGAATCTTCAAATATCAAAAGTCATTTCAATTACGGGAATTCAGAGCATCGACCCGGATTGGCAGAGAAAATCAATGGTGGTGGTAAATACGATGTGGAAAGAGCTGGGCACTATTGATTTTGAAGACAAGGTGCAGAGCATTGGCACTCCGATGTTATTAATGACCGGCGCAAAAGATATAATGGTTCCCTTCCGCATTTTGGAAAAAGGCTACAAAAACTATGGAGGAGAAAAAGAATACTTCATTCTTGAAAATAGCAATCACATGATGTTTGTTGACGAACCCGAACTATTTGTTTCTACAGTCATCGAATATTTTAAAAGTTGAGGTTGTGAGTCTCAAGAAATCCTTCCCCTTCGCGGCACTTGCTGTCAGGAAAATGCCTATATATTCCGAGGAGGGTCGCGTTCGAACCCCGGAAGATTATTTTTTGTTAACCGGATTGGCCAGCGATGCTCAGAATCTCAGACTTTGAGACTATTCCGGACCTATTTGAGGCTTAAAACCGGACCCCAGCCGTTACCCTTTTCAAAACAGAGAACGCGGCTGAATAAGCAAGTCCGCAAATCCCTTTGATTCTTGCACATATACAAAGCCCCCACCCCCAAGAGATAGCAGGGACCGCGTTAACCGGAGGAGCCCCAGTTCCCGCCCCAATGAAACTGGCTCCCCGATCGTAACCCTCTTCGGAATACTCTGAGTTTTTCGGGAGCAGGTTTTGACACCAGGAGCGTTAACCGAGAACAGCCCCTAATATAATGAGCGAAAGGTACTGGCCGACGGGGCGCCGTAAGAGCCGACCAGTCCACGAGAAGTTCGATTTGCGCACCACAATATGGACAGGATGACTGGGCGATAATTCTCTCATCCATTTACACCACCAATCCGCGAAAAAAGATGTGGCATCCGAGTCTCGAAGAAACACGGCTCGCCGCTGTGTGGGTGGTCAAACGCTAACGACTTCGCATGAAGCGCCAGGCGCCGCGCGGCGCTACTCTTCTCGCCGTATTTCTTGTCGCCGACGATGGGTAGTTTGTGTTCCGCGAGATGCACCCGGATCTGGTGCTTGCGCCCGGTCAGCAAGTGAATATCCAGAAGTGAGATCCCCTGTGAATGGCCCAGAACCTTGTAGGCCGTATGGGACAGCCGGCCCCGTTTCGGATCCGAGGTCGAGTGCACGCTATGGACGCCGTTTTCAAACCAGGTAGGAACTGAATGTGCCCTCGGCTTGCGGGGGGACGCCATGAACCAGCGCCAGATAGTGTTTTTGCACACCAGCCCACTGATCCTGCAGGGCGTTCTTCGCCGCCAAGGACCTGGCAAACACCAAAATCCCGGAGACTTCCCGGTCCAGCCGGTGCACAATATACACTCGCTCGCGGGACTTCGGATTGCCCTTTCGCACGTAGTCCGTCAGCCGATAGTAGGCCGTCTCCACCTTCTCCCGGTCCGTGCCCATAGTCAGCAGCCCCGGCGCCTTGTCCACGACGACGACATCTCGGTCTTCATGGAGAATAATTAGCCCCTTCGGCTGGTGCTTTCCGCGCTTCTTTTTCTTTTCTTGCATGGAAACCTCGGACTAAAGAACATCCTCGTGATCGGACCCGCTCGCGAACAGGACGGGAGCGAGTGTTGGCACCCTGAGTACTCGATTCCCTGCCATGACGCGAGCCCTTACGCCCTTTCCAATCCACGGCAACAAATAACGCCGCCACCATGAAACCTCGCCTGCGATCTTCTGAGCCAGCGTCTGCGGCGGCAGTAGCGGTAGGTCCATTCTCCAGGAGTCGTCCGTACCGGGCAGTTCGAGCGCGAAGGCCAGCGCATCGGCAATGCGTGTGTGCCCGAGAGCGTTCGCATGGAGTCGATCCCCGTGCCACAGACGCGGATCGGTCGCGACAGGATACAACGCAAAGTCGAGTAGCGTCGCCCCGGTGTGCGATGTTGACGCTCGCACCGCTTCGTTCATGATCCTGATGCGCGGTGCGATCCATCGCGCGATCGGCATGATCGGAGTCAGGTCGGGCAAGGTGAATGTGAGCACCGTGGCGCCGATGTCGATGAAGGTGCGCTGTATGTGCTCCATGTCGTGCGCGATCAAGCGCGCATCAAATCGTCGGCCAATCACGTCGTTGGTTCCCGAGAACACCGTGACAAGATCAGGCTGCATGGCGGCGGCCGGCTCAACCTGTTGATCGAGGATCTGGCGTGTTGTCAGGCCGCGAACACCAAAGTTCGCGTACAGCAGCCCACCCTGCACATCGGCGATACGCGCCGCAAGCCGGCGCGACCAACCTCGATAGCCGCCGCTACCGTCGGGATCGTTGAGACCTTCGGTCGAGCTGTCACCGATGGCGACGTAGCGCTCGAAACGCATGCTTGTGCTTCCTGATAAACCTAATTGTTATCGCGATATTTAAGCTGCACACCTTTCAGAAAATTACGCAAGATCTGATCCTTGCGGCTACGGTAGTATTTATGATCTGGCCTCCGGAAAAATGCACTGAGCTCGTGCTTGCTAATATGGAGGTTCGCCAAACCAAGAATGCTCAGTACATCCTCGGCTTTCAGGTCTAACGCAATTTTCATTTTTATGAGAACGAGATTATTCGTTAGGTGCTTCTCTGACTCCGGTTGTGGACCTTCTTTTTCCCTCGCCTATCAATAATTAACCCGTTCAAGAAAGTCGCCAGTTGGATGTCTGTACAATTCTGATAGGCAGGATCGTCCTCTTTTTTTAACCAATCACTAACCTGCGCGAGGGTTACTTCGAGATTAGCTAAGCTGAAAATGGTAATCATTTTCGAATCGCTAAGATCGAAAGCATAGCGGATACGCCGCAAGACATCGTTATTAGTCAAAGTGCTCCTTCAACATGTGGGCCATAATCGACGGGAGCCATTTTTCCTTCAGTGTATGGGGCTCCTACTGATCCGACGCCGCTAGCGGAACTTCTCCACTCGTTCTCTTGTTTCTTCAATGAGTTTCTCGACGTCCTGTGCCGTGCCAGAGAACAACTTGAGGCCAGCCCACGACGCACCGTCACGCTGCAACTTATGCTGGATAGTTGATAGAGGCGTGATTTGGCGGTTTTCCGAAATCCGAGGTCATGCTGCTTCCTTGTCGCATCGGTGTGGAACGATTTGCTCATGATAACGACCTGAGGTTAGAATTGGAACACCGAAGCGTTTTTGAGTTCGAGTGGTGTACCGATCGACCGGCAGGTCGCCCGGTAGTGTTAACCAGATTGGACAGTGGCGCTCAGAATCTCAGACTTCCAGACTATTTGGGGCAAAAATGGTCTTGATCAAGTAGGTACTTATTCGCTTGATATGCCGGATTTGACTCGTGCCCAGGCTAACCCGCACGCACCTGGCCGCGTATCATTTTATACGATAAAAGGTTATAAAGAAATGGCGTCCCCAAATACACGTTAATCGAACCGCTCAGGAGTTTGCCGAGGCTCTTCTTGTGGCATAAGACAGCAAAAGAGCCCGTCGCAGCAACGT
>Ga0224512_10004041_pt1 | contig 12625 bp, 12 predicted proteins | sample SF_May12_sed_USG_4_FD_169103 | JGI IMG/M metagenome (GOLD analysis project Ga0224512, IMG submission 169103) | Sediment microbial communities from San Francisco Bay, California, United States - SF_May12_sed_USGS_13 | ecosystem: Environmental > Aquatic > Marine > Sediment | place: USA... | reverse complement strand
ATCGGCTGGTTCGGTCGCGGCGCCGACGACCTGACGGCGCTGACGGCCGTCGTCGTGTTTGCAGGCTTCTTCACGAACGCCGCCATCGTCGGGCTGTACTCGCTGTTTGCGAAGGTGTTTCCCACGCACGCGCGCGCAACCGGAACAGGTTTTGCCATCGGTGTCGGCCGAGGGGGTGCGGCACTTGCGCCGGTCCTCGCCGGCTACTTGTTTGAGGCCGGCTTCGGGCTGCAGTCGGTTGCCATAGCGATGGGTTGCGGCGCGTCGCTGGCCGCGGTGTTGTTGTTCTTCCTCAAGGAGCGCGCTGCGGACTAGTGCGCGCACAGATTGACGCCCTTACGTTCAGTCGCCCGCGATTTCCTGTTCGGCCCGTGCTTTGAGGATGTGCTTTTGCAACTTGCCGGAGGCCGTCCGGGGCAGGGCGTCGGTGACGACCGCGGACTTCGGGACTTTGAAACGGGCAAGGCGTTGCCGGCAATGCTCGAGCACTTCTTCTGCGTTGATGCTACGGCCCGGTGGCGGAACGATATAGACGCGTCCGACCTCGCCCCAGCGTTCATCGGATACACCGATTACCGCGCACTCGGCTACGCTCGACAGCTCTGAAATCGCCGCTTCGACCTCAGCCGGGTAAACGTTCTCGCCTCCGGAAATGAACATGTCTTTCTTGCGATCGACGATGTAATAGAAACCGTCTGCGTCTCTCATGGCCGCGTCGCCGGTCCTGAACCAGCCGTCGCAAAATGCTTGTGCGGTGATTTCGGGTTGATTCCAGTAACCGCGCGTGATGCTTGGCCCGCGCACCCATAGCTCGCCGACCTCACCGGTGGCTACCTCATCGTCGCTGTCGTCGACGATTCTGGCCTCCAGCGTCATAAACGGCAAACCGCAGCTACCTGCTTTGTTCAAAAGGATCTCGATATCGTGCGTGGGCATGCCGAAAGCTGAGCCGGTCTCCGACATTCCAAATCCTTCGGTGATCTTGATTCCTGCTTTGACGAAACGCTCGGTATTCGCCTTGGGATTGGGGGCTCCACCGATGGCCCATCCGACGAGACCGCTCAGCTGCTCGGGTTCGAAACCCGGCTCGCTCCAGATCCACGCTGCCATCTGCGGGACGGAGAAGTAATGTGTGACCTTGAGCGCGGGATCCGCCAGTCTGGCAAGCGTCGTCGGCGCATCAAAGCCGGTGGATATGAGCACGCTGGCGCCGGCCTGAATCGGCACGCGCGTCGCCGCATGGAGGCCCGCCGTGTGAAACAGCGGCATATCACACAGGAACACGCTGCGCATTGTCACGTCATTTCCGTAAATGAAGTTTGCACAACCCCAGAACACGTTTTCTTCGGAGAGCATGACGCCTTTGGGCCTTCCGCTGGTGCCCGAGGTGTACAGCAGCGTTGCAACCGCATCGAACGGTCGGCGCGCGTCTTCCGGCGGCTTGGTTCCGGGACGGCCTAACTGCAGCGTCTCCGTAATCGGAAGTGCGCGCCCGGCGGAGGCTGGCGGTGCGAATGCGGTCTCGTGAAACAGCAACTTCGGTTCCGCGTCGACGGCCAGTGACTCGAGTTCGGCCGGCGCGAGGCGCCAGTTGAAGGGCGCGAAAATCATTCCGGCGCGCGTACAGGCGAGATGAACGACCAGCATTTCGGCGCAGTTCTTCGCGAGCGTGGCAACCCGCACGCCGCTCGCCGGCCCGAACTCGGCAACGAGCCACGCGGCCAGTCGGTCGACGGCTGCATCGAGTTCCGCGTAGTTCCAGCGCCGTTCAGACTCCAGGTCGACCAGCGCCTGGCTGTCGGGATTGAACCTGGCGTAGGTTGCGACCGGGTCGACGACCATCATGCGTTAGCGCTTAGCTGGATGCCCGGGACTTGTCGTACTCGCCCAGCCCAGGCTTGTACGACTTGTCGTCGAGGAACTGCTTCATTCCCTCGTGGCGGCCATCGGTCCTGTCGTGCCAGTTCAGCGCTTCCTGGGCGCGGATCAGATAATCCTCGGCGTTGTCGTAGGTCATCTCGCGCACACGCCGCATGGCGTCTTTGGTGGCCTTGAGCGTTTCCCAGTTCTTTCTGAGCAGGTTTTCGGCGACTTCGGTGACGCGCTCATGGAGCCTGTCCGGTGGCACGGATTCGTTCACAAGACCCGCTTCCTCTGCCTGCTTGCCGGTGAGGTTCTCGCCCAGCAGTGCGTGATACATGGCTTTGCGCATCGGCATGAGCTCCGCGGCAACCTTGGTGGCACCGCCGCCAGGAAGGATGCCCCAGTTGATCTCCGACAGCCCGAATTGCGCGTCGTCCGAGCAAAATGCGAGGTCACATGCGAACAAAGCTCCGTAACCCCCGCCGAAACACCAGCCGTTGACCATCGCAATAGTGACTTTCTGATACCAGCGCAGCCGTTCCCACCAGGCGTAGGCCTCACGCTGCGAGTGACGAACGCCCTTGAGCCCCTGTGCTTCGGTGTCGCGAAAATACTCCTTGAGGTCCATGCCGGCGGACCAGGCAGTGCCTTCACCGGTCAGCACCAGTACGCCGACGTCATCGCGGAACTCCAGGTCGTCGAGGACGCGCAACATCTGTCGATTGAGCTTAGGACTAAAACAGTTGCGTTTTTCGGGGCGATTGAATTTGACCCACGCGATACCGTTATTTACTTCGTAGGCTACTGTGTCGGATTCGGCCCGTTCTTTCGTCATAGTTGTATTTCCGGGAGTTCCCAAAGTGTCAGTCAGCGGAGCGATAAAGCCGCGCGCTGGCGCCAATTGCTATATTATATAACAATTATCATCATGAGCACCATCCATGACGACCAGGGCAAGGGAATGAATGATCCTTTGCTGGAACTTTCCGGCTACCTGTTGCGGCGGGCGTCGGCCGCGGCTCTGAACGAGCTGAACGACCGGCTCGCTGCACTCGGTCTGCGCCATACGGATGTTTCGCTGCTGCTGTTGATTCGGGCCAACCCGGGAATCACCCAGAGTCAGGCGGGACGACTGCTCGACATTCAGCGCGCGAACATGGTGCCGGTGGTCGCACGGCTGGAGAAACGCGGATTGATCAAGCGCACCCCGGTTGACGGACGGTCCCGGGCGATTCGCCTGACCGCCGCCGGACGCATGCTGGCGAAGAAGTCCTTTGCAGTCGTGCAGGCGCTCGATCAGGACCTGATCGGGCGAGTGCCGGCGAAGCTGCGACAGGCCGTGCGGCCGATCCTGCTGGCACTCTGGCAGGGAGCTGCCGAATGAGGAATTTGCGCGCAAGCTGAAATCGGCGTGCTCTTCATTCAGGCCTCCGACAATCTACTTAGCCGCTTTCGCGATCCATGGATCGTGACCGGCCGTCCTTATCGATTGCGCCAGCTATCCGCATACTCGGTTCGAGCAACCTTCGAGTAGGGTACCGGCGAAACGATGGCTTCGATGTCCACCTGCCTGTGACGTTCAACTGTCGGCTTGCGCGTCCCGCCGTCCGGTTCGCCCCAGACGAGCGCGACATTCGTGCCTGGTTCGGCGTATTCCTCGTCGAGCATGGCCAGCGTCAGCATCTTGCCTTCGTTGGCGCTGTAGCCTATCCAGGTAGACAGCCCGACGAGTTTGCCGTCGACGGTCACACTGTCGAATGGATGCATTGCGTAAACCGCGCTCGGAAATTCAATGAATTTGGCGCGCAAGCCGTCGTCGAACATCGTAAACAGCGCATCGGTAACCGACACGTTGTCGAGTGCGAGCGTGACCTTCTTTCGATGCGCGCCTTTTGCTTTCTCCTCGAGTGCTTCGCGGCCGATGAAGTCATGGTCGAACTTGACGAAGGGCCCGTAGCCGAGGTCATAGGGCGTCAGGTAGTAATCCTCGATATTGTCAGACACGAAGCTGCCGCCGATTGTCGCCTTCGCCTCGTAGTGATTGGCCGTCAGCCATTCCCGGTACGGTTTCATCCTGGCGCCCGTGTAGACCGCCGGGAGCGGCGAAGGAATCCAGCCCGACTCCAGCGCGTTGGACGAATAGCAGCGACCGCCAACCAGCCGCATGCCGTGGGCCTCACCGGCCTCGACCAGCGCCGCGTGAACAGCCGGACCGTCGGCCCAGGGACCCATCAGTTCGTAGCCGGGCTGCCCGGCCATGCCGTGACGCAACGCGCGCACCTTGCGGCCGGCAATCTCGATCCGGCACATATTGAAGAACTTGAGTTCAGGGGCCGATTTGCCGGTTGCCGCCTCGATCACCTGCATCGAGTTGGGGCCTTGTATCTGATAACGATAATGGCGCCTGTTCTCAGGGTCCGGGCGCAAAGCCGTGCGCTCGTCGTAGCTGCAGGTAACGTCGTGCGTGCCCGTCTCGGCGTGATACATCACATATGTGAGCGCCGGCGCACGCCCTACCATGTTGAACTGGTTCTCCGCGAGATAGAACAGGATGACGTCGCCGATGACGTAGCCGTCGTAGCTGCACGGCACGAACTGCTTCGCCTTGTCCGGTTCGAAACCCTGGAAGCTGTTGTAGCCGAGGCCGTTCAGAAACGCGTACGCGTCCGGCCCTTCGACCATCAGCTCGGCCATGTGATAGGACTGATTGAAGAGCACGCAGGTCTCCGCCCAGCCTCTCTGTTCGTCGCGCCAGTTCGTGTACTCGGCGGGTACGCCCGGATACACATTGGGTCCGGCCTGCTGGTTGCGCAGAAATTCGACGATGTTGCCTGAGCCTTGCAGCAGAGATTCCAGTGATTGGGCGTTTTTGGGCGATGAGTTTGACATGATCGATGGGGCCCCCCTTGCCTGTATTGATTAGAGTGGTAGCAGGTAGTGTAACGCGTCATAATTGTATGTGTTACATACTAAATCAACCGGCACCGCATGGTCCATATCCCGACGACACGTGCAGGCGGGCTGCCCGGCGGTGTGGTATTCCGGATAGATCAATGCGTTTGCACGTCGCGGCAAGCTTATATGTAATACCTACAAAATTGTCGCCGAAGGGGAGACCGCTGAATTGATGATCACGAGCAACGTACTGACACTGTCCTGCGCCGACCGGCCCGGACTCGTGGCCGGCGTCGCCGGACTGCTGGCCGACAACGGGGGCAATATCCTCGAAGCGCAGCAGTTTAACGATACAGACAGTCGCCGTTTCTTCATGCGCATTGAATTCGAGATGCTGGGGGACGCAGAGCGCGAGCCACTGGCGCAGGCCTTCGAACGGTTCGCCCGAGCCAATACCATGCGTTGGAGCCTTCGTGCCGCACAGGATCAACGCCGCGTGCTGATGCTCGTATCGAAATTCGATCACTGCCTCGGCGATTTACTTTATCGCCAGCGTATCGGCGAGCTGCCGATGAACGTCGTCGGGGTGATCAGCAACCATCCGCGCGAGGTGCTGAATATCTCTCTGCTCGGTGACTTTCCGTACCACCATCTGCCGGTAACGCCGGACACGAAATCGCAGCAGGAGGCGCAGATCCGCGAGCTCGTAACCGAGACGGGCGCCGAACTTGTAGTGCTCGCGCGCTACATGCAGATCCTTTCAGACGATCTTTGCGATTTTCTTGCCGGTCGCTGCATCAATATCCACCATAGCTTCCTGCCAGGGTTTAAGGGTGCGCGGCCCTATCACCAGGCCCACGCGCGTGGCGTCAAGATGATCGGCGCGACGGCCCATTACGTGACGGCGGACCTGGACGAGGGGCCGATCATCCATCAGGACGTCGAAGCCATTAGCCACGCCGATTCGCCCGACGATCTCGTGCGCAAGGGAAGGGACCTGGAGCGGCGCGTTCTCGCGAGGGCAGTGCACTATCATCTTGCCGACCGTGTCTTGCTTGACGGCAACAAGACGGTGGTGTTCAGGGACTGATCTATCCGCAGGTCCTACCGGCTATCGGTGCCGTTTGCGGCGTCGGCCACCCCAAGCAACGCTTCTGCAAGTTCAGCGGGCCGTGACAGAAAAGGCGAGTGGTCGGCGGCCAGCGTAGTGACGGCCGCACCGGGCACGAGCTGTTGCATCAATCGCTGACTCTGGATCGGGATCGTGCGATCCTCGGTGCATTCGATGTAATGCCGCGGGATGCGCCCGAATCGCTCGGGCGTCAGGCGCAATCGCGTCGATCTGGGGCCATGCGGTTCGGTCGTAAGTCGCGACAGCGCGCGCTGCACCTTATCCGGCGGTGACAACTGCGCGAAGACCGCTCCGGCCCGATCGGCATCCACGACCGTCCCCGAACCGCCGTGCACGGTGGAAATGATGGCGTCGAAGTTCGGGTTCGGCGCTTCACGAGACTTGAAGTCCGCACGCGACATGCCGTTGGGAAGCATCATCGCGCATACGTAAACGAGGACGTCGATCGCCTCCGGCGCAATTTCGGCGGCCTGGCTCAGCACAATGCCGGCGCGGCTGTGGCCCACGAGGATCGCGGGCCGCGCTACGGCATCGCGGCAGAGATCAGCGGCAAACTCGGCCCAGCTCTGAAGTGTGACCGCGCGCAGCGCGTCTGCGTCGCCGCCCATGCCGGGCAAGTCCGGCGCTACAACGGCATGCCCCGCGCGTTCCAGCTGCGGCCGCACACCATCAAAACACCAGCCGCCGTGCCAGGCTCCGTGAATGCAGACGAATGTCGCGATGGCATCGACCTCGAGGAGCAGCGGCTACTGTTTGCCGGTGCGCTACAGCTGGATGATGACCGACTTCAGCTCGGTATACGCTTCGATGCCCTGTCGTCCCTGCTCGCGGCCGATGCCCGACTGCTTGTAGCCGCCGAACGGTAACGCCGGATCGATAATCGCATGGCAGTTGCCCCAGACGGTGCCGGCCTTCAGTTTCGAGGCCAGCCGGTGCATCGCGGAGACGTCTTTCGTCCAAATCGCAGCCGCAAGGCCGTAGGCCGAATCGTTCGCGGCTCTGGCGACTTCGTCGAGATCACTGAAGCGCTGCGCCACGACAACCGGGCCAAAAATTTCCTCGCGCACGACGCTCATCTCGGGCTTGACGTCGACGAGTACCGTCGGATTGACGTAATAACCATCCGACACGGGAGCATCGCCGCCGACGGCAACGGTTGCGCCGTCGCGTTTGCCTGCCTCGATGTAGCCCATGACTCGATCGTGTTGTTCTTTCGATACGAGCGGGCCCATATGGCCTTCCGGGTCGAGTGACGGGCGCGGTGCCCAGAATGCCGTTGCGCCGGCAACGCCTTCGACGACCTTGTCGAATACCGATTCGTGCGCAAACAGACGGGACCCGGCAACACAGACCTGTCCGGCGTTGAAGAAGATCGCGCCGGCCGCGCCTGGAGCAACTTCCTCGACGTTGACGTCGGGCATGACGATGACGGGTGACTTGCCGCCGAGTTCGAGCGTCACGTTCTTCAGCGTATCGGTCGCATTGCGGTTGATAATCTTGCCGACTTCGGTGGAACCGGTGAACGCGACTTTGTCGACGTCGGGGTGCTTGACCAGCCGATCGCCGGCGGTGTGGCCGTTCCCGGTGACGATATTGATGACGCCGGGCGGGAAGCCGGCTTCGACAACGAGATCGGCTAGGCGCAAGGCGGTGAGCGACGTCTGCTCAGCCGGCTTGAGCACGAGCGTGCAGCCGGCGGCAAGCGCCGGAGAAATTTTGAGCGTCGCCATGATGAGCGGGAAATTCCACGGAATGATCTGTGCCGCGACGCCGACCGGCTCGCGCATCGTGTAACTGAACACCGTGCCGCGCGGCATGGCTTGCGGCGACACAACGTCGCCTGTGAGCTTCGAAGCCCAGCCGGCCATGTATCGAAGGTGGTCGACCGAGGCCGGCAGGTCCACGACTTTTGCCATTCCGACGGGCTTGCCGACGTCGATTGCTTCGAGTTCCGCAAGCTCTTCCGTGTGGGCCTCGAGCAGATCCGCAAGCTTGTTCATGAGTCGTTCGCGCCGGTTGGGCGCAAGATTGGTCCAGCGGCCGTCGTCGAATGCGGCCCGCGCAGCCGCGACGGCGCGATCGACGTCATCGTCGGATGCATCGACGATGCGGGCAATCTCCCGGCCCGTCGACGGATCCTCGACGACGAGTGTCGCGTCGCGCGTCGAAGCCACCCATTCGTTATTGATGAAGAGTGCCGGTTTGCGGCTCAGCGCCTTTTTTGCGGCTGCTGAGTATTCGGGTTGCACGAGAGCCGTTGCATCTCGGGCGACAGATTCGGGCGTTGCCATGGGTTCCCCTCCTCACACGTAAAGTTGCCACCAGCCGGCGGAGCCCGGCCTGACACAATTGTTTGTAAAGCTTACTAAATAGCCCTCGCGAGGGTCAATGTGGCGCGCCGGCATCGAATTCCCGGCGGATGTCGAATGTCGCCGACTACGCTTCTTCGCCGAACAATAGCTTGAGCGCATTCCCCTTCAGAATGGGCTCGTGCACCTTGTCTTTGAATCCGGCGGCCTTGAAATCGGCGATCCAGCGATCCGGCATGATCAGTGGAAAGTCGGATCCGAACAGAAACTTGTGCCCAAGCTGGGTGTTCGCATAGCGTTCGATTTGTGGCGGAAAGTACTTCGGGCTCCAGCCGGACAGATCGATGTACACATTCGGCTTGTGCAGTGCCATTGACAAGGCCTCGTCGGTCCACGGCCAGGAGGGGTGCGCCAGAATGATCGTCATGTCCGCAAAGTCCACTGCCACGTCATCCAACAGCATAGGCTGTCCCCACTTCAGGCGGATGCCGCCACCGCCGCGCATGCCGGTACCCATCCCGGAGTGGCCGGTGTGAAAAATGGCGGGAAGCTTGTATTCCGCAATGACTTCGTAGAGCGGCCACGCCATTCGGTCGTAGGGATGGTAGTTCTGGATAGGCGGGTGGAACTTGAATCCCTTGACGCCGTAGTCCTCGACCAGGCGCCGCGCTTCGATCGCGCCGGCTTTACCCTTGTGCGGATCGACCGAGGCAAACGCCAGCATGATATCCGGATTCTCCTGCGCAGCCTCGATCACCTCCTCATTGGGTATATGCCGTATGCCGCTGCCGGATTCGCTGTCGACCGAGAACATGACAAAGCCGATGTTCCGCTCGCGGTAGTAGTCCACCGTCTCCGCGATCGTGGGCCGCTTGGGCTCCGCGCCGAAATAAGCCGTAGCGGCCCGTTCGAATTCTGCCTGGATAGGGTCAGGCGGTAACCGGCAGGAGACTTCTGCATGCGTGTGAATATCTATCGCAGCAAGCTTTTTCCACGTTTCGATCATGTGTCAACGCCTTCGATGTCGGCCGCTACCTTTTCATACCGGCGCCCAGTCATTTTGACACTTACTGTACCTACTTCCCAGCGCGCCAACGTCGCTATTTCGAACAACCGCACCGGGATTTGCTACGACTCTCTGCCCAAGGATGCATCGGACCGGCAAATCCAGGTGTGCAGGAGGTCAGCGGTCTTGGTCTGATACCGGTGCCGCACATTGTCGCACGTAACATTGCGATCAGGGACGCGCCGAATACTTTGCTCAGCCGCCTGTCACGGAAAGCAGGGGTCGATCGGGCGCTCGTCCTCCGTGGCGACAGAGACGTGCCGGCCGGCGACTTTGAAAGCAGCTTGCAGCTGATCGAATCCGGATTGCTGCAGGAACACGGCATCAACAAGATCGCGATCGCCGTGTTGGCGCATCACTGCGAGCTCTGAAGGAACGTCAGTCGCTGACGAAAAGCATGCTGTCGGGCGAGACACCGAAAATACTCATCCTGGAACTCGAAGAAGCCGTGGAAGCAGAACCGTCGTTAAACATCTGGGGAATCCATATCTTTACGTTCGCGTCGCTGAGGAACACAATCCAATGGGTGGAAGGCTTTCGAGGGGAAGCGGCGCCACGCTGATGGTGCAGGTGATGGCCCCGATTTGCGGATGTAAGGGCCGGATTGTCATAACTGATGTGGACACGAATGGTCAGGCAAAGGCGTCCGACCTGCTTTCCCGGCGCTTGTGGGCGGTAGTCCCGCACATTAAGCTTGAAACAGCGGATACAGAGTCAAAGTGTGGCGCAGGGAGTGATCGAGTCACCGAATAAATGCGAGGAAAGAGTGAACGAGATGTCAACTAATTCAGCAAGCTTTCCAAAACCAAGCTCGATGCGGGTAGCACCGGGGACCGAAGCGGCCCAGGCAGCCTATCCCTACTACATGCATTTCGCACCGGAGGACGATGAGCGATTCTGGTTCTACAACTGCATGCATTTTCCAGAGCCGATGCATGTCTTTGACATGGTCACGGCGGAGGCCGCCTACTGCGCGCTCGGCTCATCGAATACTCGCGTGCACTGCCTGCCGACGACGCTTGGCATCGACTACCGGATCATTAACGGCCGGGTCTATATCGGTGGCAACGCTGTCACCGACCCGGACGAGATTGCGCGGCGCACGGAGGAATTCCAGAAGCGGGCTTTCTACTACTACGAACACTGGGAACGGCTCTACGACGAATGGAAGGACAAGATGCGGGCGCTGATCAAGGAGGCACAGGAATTGCCGCCGCTGGCATTGCCGGAGTTCGAGCCCCTCGAAAACGTTCATGCCGCCAAGGGCATCGCATCGAACCACTATCTTCTCGACATCTATCAAAAGACGCTCGAGGGCTATTTCCGGATGTGGCACCACCACTTCGAAATGCTGCTCCTCGGTTACGGCGCCTACATGGTCTTTTTCGATTTCTGCAAGAAGGCGTTTCCGGAAATAACCGATCAGACCATCGCACGGATGGTCGCCGGCTTCGAGGCGGAAATCTTTCAACCCGATGAGGAGATCAAGAGACTCGCGCGCTGTGCCGTAGAACTGGGCCTCGATGAGGAATTCAGAGACGGCGTCTCGGCGGAAGAGATTCTCGCTTCCCTGGCAGACCAGGGCGAGGCCGGCAAGGAATGGCGTGATGAACTCGAGACCTCGCGCGATCCGTGGTTTAACGTCAATGTGGGTGACGGCTTTTATCACTATCACCGTTCCTGGAACGACGACCTCACGTTGCCGTTTTCGGCGTTGCCCGGCTACATCGCCAAGATCAAGGCGGGCGAGAATCTGGAACGCCCGGTCGCACAGCTGCAGGCGGAGCGTCAGAAACTGATCGACGGCTATCGCGATCTGCTCGCGACCGAGGAAGAGCGTGGCGCATACGACCAGATGATCACGCTCGCCTGCCGTGTCTTTCCTTACGTGGAAGGCCACAAGTTCTACTGCGAGCATTGGTACACGAACCTCTTTTTCAACAAGATTCGCGAGTACGGCGCGCTGCTCGCCGACAACGGCCTTCTCGCAGACGCCGAAGACATATTTCACCTCTCCCGTTATGAGGTAGAGCAGGCGATCATCGATGTCATGACGAGCTGGTCCAACGGCTCGCCGACACGCGGCGGGGCACGCTTCCGGGCGATGATCGCCGAACGCAAGAAAGCCATCAAAACGTGGGCCGCGCTCGACACACCACCGGCGCTGGGCCCGGTGCCGGACATCATCGACGATCCGGCGATCGTCATGCTCTGGGGCATCACGCGCGAGAATCTCGACGTCTGGTTATCCGGACCCGCTGATGCCGACGGCAAGGAGATTCGCGGCTTCGCTGCCTCGAACGGCGTCGTGGAAGGAACCGCCCGCGTGATCAAGTCCGTGCAGGAAATCGGCCGGTTGCAGGACGGCGATATTCTCGTCTGTCAGGTGACCAATCCCACGTGGGCGCCGGTCTTCCATAAGATTTCCGCCGCCGTTTCGGACATCGGCGGCTCCATGAGCCACGCGGCGATCGTTGCGCGCGAATACGGCCTGCCGGCCGTGGTCGGTACCGGCCAGGCAACTGCACGAATTAAGGACGGTCAACGCATTCGGGTCGATGGGGCGCGGGGCGTCGTCACTCTGCTCGGGTAAGGCAAGACGGTTCGTGGAGTCTACCGAGACAATTGCATGGTTTGCCGATATCGGCCTCGAGGACCGGCCGAGCGTCGGCGGCAAGGGCGGCAGCCTCGGCGAACTGACAAAAGCCGACATCGACGTGCCACCTGGATTTGTCGTGCGCACCGGCGCGTTCGAGAAGTTCATTCGGGCGCTCGATGCGAAGGAGCCTTTGCGCGCTCCCGTCGAAGCGCTTGATCCGGATGATCTCGACAATGTCGGGGTTGTAACGGGAACAATAAGAAACCGCGTCTTGCAGGCGGCGATGCCAAGCGAGGTCGGGGATGAAGTGCGAATCGCATACGCCGCGTTATGCGCCGATGTGCTGAACGTCCCCGTCGCGGTGCGGTCATCGGCGACGACCGAGGACGCGGAGGACGCGTCCTTCGCCGGGCTTCAGGATACCTATCTCTGGGAGATCGGCGTCGACGCGGTGTTGAACATGGTCCGTGCCTGCTGGGCCAGCCTCTATTCCATCGAATCCGTCTGCTACCGCCGCAAGCACGGCTTTCCGGAAAAGGACGTCGCCATGGCGGTGGTCGTGCAGCGCATGATCGATGCGCGAACAGCGGGCGTCATGTTTACGAGAAGCCCGACCACCGGCGACCGCTCGGTCGTCACTATCGAAGGCGCCTGGGGTCTCGGCTCCGCCGTCGTGTCGGGCGAAGTGACTCCCGACCGCTGGGTGGTTGCCAAGCTCACCGAAGAAATCACCGTGCGGGACATTTCGGACAAGCACATCA
>Ga0224512_10004039_pt1 | contig 12626 bp, 9 predicted proteins | sample SF_May12_sed_USG_4_FD_169103 | JGI IMG/M metagenome (GOLD analysis project Ga0224512, IMG submission 169103) | Sediment microbial communities from San Francisco Bay, California, United States - SF_May12_sed_USGS_13 | ecosystem: Environmental > Aquatic > Marine > Sediment | place: USA: California... | reverse complement strand
CGGGTACAACACCGACGTCCGCCACCGTGGACTCGTCTTCCACGTTCAGACCGAAGACAAAGGGCTTCAGAACCCTTGTGTCGAGAGCCTTGTCTATGTCGGTGGCCAGATTCTGACCCGCCGACAATCGGAGTACGCACGTCTTCTCAAGGAGGGGGAAGGCAAGGAGGCCATCGCTTCACTGATGGAGCGTCAGCATCGACGAACGATCGCGGCCATTCGCGCCGGGAAGTTCGACGAACATGTCACGGAGCGACTGGGTCCACTCGCCGGCGCGCCCGCCCCGGTAGGCGGAGCGGCGGCGGAGGTCTCCGATCCGAGCGCCCGAACCGACGCCAGTCGCAGCCTGGACCAGGTCATTCTCGATTACTTGAGCACCGAGGCGGAGCAGGAGCATTTGGTGCTGATGATGGATTCTCCTGACGAGCTCAATCTCGGCACCGACGTGCTGCTGGCTTTCCATGCCAAGTCGAGTCTTGGTGGTCGACCGATCGAGGCGGCCGAGGTTGCCGTCAAGCTCATCTCGACCGAGAGCGAGCCGGTGGTGTTGGGTTCCGGCGCCACCAATGAGCACGGCAAATTGCATCTTCAGGTTCAGGTGCCGGATCTGCGACGGGGAACCGCGGCCCTTATCGTCACTGCGACGAGCGCCGTTGGCACGGCGGAAATCAAACACCTGATCTGAGAGCTTTCAGGCGGCGACACGGAGTTGCCGAAAGCCGGAGGCCGACGGAGCCGTCCGCGGCATTGGTCAGCATCAGTGGTGGGTGTTCGCTTTTCGACTCCGAGCGCTTATAATCACCGGTCCGTGGGCCGCTAGCTCAACTGGCAGAGCAGCAGACTCTTAATCTGCGGGTTCGGGGTTCGAGTCCCTGGCGGCTCACCAATTTGCGTGGTTCCAGCCGGTCGTTCGGTCTTCCCACACCGCGAAAGTGGCGGAATTGGTAGACGCGCTAGATTTAGGATCTAGTCCCGAAATCGGGGTGGGGGTTCGAGTCCCCCCTTTCGCACCAACACTGCCAGCAGTCGGCGGCAGCCAGTTCAGTCAATCGAGAGTCGAGGAACAAGAGCCATGAGTGTGGTTGTGTCGGTTGAAGATGTGGGCGCCTGCCAGATGCGAGTGACGGTAGCGGTGCCGTTCGCCGCTGTGCAGGCCGAGACTGAGCGTGTAACGCAGGAGTTCCGGCGTCGCGCGCGTTTGCCGGGGTTTCGTAAGGGCAAGATACCGCTCGAGATCGTCAAGAAGAGGTTTGGCGAAGAGATCGAGCAGGATGTTGTCGACCGTCTGTTGCCGCGATACTGGAAGCAGGCGGAAGCCGAGGCCTCTCTCGATCCGCTGCTGTCGCCGCAGGTCGACGACGTCGATCTGAAGCCGGGTGAGGACTTGACCTTCGTTGCGACGGTCGACGTCAGACCGACAATAGAGCTCGGAGAGCTCGGGGAGTTCGATCTTCCGGACACCGACACTTTGCCGAAAGACGAGGAGATCGCAGAGGCGCTGGAGGATCTGCAGCGCAACCTGGCCGACTGGAAAGATGCCGATCGACCGGCGACGAGAGGTGACCTTGTCGTGGCGCAGCTGCGGCAGCTGCTCGAAGGTGAAGAGGCAGAGGCGCCGGTGCCGACCACGTTCGAAGTCGGTGACGAACGGGCCTGGGAGGAGTTGACCATCGCTGCGACCGGAATGGCGGCGGGACAGAGGGCGGAATTCGAGCGCCGGAGCGGGGAGTCGGAGATTACGCGTTATTCGATCGACGTCGAGAGGGTTCGTGAGCGCGAGTTGGCACCGCTGGACGACGGCTTCGCCGCCAGTGTCGGAGACTTTGATTCCCTGGACGCGCTGCGCCGCGAAGTTGCGGACCGGCTCCGCGCATCGAAAGAAAGGCAGCGGCGACGGGATAGGGAGACCGCTTTGCTGGACCAGCTTTGCGAACGCTACCCCTTCGAGCTTCCCAAGCGCGTGGTTGACAAGGAAGTCGAGCAGATCCTGTCCGAGTATGCCTCGAGCTTGGCAGCGCAGGGCGTCGACCTGGACCGCGCCGACGTGGATTGGCAACGGCTTGCTGCGGAGGTCAGGCCGCGAGCGGAGCGTCGGGTGCGCGCCCGCCTGCTGATCGATGAGGTCGCTGAGACGCGCAGTGTGTCCGTCGAGGAAGACGAGTTCGAATCAGCTCTTGCTAATATGGCGCGGGCGCAGAACACCCCGAGCGGTGCGTTGCGCCGGGACTTGGATCGGGCTGGTCGGCTCGCGGAGTTGCGCGATCAGCTGCGGCGGGAGAAGGCCCTGCGGGGCCTCCTCGGCGAGGATGGCGAAGACGAGAAGCAGAGCGAAAGCTGATACCAAACGTACGGTGAGCAAGGAGATTTCGAACCATGCTGATTCCAATGGTCGTCGAGCAGACGAATCGTGGCGAGCGTGCCTACGATATCTACTCTCGTTTGCTCAAGGACAACATCATCTTTATTGGCCGGCCGATCGACGACGATGTGGCGAATCTCGTGATAGCTCAAATGCTCTTTCTGGAGGCCGAGAGCCCGGACAAGGATGTGGCTTTGTACATCAATTCGCCGGGTGGCTCGGTGACCGCGGGGCTGGCGATTTACGACACGATGCAGTACATCAAGCCCGACGTCGCCACCTTGTGCGTTGGCCAGGCGGCTTCAATGGCAGCGGTCCTGTTTGCAGGAGGTACCAAAGGCAAGCGATCGGTGCTCCCGAATAGCAGGGTGTTGATCCACCAGCCGCTGCTCTACGGCCTGCAGGGCCAGCAGACGGATATCGACATCCACGCCAAGGACCTGATGCGAATGCGAGGTCGCATCGACGAGATCCTGGCTGAGCACACCGGTCGCTCGAAGACGGAGATTCACGCCGATACCGAGCGCGACAAGATCCTGACAGCGCACGATGCCGTCAAGTACGGGCTCGCCGACCAGGTGATGGCTCGCCGCGACAGGGCGAAAGAAGTGTCGTAAGAGAACGGTGATCTGGTAAACTGTTACATGACGTCAGCCCACCAGAAGCGCGCACCCGAAGAAGTGCGTCAATTGGGGCGGCGTGCGGGGTGGCGGAAATAGCAGCCAATACTCCGGGTGTTCTCACCAGTGACGGAGCGAGCCTGGATCGGCTAACGGCAGGCACTACCGGGAGATCGAATGGTAAAAAAGGATACCGGCGACGAGACTTTGAGGTGCTCCTTCTGCAACAAGAGCCAGCGGGAAGTCAAGAAGCTCATCGCAGGACCGACGGTTTTCATCTGCGACGAGTGCGTCGACATCTGTCTCGACATCATCGCCGAAGACCGGATGCTGGAGCAGCAGCAGGAAACCAGTCTGCCGAAGCCGAAGGAGATCAAGAGATTCCTCGAGGACTACGTTATCGGGCAGGAGGTAGCGAAGAAGAAGTTGGCGGTGGCGGTCTACAACCACTACAAGCGGATCGAGTTCACCGAAAAGACACGCGGCGATGTCGAGCTGCAAAAGTCCAACATTATTCTCATCGGTCCGACAGGGACAGGAAAGACGTTGCTGGCTCAGACGTTAGCCAGAATGCTGTCCGTGCCCTTCACAATCGCTGATGCAACGACGTTGACGGAGGCTGGCTATGTCGGCGAAGACGTCGAGAACATCATCCTGAAGCTGTATCAGGCTTCGGGAAACGACAAGGAAAAGACGCAACGCGGGATTGTCTACATCGACGAAATCGACAAGATCTCGCGCAAGGGCGACAACCCCTCGATCACGCGGGATGTTTCGGGGGAGGGTGTGCAGCAGGCGCTGCTCAAGATCCTCGAGGGTACTCTGTGCAACGTGCCGCCACAAGGCGGTCGCAAGCACCCGCACCAAGAATTTCTGCAGATCGACACGACCAACATCCTGTTCATCTGTGGCGGTGCCTTTGTCGGTCTCGAAGAGACCATCGCGCAGAGGCTGAATGAAAAGACTCTCGGATTTGGTGCCGAAGTAAAGAGCGAGAAGGAACGACGGTCGAGCAACGTGCTCGAGTACGTCACACCCGAGGACTTGATCAAGTTCGGCCTTATTCCCGAGTTTGTCGGCCGCCTGCCCGTCGTCTCGACGCTGACGGAGCTGACCGAAGAAGATCTCGTGCGGATACTGCGCGAGCCGAAGAACAGCCTGGTGCGCCAGTACCAGATGATGTTCGAGCTGGAGGACGTCGAGCTGCAGTTCACCGATGATTCACTGGCCGCGATCGCTCGGGAGGCTGAGAAGCGGAATGTCGGGGCCAGGGGATTGAGGATCATCCTCGAAGAGCTGATGCTCGATTTGATGTACACTATCCCCTCGCAGCAGGACATCTCCGAGTGCTTGATCACCGAGGATGTCGTGCTCAATCGGGTGCAGCCCGCTCCTCTGAAGAAAGCGGTATAGAGCCTCGGCTCTCTTGCCGCAGTTCCCATTCGGACTCTCAAGTATTAGGTGGAAGATGAGTTGGAGCTCTAGCTTTATCAAGACCGAACGCGAGCTACTGCCGTTGGTGCCGCTGCGGGACATGGTCGTCTTTCCTCACATGATGGCGCCGTTCATCGTCGGCCGCGAGTCTTCAGTCGGCGCTCTGGAGGCGAGCTTGACGCGGTCCGATAGGCGCATATTCCTCGTGGCGCAGAAGGATCCTCGAGTCGATGAGCCCCAGCGTCAGGACATGTACGAGATCGGCGTCGTGGCAAAGGTCGTGCAGAACTTGCGACTGCCGAACGGCAACGTAAAGGTCATGGTGGAAGGGATCCAGAGGGGGCGTGTTCTCGAAGTGCGGGACGAGGACGGGACGGTGACGGTGGAGGTCGAGACATATGCGGTCGAGCTTCCCGCCGACGAGACCCTCAATGACTACATCGGCAAGGTCCTGAGCTCTTTCGAGCAGTACGCCAAGCTGTCGCATCACCTCGCATTCGAAGGCTTGGTGTCGACCATCAAGACAGATGATGCGGATCGTTTCTGTGATCAGCTGGCCGCCCATCTGATGATCGCAACATCCGAGAAGCAGGCGCTGCTCGAGCTGCTGAATCCCTATGAACGGTTGCAGAGGCTTCATGACTTGATCGAAGTGGAGATCGAAAAAGTCAATATAGACAAGCGCATAAACGTCAAAGTCAAGAAGCAGATGGAGAAAGCGCAGAAGGAGTACTACCTCAACGAAAAGGTGAAGGCGATCCACCAAGAGCTCGGGCGGAGTGACGACAAGAGCGACGAGCTTGCCGAGCTCAAGGAGAAGATCGCCGAGGCCGGTTTGCCCAAGGAGGTTCGGGAAAAGGCGGACCAAGAGATCAAGCGACTGGAGGCCATGCCACCGGTTTCGGCGGAATCGACGGTCTCACGCAACTACATCGACTGGGTTGTGAGCGTGCCGTGGAAGAAGAAGAGCCGCGAGATCAAAGATCTGGAACGGGCTCAGAAGATTCTGGACGAAGACCACTACGGGCTCGATGAAGTCAAGGAGAGGATCCTCGAGTTTCTCGCGGTTCGTCAGTTGGCGCCTCAGACCAAGAGCTCGATCGTCTGTTTCGTTGGACCACCCGGCGTCGGCAAGTCGTCTCTGGCCAAGTCAATCGCGCGCGCCACCGGCCGCAAGTTCGTGCGACTCTCTTTGGGTGGCGTGCGGGATGAAGCGGAGGTCCGGGGCCATCGGCGTACATACATCGGCGCGTTTCCGGGACAGATCATCCAGATGATGAAGAAGGCTGGGACCGTCAATCCGGTCTTCCTGCTTGACGAGCTGGACAAGATGTCGACGGATTTCCGCGGAGATCCGTCCGCGGCGCTGCTGGAGGTCCTGGATCCCGAGCAGAACAACGCCTTCTTGGACCACTACCTGGACGTCGAGTACGACCTCTCGAAAGTCATGTTCATCGCCACGGCGAACGTCTCGCACACCATTCCGCCGGCGCTCAAGGATCGTATGGAGATCATTCAGCTCTCCGGCTATACGATGACCGAAAAGCTGGCGATCGCGGACGGGTTTCTAGTTCCCAAGCAGGCCAAGTCCCACGGCCTCTCGAAGAGGTCCGTGACCTTCGAGCAAGATGGGCTGCGAGCCCTGATAGAGGGGTACACCCGTGAAGCTGGCGTGCGGAACTTGGAGCGGGAGATCGCCAAGATCTGTCGCAAGATCGCTCGCAAGATCGTCCAGGGAGACGGGAAGAGCAAGAGGAAAAAGAAGACGGTCGTGGATGCGACGGTTGTCGAGGAGTTCCTCGGGAAGGTCAAGTTCCGCCGCCACAAGAAGGCTGACAAGCCGGAGGTCGGTGTCGCGACCGGCCTGGCGTGGACCGAAGCTGGCGGCGAATTGCTGGAGACCGAAGTCGGACTCATGAAAGGCACTGGGAAGTTGATTCTGACCGGCAAGCTGGGCGAAGTGATGCAGGAGTCGGCTCGTGCCGCGGTGTCGTATCTGCGCAGTCGGGCCGAGCTTCTCGGCGTCGATCCGGCATTCAACGAGGAGCGCGACCTCCATATCCATGTGCCTGAGGGGGCGATTCCCAAGGACGGGCCCTCGGCTGGTATCACCATGGCGACAGCCCTCGTTTCGGCAGTCTCCGGTGTGCCGATCCGCAGGGATCTGGCGATGACCGGTGAGATCACCTTGCGCGGCAAGGTGCTGCCTGTCGGTGGCGTCAAGCACAAACTGCTCGCCGCCTACCGGGCCGACATCACCGAGATCATTCTGCCGAAAGAGAACGAGAAGGATCTCGAGGAAATGCCGGATGAGGTACGCGAGGTCCTGCAGGTGCACCTTGTAGACAGTATGGATGAAGTCCTTGCGCTGGCACTCGAAGGGGAAATAGGCTCGCTACCGGATTCCGATGCGAGCTTGAAGAAAGCCGCGACCGATTCTTCCCTCGGTTCAGGCTCAGTGGCACACTGAGGGCGGCTGTTCCGGCACGCCCACCCGACCGGCGTGGCCGGGTAGCGATCCTCAAAAAGCTCCCGTCGCGGAGCAGTGGTCCCAGGCAGGTAGCGGGATGGGGCCGATTCCAAGAAAGGCATGCAACGAACGACGAGTAGAGCGGGGATCGGTTGAAGATAGAGACAGCTCGTTTTATTCGCTCGGTCGTTGACAGTGGAGGATTCATAGACGACGGACATCCGGAGATCGCATTTGTCGGGCGCTCCAACGTCGGCAAGTCGAGTCTCCTGAACCGGCTCTTGAAACGCAAGACTCTTGCGCGGATAAGCTCGACCCCGGGAAGAACCAGGGCCGTCAACTACTTCTTGATCAATGAGGGTTTCTATTTTGTCGATTTGCCAGGCTATGGCTACGCTCGGGTTTCCAAGAGCGAGCGACGCATCTGGGCGGACCTCATGGAAAGCTACTTTCGAACCGTCGCCCAACGCGCGATGGTCATCCACATCGTCGATGCCAAAGTCGGAGCCACCGAGCTGGACATCCAAGCCAGCGACTATGTGCGATCTGCGGGACTCGAACCGACCATTGTCGCAACCAAGACCGACCGCATCGGGCGCAGTAGAGTGCCCCGCGCCATCAGCGGTATTCGTCGCTCCCTGGGTCTCGCGGAGCTTGGCGAAGTCATACCTTTTTCAGCCCGCACCGGACTTGGGGTCAAAGAGCTCTGGGCGGAGATTGACCGCTACCTCGAGGCGTCGTCTCGCCCGGGTTCAATACGAGGGATGAATGATGACTAAAGCAGCCCAGAAGGAAACCGATCGTCATTCCGAGAGAGGGCTCGATATCCGGGCTCTCAAGGAAATGACCAGCGTCGAGTTGACCAAGGTCGCACACGATCTCGGGGTCGATGGCGCGGGGTCTCTGCGCAAGCAGGAGCTGATCTTCAAGATTCTGCAGGCGCAAACGGAGAAGAGCGGCCTGATCTTTGCCGAGGGCGTCCTCGAATGTTTGCCGGACGGCTTCGGATTCCTGCGCGCGCCGGAGTACAACTACCTGCCCGGCCCGGACGATATCTATGTCAGCCCGAGCCAGATCCGGCGTTTCGATCTGCGCACCGGGGATACCGTGTCAGGTCAGGTGCGGCAGCCGAAGGAAGGCGAGCGCTACTTCGCTCTCATCAAAGTGGAGGCGGTCAACTTCGAGCATCCTGAGATCGCCCGCAACAAGATCTTCTTCGACAACCTGACGCCGCTCTACCCGATGGAGCGTTTGAGCCTCGAACTGGCGGACGACCTTTCGTCGCGAGTCCTCGATCTCGTGACGCCGATGGGCAAGGGGCAACGTGCTCTAATTGTGGCGCCGCCGCGCACCGGCAAGACGATGCTGCTGCAAGCGATCGCGCACGCGGTCGCGGCCAACCACCCCGAGGCCATGCTCATCGTGCTGCTCATCGACGAGCGGCCGGAGGAGGTCACCGACATGCAGCGTTCGGTGCAGGGTGAGGTCGTGTCGTCGACCTTCGACGAGCCGGCCACTCGGCACGTACAGGTTGCCGACATGGTAATAGAAAAAGCCAAGCGGCTGGTCGAGCACCAAAAAGACGTGGTGATTCTCCTCGATTCGATCACCCGGCTGGCGCGGGCTTATAACACGGTCCAGCCGCCGTCGGGCAAGGTGCTCTCCGGCGGTATCGATGCCAACGCACTGCATCGACCGAAGCGCTTCTTCGGCGCCGCGCGCAACATCGAGGAAGGTGGTTCACTGACTATCATCGCCACCGCCCTCGTCGATACCGGCAGTCGGATGGACGACGTCATCTTCGAGGAGTTCAAAGGCACTGGCAACAGCGAGCTTCATCTCGACCGAAAGCTCGTCGACAAGCGGGTCTTCCCGGCAATTGACATCAACAAGTCGGGCACTCGCAAGGAAGAGCTGCTGATGCCGGCCGACGAATTGCGCCGTGTGTGGGTGTTACGCAAGGTACTGAATCCGCTGTCCACCGTCGAGTCGATGGAGCTGCTGCTCGACAAGCTGAAGAAGACCGAAACCAACAAGGACTTCCTGAACGCGATGTCGAAGTGATTTGTCGCCGGCGGATGACTGGACCCTTCGTACGTCAACCGGCGAGACAAAGCTGGCGGTTCGCTGCGCGGCACGTCGGCTGAGCGGCAGCACTCATCCCTCTCACGCGCTCATGTTGCTCGACGGGCCATGACACACACGTTGCGCGTCGGTATCGTCGATTTTCTCAACAGCCGGCCGCTGGCTTGGGACTTTCTTCACGGTGAGGCACCGCCCAATCTGCGCGCCTCCTTCCACCCCCCGGCGGAGGTGGCAGACCGTCTGCGCGATCGTGAGCTCGACATCGGCCTGGTCCCGTCGATCGAGATGCAGAGGATTTCTGAGCTTCTCGTTCTCGATGGCGCCTGCATTGCGGCTCAGGAGGAAGTGAGGAGTGTTCTTCTCGTGTCGAAAGTGCCAGCGGCGGAGATACGCCGAGTTGCCATCGACGAGAACAGCCGGACGTCGGTGGCTCTGCTGAGAATCCTTCTCGCCGAAAACTACGGCGTAGAGCCCGAGCTCATGAGCCTCAGACCGCACCTCGATGAAATGCTCGCTGTTGCCGACGCTGCCCTGGTGATCGGCGATCCGGCGCTGAAGGTTGAAGTCGGATCCATGAACGTACTGGACCTGGCTCGGGAATGGCGGGATCTGACCGGTATGCCTTTCGTCTTTGCCGTGTGGGCGGTGCGTCGGGATGTGGTACGCCCCGGTCTCGCCAAGACCTTCAGGTCGAGCCGGGACCACGGGCTGACGCAGCTGCCGGTCATTGCCGAGGAGGCGTCGGTACGGTTGGGGCTCAATCCCGACGAGGTCCTGCACTACCTGAGCCGAAACCTGAGCTACGAACTGGGCGCAGCCGAACGGCGAAGCCTGGTGGAGTTCTTCTCCCGCGCGGCCGCTCTGGGCCTGGTGCGGGACGTTCGGCCACTGGAGTATGTACTCTGAATCGGCGTCTTCGGCTGCTAGAGTACGCGTCACATGAACTTGCATCCTTCACAACGTCCGGTACGAGACATCCTGGACGACGCAGTGTCGGGCCTTCGTATCACCGCGGGCGACGCTCATAGCTTGCTGGTGGATGGTGACCTTCTCGACCTGGGATTGGCGGCGGACGAGATTCGCTGCCGGCTGAATGGGGAGAACGTCGCCACCTACAACATCGATCGCAACATCAACTACACCAATGTGTGTGTCTACAAGTGCCGTTTCTGCGCCTTCTATCGTGAGCCCGGGGCGGTGGACGGTTACCTGCTTCCGTTTGATGAAATCGGTCGGAAAGTCGAAGAAACCCTGGCCCTGAATGGCACCGGGATTCTGCTGCAGGGCGGTGTCCATCCCGACCTGCCGATCACCTACTACGAAGATCTGCTCGGCTTTCTGAGCGAGCGTTACCCTGAGATCCATCTCCATGCGTTCTCACCTCCCGAGGTCAAGTTCATCGCCAAGAAGGAGCGGATGAGCTTCTTCGAGGTGATCGAGCGCCTGAAACAGGCGGGTCTCCAGTCGATACCGGGAGGGGGTGCTGAGATTCTGTCGGACGGCGTCCGCAAGGAAGTGCTGGCGTATGGCAAGTGCTCGGCGGACGAGTGGATCGACGTCATGCGACAAGCGCATCGCAACGGTCTCCGCACGTCATCGACGATGATGTATGGCATGGGTGAAGATCTCGCGACCCGTATCGAACACATGCAGCGGGTCCGCGATCTCCAGGATGAGACCGGAGGATTCACCGCTTTCATTTCATGGACGTTCCAGCACGATCATACGGACATGGAGGACGTTCCCGAGACGTTCGCTCATGAGTACTTGACGACGCTCGCGGTGTCGCGCCTATTCCTCGACAACATTCAACATGTGCAGACCAGTTGGGTGACTCAGGGCAAGAAGATCGGACAGCTGGGCCTGAAGTTCGGAGCCGACGACATGGGGTCGATCATGATTGAAGAAAACGTCGTCTCGGCCGCGGGCACCTGCTATCAGATGAGCCAGGATGAGATGGAGCATCTGATAGTAGCCGCGGGATATGAGCCACGGCAGCGCACCAATCTCTACGAACGCTTTGTGAGCCGAGAGGACACGGCGCCGCTGGCCGGTGAATATCGCCACGCGTTGACCCCCGAGAAGCAGGATCTGGTGACGCTCCTGCCGATCCTCGGCTAGCGATGTCTGCGCCGAGATGGAATGTTGCTGAGCGGGGCGTGGCGCGTGGACCGGCCCGCATGGCCATCCTTTTCCGCTCGCCGCTTCCGCTGCGTTCTGCGGCACTCGAAGACGCGACCGATCGGAGAGGGTGGTGAAGAGATGCCTATCCAGTGCCGCCTAGGACCGGATCGGTGATCCGTTTTCTGGTCAACCCCGCGGCTGGCGGCGGCCGAGCGCGAAAGTATCTGGCCCAGCTGCAGCGCAGCGCCACGCTCCTGGGTGCCGAAGTGCGGGTCTCGTGCAGCGGTTCCGACCTGACGAGTCAAGCGCGGCAAGCGATCGCGGACGGAGTCGACCGACTCGTTGTCGGCGGCGGGGACGGCACGATGCATCTCGCGGTGCAGGCCTTGGCCGAGAGTCCGTGCGCCATGGCCGTTTTGCCGCTCGGCCGGGGCAACGATTATGCCGCTGCCCTGGGTGTGCCACGGCGCTTTGCGGCGGCGCTCCACCTGGCGGTGAATGGAGAAACGCGACTCGTCGACCTGGGCCGCGCCGGGGACGAGTGGTTCGCCTTTTACGCCGGGGTCGGGTTCGACAGCGCGACCTCGAAAGTGGCGGAGGGGCATCCACGTTGGTGGCCGGACGCGATCACCTACGCTGTCGCCGTTGTGCGTACCGTGTTCAGGTTTCGGCCGCCACTGGCACGAATCGAATTCGACACCGGCAGCTTCGAAGGTGAGGTCATGTTTGCGACCGCGTGCAACGGCCCGCGGTTCGGTGGCGGCATGCGCATCGCTCCGATGGCGGTGATGACGGATGGACTGCTCGATCTGGTCATTGTGCGCGCAGTCGGCAAAGCAGAGCTGCTGCGGATCTTCCCCCAGGTGTACCGTGGAGCGCATGTGAATCATCCAGCGGTGTCATTTCATCGCACGCGAAGAGTGCACTTCGAGTTCGAGCCGTCGATGCTTCTCGGCTCGGATGGGGAACTGGTCGGCGAGGTGGGGGGTGACGGGCTCGTTGCGAGCGTCGTGCCGCAGGCGCTGGCGGTGGTGACGGGCCTGCCAGTGTGACGCGGGCCAGACCACCGTCTCACTGTGCGGTGTGTCGACCTGCGCTTAGGGTTAGTCTCTCTTTGCTTTTGCTAGACGTCGAATTCGACGCCCTGTGCCAACGGCAACTCCTCACTCCAGTTGAGAGTGCACGTCTGGCGTCGCATGTAGATCTTCCAGGAGTCCGAGCCTGCTTCGCGACCACCCCCGGTCTCTTTTTCCCCTCCGAAGGCGCCGCCGATCTCGGCACCCGATGTACCGATATTGACATTGGCGATGCCGCAGTCCGAGCCTGTCGCGGCGAGGAAACGTTCCGCCGAGCGCATGTTAAGAGTAAAGATCGCCGATGACAAACCCTGTGGAACAGCATTGTGGAGCTCGATGGCTTCGTCCAGCGTGTCGAACTCGAAGAGATAGAGGATCGGCGCGAATGTCTCGTCGCACGTGATGGGGAGGAGGGAGTCCACTTCCACGAGAGTGGGCTCGACGAAGAAGCCCGGCCG
>Ga0224512_10004038_pt1 | contig 12628 bp, 12 predicted proteins | sample SF_May12_sed_USG_4_FD_169103 | JGI IMG/M metagenome (GOLD analysis project Ga0224512, IMG submission 169103) | Sediment microbial communities from San Francisco Bay, California, United States - SF_May12_sed_USGS_13 | ecosystem: Environmental > Aquatic > Marine > Sediment | place: USA... | reverse complement strand
GGGCGGACGGCGTGCTGTGGGGCGACGGCGTGCTGTGGGGCGACGGCGTTCTGTGGGGCGACGGCGTTCTGTGGGGCGACGGCGTTCTGTGGGGTGACGGCGTTCTGTGGGGCGACGGAATCCTCTACGCCGACGGCGTGCTGTGGGGCGACGGAATTCTGTACGCGGACTGAAGGAGAGCTAGAGACATTCGCTCGTTCCCCTCCACGCCCACCGGGACCGGTGTTCCGGAAACACAGGGGGTGGAAAGCGCAGCGGGGCCCGGGAAACCGGGCCCCGTTTTTTTCGAGAAGGAACGCGCGTCGGTCGGAGCTGACCGCTGCGCTCGAGATCCGGGCTCAGGCCCCGAACAGCTCTTCGAGCATCTTCTGCCGGTATGCGAAGATCCTCTCCACGTCGCGACGTACGAACAGCCGCTCCGCGAGCCGGCCGCCGAGAACGCCGAAGTCGACGCGATCCCGTGCCAGCGTTCCACCGTCTCTCTCCTCGAACAGGTGCTCGTGGTGCCAGAAGCGGTAGGGTCCCCGGCGCTGCTCGTCGGCGAAGCGGTGTGGCGGCTCCCACACCGTGATCTCGCTCCGCCAGCGAAGCGGAATGCCGTGCACGCGCAGCCGGTAGTCGATGAGGGTTCCGGGGCGCATCTCGATCGGCTCCGGCGTCACGACCGTGAAGCGCAGCCACGGCGGCGTGATCTTCTCCAGGTTCCGCGCGTCGGAGAAGAACGAGAACACCTCCGCGACAGGCCGCGGCAGCCAGATCTCCGACTCGAGCTTCGGGTCGCGGATGCGGGTCAAAGCGCGAGGATTCTAACCCGGCGTCGTCGCCGCGGGCGGCTGCGCGTGCCCGCGGCGAGCGGGTTCGAACGGCTCCGGGCCGGGCCCCGCCGGGCCGGCGGGAACTTCTCCGAGTCACGGCTGTCCAACCGGGCAGGAGGACAGCCTTGCGGACTTCTCTCGTGGGTCGTGGCATGCTCGCCGCCGTGGCCGGGCAGCGGGACATCGGTGAGCTCGACGAACGGCGCCTGGTCACCCGGGCCCGGTCGGGCGATCGCGACGCGTTCGACCGGCTCGTCGAGCGTCATCTCCAGCAGGTCTGGCGCGTCGTGTGGCGCATCGTGCGCCACCGCCAGGACACGGAGGACGTCGTCCAGGACGTCTTCCTGACCGCGTTCTCCGCGCTCGACGAGTTTCGCGGCGAGGCGAGACTCTCGACCTGGCTGCACCGGATCGCCGTGACGCGGGCGCTGAACCACGTCGATCGCGCCGCCGTGAAGATGGAGCGCGCCGCCCGCAGCCTGGAGACGAACGACGACGACTCGCCCGCCGGAGCCCCGGCGTGGCCTGCAACGGGAGGGCCGACGCCTCTCCAGCAGCTCGAGGCGAGCGAGCTGAAGGACCGGCTCGCACGATGCCTCGAGCTGCTCCCGGCGGCGTGGCGGGCGATCCTCGCGCTGCGCGACGGTGAGTCGATGCCGTACCAGAGAATCTCCGAGACGCTCGGCGTCGCGCTCGGCACCGTTCGTTCGCGGCTGGCGCGAGCCCGCCTCGCCCTGCGCGAGTGTCTCGAAGGGGGCGCAACGTGAACGCAGGCGGAAGAGAATTGCATCCGGTCGAACAGCTGTCCTGCTACGTCGACGGAGAGCTGGACGCCGAGGCGCAAGCCGCGGTCGATCGACACCTCGCGTCCTGCTCCGACTGCCGTGAGCTCCTTTCCGACTTGACTCTGATCGCGACGACGATCGAGCGGTCGGACGACGTGCCCGCACCGCCGCCAGACCTGGCTCGCAGGATCGGCCGGCAGGTCGCCCGCGAGACGGAACGGAGGCCCGCACGGATCGGACGCTGGAACCGGCCGTGGATGCTCGCGGCGGCGGCGAGCGTGATGCTCGTGGCCGTCGTCTCGGTGCTGCTCAGGACCGAGCTCGCCACGGCGCCCTCCCTGACGCGGGAGACGTCGCAGGCGGAGGCGCTGGAGAAGAACGCGGCGGCCGACAGGACCGTCTCGCTCGATGACCAGCAGGCCGCAGGGCCGGCAGCGCCGTCGGCGCCGCAAGAGGTGGCCGTACCGGAACGGACGCGCGACCTCGGCGTGGCCGACGAGGCGGACGGGCCGCCGGCGATCTCCACCGGGCGGGCGGCGCCCTCGGCGGACGAGCGACGGGACCTTCGGGGCGAGGACGCCGTGCGGCCCACGGGAGAGTCCGTCGTCGAGAAGGAGGAGCAACGGAAGAGGGTGCAGGCGAAGCGCGCCGCGGCGGATCCGGTCGTGGCCGACGACCGGATCCGAGAAGAGTTCTCCGCCGCGCCGGACGCGGCTGCGGGCGCCGACGTCGGCCAGCGCGCGTTCGAAGCGCCTCCCGCCTCGCCGGAGCAAGAGGCGAAGTCGGGAGGCGAGGGACGCCTCGCCGAGAGAGAGAACGCCTTCCTGGAGAGTGTCGCGATGCAGCGCCAGGCCGGCGCCACGACCGCGCCGCCGTGCGGCGCGCTGTCGATCCTGCCTGAAGACGCGGTCTCGACGTGGCGCACCGACCGGGACGAGGAGGTGCGCCGGGAGATCGAGCTCGCCGCGGCCCGCCTCGAGGGCCGGGCGCAGCGGCAAGCGGACGGGGGCTTGGCGGTGACGGTTCCCGTGAATCGGTGGGACGAGCTGCGAGCTTGGTACGCCGCTGCCCGCGGGCAAGAGGACGAGGAGCTGCCGCTCCTCACGGAGCAGGACCTGAAGAGCGCCGACTGCGTTCGCGTGACGATACGCGTGGCGCCTCGGCTGCGCTGAGGCGTGAGAGGCGGTCCTTGGCCTGCCCGTTCATGAGACCATTGACCCCGATGAGACCGCTCTTCTCGAGGCGCAACGCGAGCGAAGCGCTCTCGGGCGAGCAGGAATTGTTTCAGTGGGTTTGACCCCGGTCGACCGATGAAGCGTGTGCTCAGAGACCTGTTCGTCTCCACTCTCGAAGCCCTCGCCCCGGAGCGCGTCGTTCCTCTCCGCCTGATCCGCGATGGCGGGTGGCTGCAGGTTGACGCGAGGCGAGTGCGTCTCGCCGGCATCGAGCGGATCCGCGTGCTGTCTGTCGGCAAGGCCGCCCACAATCTCGTTGACGCGACGTACGCCCTCCTCTGTCACGAGAACGTCTCCGGAATGGTCGTTGCGACCGCGCCGCCGGAGCGTCCGATCCCGGGCGTCGAGGTGCACATCGGCAGCCATCCCTACCCCGACGCCGGCAGCTTCGCGGCGGCGGAGGCCGCGCTGCGATTCGCGACGGAGTGCACCGCGGACGACCTGGCGCTGTTCCTGATCTCGGGCGGCGGCTCGTCACTCGTGGAGAAGCCGATCTCGGACGCGATAGGCCTCGAAGACTGCCGCGCGTTCTACGAGCTGCTCGTGACCTGCGGCGCGAACATCGTCGACATGAACGTCCTGAGGAAGCATCTCTCGTCCATCAAGGGGGGGCGCCTCGCGCTGGCGGCCAGTCCCGCCCGGCAGGTGACCGCGTACATCTGCGACGTGCCGGCCGAGCACCCGTCGGCCGTCGCGTCGGGGCCGACGATGCCCGACGAGTCGAGCGTGGCAGACTGCCGGTCCATCGTCGACAGGCTCGGTCTGCGGGGGCGGCTCCCGCAGTCGATCCGCGACATGTTCGACTCCGGCGCCGTGCCCGAGACGCCCAAGCCGGACGACCCTGCGTTCGCGCGATGCTCCTGGCATCGCCTGCTCGGCACGGAGGAGGCGCTCGCCGAGCTCGCGTCGCGCGCCGGCGCGCACGGATGGTTCGTCGAGACCGACATGTCCGTGGACGACTGGCCCGTCGACGACGCGATCGATCACCTGCTCGACAGGCTCGACGGCCTGCGGTCGGCGCATCCCGGGCGCACGGTCGCGCTGCTCACGGGAGGCGAGCTGAGCTGCCCGGTCACGGGAGACGGCCGCGGAGGACGCAACCAGGTCTTCGTCCTGCGCTGCGCCACGAGGATCGCCGGGAGGAACGTCGCCGTGATGAGCGCCGGCACGGACGGGATCGACGGGAACTCCGCCTCGGCGGGCGCCGTCGCCGACGGCTCGACCATCGATCGTGCGACAAGGCTCGGTCTCGATCCGGCGGAGTGCGACCGGAGGTCGGACTCGAGCACCTTCTTCGCCCGGCTGGGGGACGACCTGACGACCGGGCCCACGGGGAACAACGTCCGTGACCTGCGGGTTCTGGTCGCGTGGTGAGGTGTCGGCGCCGCGGAGGCTAGTCCACCTGCGGAGACGGAGCGAGAACGAGTCTCGGTGACGGCTCGACGTCGAAGCGCGCGGGCGTGCCGCCGCAAGCCTCGCCGTCGAGCTCGACGTGCGCCGCCGGGGTCGCCTCGATGACGACCTCCCGCGCGACGCGGGCGGAGACGCCGTGCAGGCGGGGGAGCGTTCCGAAGAGGAATCCCCTCGCGTAGCGCAGCAGATCGATCCGGCGATGTCCGGCGAGCGTCGTGACGGCGAGCGTCGGCTCCAGCGGATCGGCCGAAGGCAGCACGCGGTGCGGGCCGCCGAAGTGAGGCCCCTTCCCGATCAAGACTCCCACGAGGGTCTCCGGCACCAGGTCGCCGTCCACGCGGACCGCGAGCGACGGAAAACGGTAGCGCGGCAGGTCGTAGAGCGCGCGCACCGCGTACGCACCCTCCTGAATCCACTTCTTGAGCCTCCGGCTGACCCTGGCGACGACCAGCGCATCGAAGCCGACCGAGGCGACGCTCGCGAACGGCCTGTCGTTGCAGCGCGCGAAGAAGACGCGCTGGGTCGCCCTCTCTTCGAAGAGCGAGAGCCAGCGCGACTCGTCCGTGGGGATCGCGAGCGAGCGCGCGAACAGGTTCACCGTGCCCGTCGGGAACTGGGCGATGGCGACCTCCGGCGGCAGCTCCGCAATCGCCTCGAACAGTGTTCCGTCCCCGCCGACGACGATCACCGAGCGCAGACCGTGCCGCGCGGCACGGGCGGCGATGGTCGCCGCCTCGCCGGGACCTCCCGTCGGCGCGGCGGGATACCCGCGGCGGACCAGCTCGGCGACGAGACGGGAGGCGCGGCGCCGGCCGGGCGCCCGTCCCGACACCGGATTGTGGACGACAAGGCTTCCCGCCGCGTCGAAGGGGCCGCCGGTCACGTGCCGCCGTGCCGCTCCCGCCGGGACTCGTGCTCCTCGAGCGGGCGCGGCGGTCGCTCGAGGTAGGACAGGAACTCCCGGCGACGCTCCGGCGTGCGCGCCAGCGCGGCGTACCAGGACTTCCTCAGGCGCGCCTTGTCCTCGTCGTCGAGCGAGGCTCTCAGCCCGGCCTCGCGCAGCCGGTGGTCGAGGGAGGCGACGGACAGCGCGACCGCGTTGGACACGTTGATGTACGAGGTGAAGCCGACCGTCGGCAGACGGAACACGCCGTCGACCAGCTCGCGGAACTCGGGCGAGACGCCGGTCTGCTCGTTGCCGAACACGAGCGCGACGGGCGGGGCCAGCGGGATGTCTGCGAGATCGACGGCACCCGGAGCGAGGTCGGCCGCCAGCAAGGAGAAGCCCCGCGCCCGCAGGTGACGCGCGGCGGACTCCGGAGAGCGGTACCAGTGGAGGTCGATCCAGCGATGACACTCCTTGTGGATACCGTGGCTCAGCGCGATGCGGCCGTGGCGGTGGCAGAAGTGCAGCTCCTGCAGCCCGAGTGCTTCGCAGGAGCGAACGACGGCCGACGCGTTGAGCGGGTTGCCGAGGTCGTCGAGGACCACGGTGAGCGAGCGTGTCCTCTCCGCGAGGACCCGCTCCGCCGTGCGCAGACGGAGCGGAACACGCCTCCGGTGCGCATCGTCCGGGCCGCTGATGTCGTGCCCGCGGTCGGGCGCGCTCGCGGCGCCGGCCGCAGACGCACGCGAGGCCGTTTCATCCGCTCCCCAGGCGCCCAGGAACTCTCGGTCCTGCGGCTCGGCGAGCCCCTCCGGCCCGGCCTCGAGCGCCGCGCCGAGCAGCTCCCTGAAGAACGGCACGGACAGCGCCCGACGAGCCAGCTCGCGGTCCCGTGTGCCCGTCGAGAGCCGGCCGGCGTCGACGCTCTCGGCCAGGTCCTCGCGCTCGCGCTCGAGACCTTCGCCGGTGAGCCGCATCAGCTCCTCGACACGGTCGAAGAAGGTGCGCCATCGCCGCCATCGGTTCTTCATCGTGCTCCCGGATGCGCGCGGTGCACTCGACGCGGCCGCGTCGTCACTCGGACCGCCCGAGCACTCGCGAGACGCGCTCGACCTCGCCCATGACGCGGAGGACGTTTCCGGAACAGATCTTCTCGATCTGCTCGTCCGTGTAGCCACGCGTTTGTAGCACGCGGATCAGGTTCGGGTAGTCCGAGACGTCCTTGAGTCCCGTCGGCAGCGAGTCGCCCACTCCGTCGAAGTCCGAGCCCAGGCCGACGTGATCGATCCCCGCGACCTCGACCGCATGATCGATGTGGTCCGCGACGTCGCTGACGTCGGCGTATCCCGAGTGGTTGTCCGCGAAGTAGGCGCGGCGGTACTCCGCGACGAGCGGGTCGTCCGGATCCAGTCCCTGCTCCTCGGCCCACTCCCTCACGTGCTTCCAGCCCGCCATCGACTTCTCGCAAATCTCGGACAGCAGAAAGGCCGAGCCGAAGTTGATCATGATGACGCCACCGTTCTCGGCGAGCCGGCGCATGAGCTCGTCGCTCATGTTCCGCTCGAAGCCCGGCGTGAAGTGGCGGCACGACGAGTGCGACGCGATGACCGGCGCCCGCGTCAGATCGAGCACCTGGCCGGTGGCGTCGTCGGACAGGTGCGATACGTCGACCATGACGCCGAGCCGGTTCATCTCCGCGACCACCTCGCGGCCGAACGGGCTCAGCCCGCCCCAGGTCTTCCTGTCGTCGAAGGACGAGTCGCAGATGTGGTTGTCCTTCGAGTGGGCGAGCGTGATGTAGCGGATGCCTCTCTCGTGAAAGTGCGAGAGGTTCTGGAGTGAGCCCTCCAGGGGCGAGCCGTTCTCCATGCCCATGAGCAGCGAGATCTTCCCGTTCCGGTGGTTTGCGCGCACCTCGTCCACCGAGGTCGTCACCGCGAACTTGTCCGGCGCGCGCGCGGCGATCGACTCGACGAGATCGATCAGCTCGTCGGCGAGCGCCTTCGCGCCACCCGACTCTTCCAGGCGCGCCGGCACGTAGATGGACATGAAGGGGGCGTCCAGGCCTCCGTCGCGCGCCCGCGGATAGTCGAAGTCGCCCGACTCGGTGCGCGTGGTGACGTCCTCGGCGAGGCCGTCCGGCGGCGGCACCTCGGCGGAGCGCGCCTTCGCGTGCATCCGGTAGGGGAGGTCGACGTGGCCGTCCACGATGATCACGCTCCGGGCCAGGGTCATCGCGTGCTCCTCCGTGTCGGCGTCACCGCTCTCGCTCGCGGGCGCACAGGCCGCGGCGAGAACCGAGAAGATCACGAGCAGGGATCCACGCATCGATTCGCCTCGCGAGGAGTGACGGAACGGCGCGCGAGCCGCGAGCCTGCGGGATTATACGAGAACGGGCCGGGATGCCGAGCGATCAGGGGCAGAGCGAGAACCGGCCCAGGAAGGCGGCGATCGCCTGCTTGTCCCCGGGGGTGCCCGTGAGATCCAGCTCCTCGACCGGCCTCGAGGGGTCGGGGTCGGGTCCGATCCAGACCGCGAGCCGGAGGCGGCGGTCTTCCGGGCAGTCGACGAGTGTGAAGGAGCCGAGCCCGTGGCCCCCGAACCGCTGCGCCGAGATGTCACCGCGCTGAACGAGGTAGAGCAGGTCCGCCTCATCGGTCTCGATGACGCCCCTTTCGAACACGTCGTCGGTGTTGACGTCGATGCGGTTGTTCTTGAGCACGCTCGGGTCGTCGGTCTCGCCTTCGAAGTAGGCCCGGAGCTCCTTCTCGTCCTTCGCGGACATGATCATGTCGACGTAGATGAACCCGCGCTCGTGGATTCCCCCGGGCTGTCCGTCCGCGCCCGACGGCGTGTCCGACAGCACGGCGAGCTTCATGACCGAGAACGGTATCTCCATGCCGACGACGGGATGGTAGCCGGGAGGCAGCTCGTCGGCGCCGAGGATTCGCTTCACCGCATCCTCGCGCTTTTCCGGGTCCTCGATGTCTTCCGTGATCCGCTTGACCGTGCGATACGTCGCGAAGCCGGCGCCGGCGACGCACACGGCACACAGAACGAGGACGGTGACGCAACCCAGTCCGAGGTAGAGGAAGACGGAGCTGCGATCGGACACGAGCCGCTCCTATGCCGTGGCCGGCCTGGAGAGCGCTCTCATCGTGCGGAGATGCTCCCGCTGCCGGCGATGCTGCGCTCGATGCTCGGCGGGTCTCCGCGGTAGGTGATCTCGCCGCTTCCGGCGATCGTGGCGGTGAGGGCCTCCGTCGCGTGGACGTCGATGTCGCCGCTTCCCGCGATGCGAGCCCGCACGCTGCGAGAGACGAGGCGCGACCCGTCGATGTCGCCGGATCCGCCCACCGAGGCGTCCAGCGAGTCGACCTCTCCGGTAACGACGATGTCGCCCGAGCCCGCAACGGTCAGCTCCAGCTCCCCTCCGTCCAGTCCTTCGATGGTGATGGTCCCTGATCCGGCCAGCTTGACGCTGGAGACCGCGGGCGCCGCCACCCGGACCCGGACCCCGTGCCGTGTGCTGTACGAGCCACGGCTGGAGACGACGAGGCGCTCGCCGCGGACGTCCGTCGTGACCAGCGGCAGGAGGTTGTCGTCCGCCTCGATCCACAGCGAGAGCGGCTCCCCGATCGAGAGCTCGACGTCGGCGGCCCCCGTCACGACGAGAGACTCGAAGGAGGAGATCTCCCGGGTCTCCGTCGCGATCTTCCCCGAGCCGCGGATCGCGTCCATCCTGTAGACGCAGCAGCCCGCGCCCAGGGACATCTCAGCGAGCAGCGCCGCGGCGATGGCGAGTGTTCGAATCTTCACGCTGGAGCCTCCGGACAGTGTCCCCACGGCACGGGGTCCCGGCCCACCCGCGTCGAGTGACTCGAAGGTAGCACTCGCCACGCTGTCCTCGACAGGCCGTCCATCTCGGTCGGACGACCGGTCGTCAGCGCAGAACGATCGCGTGAGGCGTGGCCGTCGGGAAGGGGGGGTGCCAGGCGCCGAAAGAGGAGCTCAGGGGCTCCGTTCCGTGTCCTCCCGGCGACCGTCTCCTCTCGCTAGTCCCTCGCCACCCTGCGCATTCGATGTGGGAAGGGCTTCCTTGAGGCGTCGCAGGAGAGTTCTGGCCCAGACGAATTCGATGGCGAGCACGGCGAGACTGGCCAGGATGAACAGCAGGCCCGGGCCGGGCAGCACGAGGAGCGCGACTCCGATCAGGAGCAGGGTCGCGCCGATCACCGTGATGACGAGCCGGCGGATCTTCTTGTACGTCCAGTCCAGCATGAGCCGTCGGCTCCGACCTGCCCCGGATTGGATGCGACGGGGGAGGCGTTGAGCCGATCATCATGATCTCCCTGGGGGTGGCCGTCCACACTGACGAAGAGATCGCGAGCAGCCCTCTCCGCGTCCCGTCCGCGCCGAGGTCTCGAGGGCGTAAGAGGGTTAAAATGACGCCATGGCGAGATTCCTCCTGCACTGGCTGACGGTGGCGATCGCCCTGGCGGTGACCGCCTGGCTGCTACCCGGCGTCCACGTCTCTTCTCTGGGTGCGCTGATCGTGGCGGCTCTCGTGCTCGGGCTCGTCAACGCGATCGTGCGGCCGGTCCTGGTCCTGCTCACGCTGCCGATCACGATCGTGACGCTCGGCCTGTTCTACCTGGTCGTCAACGGCCTGGCGTTCGGGCTGGCGGCGCTGGTCGTTCCGGGGTTCGCGGTCGCGAGCATCTGGTGGGCGATTCTGGGAGCGTTGCTCGTCGGCGTGGTCTCCTGGTTCATCGGGCTGTTCACGGCGGCGGAGCGCGACTGACCCGCGTCCGCGTCGCCGGACGGCGCATTCCAGGACGTGCCGGCGGAGGGGACGATGCACGACTCCCTGTTCTCACGTCACGAGGAGCGCCTGGCCGGGGCGCTCGATGCGCTGAAGTCCCGCGGCCACTGGGACGCATTCCCGGAGGTCCCCAGCCGGAAGATCTACGGAGAAGATGCCGCGAGCGAGGGCGAGACGGCGTTCAAGGCTCGACTCGACCGGCCGTTCGAGATCGATCAGCCCGGGACGCTCGGGAGGGTCGGCAACGAGATCTCGCCCTACGGCTTCCCTCTCGGCATCGGCTATCCACGAGCCGAGCCCAGCGAGCTGATCCGTGCGGCCGAGACGGCGATGAGCCGCTGGTCCGAGGCCCCGCTCGCGGAGCGGGCCGGCGTCTGCCTGGAGGTCCTGGAGCGGCTCAACGAGCGCAGCTTCGAGCTGGCGTTCGCGACGATGCACACGACCGGACAGGGTTACGTCATGGCCTTCCAGTCGGGAGGCCCCCACGCACAGGATCGCGGACTGGAGGCGCTCGCCTACGCCTACCAGGAGGTGGCCGCGATTCCCGAGTCGTCGCTCTGGATCAAGCGGTTCGGGAAGGGCGAAGTCATTCGCCTCCGGAAGAGATACCGGACGATGCCCCGCGGCGTCGGGCTCGTCATCGCCTGCTCGACGTTTCCGACGTGGAACGCTTACCCCGGCCTGTTCGCCGACCTGATGACCGGGAACGCGGCGATCGTGAAGCCGCACCCCGGCGCCGTCCTGCCCCTGGCGGTCACTGTGGAGGTCGCGCGCGGCGTGCTCGTGGAGGCCGGCTTCGACCCGAACCTCGTGACGCTCGCCGCGGACTCGGAAGACGAGCCGCTCGCGAAGGAGCTGGCGTCGAGGCCGGAGGTGAGGATCGTCGACTACACGGGAGGCAGCGAGTTCGGCGAGTGGCTCGAGCGGAACGCGAGGCAGGCGGCGCTGTTCACGGAGAAGTCGGGTGTCAACTCCATCGTCATCGACAGCGTCGATGACCTGCGTGCGACGGCGGAGAACATCGCGTTCTCGCTCTCCCTCTACTCGGGTCAGATGTGCACGACGAGTCAGAACGTGTTCATCCCCCGGTCCGGCATCGACACCAGGGACGGTCGAGCCGGATACGATGACGTGACATCGGCGATCGTCGATGCCGTCGACCGACTTCTCTCGGATCCCGCGCGCGCCGCGGACGTGCTCGGCTGCATCAAGAGCGAGGCGACGCTGGCCCGGCTGGCCTCGGCGAAAGGCGAGGGGGTGCGGGTCCTGCGGGAGACCCGGCGCGTCGCCAACAGCGAATTCCCGGAGGCCCGAGTTCGATCGCCGCTCATCCTGGAGGTGGAGCCGTCGAACGAGGGCGCCTACATGCGCGAGATGTTCGGGCCCGTGAGCTACGTCATCCCGACCAGAGACACGGATCACGGCCTCGCGCTCGCGGCGCGGGCCGCGCGGGCCAAAGGGGCGATCACGGGAGCCGTCTACTCGACCGATGACGCCGTCGTCGAGAGAGCGGAGAAGATACTGGCCGGCGCCGGAGTTCCCGTCTCGTTCAACCTCACGGGTCCGATCTGGGTCAATCAGGCGGCGGCGTTCAGCGATTATCACGTGTCTGGAGCGAACCCAGCGGGCAGCGCCACGCTGTGCGACGCTGCGTTCGTCGCGCCGCGTTTCCGCATCGTCCAGTCGCGGATCCCGGCCGACGGTTGATCGATCCGCATGTGTTCGGGTATCCGCGGTGCGGCGTGGACGTCGGCGCCGGAGCTCAGCGCCGCGTGCACTGAGAGCGCCGGGAAACGACGGGATAGAGCGGCCCGCCCGCGCATTGAAAGCACAATCGATTTGAGGTTAAATATCCACCAAACCGTGAACTTAGCGGCAAGACCGGGGCGGGCTCGCCGCCCGCGAAGGTGAGTTGATGCAGAACGCGGAAGACCCGAAAAGGCTCGAAGAGTTCGAGGCGAGAATCGCGCAAGGGGAGAAGATCGAGCCGAAGGACTGGATGCCGGAGAAGTACCGCCGGCAGCTGATCCGGATGATGTCGCAGCACGCTCATTCCGAGATCGTCGGGATGCTGCCCGAGGGGAACTGGATCACGCGGGCGCCGAACCTCAGGCGCAAGATGTCGCTGCTCGCCAAGGTCCAGGACGAGGCGGGCCACGGCCTGTACATCTACAGCGCGGTCGAGACGCTCGGCGCCGAACGCGCGGATCTGATCGACGAGCTGCACGCCGGGAAGGCGAAGTACTCGAGCATCTTCAACTACCCGACGCTGTCGTGGGCCGACATCGGTATCATCGGCTGGCTGGTCGACGGCGCCGCGATCGCGAACCAGACGATGCTCGCGAAGTGCTCGTACGGACCTTACTCGCGTGCGATGATCCGCATCTGCAAGGAAGAGAACTTCCACCACAAGCAGGGCTACGAGATCGTGGCGACGATGGCTCGGGGCACGCCCGAGCAGCGGCGCATGGTGCAGGAAGCGCTGGACCGCTACTGGTATCAGACGCTGATGATGTTCGGGCCCCCCGATGGCGACTCCCCGAACAGCGAGGTCCTCATGCGCTGGCAGGTGAAGCTCGTCGGCAACGACGAGCTGCGGCAGCGCTGGGTCGACAAGACGATCGGACAGGCGCTCGCCGTCGGCCTGAAGATCCCGGATCCGGACCTGC
>Ga0224512_10004037_pt1 | contig 12629 bp, 6 predicted proteins | sample SF_May12_sed_USG_4_FD_169103 | JGI IMG/M metagenome (GOLD analysis project Ga0224512, IMG submission 169103) | Sediment microbial communities from San Francisco Bay, California, United States - SF_May12_sed_USGS_13 | ecosystem: Environmental > Aquatic > Marine > Sediment | place: USA: California... | reverse complement strand
TAACAATCCCGCGATAGCCAGCACCACCAGCAGCTCGAGCAGAGTGAAACCGGCGACGGTTCGATGACATTTATTGTGCGCGATCACCAACTCACAATGTCCGAGTCTTCGCCCTCGCCGCCGTCAATATTGTCGCGGCCCAGCGAATAAAGATCATAGTCGCCATATTGACCAGGGGAACGGTAATGATAAGGATTGCCCCAGGGATCCGCTGGAATGTCATTCTTCTTGACGTACGGTCCGTGCCAGTTGTTTACGCCCGCTGGTTGATTAACTAACGCGCCGAGGCCCTCCTCTGTCGTGGGGTAACGACCCACCTCGAGATGAAAAAGATCGAGGCTTGCGCCAAATTCCTCGATCTGCAACTCGGCCGTGTCGGTTTTGGCGCCGCCAAGGTATTTCAGTACCCGCGGCCCGACTAAACCGGCCAGCAAGCCAAGAATGGTCAGGACTACCAGCAACTCGATCAACGTAAAGCCCGCCATCTTGTGTGTTGCAGCGACGTTCCTGAAAGCGATCATGGCGTTTCCTTGTGAATCAGATTACGAGCTCGTTAATGCTCAGGATCGCGACGAGAATAGAAATAATAACCGCCGCGATTATTGCGCCCAACATCAGGATCAGCATCGGCTCCAGGAGCGCGAGCGATCGCTTGATTGTTATCTGTGTATCCCGGTCATAGGTTGCCGCCACCTGCAGCAATATCTCCTGCAGATTTCCAGATTCTTCGCCGACGCGAATCATATGAACAGCGAAGAGAGGAAAGTGCGCACTACTGGCAAGCGGCTCCGCCAGGCTTTGGCCCTCTTTGAGACTGCCGGCGACCCGCTCCAGATCCTCAGCCAGAACTCTGTTGCCCATAGTTTCCTTGACGATCGACAATGCCTTGAGCAAAGGGATACCGTTGTGCAGCAACGTGCTGAGCATGTGTGCGAAGCGAGCCACTTCCATCTTCAAGACTATTGCCCCCGCGAACGGCAGTTTTAGCAGCCATGCATGCCACTTATACGAACTGCTGGCGTTCGCCAGCTGCCGCCGTACGAGCCAGGCTATGACGGCAAGCAGCAGGATCAATAACCAGCCGTAGCTTTGCAGCGTTTCACCGACAGCAATCGTAATCCGTGTAGCAAGAGGCAAAACCTGACCGACTCCTTCAAACATCTCCGTGAATTGAGGTACGACGTAGCCGAGAAGGATAAAAATCGAAACAAAGGCAACAAACACCAGGATCGCGGGATAGATTAAGGCAGACGTTAGCGCATCGCGCATTTCCTTGCGGTTTTCCATATAGTCGGCAAGTCTTTCAAGAACCAGCTCGAGGGCCCCGCCGGATTCGCCGGCGCGCAACAGGTTCACGTAAAAGCGGCTGAATATCGGACCCTGTTCCTCAACCGCGTCAGCAAATGCGGCACCTTGCTTCACGCGCTCTCGCACATCGCCAAAAAGCTCCGCGAGTGGACCGGCGTCGGCCAGTGAGATCAGGATCGACAAGGCCCGATCCAGTGGCAGGCCCGCACGCAATAAAGTGCTGAGGTCGCGGGTTGAATCCGCGATTTGCTGCTCCGTGACCCGCTGCCTGCGAAACCGCCATGTCCGTGTGGTTTTTTCGGGCTCCACGGATTCGTCGACACGTATCGGAATATGTCCGAGCGCCTGGAGCTGCTCGACCACGTGGTCTCGACTGTTACCGCTCAGTACACCATCGACCACGGCGCCGTCAGTTGTTGCCGCTTTGTACTGAAACGTGGCCATGATTAGTCTTCCCGGTAACGCCCGGCAAATAAAACTGCCATCCGAACATGCTCCTGCACTGAAACACGGTTTGTCATTCGGATTGTGCCGGCGTCACTCTCAGCACTTCTTCAATCGTCGTAATGCCGGCGATCGCTTTGCGCAGCCCGTCATCGCGCATCGAAATCATGCCTTGCTCCGCAGCGGTGCGAGCGATTTCGTTTACATCGCAGCGTTGCAGGACCAGTTTTCGTATAGCTTCAGACATGAGGAGAATTTCCAGAATGGCACTCCTGCCGGTATAGCCCGTGTCGCCGCACTCACCACAGCCAACGGCCCGATAGAGTGTAACCGGATCGCCGCCGCCCAAGCGCTGCAGGCCCCAGCGTTCTATGACCTCATCGATCGGCGTGTAGGACGCGCGGCACGCGGGGCATAGCGTACGCACCAGCCGTTGCGCCTGCACGGCGATCACCGCGGAGGTCAGCAGGTAGTCCTGCACACCCATGTCGAGCAGGCGCATTATACTTCCGGCCGCATCATTGGTATGCAGGGTCGACAACACCAGGTGCCCGGTCAGCGCTGACTGAACGGCAATCTGCGCGGTTTCGGCGTCGCGCATCTCACCAACCATGATGACATCGGGGTCCTGCCGTACAATAGATCGCAGCGCGTCCGCGAACGTCAGGCCAATCTGCGGCTTCACCTGCATCTGGTTGATGCCGCGAATGTTGTATTCCACCGGGTCTTCGACGGTAATGATCATTCGCTCCGGCTCGTTGAGGTGCCGCAGCGCCGCATACAGCGTTGTCGATTTGCCGCTCCCCGTCGGACCGGTAACGAGCAGAATGCCATGTGGCGCGGCGAGAATTTCCCGCATTGTGTTTTCTTGTTCTGCGCTGAATCCGAGCGGGCCAAAATCCAATGTGATCGCGTCGCGTTGCAAGAGACGCAGGACGACGCTTTCTCCATGCATGGTCGGCACAGTCGAAACGCGAAGATCAAACTCGTTGCCACGCACACGCTGCTTGAATCGTCCGTCCTGCGCGAGACGACGTTCGGCAATATTCAGGTTTGCCATTATTTTGACGCGGGAAATAATGGCTGCCGCAGATTGTACCGGCGGTGCTTCCACCTCGCGCAGTAATCCGTCGACCCGGTAACGGACCTTCAACTGACCCTCGAAAGGCTCGATGTGAATATCCGATGCGCCGGCTTCAGCTGCTTCGTGAATCAGCCGATTCACGAGTTTGATCACGGGTGCCTCACCGGCGAGTTCCTTGAGTTGTTCCACGTCATCGAGGTACTGCGTAGTCACAACGCTGGCGTCGGTTGTGCTGTCCGATCGTTTCGTGTCGTCGTACAGCTGATCGAGTGCGATCTCGATCTCGGATGGCACGCCAAGGCACGGCACGATGTTCTTGCTACTGAAGAGCTTGAGCGCGTCCAGAACATACTGATCCTGTGGATCGGCCATGACGAGCGTCAAATCGTTATCATCTTCATCGAGTACCAGCGCTTTATTTTTCTTCAGGAACCTCGGCGCAATCCGATTGTTAGCGACCAATTTATCCGGAAAATCAATTTTGTCAATTAATCGCAGGCCGAGCTGATGCGAGAGACTTTCAGCGACATCTTTCTCGGACACCAGTCCAAGCTTGACCAGAACGGACCCGATCTTTTCCCATTCGCCCTGCTCGTTCTGCAGGCGAAGGGCGCGCTCGACATTTATGGCTTCGAGTTTGCCGGCGTCCACGAGGTACTTGCACAACGCCCGCTCATGCAATTCGCCTGCACGCGTTTGTTGCGCGGTCCGCTTGTCATGTAGTGCGACATTGTCCATAGAATTCGTCTTCCCTCCGGGTCCAATTAGAATGGCGAGCACGGTGCCCAGACAGGGAATAATGATAAATGCATTGTAAGTCTAGCGTATGCGACATACGCATCGAATGACCAGTCGTCTCGGCTGTAACTATCCTAAATATAGGATTTTTTCGCAGAAATCCTGATCGAAAGTCCGGTGTTTATCGCGCCTCAAGGGCGTAGGCTGCGGATCAAAAGGTCGCGGCTGATCGTGATGATAAAAAGAAATAATTGCCTGGCCCAGGTGCTGGTCGCCGTGTTTCTGGCGTCCTGTGCGAGCGCGCCGCCGCGCGCGCCCACCGAAAATACTGCGGTGACAAGCGACATTGCTATTCAGGACGAGCGTCAGGAATCGGCGACGGATGCGCGAACCGACCCGGACAACTACACCGATGATGCGGCCCAGGCCACACTCGGTACGACGGAAAATATAAAACTAGGGTCTGGTGTTTTTGTAAAGGCGATCGGGGCTCGGAAGACTAACGGCTATGCCAGCGATGAGGGTGTAACCCTGAACTTCGAGCAGGCTGATCTGAAGGAATTCCTGCGCGTCGTTTTCGAAACCATACTTCGGGAAAACTACCTGATCGACCCCCGGGTGAAAGGCACCGTCACGGTGCATACGACCCGATCTGTTGAGCAAGACGCGGTACTGCCAATCGTCGAAACCGTGCTGCAACAGAATGACGCAGCACTCGTACGAGACGAAGGAATGCTGAAGATAATTCCACTGGCTGATGCTGAGGGAGAGGCCGGCCCTCCTTCCGTCGGGCAATATCCGACGAGCCGCTCACGTGGCTATGGCGTGCAGGTTGTACCGTTGATGCATGTGGCTGCTGCGGAAATCGAGAAAATCCTCGCCCCCTTTGTTCCGCCTGGCGCGGCTATGCGAGCGGACACGGCGCGTAATGTGCTGATCCTCTCCGGACCCAGATACCGCCTGGATGAATTTCTGGCGACGGTTCGAACCTTTGACGTGGACTGGCTCGAGGGAATGTCGTTCGCAATGTTCAAATTGCAATACGCTGATGCTGCAACGCTGATCGGCGAGCTGGAAAGCGTTATGAATGACCGGGGGTCATCGCCACTGGCCGGAATTGTGCGCCTGATGCCGATCGAACGCCTGAATGCGGTTTTGGCGATCACTCACCGGCCCGACCACATAGCCGACGTTCAGAAATTAATAGAACAATTCGACTCGGGCATCGAAGGAACCTCCGGACGCCGGCTGTACGTCTACGAACTCGAAAACGGCAAAGCAGAAAACATTGCCTCGGTCCTTCAGGAGATATACGGCCAACAGCCGGAGGACATCGGTTCTGCTGGCGCTTTTTCGAGCAGAGACTCTGCTGCAGGAGTGTTTCGCAGCGCCGCGGCCGTCTCGCGTCCACCGCCGGCCCCCGGTACGCAGGGCACCGCGGGCAGTTACGTGCAGGCGCCCGCACAGGCGGGCGACAACGGCGCAGCGGCGGGCGGTATATTGGCGGAGAGCCAGGGCGACGTGACGATCATTGCAGATCAGGACAATAACTCGATCCTGGTAATGGCCAGTCAGCAGGATTATCGCTCGATAGAGTCCGCGATCCGCAGACTTGATATCGCGCCGCGACAGGTGCTCATCGAGGCGACGATCGCTGAAGTAAGCCTGTCGAACACATTGACCTACGGCGTCCGCTGGTTTCTGCAAAACAGCGACAACGAATTCGGCTACAACGCCCCGGTACCGTCACAGGCATCGGGCGACGGGCTCGCGTTCGCCTTTTTCGACGAGGGAAGTGATCTGAAGGCTTTCTTCGATGTTCTTGCCACCGAATCGTCGGTGAAGTTCCTGTCTACGCCACAGGTGATGGTGCTCGACAATCAGACCGCAAATATCCGCGTCGGTGATCAGATTCCGGTTACGACACGTAGCTCGCAAAGCACGACAAATCCGGATGCGCCGATCGTTACCGAAGTTCAGTTCCGGGACACCGGTACGCTCTTGACGGTTACTCCGCGCATAAATTCGGGAGGCCAGATCACCCTGGATATCAGTCAGGAGGTAAGCCTGCCGGGTACTGAACCCGCACTCGGTGGTGGTGGCAACGTGTCGATCGCACAGCGCACGATAAACAGTAGTGTGATTGTCCAGAGCGGCCAGACGGTGGTACTCGGCGGACTTATTCTCGAGAACACGAACGACGGAAAGTCCGGAATACCCGTATTGATGAACATTCCGTTATTCGGCAAATTGTTCAGCACGACTTCGCAAGACGACTTTCGCACCGAGCTCATTGTGACGGTCAGCCCGAGGGTCATCGAGAACCAGCGCGCGATGCAGCAGGTGACCGAGGAACTTCGCAGCCGCATGAATAAAGCGACCGAGTTTGAGAACTCGGTAAAGGAAGCCGATAAGCGCCCGTAGGCACAGACGACTTGCACAAAGGCAGGCTAAATGTAAGCGTGGGATGAATACGCAAATCTGGAATATTACCGGGCTTATCCTGATAGCCGCTGTAATCGGGGTCATGATTCTTGTGCCGGAGCGTAGCGCAGATACCCGATATGCGGTGGCACTCGGAGCGTTCGGCGCGTTGAGCGTGGTCTACTTACTGCACCTGGTTATCCATCAACGTACGGTTCGGAGACTTGCGAAAGAGAAAGCCGAATTCGAGGGTCAGCTCGCCGAACGAAAAAAGGAATCCGAGAGCGTTCTGCAGTCGACCATAGACGGTATATCTGATCCCGTGCTCTTCATCGATACGGATCATCGTATCACCATGAGCAACGAAGCAGCGCGAAAAGCATTTGATGTTAAGGCTGATGCGGAAGAAGCTGAGTATTGTTATCGCGCCATGCACGGTTTAGACGCGCCTTGTGATCCAGCGGTTTATCCGTGCACTTTGCGGTCCGGAGAAGCGGGCAAGGTCATTCAGACTCGTGAGGATGACGAGGGCGTGAAACGTCACGTCGAGATCCGAACGACACCGTTGCATGGTGAAGTCGGAGAGATCATTGGTGCTGTCGAGGTGACTCACGATCTGAATGAGCATGAACTCATCGCTCTGGAGCTACGGCGGGCCAAGGATGACGCCGAGACCGCCAGTCGCGCCAAGTCCGAATTTGTTGCGACGATGAGTCACGATGTTCGTACGCCGATGAATGCGGTTCTGGGAATGACTGACCTGTTGCAGCTGACGAAACTCAGCCGCAAGCAGCAAAACTACATAAGAATTATCCAGAGCAGTGGCGATATGCTGCTGAGCCTCGTTGACAACATGCTCGATTTCTCGAATCTCAAGGCGGGCCAGCTGGTCCTGGAGAAGTGCGAATTCGATGTCGTCCGTCTGTTGGAAAGCGTACTGGAAATGACAGGATACCGGGCATACGCGAAAGGGTTGGAGCTGGCCGGCTCCATCCGACAGGATTCGTTGCTGCGCGTCTCGGCCGACCGGCGGCACTTGTGCCAGATTGTGATCAATCTCGTCAGTAACGCGATCAAGTTTACCAATGAGGGGGAAGTCATCATAAACATCGCGGTAGATGCAGATGCCGATGGACAGGCATCAATGTCGGTAGCCGTATCTGACAGCGGCATTGGCATATCGGAGGAAGCCAAAGCGGTGCTGTTCACGCCTTTTGCACGACCGCAGCAGCACCGTTCGACGCAACATCAGGGCACTGGCCTCGGTCTGGCAATTTGCGGGCAGCTCGTCGAGAAAATGGGTGGCGAGATCGCCGTCGAAAGCGAATCGGGCCGGGGAACGCAGGTGCGGTTCAGGGTGCCGGTCGATGTCATATCGACATCGGAGCCGGGCATCGCTTACCCCACGCTTGCGTTGGCGGGCCGCCGAGCTCTCGTCGTGCACGCCAACAGCAAGGTTGCCGCCATCATCTGCGGATATTTTCAGACCGCGGGCATGAAGTGCGAGATAACCGGTAGCGCGAGCGAAGTGCCGGGCCGTCTCAGGGATGCGGCAAATAAGGGACAAGCCTTTGACTGCACGGTCATCGACGTGGACCTGCCAGGGGGAACGAATGGATTGTCACTGGCCCGGGGGATCCGCGCCGGCAAAGCAACTGAAAAGCTGCCGATCATTCTTCTGACACCGATCGCCAGGCCGCTCAAGGTCGGTCAAATCTCGGCCATCGGCAGCATTCGTTGTGTTGACAAACCCGTGTTGCCAAGTGAGTTGTGGCACAACATGTGCAGAGTGATGGGCGTAGACGAAAGCGTCGCGGCAAGTAATGTTGCCGAGAGCGACCGTGACATGCGAATACTCGTTGCAGAGGACAATCCGGTCAACCGGGGACTTTTAATGGGTATGCTCAAATCGCTCAATTATTTGGCCGACTACGTGGAAGATGGACCGGCAGTCCTGAGTGCCCTTGCGGCAAAACCCTTTGACCTCATTTTGATGGATTGCCAAATGCCGGGTTTGGACGGTGACCAGGTGACGAAAGAACTGCGACAGAATACCCGGCTTTATCCGCAGCAACCCATTGTCGTTGCCGTGAGCGCCGACGTCTCGGCGGAGCATAAGTCGCGGTGCCTGCACGCCGGCATGGATGATTTCCTGATAAAGCCAATTCGGCTCGAGGTGCTAAGGCGTGGGCTGCATCGATGGTCATTGCTGCTCGACAAGACTCCTGCGGCAACGAGCGTTGCAGATGTCAGTTCGCCAGCAAGCCTCGAACAGGATCTATTCGCGCATTTGCAGGACCGGGCCGGAGGCGGCGGACGGGGGTTCGTACGAAATTACATCGACCTGTTTCTGGACGACACGGCAACACGTCTCGAGGTCTTGCGGGCTGCCCTCGAGCGACAAGATCACGATACGCTGAGACGCGAAAGTCATGCGCTCAAAGGCGCCTGCCTCGAGTTTGGCGCTACACAGATGAGCGACCATTGTGATGCACTGCGGGCCGCGAGCCGCGCTGGACACCCGGATGAGCAATTTGTTGAGCTGCATGGGCTCAGGGACGAGTTCGAGCGGGTAAGAGTGCTTCTTGAAGCGGAAAAAAACCGCCAGGCCTAGCCCTGATCCTCGGGAGCAAGCGTGATTACACCCTGTTGAACGGCGATCGACACGGCTTCGGTTCTGTTGCCAGCGTTGAGTTTATTCAGAATCGCATGCATGTGAAATTTAACCGTTGACTCGGAGATAAAGAGGGACTTGCCGATGTCGCGATTGGTCTTGCCTGCAGCGGCGAGTTTCAGGACCTGGGTCTCCCGCTTGCTGAAATGCACAACCTGCTGTTCATCCTTTGCGCAGCGTTTGTTCATGTGATGCATGAGCTTGGCAGCAACACTCGATTCGAGGGCCGTGCCACCCTCATGGACAGTCCGGACCGCAGAGACGATCTGCTCTTTGCGGCTGCCTTTAAGCAGGTAGCCATCAACTCCAAGCTCTGCCGCCTGGATGATCCGCTCCTCCTCGCTATGCGAGGTATAAATAATTATATGAAGATCCGGCGCTTCTTCTCTTACGCGGCGCAAGGCATCAACACCATGTGCGTCGCCCAGTTCGAGATCGAGTAGCACGACGTCCGGCCGCAGGTCGGGCAGCAATTCGCCGATGCTCTGGACGCTGTCGAGTTCACCGACAACCTTGATGTCGTCCTCGGAAGCCAGCATCTGCTTGAGCCCGAAACGAACAACCGGATGGTCGTCGACGACCAGTACGCGAATTACGGATCCAGTGGATTCCAACAGATACCTTCCCGGGCTTCTCTTTCTCGATCCCCTTCTTCTGGGGGGCTTGCTCACTTGCTTACGTCATAAATTGGCTATCTTTACAAGTCATTAGACCATAAAAAGTCAGCGGAGCCTAAAGTCTTTCGACCTGCGCTTCTCATTATGTAAAGTCTCGCTCCGACTTTCACCGCGTGCTGCCGCGGGAAATACCTGTACTAAGGTACGGCAAGCAACTGTACTTCCATGCGGTTGATAATCAATCTGCCGGCCAGTGCGCTTTGACACCTGAATTCGTAGACTGAATGCGTCAAAAAACTAGGCGTTTCAGCGCCGGTCTTTCGCGCCAATGCGCGACAGACGCTGCACGAAACAAAAAGGCGCACGGGTCAGGGAGCATGTCATGAGCAGTCAAACCAAAGCTAACCATCCTGCAATGATTTCGTTGGCAGGCAAAATTCTGCTCACGGGATTTTGCGTACTGTTCGGCACGGCCGCACAGGCGGCGATCTCGTGCACGCGCGATGTCACTGCGAATATTGTGGCGATGGACCAGCCGGTACTTTTCAACCGGCTCGGTGCGTCCAATGTCAACGGCATGATTTTCGCGCTCGGCCGCGATGTCGTGACGATTAATCAGGTCAACGCGATTACGGCGGATGCCGCTGGCACCGCAACCACGATAGCCGATCCGTTGGACGTACAGGTTGTGCTTCCTGGCGCCGCGGTGGTTGCTGGCCAGATCGTCGTGACCGCGGGCGCGGATGGAATCCTGCAGACGGGTCCCGGCTTGGGAGAAAGCATAACCCTCATCGGCGCGACGACGCCAATCGCCACCAATAACCTGGCTGCATTCGTCGGCAACGTCGCCCTGCGGCCCGACAAGCGGCCGCGGCCGCTCGTGTTGCGCGTCGTCGAAGGTGATTGCCTGACCATTAATCTTACGAATCTGCTGACGCCGGACGCCAACCCGATCAAGCCCGATCTCGCAGGTGTCGGTCGCAATGCATTCGATCCTCTGCCGGGCAATGATGGCCCACCGAATGGCCCCGACGCCCTTCCCATCGACGGCATCAACGTCCCGATCGACGATCAGGTTCTTGATCGCCATGTGAGCTTCCACGTAGCCGGCATGCAGTGGCTAGTCGGTGCATCCGACGACAGCTCAAACGTTGGCGAGAACCCCGATAGTACTGTCGCCCTGGGCGGCACCAAGCCATATCAACTTTATGCCGAACAGGAAGGCGTGTTCGTCGCCCGCGGCATGGCCACGACCGTGGGCTCGGATGCCAACCAGGGCAACGCCTCGAACCTGTTGTTCGGCCAGGTCATCGTCGAACCGATTGGCGCGCGTATTTACCGCAGCCAGACGACAGAAGAAGAGATGCGCCTGGCGTCGATGGACCTCGTTCCGGCATCGCCGAGCTGCGGCGTGCAGAACCTGACTCCGCGCGGGCAGCCGATCATCGACTACGAGGCGAGATACCCGACAGCGAACTGCGATGCGGTGGACGAGGTGCTGCAATGCGCAAATGGCAGTGACCCAGGATCGGGCGTCTGTACAGACAGCAGCACCCCAGAACTCGTCAACATCGGCGGCACCGGCGCCGATCTCGGCGCCACAGTCTGGGCCCTCGAGGGCAAGGCCGGGCTGCCGATCCTGAACATGCTGGATGGCCTCGAGATCGTGCACTCGGAGATCAACGGGCTGATCGCCGGCCCGGATAACGACGGCACCTGGAAGAGCGTGTGTCCTGGGGACGACTGCCCGTATCCGCTCGAGAGAATCGGTAAACGTAATCCCACCCTGCCCAACAGGCTCGAGCCATTCCGAGATTTTGCTTCGGTCTGGCATGACGAGCCTGCCACAGCGCAGGCGTTCCAGGGTTTCTACGACACGGACCCGGTCTTCAGGTATGTTCTTGCAGGCGTCAAAGACGGCTTCATGATCAACTACGGTTCCGGCGGTATCGGCTCCGAGATTATCGCGAACCGCCTCGGCGTTGGCCCGATGCACGATTGCCTGTCCTGCGCTTACGAAGAGTTCTTCCTGACCGCGCACACGGTCGGCGATGTAGCGCAACTAAGTGACGTGGCCGCGAACATGGGCCTCGAGCAGTTGTTACCGGGTCAGGTGCCGCCTGACGGGACAACCGGGCCGAAGGCCACCTATGTGCCCTATCCGGAGGACCCGTCCAATGTGCACCACAGCTACATCGGGGATTTCACCAAGTACCGCAATACCCATGTGGGTCAAGAACAGCACGTATTCCACCTGCACAATCACCAGTGGCTGTATAACGCGAACGACGACAACTCGAACTACCTCGACGCCCAGGGTTTGGGCCCTGGCGCCGGTTACACCTACGAGATCAATTTCGGTGGTTCAGGCAACCGCATAAAAAGTGCGGGCGACGCCATATACCACTGCCATTTCTATCCCCACTTTGCCCAGGGCATGTGGTACATGTGGCGTAACCACGATGTGCTCGAGACCGGGACGCCGCTGCAAGCGTCTGCCATAAACGTCGTGGCTGGTGTTGGCGAGCTGGGTTTCCATGTCGCTCCATGGGCCCTCGAGAACGGCACGCCCTTGCTGCTCGATAACGTGACAGGTGCACGCGCCCGTGCCCTGCCCGACGGCGAGATCGTTGCGGGCGCGCCGATCCCGGCCGTTATCCCGCTGCCCGGCAAGGCCATGGCGCCGATGCCCGGCGAAGTGCATGTCGTTCCCAACTTGCTGAAAACGACTGCATCGATGTTCCATCCCTTAACTCCGGGAGCTGAAGTTCCGGTCGGCAGTTTAGCCAAGGTCAAGCGAGACAACATGGTGCCGAACCCGGGTTACGATCCACAGAATCCCGGTGATAACCCTCCTGAGGTGGAAGCGATCATTCACCCGGGTTACCCGTTCTGGATCGCCGGCATCGAAGACAACGTCGGACAACGTCCGCCGACGCCGCCACTGGATATGGTGAATTCAGCGGATATAGGCCTACTGCCCGCTACGCTCGTCGATGTTTTCAGAGCGGATGGCACGCTCGAACACAGCGTCAAGAATCTGTTCGGGTTGCTCAATCTCAATCGTGACCAGGCCGGTGGCGTCGATGGTGGTCTGCCGCGCGCGGCCCTGCGGGGCTATAGTGCCGGGGGTCGGGCCGTCCAGGTACAGTCACCGATCGACTTCAGCAAAATAGTGCTCGAAGCCCAGGCCGTTTTCTATCCCGAGGAAGGCACCGACGTCGAGCAGGTTGCGATGGCCTACCACGCGATCCGGGATCACGCGAGTTATGCCGTGAGCATGGACGGCGCGGTGCCACCGGCACCGGCACCATTCGTCCTGAATGGCATCAGACCGGTG
>Ga0224512_10004036_pt1 | contig 12631 bp, 9 predicted proteins | sample SF_May12_sed_USG_4_FD_169103 | JGI IMG/M metagenome (GOLD analysis project Ga0224512, IMG submission 169103) | Sediment microbial communities from San Francisco Bay, California, United States - SF_May12_sed_USGS_13 | ecosystem: Environmental > Aquatic > Marine > Sediment | place: USA: California... | reverse complement strand
TGTCGCCCGCCTGATCCGGACGCTGGTGCGCGAAAAGCGCATCAACCGCGCCGTCGACGTGCTGCCCGACGCCGAGACCCTGGACCAGATGTCCAGTTCCGGCCTCGGCCTGACCCGTCCGGAATCCTCGGTGCTTCTGGCCCATGCGAAGCTCGCCCTCTACGACGAATTGCTGGAGAGCGAGCTGCCCGACGAGCCGCTTTTGATCAAGGACCTGATCGCGTATTTCCCGACGCCGATCCAAAAGTCCTATCCCAAGGACATCGCCAAGCACCGCCTGCGCCGGGAATTGATCGCAACCTCCATCGCCAACCAGGTGGTCAACCGGGCCGGGTTCACCTACGTCAACGATCTCCGGGAACGCACCGGGTGCCGGGGGCCGGCCGCCGCGCGCGCGTTCGCCATCGTTCGCGATGTCTTCGGCTGCGAAGCCCTGTGGCGGGAAATCGAGGCCCTGGACAACAAGGTCTTGGCCGAAGTCCAGACGGCGGCGATGCTCGACATCAAGAGCCTGATCGAGCGGGCCGCCCTGTGGTTCGTACAGAACCGCGCGCATCCCCTCGACATCACCGCAAATATCGAACGGTTCGAGCCCGGTGTCACCGCCTTGGCCAAGGGGCTCGGCCAGGTGGCTTCCGCCGGGGACCTGGAACACATCGGCGGCCGGCGCAAGGATTTCGAGGAGCGGGGCCTGCCGTCGAAGCTTGCCGAGCGCATCGCCCGTCTGCCCCTTCTGGGCGCGGCGCCGGATATCGTGCGGGTCGCCGGCGGCGATGCCGCCGCGGTGCCCGATGCGGCACGGGTCTATTTCGGCATCGGTGCGCGGTTCGGCTTCGACTGGCTGCGGGACGCGGCGCGCGGGATCGAGGCACAGACCCCCTGGCAGCGCCAGGCGGTCCAGTCCATGGTCGACGAGCTCTACGGTCTTCAATACGATCTCGTTACCAAAGTCATGGACGCCGCCGGCGGGCTCGGCATGGCGGAGGTGGTCGTCGATGTCTGGGCCGACGCCCATAAGTCCGCGGTTGAGCGCACCGAGCAATTGCTCGGCGACATGCGCGCATCGGGCACGCCCGACATCGCCATGATGGCGGTGGCGATCCGTCAGCTCAGGCTGCTGGTGGGAAGCTAGGCGGCGGTGGCGAGCCACCACGGCCCCGGCCCGGGTGCCGGCCCGGATGGACATCCGGGCATGGGGCGCGGGGCGCGGGCGGCCTGGTGCCTTTACGACTGGGCCAATTCGTCCTTTCCCGCGGTCATCCTGACCTTCGTTTTCGCGGCTTATTTCACCCGGGGTGTGGCCCTCAATCCGGTCCAGGGCACGGGGCTGTGGGGATCCGCCATCACCCTTTCGGCCATCGCCATCGCCATTTTCTCACCCGTGCTCGGCGCCATCGCCGACCGCAACGGCCCGCGCAAGCCGTGGCTCGGCGTGTTCACCGTGATGTGCGTCGGGGCGACGGCGGCTTTGTGGTTCGTGCGCCCGCACCCGGATTCGATCATGTTCGCCCTTGTGCTGCTTGCCCTCGGGAATTTCGCGTTCGAGATCGCCATCGTCTTCTACAACGCCATGCTGCCCGAAATTTGCCCCGAGGATCGCCTCGGCCGGTTGTCCGGCTGGGGCTGGGGTCTGGGCTACGCGGGCGGTCTGGTGTGCCTGGTGATCGTGCTGTTCGGCTTCGTCCAGGCCGAGGTGCCGCCCTTCGGATTGGAGCGCGCATCGGCGGAACACGTGCGCATCAGCGGTCCCATCGCGGCCCTTTGGTACGCCATCTTCGCCTTGCCGCTGTTCGTGATCCTGCCGGACCGCGTCGGCACCGGGGCGGGGGCCATCGGTGCCGTGCGCGAGGGGTTGCGCCAGCTGGCCGGCACGGTCCGGGCCCTCAAGGGACGGGGCAACATTGTGCGATTCCTGATCGGGCGGATGATCTACACCGACGGGCTCAACACCCTGTTCGCCTTCGGCGGCGTCTATGCCGCGGGAACCTGGGGCATGGAGGTGGAAGAGGTGATCCTGTTCGGGATCGCCCTCAATCTGACCGCCGGGCTAGGCGCCGCCGCCTTCGCCTGGATCGACGATTGGATCGGCTCAAAGCGCACCATCCTGATCTCGCTTGTCGGCCTGACGGTGCTGGGCGCGGGAATCCTGATCGTCACCGATAAGACGTGGTTCTGGATCCTCGGTGCCGCCATCGGCATCTTCTTCGGGCCCGCCCAGGCGGCGAGCCGGTCGCTGATGGCGCGCATGGCGCCCTCCGACATGCGGGCGGAAATGTTCGGCCTCTATGCCCTGTCGGGCAAGGCGACGGCCTTCTTGGGCCCGGCGATCCTGGGTTGGGTGACGGTCATGGCGGACTCCCAGCGGGTCGGCATGGCGACGGTGCTGGTCTTCTTCCTGGTCGGCTTCGTCATCCTGTGGCCGCTTGCGGAGCCGGGAGCCGACCGCGCCGGCTGAAACCGGCTCCCCTGCGTCAATGGCGGAAGTGGCGCATGCCCGTCATCACCATGGCGAGCCCGGCTTCGTCGGCAGCGGCGATCACCTCTTCGTCGCGGATCGAACCGCCCGGCTGGATGACCGCTTCGGCGCCCGCCTCGGCGGCGGCGAGCAGGCCGTCGGCGAACGGGAAGAAGGCGTCGGACGCCACCACCGCTCCCTTGGCCCGGGTCACGTCCTCGCCGGCGGCGCGGCTCGCGTCCTCCGCCTTCCAGGCGGCGATGCGCGAGGAATCCACCCGGCTCATTTGGCCCGCGCCGATGCCGACGGTGGCGCCCCCCTTGGCATAGACGATGGCATTGGATTTGACATGCTTGCACACGGTGAAGGCGAACAGGAGATCGGCGATCTCGTCTGCCGTCGGCTGGCGCTTGGTCACGCATTTGAGCTCGGCTTCCGTGATCCGCCCGGCGTCGCGGTCTTGCAGCAGGAAACCGCCTGCCAGGCTGCGCACCGTCATCGCCCTGGCCGCCGGATCGGCCAGGGCGCCGGTGGCCAGCACCCGCAGGTTCTTTTTGGCCGCCAGCACGGCGCGCGCCTCGTCCGAGATTTCCGGCGCGATCACCACTTCGGCGAACAGCTTGGCGATCTCCGCCGCGGTTTCGCCGTCCAGCGGGCGGTTGGCGGCGATGATGCCGCCGAAGGCCGAGACGGGATCGCAGGCCAGTGCGCGTCCGTAGGCCGATTTGAGGTCCGACCCCAACGCCACGCCGCAGGGGTTGGCGTGCTTGATGATGGCGATGGCCGGAGCTTCGAATTCGCTCACCAGTTCGAAGGCGGCGTCGGTGTCGTTCAGGTTGTTGAAGCTGAGCTCCTTGCCCTGGATCTGGGTGGCGGTGGCGGCGCCGGGCCGGGGATGGGCCGGATCGATGTAGAACGCAGCCTCCTGATGCGGGTTCTCGCCGTAGCGCATGCGCTGGCTGAGGGTGCCACTCAGGCAGTACCGGTCGGGGAAGGGCTCGCCCAGGGTGTCGGCGAACCATCCGGCAATGGCGGCATCGTAGGCCGCCGTGCGGGCATAGGCCCGGGCCGCGAGCATCCTGCGGTATTCCAGGCTGGTGGCGCCTTGGTTGGCGTCGAGCTCCGCGATCAGGCCGTCGTAGTCCTCGGGCGCGGTCAGGACGGCGACGAAGGCGTGGTTCTTGGCCGCGGCCCGGATCAGGGCCGGGCCGCCGATATCGATGTTTTCCACGCAGTCCTCATAGCCGGCGCCGGAGGCTGCGGTGTTCTCGAACGGATAGAGGTTGATGATGACGAGATCGATGGGCGCAATCCCGTGGGTTTCCATGGCGGCGGCGTGCTCGGGGATGTCCCGGCGCGCCAGGATGCCGCCGTGGACCGCGGGATGCAGCGTCTTGACCCGGCCGTCCATCATCTCCGGGTAACCGGTCAGGTCGCTGACGTCGGTCACGTTCAGCCCCGCGGCGCGAAGCGCGTCGGCGGTGCCGCCGGTGGAGACGAGATCGATGCCGCGGGCGGCGAGCGCCCGGCCGAGTGCTTCCAGGCCGGTCTTGTCGGAGACGCTGATGAGCGCGCGGGTCGGTGCGAGAGAGGCGGAATCAGTCATGGATACGCTGTGGACCTTTCCTTTGATTGAATGGAGGCTGCGACCAGGGACCGGCTACGGCAGCGCTTTTCCTCGTTGCGCCGCTGCCGGCCGGGGTTCGTAATCGGGGGCGAGTTGCGCCAGCGCGGCCTTGAGGGCGGCGCGCCGGCCGGCCCGGGCGGCGGCCTCCAATTCATCGAGCCCGGCGGCCAGAACCTTGAGATCGACCGGCCGGGGCCGGGCCAGCAGGACGCCCGGATACCGGCTCGCGTGGGTGGTTTCGGCGTCGTAGAACAGTTCTTCCGTGATCTTCTCGCCGGGCCTGAGGCCGGTGACCTTGACCTCCACATCCTTGCCCGGTTCCAGCCCGGCCAGCCGGATCATCTGCTGGGCGAGCTCCATGATCTTCACCGGCTGGCCCATGTCGAGCACGAAGATCGAGGATTCGGCCCCAGCCTCGGTGCCCAGGACCGTGGATTCCAGGACCAGTTCCACCGCTTCGCGCACGGTCATGAAATAGCGCGTCATGTCGGGGTGCGTGACCGTCAGCGGCCCGCCGCGGTCGAGCTGGCGCTGGAACAGGGGTGCCACCGATCCGGTCGATCCCAGCACGTTGCCGAAGCGCACGGTGATGAAGCGCGTGCGTTCCTCGCTATCCGTGGCCGCGTTGAGGGCCTGGCAGTAGTTTTCCGCGATGCGTTTGCTCGCGCCCATGACCGAGGCGGGATTGACCGCCTTGTCGGTGGAGATCAGCACCATGGCGCCGACGCCCGCCTCGCGGCAGGCATCGGCCACGTTGCGGGTGCCGACGGTGTTGGTCAGCGCGGCTTCCTCGGGATGGGATTCGACCATGGGCACGTGTTTCAGCGCCGCGGCATGGAACACGAGATCGGGTGCCAGGTCCGTGATCACGGCGGCCATGCGCGCACGGTCGCGGATGTCGGCCAGCACCGAACGGCGGGCCAGGTCCGGGCACCGCTCGGCGATGTCGAGATCGGCGCCGTAGAGCGCGAATTCGGAATTGTCCAGCAGGGCGATCTCCGCCGGGCCCAGCGCCGCGACCTGGCGCGCGAGCTCTCCGCCGATGGTGCCGCCGGCGCCGGTCACCAGCACCCGGCGGCCGCGGATCAGGCCATCCATGGCGGTGCGGTCCAGGACCTGCTGTGCCCGGCCGAGAAGGTCTTCGAGCGCGATGGGCCTGGGTTCGATCGCCGCACCACCGCCGGGGGTGAAATCGGTGATCCGGGGCAGCCGGGCGAGGTTCACCGCGAAGCCTTCGGCCTTTTCCAGCAGCGCCGCCAGGGACGCCCCGGTGAACTGGGGATCGGTCACCACGAAGCGGTGCGGCCGCCGCCCGTCCCGGCTCAGGTGCTCCATGATGCGGTCGAGGCGGTCGATCCCGCCCATCACCTCGACGCCGCGGATGCGCCGGCCGACCCGCGTTTCCCTGGTGTCGACGATGCCGACCACCTGGTAACGCGAATCGGGCACGGACGACATGGCGCGGATGAACATGTCGGCGCCGTCGGTGGCGCCGATCAGCAGGACCGGGATGCGGTCGGGGTCGGCCCGGGGCGTCAGGCCGAAGATGCGCCCGTCCTTGAGGATCCGGTAGGCGACCCGGCTGCCGGTCAACAGCACCACCAGGATGAACCAGTTGATGACGAGCGCCGAGCGCGGCAGCAATTCGAGCCGGGTGACCCAGAACAACACCAAGAGGAACACCAGGATCGCCACGGCGGAGGCGCGCATGATCTGCCACAGCTCCGGCAGCGAGGCATAGCGCCACACGCCCTGGTGCAGTCTCAGCGCGGCGAAGACGCACATGGCGACGCCGGTGAAGATGGGGGTGCCCACCACCACCAGTTCCCGGGAATAGTCGAGCGGGTCCATCCCCAGCCTGAGATAGAGCGCCAACAGGTAGGACAGCGCCGCCATGACGCCGTCGTGAACGACGATGACGCCAAGGCGTGTAAGCCGTCTGGTGAGGCCGTTCATGAGTTGCAAGAAATCCTGCCTGGGCGCGCTCGATCGGTTTGGGGGCACCCTTGTCCGGTGCCGCCCGCATTCTGGTCCAATCGCCCCCATGAGTCCATCGGCCCCGGCGGAAGCGCATTCATCGGAGTAACGCCCCGCCCGGCGGCACCGCACGGGCCATCCAGGCCAGCATCACCGCGACGATGGCGGCGGCGCCGGCCAGGCACAACGCATCGCCCGCCGGGGTCACCACCTGGGTGGACAGGGCCGCCAGGGCAACCAGCATGGCGTTGCCGCCCGCGGCAAAGCGCGCGATCCGGGCATGGCTCCAGCCCCGGGCGGCGGCGCGCTGGTAGAAATGCTGCTTATGGGCCTGCCAGATGTTTTCCCCCCGCGCCAGCCGGATCACGACGGTCAGGGTCGCATCGGTCAGGTAATAGGCCGGCAGGATCACGGCGGCCACCCAATAGCCCCAGAACGCGAGTTGCAATAGGAGCCATCCGAAGAGGAAGCCCAGCGGTATCGACCCGACATCGCCCATGAAGACCCTGGCGGGATGCCAATTGTGAAGGAGAAAACCCGCGGCGCAGGCCGCCAGGGTCCAACCCCAGAGGCCCGCGGCAAGGGCGGCGCCTCCGCCGGGGCGGCCCACCAGGACCATGAGGACCGCGAGGCCCGCGCCGATGGCGACGGTCTCCACCCCGGCCATGCCGTCGATGCCGTCCATGAAATTGAAGAGGTTGATGAACCAGACCCAGGCGATGGCGGTCACCAGGCGGTCGGCCGCCAGGGGAACCAGGCCCTGGAACAGGGTGAGCTTGGCCGGCAGGATGGCGAGCACAAGGGCGGCGGCGGCAACATGGGCGATCAGCCGCAGGCCGGAATGGATCTCCTTCAGATCGTCGGCCCAGGACAGCGCCGCTAGGCCCAGGGCGGCGGCGAGAACCGCCCAGGGCACCGGCGCTTGCGGGGTGTGCAGCCAGGTGACGGCGGCCAGCAACGGCACGGCGATGCCCAGCAGGCCGAGGCCGCCGCCCCGCGGCGTGGGGGCGGTGTGGCTCGAGCGCGCGTTCGGAATGTCCAACATCTGCCGGCGCTTGAGATAGGCGATCACCCAGCGCGTGACGAGCCAGGTGCAGGCGGCGGCGGCCAAGAAAAATACCAGGCCGAGGCCGGCGTCCCGGCCGCTTAAGCCCGCATCCAACCGGCTCTTCCCGGGGTGCCGGCGGGCGCGGCGGGTTTGGGGGCGCAGGCGTTGCTCACCGCTCCGCCACCCGCTTGATCGACCAGCGCACCACCGCGCCGGCCCGGGGGCCTTCGGCGGTGACGCCGCCGCTGACCACGATCTGGTTGGAGCGCTTCACCTCGCCGCTGCCGAGATAGACCGAATCCTCGAGCGCGATATTGCCGCCCTCGGCGCGGAACTGCCAGCCGCCGCCTGACGGCAGGCGCAGCAGCGCCGCCGCCCCGTCATGGACCAAGGAGGCGGAGACGCCGGGATGGAGGTGGAAGCGCAGGTGAAAGACCTTGGGCCGGTCGCGCCGCCAGCGCCAGATCGGCGATTTCCGCTCCTCGGCATCGCGCTCGGCCTGGGCCGGGCCCGACCTGCCCGGCGGCAGCAGAAGGTCTTCGCCGCGCAGTTCCTCACCCCCCGGTGCCAGCCACAGGCGGCGCTCATGGATCAGGCCGAAGCCGCCGACATACCCGTTGTGCCGCCCGGTCAGCCACACCGCGCCGTCCGCCTCCGCCATGCGGCCTGTGACCTCGGTCGGATGCTTGCCGATTTCGCTGCCGGCGCCGGGCGATTCGAAGATCTCCGTCGAATTGGTATCGGCCAGGGTCAGGGTCGAATGGGCGGCGCTGGCGCGCAGCGCCTGGCGCCAGGAGGCGCCCAAGCCCGGTCCGCCGCCGCAATTGACGATCAGGCGTTCCTTGCCGACGCTCATCTCCATCGAAAGGGTCCCGGCAAAGGTGTGATCCCGGGCGCCCGGCGGCGGCGGCGCGCCCATGTCGGCGATCAGCAGGGTGCGGTTGACCGTGACCCGCTGGAACCCGGTATGGGGCGCCGACGGCAGCGGCTTGCCCGGCGCATCGGCGCGCGTCAGCGCCATGTCGATCAGCCAGGATTCGCCTTCGGCGGAATCGTTGAACAGCGCCAGCCCGCCGTCGCCGTGTCGGAAACAGCGCAGCATCGGCGCCATGCGGTCGATGGCGGCCTGCACGCCAAGCGGCACCGTCTGGCCGGCCTGGGCCAGGACTTCGCGGATGTCCACCAGGTCGCGCAGCACGTTGAGCTGCTGCGCGGGGCTGCGTTCGACATGGCCGCCGTCGGTCAGCACCTGGCGCGTGACCTCCCGTTCCAGGCGTCGGAGGATGCGGGCGTGCCCGCGGCCGCCGAACAGGGCGAGGGAGGCGAACACCTGGCCCTTGAGCAGGGTGAGCCGCCGTGCGCCGGTGAGCCCGCCGCTGCCCGCCCGCATCAGGTGCCTTGCCTGGCGCGTCAGGCTCTTGAGGAAGGCCGGCGCGAAGCCCGGCGCCGCGCTCTGCCCGATGAAGTCTGCGTTGGCGATCAGCGCGGTGACGCGATAGGCCAGGATGTCCGGCCGCCAGGCGAGCCGCCGCCAGCGTCCGTGATGGTCGATCCAATCGAGGATCAGTGCCCGGGCCACGGCGCGGGCCGGCAGGCCGCCCGCGACCTTGAGATCCCTGAGCCAGGCGAAGCTGTGCAATTCCGCCAGCCAGTCGCGGCCCGCTTCCGGTGCTTCCCAGAGCGCCGCGCCCCCTTCGAAGGCGAGGCCCGGGCGTTCGGGGTCGACGCCCGGCTCCATGGTCAGCGCCCGGCCCGCGAAGAAGAAGCGGCCTTCCATGATGGCCCGGCCGCGGCCGGCGTTGCCGGGCCAGGGATCGATGGGGACGAAGCCGAGCCCGGCGGGGGTGCGGCCCGACAGCGCCAGCTCGTGCAGGGGCGAGGCGTAATAGAGGCTGCGCAGCCCATAGGCCAGGGCGCCGAGGTTGCGGGCGACGGGGCGCCGTGCAATGGCCAGGTACCAGCCCAACGGCATGGCGGGACCGATCAGTCCCGGCCGCACCCGGAAGCGCCGGTCAGGCGCCTTGGCGGAGCCGTTGAATGTTGTCGGCGTAGGCGCTGGGCCCGCCCCTGAAGGTGGCGGTTCCGGCGACAAGGAGGTCTGCTCCCGCCGCCACGGCGCGCCCGGCAGTATCGGCATTGATGCCTCCGTCCACTTCCAGATCGATGTCCCGGCCGGCGGCGTCGATGCGCCGGCGCACGGCTTCGATCTTTTGCAATTGCGATTCGATGAACGCCTGGCCTCCGAAGCCGGGGTTGACGGTCATCACCAAGATTAGATCGACGTCGTCGATCACGTTGTCGATGGCTTCCACCGGCGTTCCCGGGTTGAGCGCGACGCCGGCCTTCTTGCCGAGCGAGCGGATCAGCTGCAGCGTCCGATGGAGATGCGGCCCGGCCTCGGGATGCACGGTGATGACATCGGCGCCGGCGTCGGCGAAGGCGGGAACGAAAGCGTCCACCGGCGCGATCATCAGGTGCACGTCGAACGGCAGCGTCGTCGCCGGCCGTAGCGCCCCCACCACGTCCGGGCCGATGGTGATATTGGGAACGAAGTGCCCGTCCATCACGTCGACATGGATGAAATCAGCCCCAGCTTCGGTCACGGCGGCGATCTCCTCGCCCAGCCGCGCGAAATCCGCGGCAAGAATCGAGGGCGCTATGCGGACCGGCTTGGACACGCGGCCTTCGTAGCAGCTTCCCTAGAGCGCCGCAAGATTGCGCTTCAAGCGCGCGGCGAAGAACCCGTCCATGCCGCCCCGATCGGCCAGGTGACAGGGCAAGGTGCGGAGATCGCCCTCAGCCGTGACCCATCCGGGGTCGAGGCCCTCGTCTTGTGCCGCGATGGGGCGGCGTTGGAAGTCGGGGCGAAGGCTCAGGAAGGCCTCGATCCGATCGACACCCTCGCCGGGGTCGAGCGAACACACCGCGTAGACGAGACCGCCGCCCGGCGCCGTCAATTCGGCTGCCTTGGCCAACAGTTGGTCCTGCAGGGGGGCCAGGCGCCGGGCATCCTCCGCCCCCTTGATGTGGGGAATGTCGGGGTGGCGGCGGATGGTGCCGCTCGCCGAGCACGGCGCGTCCAGCAGCACGTGATCGAACGGTGCGCCGGCATCGAAGGCGCGTCCGTCGGCGGCGATGAGCTCGGCAGACAGGCCGAGGCGCGCCAGGTTTGCGCCTACGCGCCGGAGCCGGTCCGCCGATTGGTCGACCGCCGTGACCCGGGCGCCTGCGGCGACCAGCTGCAGCGTCTTGCCGCCTGGGGCGGCGCAGAGGTCAAGCACTCGTTTGCCCCAGAGCGTCGCCGCGTCGCCGCCCGCCAGCAGCCGCACCGGCAGCGCGGCGGCGGCATCCTGGACCCACCAGGCGCCGGCCTTGAACCCGGCAAGCGCCTCGATTCGTCCCGCATGCTTGAGGCGCAAGCTGCCGGGGAGTGGGCATTCCGCCTCGATCCCCGCCGCCTCGAAGCGGGCGATCCAGGTGCCGGCCTCGATCGGATCGCGCAGGCTGAGGTCGAGGGGCGGTTCCAGTTGGTGGGCCTCGGCGATGGCTTGCGCGGCTTGGGCCCCGTAGGTCTTTTCGCAAAGCGCCCACAGCCAGTCCGGCGTGTTCAACCGCGGCCCGTCGAGCGCCGCCAGGCGGCCCTTCCCTTCCCGGCCCATGCGGCGCAGCACCGCATTGGTAAGTCCCTTGAAGCGCCCGCCCGAAACGCCTGCCGCCAGGCGGACGGAGGTATCGACCGCGGCATGGGGGGGCGTTCCCAGCATCAGGAGCTGGCAGATCCCCAGCGCCAGGATGTGGCGGATGGCGCGCGCGGACTTGGCGAGCGGCCTCTCCAATGCGCCGGCGATCAGGGCGTCCAGCTCGCCGTGCCGGCGCAGGGCGGTCATCACCAGGAGGCGGGCAAAGGCGCGGTCCCGCCCGTCGAGCGCCTTGAGCCCGGGTTCGGCGCCAAGCGCGTCGTCAAGGGACTCGTGGCGGTCGAGGACTTTGGCAAGCATGCTGAGCGCGGCGCGCCGCGCATCGAGGGATGCAGACTGGCTTGGGGATTCGTCGGGCGGCGTCATGGCCGGATTTGACCACAGCGGCCCGGCTTGCGAAAGGATGGCGGCGGTCCGAAGGGGCGCCTCAGCCCCAGGGGCCGGTGGCGCCCGCCATCTCGCGCAGCCGCCGGACCCGTTCCTCGGTTGACGGATGGGTGGAGAACAGCCCGTCCACCGCATGGGCATGGAGGGGGTTGATGATGAACATGTGGGCGGTGGCCGGGTGCTCCTCGGCGTCTTCGTTCTCGATCGCCTCGGCGCCGGCCTGGATGCGCTCCAGCGCCGAGGCCAGCCACAGGGGATGGCCGCTGATCTCGGCGCCGATGCGGTCGGCCTCGTATTCCCGGGCGCGGGAGATCGCCATCTGCACCACCATCGCCATGATCGGCCCGAGGATGGCGATCAGCAGCACGCCGATGATGCCCAGCGGGTTGTTGCGGCCGTGGCCGCCGAAGAAGAAGGCGAAATTCGCCAGCATGCCGATGGCCCCGGCGACGGTCGCGGTGACGGTCTGGATCAGGGTGTCGCGGTTGCGCACATGGGCGAGCTCATGGGCCATGACGCCGGCGACCTCCTCGTGGGACAGGCGCTCCAGCAGCCCCGTGGTGGCGGCGACCGCGGCGTTCTCCGGGTTGCGGCCGGTGGCGAAGGCATTGGGCTGCTCGTTCTCGATGATGTAGACCCTGGGCATCGGCAGGCCCGCGTTATGAGCGAGCTGCTCGACGATGCCGTAAAAGCCGGGCGCATCGCGACCGTCGACCTCGCGCGCGCCGTACATGCGCAGCACCATCTTGTCGGAATTCCAATAGGCGATGAAATTCATGGCGATGGCGATGCCAAGCGCCAGCATCGCCCCGCCCATGCCGCCGATCAGGTAGCCGATGCCGAGGAACAGCGCGGTGATGCCGGCCAGCAGAATGGTGGTACTGAGATAGCCCTTCGGCATGAGACGGCCTCCGTCGTGATCCAATGCCCGGGCGCATTCGGTGCTGCGTTTCGGGCCCAGATTACTTAGAGTGTGCAATGCCTTACTTCAAGAGGCGTTGAACTACGAAAGGCCCCGGGATGAGCACGGATCAAAGCCCCAAGAAGCCTGCGTCCGGGCGGTCCAAGCCTAAGGAAACCGCCGCTCCGGCGGGCCCGAAGCCGCAAGCGGGCAAGGCCCCCCAGGGGGCGCAAGAGGGCGCGGATCGGCGCGGCGCAGAGGCCGAGCATGACGCCGAGGCCGGGCCCGAGAAAAAGAGGCCCGATCCCACCCGCTACGGCGATTGGGAAAAGAACGGCCGCTGCATCGATTTTTGAGCCCGGCATCCGTTAACGGTTCCTCAAGCATTTTAACCTATACGTGTAATTGAGTGTGATTTAAACCTATGGTATAAATATGCCCGGGTTGATCGCGCGGGCTTGACTGACGCGATCGGGGGAGGCGCCCGGCACTGCGTATGCGAAAGGATCGGGTGGCGATGTCCGTCTTTGTTCCGTCT
>Ga0224512_10004035_pt1 | contig 12637 bp, 10 predicted proteins | sample SF_May12_sed_USG_4_FD_169103 | JGI IMG/M metagenome (GOLD analysis project Ga0224512, IMG submission 169103) | Sediment microbial communities from San Francisco Bay, California, United States - SF_May12_sed_USGS_13 | ecosystem: Environmental > Aquatic > Marine > Sediment | place: USA... | reverse complement strand
CGCTCAGCGCGAAGACATGGGCGATGCCGTTCCCCATGGTGCCGGCCCCTACCACCGCGGCCTGTGTCATGCCGTGTCCTTTCGTGCCCAGCGTACCGCAATCATCGTCCCCGCCCCGAGCGCGAGGGTCGCCAGCAACCCGCCTTCCGGTCCGAAGCTCCCGCCGGTGAGCCACCCCGGCCCGCCCGGATGGTAATCCACCGCAGGAATATCGAACGGTACCCCGCTCACCGCCGCACCGGATACGGCTAAGGTAACATTCCATCCGAGATGCACTGCGAACGCCGTCCAGAGCCCGCCGGGACAATAAAAGGCCGTGCCCAGAAGCAGACCGGCCAGCACTACATTGGCCACTCCTTGGGGAGTGACGTTTGGGTTGAGCGCGTGGGCCAAGCCGAAGACAATCGCCATCAGCAGCACGGCCGGTGCGCGTCCGAGCAGCTTCGACGCCAGGACGAGCGGCACGCCGCGGAAGATGAGCTCCTCGCTCAACGCGGCGGGAGCGAGCACCACGAGCGTCTCGAGCGCGCGCGTCATGAACTGCATGAGCGTCCCGCCGTCTCCGACCCACCGCGCGCGTCCCACCGCGACCGAAAGCAGCACCGTCAGGGCCGCGGCGGCAACTCCGAGCGCGAGCCCCCACCGCACGGGCCGCGTACTCCAGTTGGTGCCCTGCCACCGCAGCGTCTCGAGATCCATGCCGAGGATCCTGACCCCGATCACGTACGTAGCCAGGAGCGCGCCCGCGGTCAACGAAATGCCTTGCAGCAAGATCTGCGCGGGGCCCGACACCCGAAGCCATTCAGACCCGGACTCGAGTCCGCCAATCATCGCGGCGGCGCTGACCCCCGCCAGGGCCATCGCAAGCACGAAGGCGAACACCAGAAACCCTACCGCCCACGCAACCGCCTTCACGGCGTGACCCTGGTTGGTCCCCACGGACCGCTCTTCACCGAGTAGCGAGATACGAGCGGACCGAAGGCGTCAGCCGGGCGATGAGAACGCCCGCGATCGCTACCTTGAGCACATCTCCGAAAAGAAACGGGAGCGAACCCCACCGCCACGCCTGGGCCGCATCGCCGCCGAGGATCGTCAGTTGGGCGATACCGCCCAGGTGGATCACAGCCATCCCGGCGGCGGCCGCAAGGCTCGAGCGCCCCAATCGGCCCGGCGCGGCGAGCGCTCCGACGAGTGCCGCAGCGATCGGAAACGCAAGCACATACCCCCCGGTAGGTCCGAGGAGATAGGCCGCTCCGCCGCCGGCCGCGAACACGGGCAGGCCCATCGCGCCCGCCCCAACGTAGCCGGCAAGCGCCCCGGCCCCGCCACGTGCCCCGAGGATACCACCGACGATCAGGACGGCGAGCGGCGACAGCGCCATCGGAACCGGCGTTCCGGGCACCGGCACTGCGATGCGAGCGGCCAGGGCTACCACCACTGCCGCCACGACCAGGGTGATGCCCCACCGTAGCGTGAGAGCCGGTGTCCGACCGGCCGTGTGACTAGCGTGTTCCAAGTATGCCATCGACTCCTCGGTCGTTAAGATCGCTGAACGCTCAAGGCAACCGCGTTGCCGCCACCGAGACACAGGGTGGTCAGTCCCGTCGCGGCGCCCCGGTCCTGCATGGCGTACAACAGCGTGGTAAGCACGCGCGCCCCGCTCGCCCCGATGGGATGGCCCAGGGCAACCGCGCCGCCGTGCACATTCACCCGGTCCCAATCCCATCCCAGCGCGCGGCCGTCGGCCAGCGCCTGCACGGCGAACGCCTCGTTGGCTTCGATCAAGTCGTAATCCGAAATCGTGGTTTTCGATTTCGCCATCAGGTTCTTCACGGCCTCGATCGGCGCGAAGAAGAGTTCCTTGGGTTCCCCGCCGCCGGTCGCGTATCCGGTCACGGTGGCGAGCGGAGTCAGACCGTGCGCCTTCGCAAATGCAAGCGAGGTTACGACCAGAGCGCTGGCACCGTCGTTCAGGCCCGGCGCGTTACCCGGCGTGACCGTGCCGTCCTTCTCAAAGGCCGGCTTCAGTTTGGCCAGCGCCTCGATCGACGTCTCTTTGCGCGGGCTTTCATCCGCGGACACCACCGTGGTGCCCTTCTTGCCCGCAACTTCTACTGGAAAGATTTCCGCCTCGAACTTCCCCGCTTCCATTGCGGCAACGGCTTTGCGATGGCTGTGGTAGGCGAATTCATCCTGGTCGGCGCGGCTGATCGAGGCCTTGCGGGCGGTGTATTCGGCGTAGGACCCCATGTGATTGTCACCAAAGGAATCCCACAGCCCATCATGGATCATCCCGTCCACGAGGGACTGATTACCGGCCTTGATGCCAGCACGCATGCCGTAGAGGTAGTGGGGCGATGCCGACATGGCCTCTTGCCCTCCCGCGACGATGCATTGCGCGTCGCCCGCGCGGATGGCCTGGGCGGCCAGCATCACGGCCTTGAGTCCGGAGCCGCAGACCTTGTTGATGGTGAGTGCCGGGATGGTGCCCGGCAGTCCGGCGTGAATCATGGCCTGCCGGGCGGGGGCCTGACCGCTGCCACCTTGCAGCACATGGCCCATGATGACCTCGTCGACGACCGAGCCGTCGACGCCGGCTCGGGCCACGGCTTCCCGAATAACCATGCTGCCGAGTTGGGGGGCGCTGAATGAGGAGAGGCCGCCCAGATATCGTCCCACTGGGGTCCGAACGGCAGCCAGGAGTACCGCTGTTGTCGCGTCGCTCACGGGGACCTGCCTTCCACCGGGTTCACTATGTGCTGGGTCTGGGAACAGCCCGCCCGGGGGGACGGCAGGCCCTGAATGGTAGCCCGCTCCGGGGCTCGGTTCAAGCAAGGCCCGAGGGGCTCGCTAGGGCGCCAAGGCGCGGGAGCGGACCTGGTCGGTCACCCGAGCGAGGAAGGCGTCGAGCGTGACGATTTCCTGCTTCTTCCCGGCACCCCGGACCCGCACGGCCACGCTGCCGGCATCCATCTCCCGCTGGCCAATGACCGCCATGTAGGGGACCTTGGCGACTTCACCCTCGCGAATGCGGTAATTCAACGTCTCCGGCCGGTCGTCCAGATACACCCGGAGGCCCGCGGCGCGCAGCGCCTCCGACACGCGCCGAGCGCCGTCTGCCTGACCATCCGAAATGGGGATCACCCGCACTTGTTCCGGCGCGAGCCAGACCGGAAATGCCCCGGCGAAGTGCTCGATCAGGGTTCCAATGAACCGCTCGAGCGTGCCGTAGATCGCGCGGTGGATCATGATGGGTCGGTGTGGCTGATTGTCGGCCCCGATGTATTCCAGCTCGAACCGTTCGGGGAGCTGGAAGTCCAGCTGGATGGTCGGTCCCTGCCAGGCACGGCCGATAGCGTCCAGGAACTTGATATCGATTTTGGGGCCGTAGAACGCACCGCCGCCTTCGTCGATCGTATAGGGGATCTCTTTGCGCTCGAGCGCGCGCCTCAGGATGGCTTCCGCCTCGTCCCACGCGGCGTCCTCCCCCAACTTTTCTTCCGGCCGAGTCGACACCTCGAAATCGAGCGTGAACCCGAACGTGCGCCGGATCATGCGGTCGACCTGGTCGAGACAGAGGAAGATTTCGTCTTCCGCCTGCTCCGGCGTGCAGAAAATGTGGGCATCGTCCATGCACAGGCCCCGCACGCGCAAGAGCCCGTGCAAAGTTCCCGATCGCTCGTTGCGATACACGTTGGCCACTTCCGACAGCCGCACGGGCAGATCGCGGTAGCTCCGCTGCTTCGACGCGTAAATAAGCGTGTGCATGGGGCAGTTCATGGGCTTGACCCGATAGTGCACATGCTCGGCTTCTTCATGCCCGGCCCCCATGGCCGGATACTGCTGGGCCTCGTAGAGGGGCAGGTGGCCGGAAGTCCGGAACAGATCCTCGCGTGTGATATTGGGCGTGTAGACGAGCTCATAGCCCGCCGCGAGGTTGTCATCCTCAACCGCGCGCGACAGCAACCACTTCACCATCGCTCCCTTGGGGTGCCAGAAGACGAGCCCGGGGCCTACCTCTTCCTGGATCGAATACAGGTCGAGCTGACGCGCGAGCACCCGGTGGTCCCGTTTCTTGGCCTCCTCCAAGCGGTGGAGATAGCCCTCCAGATCCTCCTTGGTGAACCATGCCGTCCCGTAGATGCGCTGCAGCGACTGGCGGCGCTCATCACCGCGCCAATAGGCGGCGGCGGCGTGCAGCAGCTTGAAATGCTTGACTCGGCCGGTACTCGGGATGTGCGGGCCGCGGCACAGATCCGTGAACGGGCCATCGGTATAGATCGAGATCACCTCGTCGTCCCCGAGTTCTGCGATCCGCTCCAGTTTCAGGGCGTCGTCTGCGAATCGAGCGTTGGCCGTCTCCCGATCGACGACTTCCCGCAGGAAGGGGTCGTCGCGCACGATCACCTCACGCATGCGCGATTCGATTTCCTCGAGATCCTCGGGCGTGAACGGACGCGGAACCTCGAAGTCGTAGTAGAAGCCGTCCTCGATCGGCGGTCCGAACCCGATACCGGCCTCCGGAAAGATCTCGCGAACCGCGGTGGCCAGAATGTGGGCCGAGGAGTGACGCAGAACCTCGAGGGCAGCGGGATCGCGATCCGTGAGGATGGCAAACTCCGCATCTCCCTCGAGTGGCCGGTGGAGGTCCCACACCGTCCCATTGACTCGCGCCGCAATCGCGGCCTTGGCGAGCCCCGCGCCAATCTGCCGGGCTACCTCGGCCGGTGTCGTCCCCGGCGGCACCTCGCGAACGCTGCCGTCCGGAAGGGTCAACCGAATGCTCACGGCCGGCCTCCCACCGCACCCGGGACCGAGCCGCTCTGGCTCGAGCCAAGAAACCAGAAGAACAGCACGAGCCCTATGAGTACGATGGCCAGAACGGGCAGCCACCGAGCCCACTCCGTTGTTGTCACCCTCACCTTTTCCTCGGCCATCGCGTACCCCACGCCAGATTGGAAAACCGACCTCTCAATTCGGTGCAGAACCGTGTTAACTTAACCGCAGAACAAAATCATATGTAAGAGGAAAGCGTGTACCGGAAAGAGCACTTGAGCCCGAGCCAAGCCGCCGGATGGTCCATCGCAGGATTTGCGGCGGGACTCATGGCCGGCCTCCTCCTCGGCGAGTGGTTTGGGCCGACCCCACCCCGCCGAGGCCGACGCGGCCCGTCCCGCATACCGAGCGGGCGCCGGGCAGCGCTTCCGACGGCCGGCAAGGTGGCCGCGGAGGCGCAGGCGGCGTTGGCCGGAGATCCGGCATTCGCGGCCCTGTCCGCCCGTACGGTGGGTCCGCACACGGTGGAAGTGACCGGATGGGTGGCCGACCGCGCTGCCCGGACCCGAGCCGCTCGGCGGGTGCACAGCCTGCCTGCCGTCGACACCCTCATCAACAGCGTGCTGGTCCGGGGCGAAGATGACCAGCGCCGCATTCCCGACCTGAGGCTAACCGACCAAAGCGCATGAGCCACACGCTCCGGCGCGGTGCGACCATCGAGGGCGGGCTCCCCGGCATCGCGGGCAAGCTCTTGGGAACCGCCTCGCACTACGCACCCGGCGAGATCGAAGGCAGCCTGTACCACTGGTGGTCGGCGGCGCACTTCTTTGCGGCCGACCGGACGTCGCCACGGCCCCGCTACGTGATCATGATGCCGCCACCCAATGTGACGGCAAGCTTGCACATGGGTCACGGCCTCAACAACACCGTTCAAGATGTGCTGGTCCGGTTCGAGCGGATGCGCGGCAAGGAAGTGTTGTGGCTTCCGGGCACGGATCACGCGGGGATCGCGACGCAAAACGTCGTGGAACGCCTGATGCTCCAGGAACACACGACGCGCCACGACATCGGCCGAGCCAAATTCGAAGCCCGGGTCTGGGCACACGTTCGCGAGACCGGGGCCACGATTCTCGACCAGCTCAAAGCCATCGGTGCGAGTTGTGATTGGTCCCGCACGTACTTCACCTTGGATCCGCAGCTGTCGCGCGCGGTCCGGGAAGCCTTTGTGCGCCTGTACGAGCGTGGCCTGATCTACCGCGGCAACTACATCATCAATTGGTGCCCTCGCTGCCACACGGCGCTGTCCAACGAGGAAGCGGAAAAGCGCGATGTGGACGGCTCCCTCTGGTATCTGCGCTATCCGCTTGCATCGGGCAGCGGGCAGGTGGTCGTCGCGACCACGCGCCCTGAAACCATGTTGGGAGACACCGCGGTCGCCGTGCATCCCGACGATGCGCGCTTTGCCGCGATGATCGGAAAGACCGTGCGCCTTCCCGTGGCCGACCGCGAGGTTCCCGTCGTCGCCGACGCCGGGGTCGACCCGTCGTTTGGCACCGGCGCCGTCAAAGTGACGCCGGCGCACGATCCCCTCGATTTCGAGATCGGACTGCGCCACAACCTGCCCGTCGTCGACATCCTCACCCCCGAGGCGCGCATCAGCGACGCCGCCCCGGCTCGCTTCCACGGCCTGGATCGCTTCGAAGCCCGGGCCCGTGTCGTGGCGGAGTTCGATGCTGCCGGATTGCTCGAAAAGATCGAACCGCACCGGCACGCGGTTGGGCACTGCTACCGGTGCCACACGGTCATCGAACCACGCTTGTCGGAGCAATGGTTCGTCAAGATGGCCCCGCTGGCCAAGCCCGCCCTCGAGGCCTACCGCGACGGCCGGCTGTCATTCATACCGGCACGCCGCGGCGACGACTACGCGCAGTGGATGGAGAACATCCGGGACTGGTGTATCTCGCGGCAGCTGTGGTGGGGCCACCGCATTCCGGTGTGGTACTGTGCCGATCCGGCCTGCGGAACGATGACGGTGAGCCGCACCGACGTGACTGCCTGTTCCGCGTGCGGCGGCGACGTTCGGCAGGACGAGGACGTGCTCGATACGTGGTTTTCCTCGTGGCTCGTCCCGTTCAGCAGCTTGGGGTGGCCGGACAAGACGCCCGATCTCGATGCATTCTACCCCGGCAGCACGCTCGTGACTGCACCCGAGATCCTGTTCTTCTGGGTGGCACGCATGGTCATGGCCGGCATCGAATTCATGGGCGACGTGCCCTTCTCCACGGTGTATCTCCACGGCACCGTGCGCGACACGCAGCACCGCAAGATGTCCAAATCGCTGGGCAATGGCATCGATCCGCTCGAGGTCGTCGAACATTACGGGGCCGACGCGCTCCGCTTCACGATGATCTCCGGCATGGCGGTCGGCACCGACCTGATCCTCGATCCCGACGACCTCGAATCGTCCTTTGCCGCGGGACGAAATTTTGCGAACAAGCTCTGGAACGCCGCCCGGTTCATCCTGACCAACGTCGACGGACCAACCCGGCCACTCGCGGGGCCCGATCCAGCCGTGGTCCGGCCCGAGGACCTCACGCTGCCCGATCGGTGGATCATCGCCCGATGCCAGAGCACCGTTGTCACGGCAACGGAGGCGTACGAGCGGTTCAGGTTGAATGACGCGGCCAACGCCGTGTACCGCTTCCTCTGGTCGGACCTTGCCGACTGGTACCTCGAACAGGTCAAGCCGCGGCTCTCCGGAGACGAGCCCGGCGGAGACGTTGCGCGTGCCGTCGTGGTGAAGACCTTTGAGGTGGCGCTCCGGCTGCTCCATCCCATCATGCCGTTCATTACGGAGACCCTGTGGCAGCAGCTGCCGGGACACGCCGCAGGGGCGAGCATCATGCGCGCGCCATGGCCACTGCCCGACCCGCGGGCCGTCGATCCGGAAGCGGAACGCGCCTTCTCACTGGTCCAGGAGTTGGTCGGCGCGATTCGGGCCATTCGATCGGAGTACCACGTGAAGCCGGGACGCCAGGTGCATGTCCGCCTCGCGTGGCGGAATCGGGTGTTCGAGTCGGAGGGAGAGACGATTCGACGCCTCGCGAAGGTGGCCGACCTGAGCTTCGGGGAGCCGACTGACGAACCGGGCGCGCACGACGTCCTGTCCGATGGCAACGGCATCTTCGTCCCGCTGGGCGATGCGATCGACATCGCGCGCGAGTGCGCCAGGCTGGGCACGGAGATCGAACGGCTCGGGAAACTGATTACGACCCAACACCGCAAGCTCGCCAATACGCAATTCGTCGAGCGAGCCCCGGCCCTGGTGGTGGACAACGAGCGCCGCAAACTCAGCGCCTGGGAAGAGCAGTCGACGGTGCTGGCGGAGAAGCGACGGCTGCTCGGCTGCGCATGACCTCACGGGCCGTCGGCGCCACCCTGCTCTTGCTCCTCGCCTGCGCCAAGATGGAGCCACCGCCAGGCGGCCCGTCCGATTTCCAACCTCCACGCGTCGTAGCCGTGCGCCCAGACTCCCTGAGAGTGCTGCCCGGTTTCGATGACGCTGCCGAGTTCCTGTTCGATGAGGTCGTGTCCGAGGGAACCAGCCCGAATCAAGGGCTCGGCACCGGAGACCTCGAGCGTCTCATCATCCTGTCGCCCTCGGACGAGGTTCCACGTGTTGGCTGGAAGCGGAGCCGGATCACGGTAAAGCCAAAGGAGGGATGGCAGCCGAATCGGGTCTACCGAGTCGAGCTCCTGCCGGGCATCGTCGACCTGCGACGCAACCGATCCGATACATCCGTGGTCATCACGTTCACCACCGGAGCTGCCGCGCCCCAGCACCGTCTCGTGGGACGCGTGTTCGATTGGACCCGCGGCCAGGCCGCGCCACGGGCGCTGGTGCAGGCCGAATTGCTGCCCGACCGCCTCGCATACCGGAGCCTCAGCGATTCAACCGGCGCATTTGTTCTCGACCCGCTGCCCGACGGGGACTACGTGGTCGTGGGCGTGCTGGACGGGAATCGGAACCAGCGGCGCGATCCGCGCGAAGCGTTCGACACCGTTCGCGTGGGACCCGGCCAGACCGAAGTGGGAGAAATCTGGACGTTTCCCCACGACACGATCGGTCCGCGGATGCAGAGTATCGCGGTCGGCGACAGCGTGAGCGCTACGATCACGTTCTCCCAGTTTCTGGACCCCGCCGCGCGCTATGACTCGACGGCAGCTCGGGTCTGGCGGATGCCGGATTCGACCGCGATCGGCGTGACCGCGATTCGGACTCCGGCTGAGGACGACTCCGTCACCCGAGCACAAGCGCCAGTGGATACGCTGGCAGCAATCGATACGCTCGAAGCCGCGGACAGCGCGGCCGGCCCGCCACCGGCACCCACACCGACGCCGACGCCGCGTCGCACCGAGTCACGGCCTGCGCTGTCTGATCGACTGGTGCTGCGAGTGACCACCCCGTGGATCCCGGGTGGCGCCTATATGATCGAGATGCTCGGCGTACGAAACGTGAATGGCGTGGCGGCCGACGCGTCGGCCGGCCTTCAGGTGCCGGAACCACCACCCACCCCTCCTGCCCAACTGGACTCTCTGGCCCCAGCGCCGGCGACGCCGGGTGATTCCCTGCCCCCGGCGCAACCGGATTCCGGCGCATGACATCCGACGACGACCCTCGGCGGCGCCTCCCGTCGGTGGACCGGCTGCTCCAAGAACCGTCGCTCCAGCCGCTCTTGGCCTCGGCGCCGAGGAGCGCGGTCGTTGCCGCCATCCGCGAGGCGGTTGACGAGGCCCGTCGCCGAGGTGGCCCGCAACCGGTGAGCTGGGCCGACGACATTCGGGCTCGGGTTCTCCACCGTACCGCGCCCTCGCTGGGCCCGGTGTACAACGCCACCGGAGTCGTGCTGCACACCAATCTGGGCCGCGCCCCGCTGGCTCGTGTTGCGATCGAGGCCATGGCGAGGGTGTGCGCGGGCTACTCCACGCTGGAGTTCGATCTGGAGAGCGGCGCGCGTGGTAGCCGCAGCACGCACTGTCGCACGCTGTTGGCCGAAGCCAGCGGGGCAGAAGCGGGCCTGGTTGTGAACAACGCCGCGGGGGCACTGGTCCTCGGGCTCAATGAGATTGCAGCCGGCCGGGACGTCCTCTTGTCACGGGGGGAGCTCATCGAGATCGGTGGCAGCTTTCGGATTCCAGACATCCTCGGGAAGAGCGGAGCCCGGCTTCGCGAAGTCGGGACCACCAATCGCACCCATCTCGGGGACTACCGCGACGCGCTCAACGACGCCACCGGTGCGATACTCACCGTCCACCAATCCAATTTTGCCCAACAAGGGTTCGTCGCGTCTCCGGCCCCGGCCGACTTGGCACAACTCGCCCACGAGGCCGGTGTGCCGTACCTGTACGACGTCGGCAGCGGTCTTCTTGCCGACCTCACACCCTGGGGGTTGTACCACGAGCCCAGGGTGCAAGAGGCGGTCGCCGTTGGAGCCGATCTCGTCATGTTCAGCGGCGACAAGTTACTCGGCGGACCCCAGGCCGGGTGCCTGGTCGGGCGGCAAACGTTGATCGATCGCTGCCAGAAGAATCCGCTTGCTCGCGCCCTTCGGGCCGACAAATCGACGCTGGCCGGACTCGAGGCCACACTGGCCCTCTACCGCGACTATGAATCGGCCATTGCAGAGATTCCGGTCCTCCGGATGCTCACGCTCGATGCCGACGCCATCGAAGTCCGGGCGCGCGAACTGTCGGGGGTATGCCCCGAATCGCTCCGCCCGACAGTCCGGCCCGGAGAGTCCGTGGTGGGCGGCGGTGCGTTTGCGGGCGCTTCACTCCCGACCAGCCTCGTGGTGCTCGATCCCGGACCGGGAGCTGCCAGCCGTTTTGCGCGCGCGCTCCGTCTTGGCACGCCGGCCGTCGTGACGCGGGTGGTCGACGATTGTATCGTACTCGATCCCCGCACGTTGCCCGTCGAGTCATTCACCGACGTCGGTGCCGCGTTGGCCCGGGCGTTGGAAGCATGAGCGGCGCGGCGGTCTTCCTGGATCGCGACGGGACCCTCATCGACGATCCGGGGTTCTTGGCCGACCCAGCGCTGGTGCGGGCCCTGCCGGGGGCCGCCCAGGCGATAGCCAGCCTCACGCGGGCCGGTCTCCTGCCAATCATCGTCACCAATCAATCGGGCATCGGCCGCGGACTGATTTCGGAAGACCAGTATCACGCCGTCCGCGCCAAGGTGGAGACTGTGTTGTCGGGCGACGGCGGACGGATCGCCGCGTCATTGCATTGCCCTCACGCTCCAACCGTGACCGGCCAATGCGGTTGCCGCAAACCGGGCACCGATTTGTACCATGAAGCGGCCCAGCGCTTCGACCTCGATTTTGCGCGCTGCTGGTGGGTCGGGGACCGACTCACCGATGTCGAGCCGGCCCGGGTGCTCGGTGGCCGGGGCATTCTCATCATCGGGTCGAGCGAAGCCCTCCTCGCCGCCGCGGAGGCGAGCGGATTTGAAACTGCCTCCGACATCCGCGCAGCGACGGATGCCATCCTCGCGCACCTGGTCGAGCATGACTAGGCGGTACTTGGGTGGCGTCCTTCTCCGGCGCGCTGGGTCCCTGTACCTTTCCCGGCGATGTCGTACCGGATAGCCGTGTGCGCGTCAGGCGGCGGCAGCAACCTGCAAGCGCTGCTCGACCGATTGGGGCCTGACAACCCGGCCACCGTGGTATTGGTGTTGAGCGACCGCGGTGGCGCGCGTGCACTCGACCGCGCGCGCGCAGCCGGCGTTACCGCGGAGGTGTTCGACCAGCCAAGTGACGCGGCGGAATGGCTGGATCGACTCGGCCGTCGAGAAATCGACCTCGTGGTCCTGGCGGGGTACCTGAAGTTGGTCCCAGCGCCCGTCGTGGCAGCGTATGCCGGCCGCATGATCAACATCCACCCGGCGCTCTTGCCGAAGTTCGGAGGTCACGGGATGTATGGCCGGCGAGTCCACGAGGCGGTGCTGGCGAGTGGAGACGCCGAGTCGGGCGCCACCGTGCATCTCGTGGACGAAGAGTTCGATCATGGAACCGTGTTGGCGCAGGCGCGGGTTTCCGTCGAATCCAACGACACGCCGGATTCGCTGGCGCGACGGGTCCTCGACCAAGAGCACCGTTTGCTGCCGGCCGTCGTGTTGGCCGCAGCCCGGGCCGGCCGGCCGGTCCCGCTCACCGAACCAGTGAACCCGACCAGTGAACCCGACCAGTGAACCCGACCAGTGAACCCGCAGCCGTAGGCGAACCCAACATGCCGCGTGCACTCATTTCCGTCAGCGACAAGCGTGGGATCGTCCAGTTTGCTCGTGGCCTCGTCGATCTGGGCTGGGAGATCATCTCGACCGGGGGCACTGGCGCCGTTCTCCTCGCGGGCGACGTGCCGGTGACCTTCGTGGACGACGTCACAGGCTATCCGGAGATTCTGGACGGCCGGGTCAAGACGCTCCACCCGTCGATCCACGCCGCACTCCTGGCTCGCCGCGATGTCCACGAGCACACGCTGACCCTCCAACAACATGCGATCACGCCGATCGACCTGGTGGCCGTCAATCTCTATCCCTTTCAAGCCACCATCGCCAAGCCGGATGTCCCGTTCGAGGACGCCTTGGAAAACATCGACATCGGCGGGCCGAGCATGCTCCGCTCCGCGGCGAAGAACCATGAGTTCGTGATCCCCGTGGTGGATCCGCAGGACTACACCACGGTACTTGCCATGCTCAAACAAGGAGGTGTGCCCCAGGCCTTCCGCCGGGAGCTCGCCGCCAAGGTCTTCGCCCTCACCTCCGACTACGACTCGGCGATCGCGCGATTCCTGCCCGTGG
>Ga0224512_10004034_pt1 | contig 12637 bp, 12 predicted proteins | sample SF_May12_sed_USG_4_FD_169103 | JGI IMG/M metagenome (GOLD analysis project Ga0224512, IMG submission 169103) | Sediment microbial communities from San Francisco Bay, California, United States - SF_May12_sed_USGS_13 | ecosystem: Environmental > Aquatic > Marine > Sediment | place: USA... | reverse complement strand
CTGCATTTCTGGAGGTCGGTTTCAGTACGAATCACACAGGAGTCTCGTCGTCTAAGAATATGGTATTTAAAAAGGTACCAACAATGTCCAAAAAGGTGTCATTAAATAAATCTGACACCTTATTCAAATCTGACACCTTATTCATCGCGAGCCGCCGCCTCGAGCCGCAGCAGGGTCGCCGTGGCATCGGTCGAAACCGTGTCGAGAGTATCCGCGATCCGAAACCGAGTCCTGTCGATGCCTGCGCGGGCGAGCGCATCAATGACGGACCTCGCGCGAAAGCGTGCCAGCCGCCTGAGTACCGTCTCCGATACCTGCTCGTTGGCAACGAGCGCGTGGTAAATGTCGCGATAAGCGTTCGTGTCGCCGCCGCGCCCGAGTGCGATGGCGCGTCGCTGTGCCGCCGATAGCCGTGCACCGGCGAATTCGTCGAGGATGTCCCGGACCCTCGGGTCGTCGAAATCCGGTTCCGCCTGATCGGCACGTTGCCGGGCGCCGGCGCTGGTTGCCAGCGCAATGTGCAGCTTGACCTGCTGCGCCGCTATGGCGTTGCGGTCGGCCGCCGGGTCGTACGCCGGTCGCACGCGTATTCCGAGCAGCGGTCTCTGCCCGAGCGCAAGCGCAAGTAGCGCCAGCGTGTCCGTCGTCGCGGGCGTCATCTCGGCACTGCCGGGCAGAAACGCAACTGCGTCGAGTACTGCGTCAGCCCGCCCGGCAATCCCGGCGAGCACCTCGAACGGCCTTGTGGCCAGTCCGTCGAGGTGTTCCCTGGTGCTGTCGATGAATAAACCCGCTACGCTGCGGGCCGGCGAATCGCTCACTGTGTCCTGAATGGACAGCATGGTGCGGTCGGCCTCATCCGTTGCAAGGGCCAGCGCGAGATCGAGGGGCAGTGTGTCGTCCGCTATTTCCGCGTCGCGATCGCCAAGCCGCAGCCCGGCGATATCGAGTTGGTTGTCGATGTGGATGGCGGTGCCGTCACGCTCGAGTCGCAGCGTGGCGTCACCGATTCCGGCAATGATGTTCCGACCGAAACCAAGCTGGAAATATGGCGCGAGCGGCTGCAGGTCGACGTTGCGGGCATTCATGGAGAACGTGTCAGCGAGGCGCCCGGCCGGGCCGCCAAGTTGTGCCGCCACGGTTATGCTCCCGGCCGCGCCGATGCGGCCTTCGACGTCGATCTCTGTCGGTGCCGCGCCGTGGCCGGGTTTGCGGCGCACTCCGGCCACGACGTTGTCCACCTCCAGCTGCACGGCGGGCGTTACGCTGTAATCCGTCACTCGCAGCCGCCCGCCGGCCACCTCGAACCGGTCCAGTGAGATGCACGCCCCGGTTCGGTCGTACCCCGGCGCCGACAGCCACGCGGCTTGTCGACGTATGCCGGCGGCATCGCGTGTAATCGCAGCGTCGGGTCGTTCGAGACGCACGAACTCGGCGTCGATGAAACCGCCGCCGGCGCCAACCGTTACACTCCTGGCGGACACTCTCGGCGCAGTCAAAATCGTCTCATCGCCACCTGCGCCCGTGACGACCAGGTTACGAATGCCGATGTCGTGACCACGCCCGTCGGTTCGAAACTTCTCGACCGTCCAGACCTGCGTGTCGGCGCTGGCGACGGCCATAAACATCTTGTTTTCTTTTTCGAAGAGAGTAACGTTGCGAAGTGAGAGGTAGAGCGTGAAAGGGTTTACGTACACTTGCTGTACGCGAAGCCGACAATCCGGCCCGGATACGTTTGAACTTTCGATCCAGAGTTTGATTGCGCGCGGCGCAATCAGGAATCCGGCAAGTGTGTACACTGCCGCGCCGGCCAGTAACCCGATCAACCACGTCTTGCCTGTTTTGCCGAAAATTCCTGTGCTCCGAAAGTGGGCACCGCCGCCGCAAGTCGGCAGTATCCGGCGAGACGTAGCACGGAGCAAGAAATGATCGTCAACCATACAGCTCGCGAACATGGCGAGACAAACATCCGAGTACTGATTGCCATTGCCGCAATCGTCATCGTCTTGATTGCCGCCGTGTTTTTCCTGCGGCCGGAACCCGAGCCGATACCCGAGCCGATACCCGAGCCCGGGCGGCCAATCGAAACGGTCCAGCCCGCGCAATCTGCTGCAGAGCGGGGCGACACGGCGCGCGAAATCATTGCGCAACTCGAGTCCGCCCCGAGCGGGCCGGACTATGCCGAAGCCCACACCCGCGCGCAGGAATTCGTGGCCGACGGCCGGTCAGCCGACGCCCAGCTCCTGTTTTTCTTTGCGGCCCGCGGCGGACATGCACCGGCGGCTTTCGATCTCGCAACGTTCAACGACCCGAGCTATTTCGAGACGGCGTCCGGTCTCGTCGCGGCGCCGGATCCTTTCCAGGCGTATCGGTGGTACACCGTGGCCCGCGACGCCGGCGACGAGCGCGCAGCGAAAAGACTCGCAGAACTTCGTGCCTGGGCCGAAGCCGCCAGCCTTTCCGGCGACGAGGCCGCAGACCGGCTGTTGTTGCAATGGGAGCAAGCACCGTGAAAACCAGTAACCTGCCAAACAAAGCATCAACACTCCTGGTCGCCGTCATACTGATGATGTCGGTTGGTGCGGCATCCGGCCAGGTCCGCAAGCCGCTGGTCCAGGATGGCAAGACGGCGCTCTATCAGCGCGTCATCGCGGCGCCCGGTGCGATGCTGCTGGCGGATCCCTCGCGACCATCCGAAACGCGGGGTGTGCCGCCGTTTTCCAATTTCCACGTCTACGACCGCCGCGATGACGGCGGCAGGCAATGGGTGCAGGTCGGTACGGACAGCAATGGCACGATCGACGGCTGGGTGGACGGCGACCAGGTGTTCGACTGGAACCAGACACTGACCGTGGCGTTTCGCGATCCGGCGCAGCACGAGCGCGTGTTGTTGTTCGGTAACCGCGACTCGCTCAAGAAGATCGTTGATGACGGCGATGCGGCAACCTACCGCAAACTGCGGTCCCAGGTCGCCGACGGTGACGTTGCGGGCACGCCGGTGGTCGCGGTCCAGCCCGATTACAATGTGGATATTCGGCGCAACTTCTATCTCGTACCCATCCTGGATCACGAGGACGTGCTTATCGGTGGCCGGCAGTCGCGATTGCTGCGCGTAGCCAGTGTGCCGCTGCAGGACTCGGCGCTCATCACCGAAACGTATCGAACGGGCATCGTGTTCGTCATCGACTCCACCATCTCGATGAAGCCGTACATCGACGCGACGCGCGCCGTCATGCAGCGCGTATATCGTTCGATCGACGACGAAAAACTCGGCAACCGGGTGAGCTACGGGCTGGTCGAGTTTCGCGACAACACGGATGCAGTGCCGGGACTCGGTTTCGTTACCCGCATCGTCGCCGACCTGGGCGGCACCGGCGAACAGTTCCTGTCCCGGATCAAGGACGTGCAACCCGCGCCGATATCGAGCCAGGGGTTCAACGAGGATGCCTACGCGGGCGTGCAGGAAGCGATTCGCACCGTCGACTGGAGCGATTACTACGCGCGCTACGTCGTCGTGATCACCGATGCGGGGCCGCGTGATGCGTCCGACCCATTGTCCGCCACCGGTCTCGATGCTGCGTCGCTGCAGCGCCTTGCCGCGGACAAGGATATTGCCGTTGGTGTATTCCACCTGAAAACGCCGGCCAGCCGCGACAATCACGGCTACGCGGAAGGCGAGTACCGGCGCCTGGCGACGGTGCCCGATGTCGGCGAATTCTATTACCCCGTGCAGGCCGGCGACGTCAACGAGTTCGAGTCGGCACTGTCCGCGTTGACCGACGTTCTTACCGCACACGTTCGCGCCGCGGCAGCCGGGCAACCGCCGGCACTGGCGCGCAAATCCGCCGCCGAATCGGATCTGGAAGCTTTTCAGAAGACCGTCGACCGTCTTGGCTACGGACTGCGCATGCGTTACCTGCAGGAGCGGACCGGCGAGGGCGTGCCGTCGCTGTTCAACGCCTGGATGATCGATCGAGACTTCGACGCGCCCGAAGAACGCGCGCTCGATGTCCGTGTGCTGCTGACCCGCGACCAGCTCAGCGACCTGCACGAAGTACTGCGGCAGGTGCTCATCACGGCCGAGGAGGGCACGCTCGCGCCCGACGATTTCCTCGACGAACTGAAAAGCCTCGCGGCGAGCGTGAGCCGCGATCCGCAGGCAGCGCGCACGGCGACGCGCACGGTCGGTGGTGAGAGTCTTGCGGACCTGGGTTACATGCGCGAATACCTCGAGGGCCTTCCTTACCAGAGCGAGGTAATGTACCTGGACCTCAGCATATGGGAGCAATGGCCCGCACAGCGGCAGTTCGAGTTCGTCAATCAGCTCGACTCCAAGGTTGCCTACTATCGCGCACTGCATGACAACATCGACCTGTGGGTATCGCTCGATGGCGAAGCGGTGGACGGTGATTCCGTCTATCCGTTGTTGCTGGAGGCTTTGCCCTGAGTGATGCCGTCTTTTCCTTACGCGAGATCGTGAAGCGCTACGAGGCGGGCGGCGCCCGATTTCGTCTCGACATACCGGAGCTCGTTATTGCGCCCGGAGCCAAACTCGCTTTCATCGGCGAGAGCGGTTCCGGAAAGAGTACGCTGCTCGAGCTGTTGGCAATGATCCTGCGACCGGACAGCAGCGGCCAGTACACGTTTCAGCCGCGATCGACCGATGAACCACACGACATCGCGGCCGCGTGGCAGGCGGGAGACGTTGACCTGCTTGCGGATCTCCGCAGCCGGCACATTGGTTACGTGCTGCAATACGGTGGTTTGTTGCCGTACCTGACCGTTCGCGACAACATCAACCTGTCGCGCCGCTTGCTGCATGGCCGGGGCGACGACGTGGCCGAGCATTGGGCCACGAGGTTGCGGATTGCGGCCCAGCTCGACAAACGGCCGGCCGAGCTGTCCATCGGCCAGCGGCAGCGCGTCGCAATTGCGAGGGCGCTGGCGCACGACCCGACCGTGCTTATCGCCGACGAGCCGACCGCGGCGATCGACCCGCTGAACGCCGAGCGAATCATGGAACTCATGGTCGGCCTCGTCGACGAACTCGGCGTTACGCTGATCGTCGCGAGCCATGCGCACGGACTGATGCGGCATGCCGGGCTACGTATGATCGATCACCACATCGAGACGAGCGACCACAATTCGATGCATGTCACGGTGTCGCATGCGGCCTGACGTTTCGCGGCTGCGGCTCGTCGTGGAGCTCGCCCTGCGCGAGTTCGTGCACGAACGCGTCATGTCTGCGTGTTTCGTGCTTTCGCTGAGCGCGGTGCTGCTGCCGTTGCTCGTCCTGTTCGGCCTGAAGTTCGGCATCATCGGCAACCTTCTCGAGCCGCTGAAGGAAGATCCCCGCTACCGGCAAATATTGCCCGCGGGCAGCGGCAGTTACGGTCCGGACTGGTTCGCGGCGATGGCGGCGCGTGCCGACGTCGCGTTCATCGTGCCGCGGACCCGCGCCATCGCCGCCACCATGCGCCTGCGTGCCGTCGATACCGAGACGGGCCGCATCATCAGCGTCGAGCTGATTCCGTCGGCAGCCGGGGACCCGGTACTGAGCGGACTCGAACCGCCGCAGGCCTATGCCACCGTTGCCCTGTCCCTGGACGCCGCGGACAAGCTGGGCGTATCCGCAGGCGACGCTGTCGAGGGCATACTGACACGCACGCTGGGTGGCGAGCAGCAAACAGTACTGGTGCCACTCATCGTCGGCGCCGTGGCGCCGGCCGCCGCGTTCGCCCGCGACGGCATGTTCGTAGCGCACGAGCTGCTCATGGCGGTCGAAGATTTCAGGGACGGGCGCGCCGTCGCGCCGCTGGGCTGGAGCGGGGCAGCCGCAGTAGACGGTCCGCGCTATTTTGCGGGCTTCCGCCTGTATGCGCGGTCTATCGACGACGTTGCCGCGCTGCGCGAGGGCCTGATGAACCAGGGCATCGACGTGCGCAGCCGCGTTGCCGACATCGAACTCGTGAAGACCCTGGACCGGAACCTGTCCGTCGTTTTCTGGATCATCGCCGGCATCGCGGCGGTCGGCTACGGTCTGGCCTTCGGCAGCAGCGTCTGGGCCAACGTCGACAGGAAACGACTGGAGTTCGGCGTGCTGCGACTAACCGGCTTCCGGACGAGCTCGATCGTGTGGTTTCCGATACTGCAGGCCATGTTGACGGGCGCGCTCGGCTGGCTGGTAGCGACGCTGTTTTTTTTCATCGTGCAGGCAGGCCTCAACGCGCTGTTCGCCGATACTGTCGGCGGCGGCGAGTCGGTTTGCATGCTCCTGCCCGCGCATTTCATCCTTGCACTGGTGCTGACGCTTGCCGCGGCAAGCGTCGCGGCCGCTTCGGGCGGACGCCGGCTCGCCAAGCTCGAGCCGTCGCTGGCGCTGCGGGAAGCGTAGCGTAGCGGGCAACGAGCGACCGGTCGGTGGTTGTAATATAAAAACAGAAAGAAACACCTAAACATTCTGCATAGCCGCGTGCCGGTGGTCCGATTGACTGCGCGCCGCAAGCGGCCATTGCCCGCTACGCCCGGGTAGCTACGCATCGCTGCCCGGCTGCGCCGGCTGGTCCGCTCCTGGCCACCATCTACAGGAAAGCCGCGCAGAGAGGCGCTATCTTGTATATAGAATAGGGCCGAGAACCCGTTTCGGGATGACGAGAAACAACCAATGAAACTGGCAAGCTATATCCACAAGGATAAGCCAACGTATGGCGCAGTCATCGGTGATCGCCTGTTCGATCTGAAATCACGGCTCGGCGACAAAGCCGACAGTTTGGTCCAGTTTATAGAACAGGACTTGCTGGGCGAAGCACAAAAGCTTGTTGCTGGTGCCGGCGCCGATTTTCCCATTGGCGAAGTGACGTTTTTGCCGCCGGTGCACAAGTCGGTGCTGTGCATTGGCGTTAACTACAAGTCGCGGCCGGGCGAGCTGTCTGCTACCGGCTATGGCTGGAATTATCCCAGCCTCTTCTGGCGCACTTTGTCCGCCCTCGCAGCACACCTCCAGCCGATCCTCAAGCCGCCGGAATCCGACCGGCTGGACTACGAAGGCGAGGTCGCCATCATCATCGGCAAGGGCGGCCGGCGTATCGCGAAGGAGCGGGGCCTCAGCCATATATTTGGCTATACCTGTTTCAACGATGGCTCTGTGCGCGACTGGATGAGGCACACAACCGCCAATGTAACCTCGGGCAAAAATTTCTATCAATCCGGTTCCATCGGGCCGTGGATTACTACCGCAGATGAGATTGCAGATCCACACGATATGACGCTGGAAGTGCGAGTGAATGGTGAGACACGTCAGAAGGATACGACCGCGAACATGATGCGGCCCTATGAGGAACTGCTCGCCTATGTTTCGACCATTATGCCCGTCGAGCCGGGTGATGTGCTTGCAACCGGCACGCCGATCGGCGTCGGCGGGGCGCTCAATCCGCCGGTTTGGCTGAAGGCCGGCGATGTTGTCGAAATAGAAGTTTCCGGTGTAGGCGTTTTACGCAATACTGTCGTCGACGAAAAGGCCTGAGCTGTATCAGGGAGCCGTTCCGTGTAGCAGATGTGCCAGAAAAGGTGTCAGAAAAGGTGTCAGAAAAGGTGTCAGGTTTATTTAGATCGACGACTTTCGCTTCCTGGAGCGGCCGGCAATCAATAACTAAATAAACCTGACACCTTTTCTGACGGATTGATCGTGATATTCACTGACCCATTCACTGAGGTCGCTGCGGTCTTAGCGGTTGCTGCCGGGTTCGCTGTGCTGGCGTTCTGGTTACGCCAACCGCTGATCATCGCCTTCGTCTTCGTTGGTGTCCTGCTTGGCCCAGCGGGTCTAGACTGGGTCCGCGCCTATGATCAGGTCGATCTCTTCGCAAAACTGAGGATCGGTCTTTTGTTGTTCGTAGTCGGGTTGAAGCTCGATCCTCACCTGATTCGTTCGGTGGGGCTGGTTGCGATGGTGACCGGCTTGGGCTAGATGGTCATGACGGCAGTGCTTGGGTACGGAGTTGCACTCGCGCTCGGCATGACATCAACAACTGCTTTTTATGTAGCGGCGGCCCTGACCTTCTCCAGCACCGTCATCATTGTCAAAGTGCTGTCGGATAAGCGAGAAATCGAGTCGCTTCACGGCCGTATCGCGCTTGGCATCCTGATCATGCAAGACATTGTCGTCATTGCATTGATGATTGGCGTAACCGCCTATGGCGGGGAGGGCCAGGACTCACATCTTGGCAGGCAAACGCTGGAGATAGTTGCCAAGGGCATCGGCTTCCTGGCATTCATCGTAGTCGTTACGCGTTATGTTTTTCCGTCGTTATTACACTCGCTGGCACGTTGGCCTGAACTGTTGACGCTTTTTGCGATTGCCTGGGCCATCGGATTGGCATCAATCGGAACCGAATTGGGATTCAGCAAAGAGGTTGGTGCCTTTGCGGGTGGTGTTGCGCTCGCGGCGACGCCTTACAGGGCAATTCTTGCTGCTCGCCTTGTGAGTCTGCGTGATTTCTTACTCCTGTTTTTCTTTATCGACCGCGGCGTACAGATTGATATCGGTCACATTGGTGCGGCGCTCGGACCGGCGATTCTGCTGTCGGTTATCGTTTTGTTGGCGAAACCCTTAATGATGACGGCAATCGTCGGCGGCATGGGTTACGCCAAGCGCACAGCTGTAACGACGGGTCTGGCCACGGGACAAATCAGAGAGGTTTCTTGATAAAGGTGTCAGATTTATTTGTGGGCATAAACTGTCAGATTAATTTCGATCCTGTTGCTCACTTTTTCCTCCGTGGCTTGGGCTTCGGGAGCACTTCCTCGGTCCGGCGGATGAGTTCGGTGAGCCACTCGGTGTCATCGATCTCCTCGCCAATCAGGAAGAATTTCTTCGAACCCGCGTAGGCGGGAGCCTCAGTGACGTCACCAATATAGGCTCGGCCGGCGTCGGTGGGTTTGACGAACAATTGGTTGTCGCAGATCAACGCGACTACCTTGCCCCTCGAATACAGCGTGGTACCGCCGAACATGTGACGATATGAGACATCACACGGAGCGCCGATTTGATCACAGACGTATTGGATAAAGTCGGGATCATTTGCCATATATGGCTTCCTTCCTTTTATTCTGGTCAATGCTGTGTCTGGGGATCCTTGTGCATTATCAGGAAGAGGCGTCAGTCACGTCCGACAAATATGTCCAACGGTAATACCGCAGTCACACCGACATTCGGCACGTCGACCAGTTGCCCGATACGCATATCCACTGCGATGCTCGCAATCATGTAGGCCTGCGTCCGGTCATAACCATACTCTGATGTAATGTAGTCAATCATGGCGGCGAGCGCGTTGCGCGCCGCAAGATTGATATTGGCCGACAGATTGCTTAAGCCCGCAATCTTCGGCGAATCCAGGTAGGCGAGGTCCGCCGGTACGCTGCCTTTTTCTTTCAGCGGGAAACCGGTCACGGCGTAGAAGCGTTCCGACGGAATCCTGAGCACGGCTGCCGGGCCCTCGTAGTGAGGGCCGCGGGACAGGTCCGGTGGGTCATCGACAATACGCGTGGTGACGGTCATCCTGCCGCCCATCTCTATCGCCGTGCCCGCCACCTCCCCGTCGCCCTGTGCGTAATGGAAGTCGCCAACCGCAAGCCCGCAACCGTCGATGTAACACGGCAGGTATACGGTGGTGCCGGTGGTGATGTAACGAATGTCCATGTTGCCGCCATGTTCGCGTGGCGGGATCGTGCGCAGGCACTCGGACGATTTTGTCCCTTCCTCACCGCACAGTGACGCCGGCTGCGCCTCAACAGGGTCGGGGTTCATCACGGCACCGCCCAGATCGAGCAGCTGTGTCTCTCGCGACAGCACGGCGGTGAGCAACCTGTCGTCGGGAAGCGTTGTTACGACGCCGGGAAAACTCGCGTTCGGGATGCGGACGCCCGGAAGTGCATCGCTAACGGCATATTCCTCATTGATGCGCCAGACTATGAAACGCTCCTCGGTGCCGAACTGATCACCGGCGAAACCGAACGGCCCGGCTTCGGTCCAGCCGACGTTAGCGGGCTCGAGCGCCTCGATCGTCACTGCCAGCACGTCGCCGGCTTCAGCGCCGTTGATAAAGACCGGGCCGGTTAGTGCGTGGACGATGCCGAATCCTTCCCGGGGTATGGTTTTGGCGCTGGAAAATTTATCCGGGTCGAGCGACAGGTCGAAGGCGTCACGGCCGACGAACACGATGCGCTCACCGGGGTTGGCGTTGGCAACCGTAGGGATGTCGGGATGCAGGCGATTGATGCACGCCGGGTCCTTGGCGCAGCTGACGCTGCGGTCGCCAATTACGATCTCGGCGGCAGCGTCCGCAGATAAAGCCAAGGTGGCCAGCAGACCGATGGGAAAAAAAGTCGAAAGATCAAAGTTCATACGCACACTCCGTTAGAAATAATAAGGAGAATAAAAAGGTAAAAAGGTGTCAGATTTATTTAATTAAATAAATCTGACACCTTTTCTGACACCTTTTCTGTGGACATCGGACATCGCTGCGAAAAGTTTTGGTTCGAGCATGTCGCTTCAAGAAGCTGTGTTTGGCAGTGCGTCGACAATGTCCGGCCAGCGGCCCGGTATTTCCGCGAAAGAATCGAACACGAACTCGGGTCGAATATCACCGGCGAGGTCCTCCGCGCGGAACTTACCGGTGCGCACCAGTGCACCGGCAGTGCCGGCAGCCTGCGCGCCGCCGATATCGCCCTGGATGTCGTCGCCCACCATCAGGGTTTCGCACGGCGCCGTGTTGAGCATGGCCATCGCGGTCTCGAAAAACGGTCGGGCCGGTTTGCCTAGCACCACCGGGTCGACCCCACTCGCATGCGCGAGCGCCATCACAAAGGGCCCCGTATCGAGCCTGAGGCCGTCTTCGGCCTGCCAATATCGGGTCATGCCGAGCGCGACCAGTGACGGGCGCGGCTCATGCATTAACAGTCGAAATGCCCGGTTGAGTTCGGCAAAGCTCCAGCGCTCGCCGTAGTCGCCGATGACGACGGCAGTAACGGCCGCGTCGCCGGCAGATGCCAGCTTCAGCGCAGCGAATTCCTCGACCGTCGCCGGCGCGACAAACAGCGCCGTGGGACCCGGGGCGTGCGCGGCCAGCCACTGCATCGCGGCAACTGGCGGCGTAAGAATGTCTTCTTCCGTCGTATCGATGTCCATGTCTGCCAGCTTTTCGACAATCGCGGCGCGGGGCCGAGAGGTCGTGTTGGTGAGGAACAAGTGCGGCACGCCGTTCTCGCGAAGCCATTCAATCGCCGCGGCGGCGCCGGGGACGGGTTCGTCTGCCTCATAGAGTACGCCGTCGAGATCGATCAGTAGTGCGGTCATGTCTGGTAATCACTGTATCCAAGCAATTTGATCCTACAGCAAAATAGATCCCAGGGATGACGGGCTAAGATGTGTACGATGAAACGCCAGGAACCGATGTTCGCGCGCAGCTATTCACGCCTGTCGCTGACGCTGCGTTCGATGCTGATCGCGCGCTGTACCGGCAAGTCGGCCAGGTTCGCTCTCGCCATAGAGAAATAAGGAACAATAAGGTGTCAGATTTATTTCAATAAGGTGTCAGATTTATTTAATTAAATAAATCTGACACCTTATTGACACACCTTTATTGCCGCAGGAATTACTCGGGCCGATACCAGATTGGCGACGACCAGGCCATCTCCTGGATCACCTTGGGCACCGGTGAACCTGCTTCGCAAACCGGTGGACGCTCGGTCTCGTCGATGCGCAGGCAATCGAGCAGGCTCCAGCGCGGACTCGGGTTCTCGATCGCGCGCAGGTAATAGAACGCAGGCTGGGTGGCGTCGAAGTCGGGGTCCTCGAACACGGCGCAGAGTTCGTCGTGCCCCGTCCCGAAGCGTTTGCCTGTTGCGAGATCGACGCCGGCGCCGTTGGCGGGCGTGCCGGCCACCTCATACACTTTATAGTGCTTGCGATCGTCGCCATCGAGCCAGCCTTTGATGATCTGCAGCCGCTGCAGCGGGGCCGAATCGACAGTATCCGCCGTGGCCGTCGCGAAAAATATCGGTGCGGCTCCCGCGGGCCGCGGACCGAGATCGCCGCCCATCGGTACGCCGAGTGCATAGGCAATCGCCAGGCTGTCGTCAGCAGCGCAAAGCCCCGGTGCGTAATTCCACGCGGCGAAGAATCGCGGCTCAATGCGTGGGCCGCTCGTGCCGAATACCTCGCGGCGTTCGAGCGCCTCGAAGATCGCGTCGCGGGAATTCTCGACGGCCCACACACCGGCCAGCCCACCGGGGTTGCCGTCGATGCCGCTGGTCAGGAGGCCGGGCTGCAGGCGTTCCTGCGGCGTCGTCTCGAGCGACACGTGGCCGCCCCAGTTCTGCTCGTCGGTAGCACCCGGCGTCGACGTGTGCGTATCGGTGCTGGCGATGATGCCGAGCTTCGCCGAATTGACGCCCAGCTCGCGTTCGTCTTCGATGCCGACGAGCAGGTTGGAACGCACGAAATCGGTCGCATCGACGCAGCCGCCACCGAGCATGCCGTCGGCGCCGGTCTCGTCACCGCAAAGCGTTGTCGTCACCGTGACGGATTCGGGTACCAGCCGGCCGGCGTCACTGCCGATGCGCAACGTCGACCGGGTCC
>Ga0224512_10004033_pt1 | contig 12638 bp, 12 predicted proteins | sample SF_May12_sed_USG_4_FD_169103 | JGI IMG/M metagenome (GOLD analysis project Ga0224512, IMG submission 169103) | Sediment microbial communities from San Francisco Bay, California, United States - SF_May12_sed_USGS_13 | ecosystem: Environmental > Aquatic > Marine > Sediment | place: USA... | reverse complement strand
GTATCAACGGTGCCGGCAAGACCACCACTATCGGCAAACTCACCCACCGCCTGCAGCAACAGGGCCACAAGGTCATGCTGGCCGCCGGCGACACCTTCCGGGCCGCGGCCGTGGAACAGCTGCAGAGCTGGGGTGAGCGCAACGACGTCCCGGTGGTGGCCCAGCAACAGGGCGCCGACGCAGCCTCTGTCATCTTCGATGCCCTGCAATCGGCGCAGGCACGCGACATCGACGTGCTGATCGCCGACACCGCCGGTCGCCTGCACACGCAGGCGAACCTGATGGAAGAACTGAAGAAAATCAAGCGGGTACTGGGCAAGCTGGACGACAAGGCGCCGCATGAGACCATGCTGGTGGTCGATGCCGGCACCGGCCAGAACGCACTCAACCAGGCCCAGCAGTTCAACGAGGCCATGGGGCTCACCGGCATTACCCTGACCAAGCTCGACGGCACCGCCAAGGGCGGTATCATCTTCGCCATCGCCCGAAAACTCGGCATCCCCATCCGTTTCATCGGCGTCGGCGAGGGCATCGAAAATCTGCGCGAGTTCGATGCCGGTGAGTTCGTCGATGCATTATTCGATACAGAGCAGCCATAAAGGTTTGGAAACTGCATCAGATCACAATCATCCACCGCAAAGGCGCAAAGGGCGCAAAGTAGGAACAAATGGATAAAGGATTAACAGCCTAAACACTGTATGAATGCAGAATCATGCACACGATAAAAGACCGGTTTTTCTTGCAAGCCGGATTGTTGGATTACGATTCACTCGTCCGACCTGCGAAATATATTTTGTTTTTTTTACATTTCTTCTTCTTTTCTTTGCGTTCTTTGCGCCCTTTGCGCCTTTGCGGTGAAAGATTTTTGGTTTTCTCTGCGTCCTCCGCGACTCTGCGGTGAGAGCATTGTTTAGAACTTCATGATTCGCTTCGACAACGTCAGCAAACGCTACCCGGGCGGCTTCGAGGCGCTGACGAACATCAGCCTCGACCTGGAAGACGGTGCCATGGCCTTTCTCACCGGGCATTCCGGCGCCGGCAAGAGCACGCTACTGAAGCTGATCGCCATGATCGAGCGTGCGACCCGCGGCCAGGTCTTTGTCGATGACCAGAATGTCTCGCGCATCAGCCGGCGACGCATCCCGTTTCTGCGCCGCAGGATCGGCTTCATCTTCCAGAACCATCATTTGCTGTTCGACCGCACCGTCTTCGACAACGTCGCCCTGCCGCTGATCATCGCCGGCTACCGCCACCAGGAAATTGGACGCCGGGCGCGTGCGGCACTCGACAAGGTCGGCCTGCTCAGCAAGGAACGCCTTTATCCCATCACCCTGTCCGGCGGTGAACAGCAGCGCGTCGGCATCGCCCGTGCCGTGGTCAACAAGCCCCTGCTGCTACTCGCCGACGAACCGACCGGCAACCTCGACCCCGAACTGTCCCGCGAGATCATGGATCTGTTTGCCCTGTTCAACCAGGTCGGGGTCACCGTACTCATCGCCAGCCACGACATTGCCCTGATCGAGCAGCTCAACTACCCCGTCATCACCCTGAGTCACGGGCGCCTGACGGATACTGCAGGTCTCAGTACATGAATCACGCGCGCAGCAACCGGCGCCGCTCACCGCATCACTGGAGCAAGTCACTGCGACGAAGGCTCTCGCCGCGTACCTGGCTGCTGCGGCATGCACAGGTCGCCTTCGACAGCCTGGGGCGACTTTACCGCAACTGGGTTTCCAGCCTGATGACTGCCGCCGTGATCGGAATCGCCCTGGCCATGCCCGCGGGGATGTACCTGCTGCTCGACAACCTGGACCGGCTCAGCGGCTCATGGGACGGACAGGCCAGCCTGTCGGTGTTCCTCAAGACCAGGGTAGCGGAGGAGGCCGCGGCGACGCTGGCAAACAAGGTGCGCGGCTGGCCCGAGGTTGCCGCAGTCACCCTGGTCACCCCGGAGGAGGCGCTGGAGGAATTCGGCCGGCACTCCGGCTTCGCCGATGTGCTCGGCGCGCTGGACGAGAACCCGCTGCCGGTGGTGCTGCTGGTGACACCCGGCCCGGGGCACAGCGATCCGGCGGCGGTCGGCACACTCCAGGAGAAGTTCCGCGCGCTACCGGAGACCGAACTGGCGCAGCTGGATCTGCAATGGGTCCAGCGGCTGGCCGCCATGCTGGACATTGCACGCCGCGGTGTCGTGGTGATCAGCGCCCTGCTGGCACTGGCGGTGCTGCTGGTAGTGGGCAATACCATCCGCCTGGAGATCCAGAACCGGCGCGAGGAAATCGTAGTCACCAAGCTGATCGGCGCGACCAACAGCTTCATCCGGCGGCCGTTTCTCTATAGCGGGATCTGGTACGGGGTCCTGGGCGCCGGCCTTGCATGGCTGATGGTGGAAACCAGTTTCTGGCTGCTGAGCGGCCCGGTGCAACATCTCACCGGGCTCTACCAGAGCGACTTCGCCCTGCAGACACTGCCCCTGCAATTGCTGTCCCTGCTGCTCGGTAGCGGAATTGCACTGGGCCTGCTGGGTTCATGGATGGCCGTAGGGCGCCACCTCAGCGCCATCGAACCCTCCTGAAGTCACCTGCCCGCCCCCGGGCTATTCACAATGGGCCACGCAGACCCGCCGGGTGGAGACCCTGCCCCCGCACGAGGAGTAGCAGCTGCGAAACTGTTCATCACAGTAATCACAGCTGCGCGTACAGCCCGAGCGGGCACGCTTCACTTCATCGTTAAGGCTGGGTGTCGGCGGCCTCAGGGGCTCGGTGGGCTCGTGTCGTTGAGACAGCTCCTCATCCAGTTCCCTTGCCCGCTTGCAGGCGTAACTGCCCTGCCCTTCGCGGTGGCACCGGTGCCGGGCCTGGTCCAGCTGGTTCAGCAGCAATTGATGTTTGGCCTCGAATAATTCCTGTTGCACCAGGTAGTCCTGATGATCGGCGTAATAGTCGTCCAGCGCCTGATCATGCAGAGCCAGTTTCGACTGATATTCCGTCTCCGCGATATCCCGGCTGGCCGTTATGCACGCGTCATAACTACCCGAGCAGTCCCGCTGACAGGTTTTCTGATCCTGGTAACAGGCCTGGGTACAGGTATAGGCCCGGCTGTCAGCAGGTGGATCGAAATCGTAAACCACCTGGTAGCGGGGCGTACTGCATGCGGAAAAAAGCAGCGCTATGGCCACCAGGCTGAATTTTTTGATCATTGGCCGGGACACCCTGGATTGCGGTTGAGGATATACATCTGGCATTTTGGCTAATGCTGCAAGCCGCGAAGTGTAGCAAGACGCAGCGCCGGTACACCAAACCGGTACACAAGCACTGAATCAGGCTCCCGGCCAGGGTGCGCGTCAGGCGAACCCGGCGCGCTGCGCAATCCCCGGGGCTCAAGCTTCCGCCTAACAGGCCGATTTTCCTGAAACTTTTCAGGTAATTGGCACTCTATATACCAGAGTGCTAAAATATGCCCAGCCAACCGGAGAACGACCGAATGAGTCAGGATTTAGTTATTAGAAATCAATCACTTGCACTGCCGCTGCCGACCGGCAACCTGGACCAGTACATCCAGGCCGCCTTCAGTATCCCGGTGCTCAGCGCCGAAGAGGAACGGGCACTGGCGCTGCGCCTGCAGCAGCACAAGGATATCGACGCGGCGCGCCAGCTGGTGATGTCGCACCTGCGCTTCGTGGTGCGGGTGGCCCGCGGCTACAGTGGCTACGGTCTGGCCCTGGGTGACCTGATCCAGGAGGGCAATATCGGCCTGATGAAGGCGGTCAAACGCTTTGATCCTGACCGGGGCGTGCGCCTGGTATCCTTCGCGGTGCACTGGGTCCGCGCCGAGATCCATGAATTCATCCTGCGCAACTGGCGCATCGTCAAGGTCGCCACCACCAAGGCGCAACGCAAGCTGTTCTTCAACCTGCGCAGCGCCAAAAAGCGCCTCGGCTGGATGAACCTGGACGAGGTCAATGCCGTGGCAGAAGACCTCGGCGTCAAGCCGGAAACCGTGCTGGAGATGGAGTCACGTCTCAGCGGCCAGGACATCGGCTTCGACCTCGGCAGCAGCGATGATGATGAGGACTCCCGGCAGTTTGCACCGGCGGCCTACCTGACGGACGCATCCAACGACCCGGCCCTGAGCCTTGAACAGCATGACTGGCAGCAGCAGAGCAGCGACAGCCTGTTCGAGGCACTGGCACAACTGGACGAGCGCAGCCGCGCGATCCTGGAAGCGCGCTGGCTGACGGAAGACAAGATAACGCTGCAGGAACTGGCGGCCCGCTTCGAGGTCTCGGCCGAGCGCATCCGGCAACTGGAGAAGAACGCCCTCAACAAACTCAGGAAGACCCTGGTGGCCTGAACGGCTTGCAGCACCGACACAAAAAAACGGCCCTTGAGGCCGTTTTTTATTGCCCGGAGAAATGAGACACAGGATTGATTACCGCAGAGACGCGGAGAACGCAGAGAAAATACAACTGTAATTCTTCACCGCAAAGACGCAAAGGACGCAAAGTCAAAACCTGTTTGCTGCCAACAAAATAACGCGGGCATCTCATCTGTAGTAGTTCAGGTTTTGTTGCTTGTAATACCTGCTCTGCGTTCTCCGCGTCTCCGCGGTGATATCGTTACCAACGCGATCGAGCCACAGCGTCAGAACAGCAGCGGCAGGTAATGGTCCAGCAGCAGGATGGCGAACAGGATCATCAAATACCAGATGGAATAACCGAAGGTCTTCATCGCGACCTTCTCGTCATTGCCCTTCATCAACGCCACGGCGTAATAGAGAAAACCGCCACCCAGCACCAGGGCCCCGGCCAGGTAGAACGGCCCGCTCATGCGGGTCGCAAACGGCAGCACACTGACGGCGATCAGCAGCAGGGTATACAGCAGAATCTGCAGGCGCGTGAACGGCACGCCGTGGGTCACCGGCAGCATGGGGATGTCCACCCTGGCGTACTCGTCGCGCCGATGGATGGCCAGCGCCCAGAAGTGCGGCGGTGTCCACACGAAGATGATCAGGAACAGCAGCAGGGCATGCGGATCGAGGCTCCCGGTCAGTGCTGTCCAGCCCAGGACGGGGGGTGCCGCCCCGGCCGCCCCGCCAATGACGATGTTCTGCGGGGTCGCGCGCTTCAGGTACATGGTGTAGACCACCGCGTAACCGACCAGCGACAGGAAGGTCAGCACCGCGGTCAGGGTATTGATGAAGTACACCAGGATAACCATGGACGCCGCACCCAGCAGCACGGCAAACAGCAGTGCCCTGCGCTCGCTGATCTGTCCCTGCGGGAGGGGACGCCTGCTGGTCCGCGCCATGCGCGCGTCCTCGCGCGCATCCAGCACATGGTTGATGGCCGCCGCCGCCGAGGCCGCCATGCCGATCCCCAGATTGCCGAGCAGCAACACGTCCAGCGGCACCATGCCGGGCGGCGCGGTGGCGAGAAACATCCCCACCATGGCCGTGAACACGATCAGGGCGACGACCTTGAGCTTGCAGAGGCCCAGATAACTCTTGCATACATCAAGGACTGGCTGGCCCGGCATTCCGATACCCGTGTTTTCTTTAGTCGAAACAGACATGAATGTTATGCCATCCGGCCCGCTAGCCGATCCGCGAATACTTCAATAGCCGTTTCAGGTCCTTGATCATGCCGCGCGGATCGGCATCGGCCTGATAGTACATCATCAGGTTTCCAAGCGGATCAACCAGGTACACGCGCTCGGCGGCGCGCATGGGTTCCGCGTCGATCAGAAACAGCGGGGCCAGTTCGGCGCTCTGCCCGGGCGACAAGGCACCGCTGGTCAGCTGCGGGTATTCCTTGAGGATATCGGCCAGCGGTTCCAGGCTGGACGCATCCACGACCAGGAACAGGCGCTGCACCCGCTGCAGGTTCTCTCCCTGTGACAGCCGCACCTGGCGCATGTGGTAGAGATTGGTTCGGCAGATCTCGCCACAGTCGCTGGTACCGATGTAGAGCAGGGTCCATTTACCCTGCAGGTAGTCTTCCTGCAGCACCCCGCCCGCAGCGTCGGGTATCCCGGCGGGCAGCACCAGCGGCCGCGGTGGCTGTATCAGCACCCCCTGGTTGGTGGTGCCCTCGGGGCGCCAGCCCTGCTGGCCACTGAGGTGCATGATCCAGGCAATCAGCATCGGTGAAAGAAACAGCAGGCCCAGCAACACCAGCGACTGCCGGGAACTCAGGAAGCCGCGCTGTCGCCTGGCGCCGGTGCCCGGCCCTGATGGGTGCGTGTATTTGAGATGACTCATAAGCGATCACTATTGCTTGTTTGACAGCCGGTGTGTATTCACACCGAAATAGATCAGGGCCAGTACCAGGGCCAGCGTAAACCACTGCAGGGCATAGGCGCGGTGCTTGTCCGGCGTGGCCCCGTAAACCGGCCGCCATTCCCGGGCAAAGCCGTGCGCCGCATCCACATCCAGCAGCAGGATCACCGGCAGCAATTCGAATCCCAGCTGCTGCTGCAGCGACCCGGGCTCGATCAGCTGCACCACCCGGGGCCAACCCGCGTGGGGTTCCTCCAGACTGCCCAGCCGCAGGCGTTTCTCCGGCGGATAGCTTACCAGGGCCTGCATGCTGACCAGGTCTTGCGGACCCGGCAATGCCGGCAGTTGCGCCCGGCTGGGACCCACCGGCACCCAGCCGCGGTTGACCAGCACAGTCCCGTCACTGTTGGCCAGCACCAGCGGCGTCAATACATGGTAGCCCGCACGACCCTGATGAATGCTGTTGTCCAGCAGCAGCTGATGCTCCAGGTCGTAGCGGCCCCGGGCCGTGACCCGGCGGTACGGTGACGTCTCACCGGAGGCCAGCCATGCCGCCAGTTCCAGCGGAGGCTGCCGGGTCTGTGCGGCGTGAGCGTCGACCAGCGCCTGCTTCCAGTCAGCACGTTCGAGCTGCCACACGCCGAGGCTCGCCAGCACCGGTACCAGCACCACGGTCACCAGGGTCGGCCACAGCCCCGGGGTGAAATCAAATCCACCCAGGCGCATCCCCATTCCCTTGTTTGTTATAATGCCCGCAACCAGTCTGAAGGCCCCGCCCCGCCATGCTTACCAAAATCATCGTCGTCCTGTTCCTGTTTGCAATCATTGGCAGTCTTGGCAGCGGGCTCTATTACCTGGTCAAGGACAAGGGATCCTCGGACCGGACCGTGAGGGCGCTTACCGTGCGCATCAGCCTGTCCGTCCTGTTGTTCATTCTCCTGATGCTGGCCTACGCCACCGGGGTCCTGCAACCGCACGGCGTCTATCCCGGCTAGCCCGACAGGAGCGGCGACAGGGTCGCCGCTTCTCACATTTTTTCATTTCCTTGCGGTCAATCGCGCCCGCGGGGCGCTCCTACAATTCACATCTCACGTTTTCCGCTTCACGCAATGTTCACCTTTCCGTGTGCTTCCGTGGCGATTTATTTATCAAGCGCCGTTCATCCCTGAACCCAGAGGGAATCTACGATGCGCACAGCGCACCCGCACCCTGCATCCACCTCTCACTTCTCACCTTTCACTCCTCACTTCTCACGCTTTTATCTTTCCGAGTATTTCCGTGTGCTTCCGTGGCGATTTGGTTTTTTGATCCCTTCCAGCGCATCGCTCCTGCGCGATGGACAGGATGTCCGAGTGCCGTGAAGCACACGGATGTGCGGGAACGGCCATCCCTCGGTAACTGCTCCTGCGTTACTCTACCTCCTGCATCCATGCAGTCGTGCGCCCGCGACGATGTACACGGATGTACAAGTGCCGCGGGAGGCAGGATGCCGGGAGCGGCGGTACCTACATCCCTTCCAGCGCATCGCTCCTGCGCATCCCTGCGCCCGCGATGTACCTACATCCCTTCCAGCGCATCGCTCCTGCGCATCCCTGCGCCCGCGATGTACCTACATCCCTGTAGGCAAAAAAAGGGCGCCGCAAATGCAGCGCCCTTCGATGACATCCTGTCCGCCTGATCAGATCAGCCAGTAGACGAACACGAACAGGCCCAGCCAGACCACGTCCACGAAGTGCCAGTACCAGGCCACGGCCTCGAAGGCAAAGTGGTGGTTCGGGGTGAAATGCCCCTTCATGCTGCGGAACAGGATCACCAGCAGCATGGTGGCACCCAGGGTCACGTGCAGACCGTGAAAGCCGGTGAGCATATAGAAGGTGGTCCCGTAGATGCCGGTATTCAGCTTCAGGTTGTAGTCACTGTAGGCATGGGCGTATTCGTAGGCCTGCAGCCCCAGGAACAGGAAGCCCAGCGCCACGGTTGCGGCCAGCCACAGCACCAGCGCGGTGCGCTGCTGTTTCTTCAGCGCCCAGTGCGCCAGGGTGACGGTCACGCCACTGGTCAGCAGGATCATGGTGTTGATTGCCGGGATGCCCCAGGCCCCCATCACCCTGTAGGTACCGCCCACCTCGCCCGGGCCATTGGTCGGCCACATGGCCTCGAAGGCCGGGTACAGGAGTTCGTTGGTCATCACGTTGTTGCCGGCACCGCCCAGCCATGGCACCGAGTAGGCGCGTGCATAAAACAGGGTCCCGAAGAAGGCCGCGAAGAACATCACCTCGGAAAAGATGAACCAGCCCATGCCCATGCGGAAGGACATGTCGACCTGGTCGTTGTAGAGCCCGCCCTCGCTTTCCCTGATGACCGTGCCGAACCAGCCGAACAGCATGACCAGCAGCAGGACCGCGCCGGCCATCATGATCATCGGCGAGCCATCGTGCAGTACGTGGGCAAGACCGCCCAGGGTCAGGAACAGGCCGATCGAACCGACGATGGGCCAGTAGCTGGGTTCCGGAAGGTAGTAACCCCCTTTAGATGCTGACATTGGTTAGTCCCCTTTCTCTATTCAAATTAATCCGGTTAATGATCGTTAAGCACTTTTAAATACGTGTTTTCTGCAAGCTGCCGGTGCCGGCATTCAGCTCTTCGAAGCCGCCGTTCGGCCGGTCGCCCGCAGGTACCGCGGGGTCTGCCTGGTAGACAGTGTAGGACAGTGACACTGTCCTGATGTCCTCGGGCAACTCCGGGTCCACCACGAAACGCAGTGGCATTTCCTTCTCCTCGCCCGGACCCAGGGTCTGGCGGGTGAAGCAGAAACATTCCGTCTTGTTGAAATACTTCGCGGCCAGGCCGGGTACCAGGCTCGGAACCGCCTGGCCCGCGACCGTATTGGCCGTCTTGTTGGTGGCCAGGTATTTCACCTCGGTCACCTCACCGGGGTGTACCTTGATCTTCTTGACCATGGGGCGGACTTCCCAGGGCAGTTCACTGTTGACGATGGCCAGGAATTCCACCGTCACCAGGCGCCCTGTATCGACACGCTGGCTCAACGCCTCTTCGACATCGATACGACCGGTCTTGCCATTCAGTCCGGTGATCTCGCAAAACACGTCATACAGCGGCACCAGAGCAAAACCGAAGCCGAACATGGCCAGCACCACCAGGCCAAGTCGCTTGACGATACGCCGGTTGGCTTGTGACAGGTCAGTCGGGTTCATCTCAGCCCCGCAGCAACAGGAAGCTGCCGACATAAAATGCCGCCACGATCAGCAGCAGGACCAGGACCACCGCAACCTTCCGGCCTTTGCCCCGACCGGGCTGTGCTTGCGTCTTTATCGTCATGGCAGCGTCACAGGGGTCATACCCGGCATGCCCGCTATGCACCCGTTCCTACCTGACCTCCGGGGCCGTCTCGAAGGTGTGATACGGCGCCGGCGACGGCAGGGTCCATTCCAGGCCTTCCGCGCCTTCCCAGACCTGGTCGGTGGCCTTCTCGCCACCCCTGATGGTCTTGATGATGACGAACATGAAGAACACCTGGGCCAGGCCGAAGGCGAAGCCGCCGAGACTGGAGACCATGTTCCAGTCGGCAAACTGCAGCGAGTAATCCGGGATACGGCGCGGCATGCCGGCCAGCCCGAGGAAATGCTGCGGGAAGAACAGGACGTTCACGGAGATGGCCGACCACCAGAAGTGGATCTTGCCGAGGCGCTCGTCAACCATGTGGCCGGTCCACTTGGGCAACCAGTAATACACGGCGGCAATGATCGCAAACAGGGCACCGGTCACCAGCACGTAGTGGAAGTGCGCCACAATGAAATAGGTATCGTGGTACTGCATGTCGGCCGGAGCCACACCCATCATCAGGCCGGTGAATCCGCCCAGGGTAAACAGGAATACGAAGGCGATCGCCCACAGCATCGGGGTCTCGAAGGTCATGGAACCGCGCCACATGGTAGCCGTCCAGTTGAACACCTTCACCGCCGTCGGTACGGCAATCATGATGGTGGCGTACATGAAGTACAGCTCGCCGGCAACCGGCATGCCGGTGGTGAACATGTGGTGCGCCCAGACGATGAATGACAGGAAGGCGATGGATGCTGTCGCATACACCATGGAGCTGTAACCGAACAGCTTCTTGCGGGCAAAGGTCGGGATGATCTGCGAGACCACGCCGAAGGCCGGCAGGATCATGATGTAGACCTCGGGATGACCGAAGAACCAGAACACGTGCTGGAACAGTACCGGGTCACCGCCACCGGCGGCATCGAAGAAGCTGGTACCGAAGTGACGGTCGGTGAGCATCATGGTGACCGCGCCGGCCAGCACCGGCATCACGGCGATCAGCAGGAAGGCAGTGATGAACCAGGTCCAGACGAACAGCGGCATCTTCATCAGGGTCATGCCGGGGGCGCGCATGTTGAGCACCGTGGCGATGATGTTGATGGCACCCATGATGGACGAGAATCCCAGCAGGTGAACCGAGAAGATGAAGAAATCGGTGCTGTCCGGTGCGAAGGTCGTGGACAGCGGCGCATAGAAGGTCCAGCCGAAGTTGGGACCGCCGCCTTCCATGAACAGGGTGCTGACCAGCATGGTGCCGGCGAACGGGAGGATCCAGAAACTCCAGTTGTTCATGCGCGGCAGGGCCATGTCGGGCGCGCCGATCATCATCGGTATCAGCCAGTTGGCCAGGCCGACCATGCCCGGCATGATGGCGCCGAACACCATGATGAGGCCGTGCATGGTGGTCATGGTATTGAAGAAGTTGGGATCGACGACCTGCATACCCGGCTGCAGCAGCTCGGCGCGGATCACCATGGCCATCGCGCCGCCGATCAGCAGCATGATGAACGAGAACCACAGGTACAGGGTACCGATGTCCTTGTGGTTGGTGGTGAAAATCCAGCGCGTCAGGCCGGTCGGGTGGTGATGATGCTCGTCGTGTGTGGTTGCTGTACTCATTTTAATTCATACCTCCACTTGTATTCCTGAATTCCCTAGCGCGCTGCCGTGATATCGGACGGCTGCACCACGTCGCCTGTATCGTTGCCGAAGCCATTACGTTCAAAGGTAATGACCGCGGCCAGGTCGACGTCGCTCAACTGGGCACCGAAGGCCTGCATGGCAGTACCTGCCTTGCCGTTCAGCACGACATCGATGTGCCCGGCAAGCGCCCCGGTGGAAAGCGGACCACCGGCGATCGGCGGGAACACACCGGGTATGCCCTGGCCATTGGGCTGGTGACAGGCGGCACAGTTGGTGTTGTAGACCGCCTCACCCTTCGCCATCAGGTCATCCTTGGTCCAGGTCTGGGTGGCGGCAGCCGCTTCCGCCGCGGCACCGGCCTTCTGGTCGGCGGCCCACTGGGCAAAATCCTCTTCGGTCTTGGCCTCCAGCACGATCGGCATAAAGCCGTGGTCCTTGCCGCACAGTTCCGCGCACTTGCCGCGGTAGATGCCCGGCTCCTTCAGCTCGGTCCAGCCGTCGTTGATAAAGCCGGGAACGGCGTCCTGCTTCCAGCCCAGGTCCGGAACCCACCAGGAATGGATGACGTCATTGGAGGTGATCAGGAAACGGATCTTCTGGTTGATCGGCACGACGATGGGGTTATCGACCTCGAGCAGGTAGTTCTCACCCTTTTCCGCCGTGCCTTCTATCTGCTCGCGCGGGGTCGTCAGGACACTGAAGAAGCTGACGTCCTCCGCCGGGCCATCCAGGTAGTCGTACTGCCACTTCCACTGGTAGCCGGTCACCTTGATGGACATGTCCGAATCGCGGGTATCCTCCAGCGCCAGCAGGGTCTTGGTGGCCGGGATGGCCATGCCCACCAGCACCAGGAAGGGGATGGTGGTCCAGATGATCTCGACCGTGGTGCTTTCGTGGAAGGTTGCAGGCTTGGCGCCCTTTGACTTGCGGTGATAAATGATGGAGTAGATCAGGATGGCGAATACCACGGCACACACCACAACGCAGATCCAGAAGATCAGCATATGCAGGTCATAGACCTGGTTGCTGATATCCGTGACACCCCGTCTCAGATTCAACTCATCGAATCCCGCCAGTGCATGGCCCGAGCCGAACAGGATGACGGCACCCCAAAGGCTGCACACGACAAGTCGTAGCTTTTTAGCAAACATGCAACTCTCCCTAACTTATATTTTGATAAAAATTCTTGTTGGCGTCGGGGCCGGTCAATCCCTGGCGCGGATGGCCCGCTCCAGCTCACCCGCCAGTTCACGCCGTTCTGCCTCGTGCAGAAACTTCCCGATCTCCACCCGGCGCCCCTGATAGACGATCGACAGTCGACTCGGGTACCAGGCGATCGGTGAACGCTCGAGCAGCACGCGTGCCCATGCGCG
>Ga0224512_10004032_pt1 | contig 12646 bp, 6 predicted proteins | sample SF_May12_sed_USG_4_FD_169103 | JGI IMG/M metagenome (GOLD analysis project Ga0224512, IMG submission 169103) | Sediment microbial communities from San Francisco Bay, California, United States - SF_May12_sed_USGS_13 | ecosystem: Environmental > Aquatic > Marine > Sediment | place: USA: California... | reverse complement strand
GAATTGCGCGCCCCGATGTGGATGAGGTCTCGGGGATAAGCCCCTCCATTGCGATCCAACAGAAGAACACGACTCGTAGCTCGCGCTCGACCGTCGGCACAACCACAGAGATTTACGACTACCTTCGATTACTATTTGCCCGGGTCGGCAAGACCTACTGCCCTGATTGTGAGTGCGAGGTCATTCGCCACGAACCGGAGGAAGTCGTTGAGCAGGTGATCAGAGAATATAAAGGGCAGACGTGGCTGATCATCGCCAGGGTGGACATGAATAACAATGTCGATGCTCTGGTCGAACGACTGGTCAAGAATGGATACACGAGGGTGTTGGTAAAGAACGACGTTCGCAAGCTGGACGAAATATCGCGCGGGGCGCTGGCGCGTCGCAAGTCGTTGCGTGTAGTTCTCGATCGTGTCGTTGCCGAGCCGGCACAACGTACCCGCATGAGCGAGAGCGTGGAGGGCGCATACCGTTTGTCTGATGGCTTTGTCGAGTTCAGATCGGAAGCTGATGGGCAAGAGCTGTCGTTTACTCGCCATCTTGTGTGCGCTAGTTGCGAACGTAGATTCGAAGAACCACGCCCCATCCTCTTTTCTTTCAACACGCCCTACGGGGCGTGCCCGCAGTGCCGTGGGTTCGGCAACCGCATGGAGTTTGACGAGAAGCTGATTGTCCCCGATCCATCACGGTCTATCAAACAAAGAGCCATTGAGCCCTGGGCGTCGGGCAAATTTGAATATTTTTTTGAAGAGCTAATACGGTTTTGTCGGCGTCGGAGAATATCGGTGGCCAAACCGTTTAGCAAACTTACAAAGACGCAGCGTCGCGAAATTTTGGGAGGTCGGGGCGATTTTGTAGGTGTTATACCCTTTCTAGAAGAAATCCGGGAGAAGTCGTACAAGAAATACGCCCGCTTCTTTACCCGCCGCTATCTGACGTTTCGGGAATGTCGTTACTGCGGGGGAGGACGGCTGAGGTCCGAGGCGTATTTTGTACGCTTACAAGGCAAGACGATTCGTGATATCAGCTCGATGGTGCCCGCCGAGGCACTTGCCTTTATTGAATCGCTTCGTTTGAGCAAGCGAGAGGAAGTCATTGCAAGAGACGTCCTGCTCGAGTTGCGATCACGGCTGAAATTCCTGCTCGATGTTGGCTTGTACTACCTGACGCTCGATCGGCTGACCAAGACACTGTCCGGTGGCGAGTCTCAGCGCATCAATCTAGCGAATTCGCTGGGCGCCAACCTCATCGGGGTGCTTTATGTTTTGGACGAGCCCAGCGTGGGGCTGCACCCGACGGATACCGGCAATTTGATAAAAGTGCTGATCGAGCTTCGAAACCGTGGGAATACCGTTGTTGTGGTCGAGCACGATCTCGATATCATCGAAAAGGCGGACAACCTAATCGATCTGGGTCCCGGAGCCGGACGTTACGGTGGCGAGGTATTGTACCAGGGGACGTTGCGAGAGGCTTCCCACCCCAGATCAAAAACGATTAAGTATTTGAGGGAGGGCCTGCCCGTAGAAAGTTCAGACTACAGAAGATCGCTAAAGCGTGCCCACATCACGCTGGAGGGTGTCTCGGAGCACAATCTAAAGAATATCGACGTTTCGTTTCCTTTTGAGGCCTTTACGGTGGTCACGGGTGTGTCAGGATCGGGCAAGAGCACACTGGTGTGTGATGTTCTTTACGACGCGCTGCGGAATCCCCAGGCGCGGCGCGGCTATTCGTACCGAAGAATCCACGGAGCCACGTCCGTCGATAAGGCCATGCTCGTTGATCAGTCGCCGATCGGCAGAACTCCCCGCTCCAACCCCATCACGTACATAAAGGCGTTTTCTTATATTCGCGATATTTTTGCGGCGCACAAGCTTTCCAGAAAGCGAGGGTATACGTCGGGGCGCTTTAGCTTCAATGTCCCCGGTGGCCGCTGCGGACGTTGCGAGGGCATGGGATATGAGCGAATCGAAATGCATTTTATGGCCGATATTTTTGTTCGTTGTTCAGATTGTGATGGCCGGCGCTTCAACGCTGATACAAGAGAAGTCACCTATCACGGAAAAGATGTCGCCGACGTCCTTGACCTGACGGTCGATGAGGCGATCACTTTCTTTGCAGATCACCGGGGACTGGTTGAGCGTTTGATAACACTCAAGAACGTGGGACTGGGTTATTTGCAACTGGGGCAGCCGGCAACGACTCTCTCCGGTGGGGAATCGCAGCGTACAAAAATCGCACGCGAGCTGTCGGAAAACGTGGGTGGAGGTGCCGTCTATATTCTTGATGAGCCCACGACCGGTCTGCACATCGACGATGTCGATGTTCTTGTCAAAGTGCTCAGATCGCTTGTTCATAATGGGAATACCGTCATTGTGGTCGAGCACAACATTCAGGTCATCTCGCAAGCCGACCATATAATCGACTTGGGCCCGGGCGGTGGAGAAGACGGTGGGCATGTCGTGGCCACCGGCAGTCCGTCTCAAATCATGAGGGCGCGACGCTCGCAGACCGGGGCGTATCTCAAGAAGTGTCTGCGCTCGACTCGAAAGGGAGTGGCATGAGACTGTGCGTAACCGGTGGTGCCGGATACATTGGGTCGGTCGTCGCGCAAACCCTGGTCGACGAGGGGCACGATGTGACCATTGTCGACAACCTGTCGACGGGTCACGAAGCCGCTATTCCAAAAGGCTGCCGCTTTGTCAAAGGCGATATCCGCGATGAGAGAACCGTGATAAAGGCCCTTTCGCAAGGAATCGAGGCCGTTCTCCATTTTGCCGCGTTGAGCGTGGTGGCGGATTCGGTGGAGCGTCCCCTGGATTATTTCGACAACAATGCGGGTGGAACCCTGCGGATTCTGCAAGCGATGAAGCAGTGTGATATTGATCGCATCATCTTCTCTTCGAGCGCTGCCGTGTACGGTGATCCGGATCGTTTGCCGATCGAAGAGACAGCACCCTGCTGCCCGACGAGCCCCTACGGACACTCGAAACTATTCGTGGAGCGCATGCTGCGGTCCTGCCAGGCTTGGGGGCTTCGCTTTGCGTCACTCCGTTATTTCAACGCTGGTGGCAGCACCGGAGTCCATGGAGAACATCACGACCCGGAGAGCCATCTGATCCCCATTGTCCTGGATGTGGCGTTGGGGAAACGCAAGCAGTTTTCGATATTTGGCGGTGACTACGACACCGAAGACGGTACATGTGTGAGAGATTATATCCACGTCCACGACCTCGCCGTGGCGCATGTTCTCGCCATTGACGCTGTGAGCAAGGGCTTTTCGGGCATTTTGAATCTGGGCAGCGACAAGGCCTTTACGGTTCTAGAGGTGGTCAAAACGGTGCAGAGAGTCACGGGTAGGGAGGTTGCCCACCACATTGGTCCCCGGCGCCCGGGCGATCCGCAGGCGCTGCTCGCCTCTTCGAAACTAGCGCAGCGCACGCTCGGCTGGGTCAAGACCTGCAGTTCGCTGGAAGAGATCGTCCGCTCCGCCTACAAATGGCGGCTCGAACACCCGCGAGGCTACTCACGCTAATCACCGCTCGTTGTTTTCTCGCCAAACGCACAGCCCGATGCGGGCAATGGCACTCCCGGATGGCACAAAGATTGCGACACGTCCAGCGTTTGATCTTTACGGCCGAATCCTTACATATTCCCTTGGGCAATATCGATGAAAGACAGCGAACACGCCGTCCCAGAACTAGCGTTCCTTTTCAAACTGCTTCCGGTAATGCAAGAGCTGGAGACGGTGGATAAGATCTACCGACTGTTGCTTGCGATCGTGACCGTTGGCCCCACAATTGGATATCGTCGGGCCATGATGTTCACTGTGGATGAGCAATCGGGGGTGATCCGTGGCCGCCTGGGTGTCGAAGAGCCAGACGACACCGGCACTCGCGATCAGGCCAAACCGACGTTCGAAGATCGAGCGAGAAAGGTCTTCGCTGTCTATGATGGGGCAGAGGCCAATGACCTCACTTTGCAGGCAAGGAGTTTCTCTGTCCCCCTGGCCTGGCACCGCAGCGCTCTGGTGAAGGCGGCCAGGACAACCTATCCGGTCCTCGCCGAGCGGGAGATCACCGACTATGCGGGCGACCCCTTTCTCAGCTTCTTCGATACCAGAAGCTATGTGGCCATTCCCATAAAGATCAATAATCGCGTGGTGGCGGTGCTATCGGCCGACAGGGGTATCGGTCGTGGACGAGACTCTGTCGAGGACATCTCGCTGCTTTACTCTCTCTCACAGCAGGCCTCTACGGCAGCGCAGAATCTAATCGATCTGTCCGATAACAAGAGACGCTCTCGTATAGCCCGCAAACTTCAACGTATTCTAAACGACGCGGACACCCGCGAGAAACTCGAAGAGGGCTTGAGGTTGGCATTGGTTATGGTATCCCGCGCGGTTGGCGGCAGCGGGTGTGCATTGAAGGATCTCATCAACCAGAAGACGCTTCATATAAAGACGGTTAGAGAGTACTCACCGGATGCCGGTGAAGACGACGTCGCGATCAGTGAGAGCTTTGAAACCATACTGTACCATACGGCAGTCGGCATGGAAACGACCACCGGCGATCATGATCACCCGCTGTTGAGCCACGCGGCAGCCAAAAGGATAAGGCGATTTTGTTCTGTCCCACTGATATCCGGTGATGCCGTCGCCGGCGCCATGGCCGTATACACCGAGTCGAGTGGCGATTCCAAGAGCGAGGGAAGCTACAGTCCGGACCATACCGGTTTTGTTGCCATGTGTGCCGGGATTATTGCCGCGAAACTAGAAACTGAGCAGGTTCAGGCCCGTTTGCAACGGGTCGAAAGCTGTCTCGAGGACGTTAGCTCGAATCTCGCCCGTGAGCGCGAACGGTCGCGTCTGGCGGAGTGGAGCATGGACTATCACTCGAGGATCAGCGAGGGCTTGAAGATGCTGGAAAAGGTGCTCGAGTCGAAAGCGTCGTACGCCAAGCGCATGGTCAAGGTGTCCGAGATTGTCGCGCAGATGCAGCAAACCTCGAACCTGCTGGTGTCAGGATCGTCAGAAGAGGAATCGCACTACGAGCTAGTCGATGTCTTCCAATTGTTCAGGTCGGTGGTCCAGGAGTGGTGTCCCACGATCGAGGGGGCAGGGATCGAAGTTACGCTTCGAATTCCGGCCACAGGCCCGTCGCTGCTTATGGATAGTGCTAAGTTATCGCTCGCGCTCAAGAATATTCTCCAGACGACAGCGTCATGCGTGAGCACCGGTCACAAGATGATGGTCGAGTGCTCCACCTCGCAGGATCGGGTTTTGCTGTGCGTAGCCGACAATGGTACCGGTCTGCCGGGTGATGCTATCTCGCGTCTCTTTATGCCCTTCGATGAAGTCGCTGGCGGTGACGAGAAGAAACGCGCCCTGTCGCTGGCCGGTCAAATTATTCAAAAGCACTCGGGCGATATCTTGATCAAATCATCGATGAGCTGGAAGACGATCCTCATATTGAGCTTCCCCAAAGGCGCCAATCGCGATCGGCGCAAGTCGAGGCGCGACCGGCGACGGCGTCGGGAACGACGCACAGCGGTCACGTCTCCGTAGCCAGAGTCGTTGCCAACGAGGTTGTCAAATGGTGTAAACCTCGTCACCTCCCACTGGGCACATTCTTACCACTAGCGGGGTTCGCGGCTTTTCCATTCCGATCGGAAGAGGGATCCCCGGCATCCTTAATTCGTATCATTATGTATTATAACGGGATAGAGCGGCCGGCCGAGCGATTTTTAGGCTTCCGCCGACCGTTCTGGCATGCCGCTTGCGGATTGTATCCCCAGGAGCCCCGGCGCCGACCGGGGTACCGGAGATGCAAAACGAATTCAAGAGACAATTTCAGATGGTATTCGAGAGGCTCAGCGACCCGCTGCTGCTGGTCGACGCGTCGGGGTACATCCTGGATTTTAACCCCGCGGCCAGAGCCGCTCTCGATATTCAAGAGTCCGAACACATCGGCGACGTGGTGTCACTTGAGAAGAGCTTTGTGTTCGACGCCGAGGTCATACTCGCTTTTTTGGCTCGCTCGACCTCGGTGCGTGGCGTCCGCCTCCGGGATGATGAGGGGAATCCGAGCGATGTCGTCATCGACGTACTGGAGTTGGACAACCGGAAGAGCAAGAAGAGCGCAAAACTCATCCATATCAAAGATTTCTCGACCTACAGCACGTACGAACGATGGAAGGACGAATTGGTGTCGATGGTGGCTCACGAGATCAAGAATCCGCTCTCGGCCATGAAAAACTCGATGAGCATTCTTATATCGCAGGCGACGGGGCCGGTGACCGATGAACAAAACAAACTGCTGACCACGTCGGTTCGGGGGATAGACCGACTGACTCGTCTGCTCGACGGTTTTCTCGACATGTCGCGAATTGGAGCTGGCAAATACTCGCTGGAACCGCGGTGGATCGACATCCATGAATTTCTGCCCGACGTCATCGATTCATTCAAGACACTGTTCAGTGTCCGCAGGCAGACACTCGACTGCGAAATATCAAATGAGATCGGAAAGATCTTTGTGGATGGACCAAAACTCGAACAGGTGCTCATCAATCTCTTGAGCAATGCGATCAAATTCACGCCCAGCGGCGGAAGGATACGTGTGTTGGTTGAAGCGGCGAGTCTCGAGGCGCTGAGCGACGATTTACGAATTCTTAACTGGCGTGAGATCTCGAACCTCAGATTCTTCCGAATCATCGTCCGAGACACCGGCATCGGCATGACCGGTGAAACGCTATCACATCTTTTTACAAGGTTCTATGAAAAGGGTGATGGCGGTGGTCTCAAAGGCTCCCATTTGGGCTTGAGTATTTCGAAGACGCTTACTGAAGTCCAGCACGGAACCCTGGAGATGGAGAGCGAACCCGGCGTGGGGACCGAGGCCACCGTCTATCTGCCCGAGGATGAGAACACCGCGCTCGTGCTAAGCCGAATCAAATCGATCGACCGGTGTCTGACGAAGATTGCGGAGTCGAGGAAACACGCGGTTTTCTGCGTCATGCAAAAGATAAACGGGGCTGGCTGGAACAGATTGTTCGATATCTGGACCAAGAAGCCCGACATCAACCCAGCGTCCGAGATGGAAAAGGGAATCTCTTTTGGGCTGTGGACGCTCGGTGATCGAATCGCCGCCGTGCTGGCGCTCGATTCCGCCGACGTTTCACCGGTGTTGCGTGCCAGCCTGAATCCGCAGCCGAACCAGAAAACGGCCTCTGGGAGTGTGCGTTACCTGATCGGGCAATGCAGGGTGCCCGAGGACGGAGCGCGTGTAGCTCAGTTATTGAAACTAGCTTTGAACCGTATCAAGAACCCTTCACCCGTGTGGTCAAAAGTTTGAACCCACGCGACGGTTACAGGAGTGAGACATGGAACAGACCAAGGTTTTGCTCGTCGATGACGAGCAGGATATCGTGGATACGATCAAATACAGTCTCGAGCTGCGAGGTTTCGATGTCGATGCAACCTACGATGGCATTAGCGCCTTAGCGATGGCCCGCTCGCAACAATACCAAGTGCTGATCCTCGATGTGATGTTGCCGGGGAAGAATGGCTACGAGGTATCGAAGATACTCAAAGAGGAAATCGAACAGGGCAAGCTGAATCCATTCGGCATCGTGCTCATCACCGCGCGCAAGCTGGACAGTGAACTGCGCGAGGAGTTCGTATCGACCTGGTCCAAGGCAGACGTCTGTATCTACAAGCCATTTGAGATGGAAGATTTGCTCGAAAAACTCGACACCGTCTTGGAAACGGTCGAGGGACAAAGGTCGGCGACCTAGCAGAAGTTTGTCCGCAGACGAACCCCCCCCGCTCTACCGAGCTTCCTGGTGGGCCATAGGCTCATACGGTCTACGGACCACATACAGGTGACGTGCGCCCCCGGCATCTTCAAAGACCATAATCTTATGTGCATGTTTAGCTTGCGTAATCGACCGCGTGGCGAAAATCGGTTGACGAATCGACGCGCCGGCACTATCATTCTCACTCCCCCGCCTTTTTTCCAGGTGCGAAGGTAGCTCAGTCGGTAGAGCAACGGACTGAAAATCCGTGTGTCGACAGTTCGATTCTGTCCCTTCGCACCATTGGTTTAATAACTGCGGCGTTGCTAATCCCGCCTGGAATTGATTACGGTTGTCTGAATGCTCCCGCAGCGGGAGTGACGTTACGTTGAGCAGAACGCCACGGCGATGGGGTGGATCGTGTCCGTCGCGTTAGGAGCGATCGGAGATGTTAGGGCTCTGGTTGCAAGATTGCCGTCTTTCGCTACGGCGTGATATCCCACGGCCCACGCCTGGGCCTGGCGAGGTCTTGATCAAGGTTCTCGAGGCCGGGATCTGCAGCACCGACCATCAACTGGTCCGGGGCATGTACGCCTTTACCGGTATTATCGGGCACGAGTTCGTCGGGTGCGTTATCGAAGGCCCCGAGGAACTCGTGGGCTCGAGAGTGGTTGGGGAGATCAACGCGAGTTGCGGTGAGTGTGGGGCGTGCCGCGCCGGTATGAGAAAACACTGCCCGCGAAGAACGGTGCTGGGCATCTCGGGCAGAAACGGTGCGTTCGCCGAGTATCTTACCCTTCCCCAATCCAACGTGCACAGAGTTCCCCATGGAGTGGATACCGGTAATGCCCTGTTCACCGAACCTTTGGCCGCGGCGCTCGAGATCCAAGAGCAGATCAAAATCAGCGTCTCAGATCGTGTTCTTGTCGTGGGCGACGGCAAGCTTGGCCAGCTGATCGCGCTTACCCTGTCGCGTGCGGGTTGTCATTTGGTGGTTCTTGGCCGCCACCAGCAGAAGTTGAGGCATCTGCGGTTAGCGGGTATCGATACGCTGATGGGAGGTGATGTACCTCGCGGTGAGTTCGATATCGCGATTGAATGCACGGGCAATGATCAGGGGTTCGTCATCGCTCGCCAATCCTTGAGACCGCGCGGTGCGCTGGTCCTGAAGAGCACGTATTGTGGGGCACTGTCGGTGGATGTGACCTCGCTGGTGGTCGATGAGATTAGATTATTGGGCTCCCGGTGTGGGCCCTTTAGCAAGGCCTTAACGCTATTGGAACACGGTGACCTCGATCTCAGCTATCTGGTGAGTGCGGAGTACCCGCTCAGGCGGAGCCTCGAAGGGTTTGAACACAGCATGAATCCTGGGGTACTCAAAGTAAAGCTGTTGGTCGCCGAATAAAAGCATCCCGGGTACGCTCGCCGGTCGTTGCAACGCTGGGTGGCTACTCATACTGAGCTTGACGCAGCGCACCGTTGCATATAGCATAAACAGGCTTTTGAGGATTGTGGGCGAGTGTAGTGACCAACACGGGGAGGCTGTATGTCATGCGTTTTTGCCACGAGGAATTCCTGATTGGTCTGTGCGTGGTTGTGTTTTCCTTTGGGTTAGCAAGAGGGGAAGAATTGCAACAGCATATACAACCACCGGTGGCGCGCGTTGTGCCCAAGAAGCTCGAGAAGCATGGCAAAGTCCGCGTGGACAACTACTACTGGTTGAACCAGCGCGAGGATTCCGAAGTGATAGCGTATCTCGAGGCCGAAAACGAATACACCAATGCGATAATGTCTCATACAGAGGAGCTGCAAGACAGCCTCTTCGCGGAGATCAAGGGGCGCATCAAACAAACCGATGAATCGGTGCCGTTTAAGCTTGATGAGTACTATTACTACACCCGCTACGAAGACGGCAAAGAGTATCCCATTTACTGCCGTAAGAAGGGTTCGCTGGACGGTTCCGAGGAAATCATGCTCGATGTCAACGAGATGGCCAAGGATCACGAATACTTTTGGGTCCGCGGACGCAAGGTGAGTTCGGGGCAGAATCTCCTTGCGTATGCCGAAGACTCGGTGGGGCGGCGCATCTACACGATAAAGTTCAAGAACCTGGACAGCGGTGAGACTCTCAAAGACGTCATCCCTGAGGTGACCGGGGGTATGGCGTGGGCCAACGATAATCGCACGCTCTTTTATGCCAAACAGGATCCCACCACTCTCAGATCTTATCAGATTTATCGACACGTTCTTGGCAGCGACCAATCACAGGATGCGCTGGTCTACGAGGAAAAAGACGAGACTTTTTCTGCGTATGTATGGAAGACGAAGTCAAAGAAATTCGTCATGATTGGCTCGTTCCAAACCTTGAGTAGCGAGTATCGCTTTCTCGACGCGAATGACGCCAACGGCTCGTTTTCGGTGTTTCTGCCACGAGAGCGAGACCACGAGTACTCCGTCGATCACTACCAGGACAGGTTCTACGTCCGAACCAACTACAAGGCCAAGAACTTCCGTCTTATGGAAACGCCGCTGGCCAAGACCGACAAGAAACACTGGACGGAGGTCATCCCGCACAGAGACGATGTGCTTTTGGAAGGGTTCGAGATATTCGAGGATTATCTGGTCGTCGAGGAACGCAAGCGCGGTCTCATTCAGATGAGGATTCGACCATGGTCGGGGCAGAAAGAGCACTACCTTGATTTTGGTGAACCCACCTACCTGGCCTACATTGGCAGAAATCCAGAGTTCAAAACCGACTTGCTTCGGTTCGTGTATTCGTCGATGACCACCCCAAGATCCACGTACGACTACAACATGGTGACACGCGACAAGTCGCTGCTAAAACAAGATGAGGTGCTGGGAGGATTCGATTCCGACAATTATGAGACCGAGCGCTTGTATGCCAGGGCCAAGGATGGCGTCGAGGTGCCGATATCGATGGTGTATCGAAAGGGAGTAGAGAGAAACGGCGAGAATCCGCTCGTACTCTACGGGTATGGTTCGTACGGCTACAGCCTGGATGCGTCGTTCAGCGCCCCTAGATTGAGCCTTATCGATAGGGGATTCGTCTATGCCATTGCCCACGTCCGTGGGGGAGAGGAACTGGGCCGCAGATGGTATGAGGACGGGAAACTATTGAAGAAGAAGAATACGTTTACCGATTTTATCGCCTGCGCGCAACACTTGATCAAGGAGAAATATACCAACCCGGACAAGCTCTTCGCTATGGGTGGAAGTGCCGGTGGGTTGCTCATGGGGGCGATTATGAACATGCGTCCCGATTTATTCGAGGGCATCGTGACGCGAGTGCCATTTGTCGACGTTATCACGACCATGCTCGATGAGAGTATTCCGCTTACAACCTCCGAATACGACGAATGGGGAAATCCGAACAAAGAAGAATACTACGATTACATCATGTCTTACTCACCCTACGACAATGTGGCCGCCAAGGACTACCCCAATCTGCTCGTGACAACAGGGCTCCATGATTCGCAGGTTCAGTACTGGGAGCCGGCGAAATGGGTGGCCAAACTGCGCGCCACCAAGACGGGCAACAGCCGTCTTTTGCTAAAAACCAACATGGATGCTGGTCATGGCGGCGCTTCGGGACGCTACCATCGCTATCGTGAAACGGCTTTTCAATATGCGTTCTTGCTGGATCTCGTGGGTTACAGCGAACGGGTACAACCGTCGCCCTAGATACGGGTGCGACGAATTCACACCATGGGGATAAAAACCGAGAAGGTTGTGCCCACGTCTTGCTCGCTTCGGCAGCATAGCCGAGCACGACAATCGGAAAGGACTTTCTGTACGACAGCCAGTCCTAGTGCTTTGCCCTTTACATTCTGGTCGGGAGAGTTGGAAGCTTGTCTAAACGGTTCACCGATAAACTGCAAGTCATCCCTGGGAATGCCGATTCCACTGTCAGAGACCTTCAGAACAAGATACGGCCCTCGGAAATGTGCAGAACTCTCGTGCTCAGAACCCTGTGCTTTGGTCGATGATTGAGAGGCACCCCTGAAGGATTGCTCGATGAGAGTCTTGTAATCGCTAATGGTCTTTCGGGTCTGATCCTTCCAATCTAGGATAATCGGTCCATCCAACTCCTCATCCGGTTCCCGCGATACGATCTCGAGCTCGGCCCGTATGGTTGTGCCCTCCTTCGAGAACTTGAGGGCGTTTTTGAGCAGTCGCTCGACGACGTTTGCGAAGTTGTCGGCGGAGATACTAACGAACACCTCGTGGACATCAACGAGTTCTCTTACTTCAAAAGTCAAGTCCTTGGCGGCCGCATCTTCGCCGTATCGTGAAATAAATTCGTAGATTGGGGCCGCAGGGTCAAAGGGATGCCTTGCTGCCCCGAGAGGCACGGTGTCATCAGAATTCAATATTAGCAAAGAATCTATGAGCGCGTGCAGGCGATCGGCAGCACTGGCGATTATCTCCGGCATCGGTCCCTCACTTTCCGATTGCGACAGACAAGAGAGGGCAGCTTTGATTGCCGTCAGAGGTGTTCGGAACTCGTGGCCGATTCGCGAAATCATCTCCTCGCGCAAATCAGACAGTCTCTGTACTTCTTTCATGGAAGTTCTGACGTTCTCGAACAGCATCGCGTTGTTGAAGGTGACGGCAGACGCCGCACAAAGCGTGTTCAACAATTCCAAATCAAATTCTGTGTAACGCCTGTCAGATATTTTGGGCCCCAGAAACACGAGACCCACAATGTGGTCACCAAGACAAACCGGTGCGGTCAGCTTCATGCTGTCCCGTAACGGTCGCAGGGAGCCGTCGCGCAATATCCCACTTGGCAGGCTAGCCAGCTTCTGTGCAAGTCGGTGGTCCCGTAGTTGAG
>Ga0224512_10004030_pt1 | contig 12650 bp, 8 predicted proteins | sample SF_May12_sed_USG_4_FD_169103 | JGI IMG/M metagenome (GOLD analysis project Ga0224512, IMG submission 169103) | Sediment microbial communities from San Francisco Bay, California, United States - SF_May12_sed_USGS_13 | ecosystem: Environmental > Aquatic > Marine > Sediment | place: USA: California... | reverse complement strand
CGGCGAACGGCTGCGCGAGGTGGAGGCGTCGGCTCCGTCGGCCCCGGCGGCACGCGCGGCCGCCGATGCGGCGTTGCACGATCTGGTTGGCCGGGCCGAGGGCCGAAGCGTCGCCGAGATCCTCGCCGGGCGAGGGCGAACGCCGAAGGCGCGGATCCCCGTGAACGCGCTCGTCTCCGGTCGAAGCGAGGCGGACGTCGAGGCTCGGGCGCGCCTCGCCGTGGCGGCTGGCTTCGGAACGCTGAAGCTCAAGGTGGGTCTCGACCCGGAGGCGGACCTCGCGCGCCTGGCCGCGGCGAGGCGAGCCTGCAACCCGGCGACACGCATTCGGGTCGACGCCAACGGCGCCTGGTCCGAGGAGGAGGCGAAGCGGATGCTGGAGCGGCTCGCCCGCTTCGCGCCAGAGATGGTCGAGCAGCCGGTCCCGGCGAACGACCTCGACGCCTTCGCTCGCCTGCGTCGCGTCTCGGCGCTGCCGCTGGCCGCGGACGAGTCGGCGGCCAGCGAGGCGGCCGTGCGGCGCGTGCTCGCCGGCGGCTGTGCCGACGTGCTGGTGCTCAAGCCCCCCGTTCTGGGAGGCCTGCGCGCGGCACGGCGCATCGCGCTCGCAGCACGGCGCGCGGGCGTCGACGTGGTCGTGACCTCGCTTCTCGACTCGGGAATCGGCCTGGCCGCGGCGGCTCACCTCGCTGCCTCGCTCCCCGGTAGCCGGTACGCATTCGGGCTGGCGACACAGGGACTGCTCGCGGACGACCTGACGGAGCCGATCGACCTCCTCGACGGCGCGCTGCGCTTGCCCGGGGGCGCGGGGCTCGGCGTGGCTCCGTGCCCGCGACGCCTGGAGCGGGTGGCGGTCGCGGCGCCGAAGGAGATGGCGGCGTGAAGGCCCGCGGTCGCAGGGTGTGGATCGATCCGCGCGTGGCGCAGACGCCGGACGCCGAGGCGCTGCGCACACAACGCGGGCCGCTGCGCTTCCGTGAGCTGGCCGTGCGGGCTCGACGGGTGGCGGGCTACCTGCACGCGCGCGGAGTCCGGCCCGGCGGCGTCGTGGCGGCGCTCCTTCCCGGCGGCACGGCCTTTGCGGAATGGCTCCACGGAATCGATCGCTGCGGAGCCACGCTGCTTCCCCTCAATCTCCGGCTGGCGACCGGGGAGCTCGCCTTCCAGCTGCGCGACGCCGGTGCGGGCTGGCTGGTGCACGACGCGCCCTTCGCGGAGCGAGCGCGGCGCGCGGCCCGGGACCTGGACGTCTGTCTCGTCCCGGCGGACGCCCCGGCGGAGACGGACGCCGTCGAGCCGCCGTTCGTCCGCGGCGACGCTCCGCTCGCACTCCTCTACACGTCGGGAACCACGGGCCGTGCGAAGGGCGTCGAACTCGGGTCCGAGAGCTTCTTTCACGGCGCGCTGGCGTCGGCACTGCACATGGGCGCACTTCCAACGGACCGCTGGCTCGCGTGCCTGCCCCTCTACCACGTCGGGGGGCTCGCGATCCTGCTGCGCTGCTGTCTCTACGGGATTCCGGCGGTGCTGCACGAGCGCTTCGATCCCGCCGATCTGAGTCGCGCCGTCGATCGCGAGGGAGTCACGCTCGTATCCCTGGTGCCCACCATGCTGGCGCACTGGCTCGACGAGCGTGACGGGCGCCCCGTACCGCCGAGCCTGCGCGCCGTGCTGCTGGGCGGAGCCGCCGCCTCCGAGGGGCTCCTCGAGCGCGCGCACCGCCTGGGCGTTCCGGTCCTTCCCACCTACGGCCTGACCGAGGCGGCGTCGCAGGTGGCGACGCGGATCCCCGGTGACTCGATGCGTCCCCTCGGCGGTCGGCTGCGGCCGCTGCCGGGGACGGAACTGCGGATCGCACGCGAAGACGGCCGGGCCGCCGCGCCGGAGGAGGCCGGTGAGATCCGGGTCCGCGGCCCGACGCTGATGCGGGGGTACCGTCGTCTGCCCGGTGCAACCGAGGCGGCTCTCGCGGGAGGCTGGCTCCGCACCGGCGACATCGGCGTCCTGGACGCCGAGGGTCTCCTCCAGGTTCTCGACCGGCGCGACGACCTCATCGTATCGGGCGGCGAGAACGTCTATCCCGCCGAGGTCGAGGCGGTGCTGGCCGATCACCCCGGCGTGGGCGAGGTCGCCGTCGGCGCCCGCGAGGATCCCGAGTACGGCGAACGCCCGGTCGCGTGGATCGTCGCGGCGACCCGCACGCCCAGCCCCGAGGAACTCCGGGGCTTCTGTCGGGAGCGCCTCGCGGGCTACAAGGTGCCGGTTGCCTTCGAGTTCGTGGCCGAGCTGCCGCGAAGCGCCACGGGCAAGTTGCTGCGCCGGGCCCTGAACGCTCGGCCCGCGTAGCGGCCCCGTCAGCTCCGCGTGTAGATCCCGTCGCCCTCAGGCGAGAAGCGATCCCGCAGCAGGCGCTCCTGCGGCTTCTCGGAGGCGGTCTTCGGGATCTCGTCCACGACCTGCAGATAGCCGGGCACGAAGTTGGGCTCGAGCCCCTTGCCGCAGCCGGCGAACAGCGCCTCGGGATCGAAGGCATCCGGCGCTTCGAGCACGACGGCGGCGACCACGTCCTTCTCACCGGGCGCCCCCGAGGCGGCGGGAACTCCGTAGACGAACACGTCGCTCACCTGCGGGTCTTCGGCGATCGCCTTCTCCACGAAGCTCGGATTGACGAAATCGCCGTTGTGGCGGATGCCGCCGCCGACCCGGTAATCGAAGAACAGCCAGCCGTCTTCGTCGCGGTGCCCCATGTCACCGCTGCGGTTCCAGCCGTCTCGGATCTTCCTGCGGGACGCCTCCGGATTGTCGTGGTACTCCACCGTCGCTTCGTCGCCGCCCGCCGGACGGCAACAGATCTCTCCGATCACTCCCGGAGGGCATTCCACGCCGTCCTCGTCGAGGATCTTCATGGCGAAACCGGCCATGGGCTTGCCGAAGGATCCCACCGGCCCCTGGCCGACGGGCTTGTAGGCCATGCCGCCGCCGTCGCTGGCGCCGTAGAACTCGAAGATCGCGACGCCGAAGCGCTGTTCGAAGGCTTCCCAGATCGCGGGCGGCATGCCGCCGCTCACCACGAGCCGGACCGGGTTGTCGCGATCGTCCTCCCTCGGCGATTCGCTGTAGATGGCCGTGGCCATCCCGCCCACCAGCGAGAAGCTGGTGCAACCGTAGCGGCGGCAGATGTCCCACAGCTTCGACTTGGTGAAGCGGCGACTGAAGACGGCCCGGTAGCCGGACATCAGCGCCGGGGCGAGCGCGGTGGCCTGGGCGTTGTTGTGGGTGAAGGACAGCCCGGTGTAGGGCCGCTCGTCCTCTCGATAGCCGAAGATGCCCCCCAGCATTCCGGTGCCGCCGAAGCGCAGGTGGTCGCCCACGATCCCCTTGGGATCGCCGGTGGTACCCGAGGTGTAGATGATCTGCAGCGGATGGGAGATGTCGTCGACCTTCCCGTCGACGGTCTCCGCCGGCGTCGCCAGGATCTCGGCGAGCGCGGCCACCCCGCTCCGCGGCGAGAGGGGCTCGACCGCAGCGCCCGTTTCGAGCGCCAGCAGCCACTCCAGATCCGGCGCCTGCTCGCGCACCGCCACCAGCTGCGCCGCGCTGGTGTCGTCGCAGACGGCGCCGCGGCTGCCGGAGTTGCGCAGCAGGAACGCCAGCTTCTCGCCACGGGTCCGCGGGTCGATGGGAACGAAGACGCACCCGGTGATCGAAGCGGCGATCATCGCTTCGACGAACTCGGGATGGTTGCGCATCATGATCGCGAAGCGGTCGCCCGGCCGCATTCCCCTCGCGATCAAGCCGGCCGCCAGGCGATTGGCGTGGGTCTCCAGATCCGCGTAGGTGCGCACCTGATCGGGCGTCGCGCAGCCGTCGAGGCTGTGGTGCTCGAAGGTCAGCACGTCCCGATCGGGCTTCTCCTCGGCCCGGATCCGGATCAGGTCCGCCAGGATGAAGGCGTTGCGCTCGCGCATCGCGGGGGTCACCGCATCAGGATGTTGATGTTCATGGCCGCGACTTCGCCCCGGATGGTGCCCCCGCCGTTGTGGGCGAGCGCCACGCGCGCGCCGGCGACCTGTCGCTTGCCGGCGCGTCCCTGCAGCTGCTGCGTGAGCTCCACGATCTGGGAGATCCCGGTGGCGCCCACCGGATGCCCCTTGCGCAGCAAGCCCCCGGAGGTGTTCACGGGGATTCGCCCGCCGAGCCGCGTCTCACCGTCCTCGAGCAGCTTCACGCTCTCTCCCGGCGGGCACAGGTGCAGGCTCTCGTACACGAGAATCTCGCAGGGCGCCGAGGAGTCGTGCAGCTCGACCACGTCCAGGTCTTCCGGCGAGACTCCCGCTTCGTAGTACGCCTCGTCGACGCACAGACTGCTGACGTTCTCCTCCGCATCGGCCGGATGGTCGTAATAGGAGTGCACCACGCTCGAGACGACGCGCACCGGGTGCTCGATGCCCAGCTCGCGCGCCTTGCGCTCGCTGACGATCACCGCCGCAGCGCCGCCATCGGCGACGGGGCAGATCATCGGGCGGGTCAGCGGCTCCACGATCACCGGCTGCGCGAGGACCTCCTCCACCGTCATTTCGTTCGGGAACTGGGCGTTCGGGTTCATGCTGCCGTGGAACGAGTTCTTGGCGGACACCATGGCGAAGTGCTCGGGCGTGGAGCCGTACCGCTCCATGTGATCCCGGGCCATCACTCCGTAGAAGTCCGCGAACATCGATCGCTTCGCGCCGGAGCCCTCGGGTCCACCGGCGGTGATTGCCGCCATCATCTCGTCGCGCTCTTCGACGTCGACGGCGCCGGAGAAGGCGGCGTAGGTGACGGCCTTGTTCTCGTGGAAGAGCTTCTCCACACCCACGGCCAGCACCACGTCGTAGTAGCCCGCGGAGACCATCATGCAGGCCTGGTTGAGGGCGGTGCTGCTGCTCCCGCAGGCGTTCTCGATGTTGATGATCGGGATCTTCCCCAGGCCGATGGAGCTGAGGATCACCTGGCCGCGAATGGACTCCTGCCCGGTCACCGTGCCGGCGGCGCAGTTGCCCACGTAGGCGGCCTCGATGTCGGAGAGCTCGACGCCGGCGTCCTTCGCGGCTCCGAGCACCGGCTCCCCGCCGAGCTGCTTCAGGCTCTTGTCCAGGTGCTTGCCGAAGCGGGTCATCGCGACGCCGGCGACGATGGCGTTCACGCGCATGCGGGGTCCTCCTCAGCGGCGGCCGCGGAGACTCTAGATCATCCCGGAGCCGGGCAGATCGTACTTCCGGCGGATCGCCTCGATCTCCGCGTCGCGGCCGGAAAGCGGTGCCGGAGTCTGGATCAGCTTGTCCCGCGTCAGCCCGGCGACCACCTCGCGCGAGCGGGGAAAGGGGTTCTCGTAGGCATTGAGCTGGAAGAGCTCTTCGAAGGGCAGGCGCGGACGCTGGCCGCCCGCGTCCCCGCTCTCCAGCGGGTAGCCCACCGTCTGCGCCACCACGATGCGACAGCTCTGCGGCAGGCCGAAGGCCTTCTCCACCTTGGACCAGTCGGCGGAACCCTGACAGCAGGTGCCCAGGCCCTGCTCGAAGGCCATCAGCGTCGCCTGGGCCACCGCCTGCCCGAGGTCCATGTCCACCATGCCCGGGCCCTTCAGGGCCTCGCCGATCCGGTTGAAGAGCGGGACCAGGGTCTCCTCGAGCTCCACGAGCTTGTTCGGGCCGTAGCCCAGCGCGCCGCAGTGCACGAGCTCGCGCAGGCGCTCGCCGGCGAAGTCCATCGCGTTCCCCTCCACGTACCAGAGGAGGATGACGGGGGCGAGCTGGATCTGGAATCCGCCCACCGGCGACGGCAGACACGCGAGCTGTTCCTCGCTGGCGCTCTCGCGGTGCACCACGAGCGCGCGGACCGCATTGTTGTTCCCGAAGTGGGAGGCGAGGCGCGCCGCTTCCAGCATGCGCTGGATCTTCTCCAGCTCCACCGGTCGCTGGGGATCCAGGTAGCGGATCGAGCGGCGGTTGCCGATGACTTCTCTCAGCTCCATGGGACCGTGAACCCCTCTGTAGGCCTCTGTCGCTCGCGGGCGCTCTCTGCGCTCCCCGGCGCAGCAGGGCGTGTCACAGGCGCGAGGCCGCCATCAGACCCAGCATGTCGTTCTCGCCGTCCTCGATCAGCGCGGCGCGGGCATCGCGGAAGATCTTCTCCACCGGGTACTCGCGGGACAACCCGTTGCCGCCGAAGATCTGCACGGCGTCACTCGCCACCTCGAAGGCGGTCTGGGTGCAGAAGACCTTCGAGGCCGCCGCGTACGGGTAGGGAATGTCCGACACGGCGGCGGCGACGGCCACGCGCCGCGCCAGGGAGCGCGCCGCCTCGACCTGCGCGAACATCTTGAACAGCCGCCCCTTCACGCTCTGGTGCTGAATGATGGGGACGCCGCCCTGGACCCGCTCCCTGGCGTAGGCGAGGGCGTGGTCGAACGCCGCGCGCGCCACGCCGACGAACTGCTGCCCGATGGCGGAGTTCGCGATCTTCAGGACCATCTCCCACACCATGGCGTAGGCGTCCGGGCCCTCGATCAGCATGAAGGCGTCCGGGATCCGCACGTCGTCGAAGAAGATCTCGCCCTGATTGAGCGTGCGCTGACCGATCTTGTCCAGCGGCTTGCCGCGGCTGACGCCGGGCAATTCGAGGGGAACGAGGAAGGCCGCACCGCCCTTGAGTCCGTGCTGGGAGTTCTCCAGCGTGCAGAAGAGCGCCGCGGCCGTGGCGATCGTCCCGTTGGAGACCCAGGCCGCCTTCTGGCCGTTGATCACGTACTCGTCGCCCTCCCGGCGGGCGCGGCAGCCCGGCCGGACCGAGGGATCGCTGAAGATGGGCTCCGTGAAGCCCACGTGGTCGCTGCCGTGATCCGGCTCCGTCAGGGCCAGGCAGCCGATGTCTTCGCGCTGGCTGAAGAACTCGTAGGCCTCCTGCTTCCCGAAACCCTGGGCCCAGGGCGCGATCGTGTCGCAGAGCTCGACGGAGATGGCCAGCCCGACGTCCCCCCAGCTCAGCTCCTCCAGGACCACCGCGTGCAGCAGGGCGCGTTGGGCCGGGCTCAGCTCGGAGCCGTACCGGGCGGGATCCCCGAGGCCGAGCTGCTTGAAGCGCTGGATCACGTCCCACAGCACCGAGCCCGGTGCGATGACGTCCGAGGGGTCGTGCAGGCGATCGAGCTCGGCGGCTGCCGGCCGCATCACCTCCAGGGCGAAGCGGTGAACCGTGTCGCGGACCGCCTGCATCTCGTCCGTGAGGCCGACATCGATGTCGAGAGCGGTCATGCGTCCCTTCCCCCGCTTGCGGTCGTGGCTCCGCCCGTCCCGCCGAGACGTTCGATCTCGACCCGGGTCCCCCGATCCGGACAGCCGGGCTCGCCCATCAGCAGGGTGGGCTGCAGCTGGAAGTAGCCGCCGGCCAGATGGATCGGGTTCATCGGGCTCGGCGTCAGCGATTGGTGCGACTTGCCGCCCCGGAACTGATAGGGCTCCCAGGCGTGATAGACGACGACCTGCTCCGGGCGCAGCGTCGGCGCCACCTTGGCCTGGACCTCGAACGATCCCACGTCGTTGTAGACGCGCACCCGTTCGCCGTCACGGATCCCGCGGGCCTCAGCGTCCCGCTCGCCGATGAAGATGACGGGCTCGCCGCGCTGCAGGTTGAGGAGGCTCCGGCTGTCCCGCCAGGAGGCATGGATGGACCAGCGGCTGTGGCCTCCGGTCATCTGCAGGGGATAGTCGCCGCCGAGCTTCGGGTTGTCCTTGTGGACGGGGAGCACTTCCCCCAGCTCGATGAAATACTCGTGATCGATGTAGAACTGCATGCGGCGCGTGAGGGTGGGCCAGGGCTCCTTCTTCTGAACCTGCCAGGTATTCGCCGTGATGGTTTCGTTCGGCTCGATGTCCGTGGCGTGACCAATCTGCGACGGGCTCATTCCCACGCCCGTGTAGCGCGCGTAGCCCTTCTCCTTGATCTCCTTCCAGGTCACGCCGCCGAGGTTCGTGGTGAGAGAGAGCATCTCGTCCAGGAACTCCTCGGTGTTGTTTTCGCGATAGCGGCCGCGGAAGGTGAATTCGTCGTAGACCTCGTCCAGGCGCCTCGTCTCGCCGGCGCGATCGACGAACCCGGTGATGCCCCGCTCCCTGGCCCGCTGCTGCACGGTCTTGAGGAAGAGGCAATGAAACTCCCAATCGGTTTTCGAATCGCCGAGGGGATCCACCGCGCGGGTCGTGACGTGGCCGAAGGGGGTGATGGGCGAGCCCCAGGTGATGTCGTCCTTCTCGTACCAGCCCGCCGCGGGAAAGACGAAGTCGCTGTAGCGCGCCGTGTTGCTGATGCGCCAGTCCACGGTGACGAGCAGGTCGAGCTTCGGGAGAAGATTGTCGATCACCCTGTCGTAGCCGCGAACGCGACGCAGCAGGTTCCCTCCCACCTCGAAGAGGATGCGCGTGGGCTGCGTGGGCACGACCTGCCAGCCCCTGGCCACGGCGTCGTCGTAGTATTCCGCGAACTCACGGGGTAGGGAGGGATCCCAGCGCTTGGCGCTGCCATAGAGCTCCTTGAGACCGCCGTACTCGTAGAGCCAGAGCGGTGTGGCGAGGTAGCGACCCTTCTTGTATTCCAGTTGACTCAGGGCCGCGAGCATCATCTCGCTCGAGTATCCGTCCCACTTCATCTTCGCCATGGCGGCCAGGGATCGCAGCCCCAGCGCCGCGAGACCGAGCCGGGGCGGCAACCTTCCGTCCGCCACCGCCAACGCGTCGGGGCCCGCGATCGAGAGGTAGGGGAAGGCGGCGATGCCGGCGCCCTTCTTCCCGATCTGGCCCGCCAGGGCAAAGGCGAGGATCATTCCCCGCTCCATCTCCATGCCGTGGTAGTACTTCGAGAAGTTGGTCTGGGTGATCGCGCTGGCGGCCTTCGCCGTGGCAAGGGCACGCGCGAGCCTGCGGACTCCGTCGGGGCCGCTTCCGGTGATCTGGGCAGCGGCTTCGGGCGTGTAGTCCGCGAGGCGCTCGCGCAGGAGAGCGAAGACCGGGGTAACCGCCACCTCACCGTCCCGGGTGCGGACGCGATGCTCCCCGTCGAGGCCGGGGTCGATCTCCCCGAGCGCCAGGGTCGAGCGCGGGGCGGCGACCACTTCACCCACCGCGCGGTCGAAGACGTAGAACGCGTCCTCACGGCCGTTCTCGACGAGGTCGCGCTCACGCAGGAAGAGGCCGGTGTCCTTGCGGACCAGGAACGGGAGGTCGGTCTGCTCGACGACGAAGCTCCGGTCGTAGATCCCCTCCTCGACCATCACCTGGGCGAGGGCGAGCCCGAAGGCGGCGTCGCTGCCCACGGCGACCGGGATCCACTCGTCGGCGTGCAGGCACGAGGCGTTGTAGTCCGGCGTGATCGCCACGACGCGCGCCCCGTGATAGCGGGCCTCGTTCACGAAGTGGACGTTGGGGATGTGGGTGTAGTTGGGGTTGCCGCCCCAGATCAGGATCAGGTCCGAGTAGAAGAGATCGTCGAAGGAGCCCGTGTAGCAGATCTTGCCGGTGGTGGCGGTGGCTCCGGGGTAGTGGTCGCCGATCTCCGTATTGGTCTCGAGCATCGGGGTGTCGAGAACGGATACCGTACGCGTCAATCCCAGGCCGTGGCAGCCGTTGGTGACGGCGCTCCCCATGTCCCAGAGGATCGAGCCGGGGCCGTCCTCGACGAGGACGTCGATGGCGGCGTCCGCCACCTGGCGCAGCCCCTCTTCCCAGGTGATGCGCTTCCACTGCCCGGAGCCGCGCGGGCCGACACGTTGCAGCGGGTAGAGGATGCGGGACGCGTCGTGCATGCGGTCGCTGTAGCAGGCGCCCTTCTGGCAGCCGCGCGGGTTGAAGTCGGGCACTCCGTCGTGGGTCTGCGGATAGTCGGCGACCTGCTCTTCGCGCCAGACCACCCCGTCCTTGACGTATACGTTCCACGCGCAGCCGCGCTGGAAGGCGCAGTTGACGTAGTGGGTGCCCTTGGCGACGGAGTCCCAGACCCAGCGCCGGCGGTAGACGTCCTGCCAGCTGCGGTACGCGGGACCGGCCCCGGCCGGCGCGGCGGTCCGCGCGCTGCCGCTCGCCCCGGGCGCCCGGAGCGTGAGCTGCCCCAGGGAGAGCACGGCGACGGCGCCGCCGGCTCCCGCGAGAAAGGCGCGTCGGCTGAGGCGACCGCCGCCGCTCGCTGTGTCGCTCATCTTCGCTTCGACTCCGGACTCCGCGCGGCGTCGCAGGCGACCCTGCGCCCCACGCTGCCGCGACCCGACCGCTTTTCAAGCCGCCGGCACCCCTCCACGTCCGCCCTTGCCCTCGGCCGGGCGTGGGCTAAATGTCTGTTCTATAGGATAAACAAATATTCGTCCATGCGAGAGACGCTCCCCAAAACGCCCGCCGCAGCAAGGGAAACCCGGACGGCTCGCGCCGCCCAGGCCGAGCGCACCGCCTTCACCGAGAAGGCGATCCTCGACGCCGCCGAACAGGTCTTCGCCCGTCGCGGGCTCGAGGGCACGCGCGTCCGGGAGATCGCCGGTGCGGCCGGCGTGAACGGGGCCACCCTCTACAACTACTACCCCAGCAAGACCGCTCTCTACGAGGCCGTGCTCGACCGCGGCGTGCAGCCGCTCATCGCCCTCATGGAGGGCTACGCCGCCGGACCCCGCGAGCTCGAAACGACGCGCACGCTCGTGGCCGAGGTGATGAGCCAGCTCTCCCGGCACCCCCACTTCGCGCGGCTCATCTATCTCGAGGCGATGGCCGAGGGCGACTACGTCCCCACGCTGTCGAGGAAGTGGTTCCGCCCGGTGGTAGACGGCATCCTCCGCGAGCTCCGGGGCGGCCCCGTGCCCGCGGAGTTCGGGCAGGGACTGCACCCGCTGGTCGCCGCCCTCTTCCTCCACCTGTCCTTCGGACACTTCGCGATGGCGCCGCTGCTCCGGGAGATCTTCGACGTCGACCCCCTGTCACCAGCGGGCGTCGAGCGACAGACGCGATTCATCGATGCGCTCATCCTCCAGCTGTTCCCGCAGCTGACGAACGGTCGCGGCGGGGAGAGCGAAGGAAAAGGCGCCGGATAGCAAACCGGTTCGGTATCGGGAAAACGACGATCAGGGAGACGAAAAGATGGCCGAAGAGAGCTACGACGCGATCGTGATCGGCAGCGGCCCGGGCGGGGCCGCCTGCGCGACCCTGCTCCAGAAGCGGGGGATCCGGACGCTGCTGATCGAGAAGAACGACTTCACCGGCGGCAAGATGGTGAGCATCGAGAAGGACGGCTACGCCTACGACCTGTTCCCCCACGGCCAGGTCCCCATGCGCGGCTCCGCCTTCGAGCCCATCTTCGCCGAGCTCGGCGTCAGCGACGATTTCCAGCCCGCCCTCGAGCCTGACGACGACCGCGAGATCATCAAGATCGCCTACCGCAAGCGCGGCTGGGACGAGTACCGCATCGCCTCCCAGGGGCAGGCGATGGCCGACCCTACGCCCTTCTTCCAGCTGTGGGACATCGACGCGGAGGCGCAGCGGAAGACGGTCGACTTCATGGCCGGGCTCGTCGCCATGACCGAGGCGGAGATCGACGGGTTCGACAACGTCAGCATGCACGAGTTCCTGAGCGGAAAGGACCTCCCCTACGAGCTCTACAGCTACCTCGCCTTCCACGCCAACGCCTCGCTGGCCGAACCCATCGACCTGGTTTCGGCCTCGGAGCAGATCCGCATCATGCGGCACATGATGCTCCAAGGCGGGGGCGGCCAATACAAGGGAGGCTTCGGCACGCTGGCCAAGGTGATGCTGCGCGAATTCGAGAAGAACGGCGGAACCTTGATCCGCGACAACCGGGTGGAGAAGATCCTCGTCGAGGACGGCGGGGTCACGGGCGTGGTGAGCGCCAAGGGCAGCTTCCGCGCGCCCATCGTGGTGAGCAGCGCCGGCCTCCAACCGACCGTGCTCAAGCTCGTGGGCGAGGAGCACTTCGACCGCAGCTACGTGAACTACGTCAAGGGGCTGGTTCCCGGCTGGGCCTTCACCAGCGTCCGCTACTTCCTCGAGAAGCCGGTGATGGACGTCGCCATGTACGTCGCCTACGCGGACGAGAGCTGGATCGACATGGAGCGCTACGCCCGCATGCGGGAGGGCCACATCCCCGAGGAGGTCATCCTCTTCATGGTCAACCACTCCTTCTACGACGAGAACGCGGCCCCGCCCGGCAAGCAGGTCCTGGTCTCCGGCACCATCTGCTCCCCCGACCCCGAGGCCAAGGAGATCGAGGGGCTCTGGCGCGTGATGGACGAGCAGATGCAGCGTTTCTTCCCGGAGATCTGGGCCGCCACGGAGCGCCGGGACTACTCGGGCCCGAAGGACATCTGCACCCTGACTCGCGACAGCGTGCTGCCCGGGCAGGGGGGCGAGTGCGTCGGTCTGGGTCAGGTGGTGGGGCAATGCGGCAAGCTCAAGCCCTCGGTCGACGCCCCGATTCGCGGCCTCTACTACGCGGGTGCGGACGCCGGCGCGGCCGGAATGGGCACCCACCAGGCCGCTGGCTCGGGCGCCGAGGTGGCCCGCCTCGTCGTCCACGAGTGCAACAGACAGCGCAAGATGCGGTAGGGAATCGGGGAGGGTAACGGACGC
>Ga0224512_10004029_pt1 | contig 12651 bp, 8 predicted proteins | sample SF_May12_sed_USG_4_FD_169103 | JGI IMG/M metagenome (GOLD analysis project Ga0224512, IMG submission 169103) | Sediment microbial communities from San Francisco Bay, California, United States - SF_May12_sed_USGS_13 | ecosystem: Environmental > Aquatic > Marine > Sediment | place: USA: California... | reverse complement strand
CTCGACAATTATTAGAACCTTTTGTTTAGCACTTCTGCGCAAAATATTTTACCTATACCGGTTTTTCTATGTACATTAATCTAGAGGAATTACCCCTGCTTAATAGCATAAACCATTCGGTGCCACCCCCAGCGCTCCCCAAGGTAGTTGATTAGCCACGCTGGAAGTAGATGGCCGATTAATCCCCAGTGACGCGGCTCGAAATAGTAGACCTCGTTTCTCAAAATTCTGAATGCAGATCCCAGCAACGCCTCCGCCTCTTCTTTTCCATATACTTGTGAATATGGATTATCCGGGCCGTCTGTATTCCTGTTCAGCCATTCCTGCCGACTGAGCTTTCCATATTTGTGGTAGATATCCGCATGCCTTTCCAATTTTTCTCTTGGGAATCCCAGTAAGCCGAAAAAGGGTATTACACCGGGCAGTGAGAGCATTCGAAGAGCGAGCTTCCTGAGAAATCTTATTTCGATCTGATAATTGATAGAATTGCGGTTATACAACATTATGAGAAGCTCACCGCCTGGCTTGAGTACGCGCTGAATATCAGAAATGGCCCTTCCGACATCAGGTATATGATGAAGAACACCAAATGAATACACAATATCTACTGATTCATCTTCAAGAAAGATATCGGTCGCACTTGATTGCTCTACCATTCCTGTCAAGCCAAAAACATCCAGCGCCCTTCGGGTTGCATCAACAGATCCTCTATCGACATTAATGCCAATATAATTTCCTCCCCTTGCGATAATCTGCCGTGCATCGGTCCCGACCCCTGTACCGATTTCCAATACATTCTTCTTGTTCCATTGCAACCAGTCGAGTATTTTCGGAATATGATACTGATAATGATATCGCTCCTCTTCGATTTCATCGTAATATAATTTCTCAGACGGATCATGGCTGCTCATGTCAGATCCGCATGGTTTATCGTTCCAGAACTCCCGGACCCGTTCCTGCTTTTCTTCTACATTATCCATATTCCTCTCTCAAAAAAGTTCCCGGTCCGGGAAGGCTACCAGCATATACCATCATATCCTGCATCAACTGATGAGCGTCGACCAGTAATTCTCACCAGATCGACAACACTCTTTCCCTGAGGAATCTGCTCAGCGATCACACGAAATTCATCAGCACCGTTCCCGATAACGATCGTATCTGAATGGGCAATCACCTCATCTATGCTGTCCACCATTAGATTCGATATGTGCGGGATGTGGTTCAGAATATAGTCCCTGTTGGCGCCCACCAGACTGGCGACTCTTACATCCTTGTCATACAGCCGGATATCGTAGCCCTTCCCAAGCAGGCGCTCGATCACCTCGACCAGCGGACTCTCGCGTAAGTCATCGGTTCCGGCCTTAAAACTGAATCCCAGCACACCTACTTTCTTGCTCCCCCTGGCGACAATCATCGCCAGGCCCTTTTCGATCTGTTTCTGGTTGCTCGGCATGATAGCGTTTAGGATTGGCACCTCGATGTCGGATGCCCTGGCTTTATAGGTCAGCGCACGGACATCCTTGGGGAGACATGAACCGCCAAATGCAAATCCGGGCTTCATGTAATAAGGTGACAAGTTCAGCTTGGTGTCCTTGCAGAAGATATCCATGACCTCATGACCGTCGATGCCTGCGGACTTGCAGATATTGCCGATCTCGTTTGCAAAACCAACCTTGAGTGCATGCCAAACATTGTCGGTATATTTCACCATTTCCGCCGTTTCCACCGTGGTACGCACCAGTGGTGCATCAAGGTGTGCATAAATAGCCGCCAGTCTATCTCCGGCAACGGTATCAGTTTCCCCGATGACGGTCTTGGGCGGATTGTAGTAGTCGTATACTGCAGTACTTTCACGAAGGAATTCAGGATTGTTACAGACCCCGAAGTCCCTGCCGGCCATTTTTCCGGACGACTGTTCCAGCACCGGAATCACGACCGAGCGCATGCTACCGGGCAGCATGGTGCTGCGCGCCACCACTACGTGGAAATTCTGCTTTTCCTTTAGGGCGGCACCGATTTCCTCGCAGACCTTGCGCACGTATTTGAGGTCGAGACTGCCATTGGGCTGGCTCGGGGTTCCGACACAGATCAGTGAAATATCAGTCTCCTGCACCGCCTGCCAGGAATCCTGCGTCGCGCTGAGCAGACCATCGGCCGCCGCACGTTCAATAATTTCACCGATATCCTTCTCAATCACCGGTGTCTTCCCGTCATTGATCAAGTCGACCTTGGGCTGGTAAGGATCGACACCGATCACGGTATGCCCGTCCTTCGCCAGACATCCAGCGGAGACAGCCCCCACATATCCCAGCCCGAAGATACTAATTTTCATATAAATCCCTTGGAAATTAGGATATTGAATTTATTACTCTACCATCATCCGCCGATCATGATGCACGTCTTGCACCGTCGCGAAGAACCCCTGCTCGCCCTCCCGCGCAGCGTCACGACAGGCAGTTTTTCCTCGAGCGCCGGAGAATACCATCCCAGAATTGGATCGGTGCTGCCGCTAATACACTCAAAATCCCAGGCAGGGTCGGTGTAAATACCCAGTTTCCGCCCACTTCCCTCCCGCGTCGCTATCCAGTAATCATCGGCAGGTCCGCGCGTCAAATGAATCTCCGGCGCAAAGTGGAAGTAAATCTCCGCCATCTCCGGCATTTTCCCGTCGAGACTGTCGATTATCTCGATTTCGCCTGACTGTGGCTGACAGGTCAACTCCCGCACATGGGTGATGCCGGCGCCACGGTACCCATCGTGACATGCCTTAACATACTGTTTTTCCGTATTATTACCAAACACCAGTATACGGGCATGCGCCTTGCGTAACCACATAAACGCCCCCCCGATCTGCGACTGGTTAGCACCATTTACACGGACTGTATTGTGCGCCGAAGTACCCCGGAAATAGCTGCGCCACGCTGGTGCGCTGTGATAGGCATAGGTGCCCGGATCGACCAGCCACCATGCGCCATCGACTGCCAGGCAAAAGCTCAGGGCATCGGCGTGGCCATGAGCGGCGATGCCTAGATAGCCAAGCGGCCCAGCATCGAATAGCAGGTGCCAGGCCGCGCCACCCATGATGACATAGCCGCCCTGCGGGTAGACCACCGGATAAACGCGCTGCCAGTCGAGTCGAGGCGGCATCTGTGCTCCGGCAGGTACCATCGCACGGTACCAGAACGCCTTCTCGAAGCTATCCATTCCGCCGCCATCGAACACTGCGTGAAGCGCGGAGAGCAACTCCTGACAGGGCTGTTTACTCCATGAGGGGACAAAGCGGGCCACGAAACCGTCGTCTGCATCGCCAAGCTGCGGGGGTTCACCGCCATCAGGCCGGATATCCTCCAGAAAGCGCGACATGGCCAGAATGGTATTTGTGAACCCTGTGGAGAATTCCGCTCCGCAGCGCTTTCCCACAAGCCAGGAAAAGAGCAGGTACTCGAGGACCCATAAGTGATAATAACTGGCCTGTTCCCGATCGACCCCGTCCGCGTGTACTTGCAGGCGCACCTCGCGTTCGAGCTCCTGCTGCGAGAACTTTCCCCAGGTTTCCCCCGCCACACCAAGGTCGAAAGTCTGGCAGGCCACCCAGATACCGCACAACTCGCCAATCAGATGGTTGTTGGCCGAGGAGTGACGGGACAGGAAATGTCTCACAAAATAGACCTGCTGGTAGATGGAGTCACCCAGTCGCTTGCGGTCGCGCACAGCGGCGAACAGGCCTTCTTTACCATCCCTCAAGACCATCAGGCTATGAACCAGTGCCCAGGAAACAAGCCGCAAAGAGACTTCCAGCGCACTGCACCAGTGAATGCCAATGCCATAGGGATTCGCGTCTATCCATCCCTCGATCTGCTCGGTGAGGACATTGCGAAAGCGCAGATCCCCTGTCACGGCATAAGCCACCGCCAGCACCACGAGATGCTGGTGGCGACCCAACTCCCAGGTGAACTTGATGTTGCCAACCACCCGGTCGTCACGGTAGTTGATCGACTTCCCGAACACAGCTGGTGACTTCGTACGGGTGACGGGATCGCGATGCCATTCAACCGGTGACCCGATATCGAGCGCCTCGTGCCCGAAGAAATTGATGCGTCCTTCAAGATAATCACTCAATCCGGCGGCATCCAGTCTAAAAGACCGGTGCCAGTCCTGCACAACGGCGGCATCCATGCCAAACAACTCCTTACACGGCCTGACGTCACTCCCGGGCAAGGGTCGCCAACCCCTGGAAATCCGATAACGTTCAGCTACCTGAAGCAAGGCGCGCTGGATACGAAACACCACCTCGCGTACCGTCATGGCACGCAGGCGATTGAACAGCCAGATCAGCCGATTCATGCTGCAATCTGGTATTCACGATGCCAGATTTCGAGATTTACCAGACACCACAACAACTTCTCATGATTCTGGCGGCCCTTGATGTGGTCAGACAGGACCTTGCTCAGGGCAGGTCCATTGTAGTAGCAGGCCGTCCTTGAATCAGGCCCGGTCAGGTGGTCATAAACGAATTCCCTCATCGGCCCCCTGAACCATTCGTTTACCGGCACCCTGAAGCCAACCTTGGGGCGATCCAGGATCTCGACAGGCAGCATGCGTTTCATAGCCTCGCGCAGCAGCCACTTTGTTATGCGGCCATGCACGCGCATGTTGTCGGGCAATGTTGAAACATACTCAGCAAGCACATGATCCATGAACGGCATCCGTGCTTCAAGTGATGCGGCCATTGTCATCCGGTCACCCCGCTCGAGAAGGTTATCCGGTAACCAGCTGGTCTGATCGAAACACAGGATATTCCTCAGCGCCGTGTTCCTGCCGTCTGGCGTCGGCATAATCAACGGCATGGATGACGATGCCTCCGGATGAAATGCAATCAGCGCAGCACGCTCTTTCGATGACAGTGCACCGAACCAGCGAGCCATGCGCTCGTGCCAGTCATCGATGCCCAGATTCACAATTGCTGTCTTTGCACGCCTGAAACGGTAGGGCAATGAATGCACCAGGGGCTCCAGTAAACCGCTTCTCAGTAAGGATGGCAGCACCTGATAGGTAGCCACGTATCGTTCGAATACATGCTTTGGATAGCCCCCAAGGAATTCATCACTCCCCTCACCGGTCAGCACCATCTTTACAGACTTGCGCGCCTCTTTCGAAAGCAGATAGATAGGGATATCTGAAGGTTCTGCAACCGGCGCATCACGGAAACGCACCAAGGCAGGTAATTCATCCATCAGATGTTCCTGGGAGATAGTCAGTTCATGGTGGTCTGTCTTGAAATGATCTGCAATTGTCCTGGCATAGCCCAGTTCGCTGTACTGCGACTCTGCAAATCCGACCGAGAAGGTCTTTACCGGTTGGCTGGAGTGACGGCTCATGAGACCGACGACGGCCGATGAATCGATTCCACCGGACAGGAAGGCACCAAACGGTACATCACTGACCATACGAACACTGACGGCCTCGTCCAGCCGATCAAGAAAAGTCCCGACAGGATTGACCGGCATACCGTTATCAGTACGACCGATGCAGTCCGGTGGCTTATACCAGTTCCACTCCCTCAGTCGCCCTTTTTCCCAGGCAGCACAACAACCAGGCTGGAGTTTCCGAACACCGCGGAACAATGTGCGTGGACCAGGTACATAACGATAGGAGAAGTATTCCCAGATTGCATCGGTATCCGCCTGTTTCACCAGGCCGGGATATTCCAACAGAGACTTGATTTCAGATGCAAACAGGAAAGAATCGTGGGTCTCGTACAGATACAGCGGCTTTTTGCCAAAACGATCGCGCGCCAGAAACAGGCGCTCCCTAGGGCCATCCCATATCGCCAGTGCGAACATGCCACGAAGAAATGAGACACATTCATCACCATACTCTTCATAGGCATGTACGATGGTCTCTGTGTCTGAAGATGTACTAAAGTGATGTCCGCGAGCTATCAATTCATTACGCAATCCCTGGAAATTGTATATCTCACCATTGAATACAATACAGACAGATCCATCTTCATTGGATATCGGTTGATGGCCTGTATCAAGATCGATAATAGACAGGCGTCGGTGGGCTAGGCCAATAGAATGCAGTCCGGAACCCGTTTGCACTTCAAAAACTCCTTCTTCATCTGGTCCGCGATGAGAAATCGCGTCAGCCATACCGCGTAACAGGCCTGTGTAGTCTTCTGACCCTCTGAGCACAAAGCCGGCAATACCGCACATTAGGCTAATATTTCTTGATATAATTCATCAAACTGGCGCGCAAGACGATCAATGCCATAGTGGTTGCGTGCTCGATACATTGCTTCCCTAGACATACTGCGCAGACGTTCAGGGTTATTGACCAATGTTTCTACTGCCGTGGCTATAGCTTTCGGTTCGTGCACATCAAGTAGCAGTCCCTGCACACCATCTTGTATGACATCGGGAATCCCGCCAACCCTAGTGGTTACAACTGGAGTGCCCGAGGCAATTGCTTCAAGTATTGTATAGGGAAGCCCCTCTCTGTGAGAGGTAGGAAACAAAAAGATTTCTGTTTCACGCCAGAAGCGTATTTTATCTTCACCGAATACAGGGCCAACGAACTTAACATCACACTCCAGCCGCAGGTCTTTTACAATACGGCGAAGTGCTTTCTCGAATGGGCCCGATCCTGCGATATACAATCTCAAATAAACCATGCCTCGCTGCCTTAGGATCGCTAAGGCTTGTATAGATTCCTTTATGCCTTTGTCGTGAGCTAACCGCCCTATGTAACCAAGCCTAATAAAACGCTTGTTATAGTCTTTATTACCGTCTGTAGAATACTCATCGAGATCGATTGCATTCGGAATCACTCTGATATTCTTCCCTACCTTTGATGCTCGGTACGCCTCACGTTCAACCTCGGCCAGAAGAACAAGAACATCCGGTAAATTCAATGTCCAGCGAAGAATTGACTGCTGCCAGGTTTTGCTACCAAGAAAGGCAGACGGCAGTGCACCGCCATGCACCTGGTATACAATCTTGCGGCCCAGTGTTTTTGTTACTATCAGGTATGTAAGATCGCGCCAATATGCCTTCGGATCAAGTGATGAATTCAGGTGTATGATATCCGGCTTGTAACGTAATATGGCAACAAAAAGTAAAGCTGGGCTAGCTAGCAATCGAACCAATTTCATTACATGTCCCTCACTGCGGCCCTCACTGCCGACCTGGAACTGCAGCATGGAATATTTCTGCGCCAGATTAGAACCAAACAACTGATTCAGGTGTGTCGCGACACCGCTCACGGAATGTCGTGCGGGTCCGCACAGCAATATCCTGTGAGTAGTTCTTTTACCGTGCATAGACTGCTATCTCAACAAGCAAACCAGATATTCTGATCATATCAGCAGCCCTTGCAGTCACTTGTTTCCTATGAAGTAGATACTCGGAAATACAATAGCTGATAGTAAAGAATATTTAATGATATTAATAAGAATCCTGTGCCGACAATATATGGAACAGTAATTACTGTCAGTTTCGTTATTAACGAGAGGGAAAGATCCCGTAAGCATGGATTCCAGCTCTTTTGAAGTAAAACCTACATGCGCGCCGTACTTATTCCTGACTTGCGTAAGAAACACGCCGCCCAGTCATGGTAAATCCATTTAAGCTTCTCGCAAAAAGTAGCGTCCTTGCTGCCAAGGTAACACAGCAGGCGTAAACGATTCGGCGCACCAATCCAGCCCCCCTCTACTGGCCTGGATAAGTTTCTTCTGACTTAAATTACAATGCTGCATCTTTTTTATAATTTACCTTGCATAAGTGGTTTCTGGTGAATGATTGTCAGCGTTGTACATCTTAAGTCTTGTTCTGAATACTTTTTAAATCTTCGATTCACATTGAGATCAGAGATATCACAATATTGTGGTAATTTATCCAATAACTTAAAATTATTTTTTTCAAAGCTATTTATCCATTCAGACATTTGTAACCGATTAAAATACTGAATATTATTTTCGAATATATTTCTCCATACTAAATCAGAAAAACATATATATTTTTTTTGGGATACACTGGAATCATAATGCGCAAGATGGTCATCAATCCCAATTTGGTGGATAGAATAACCGCCTGGTTTTAGCTTCCTGTATATATCATTGATCAAAATATCAGTATTATCCTTTTTGACATGCTCTAATACATGGAAACTAAAAATACAATCAAATTTATTATCTGGAAATTGATGCAGTGAGCCTGCTTCATTTATATTGTAGGATAGATTCATTTTATGATAAAGCTCATTAAAACTCTTCACAGAACAAACAAAGTTTAGTCGCCTCATCACATCACCAGACATATCCAAACCCTGTTTAATTATTTCTTCCTTCAATGCACCAAACAATTCTTTAAAAGCGTTTAGTTGCCGACAATCCCATATGTCAAACATAGTAATATGATCATTGTAATATATATTATGATAAACCGAATGCCAATGAACCCAACCTGTTCCTATTTCTAATAACGTATTTCCACCTTGATCTAACCCATACTTTTTTATAAGGCTTCGGAACAAATCACCGCGAAGCATATGTGATTGAATATATTTTTCTTTTCTTCCTAATGGCCCACCTACTTGGTTACCTATATATCGATATGCCCTCTTTGTTATTCTATTCATCGAGAATAATTTAAGTCCTGCAGCTGCCGCCAAGTAACGAAGCATTATTTACTCCAGAATAATGTTGGTTTTCGATCCATAATCAGAGATTATTTCTAAGTAAATCGGGTTCAGATAATCTGATTTGTAGATAAAACATTTCACAGATTGTAGATACAAGACTGATTGGCAAGCCGTGGATTGCAGACTCAAATGCCGTCGTTATAGCGATTTCCTCACTTGCAAGCAGGTTTGGTTAGCCCACTATCAGCGGGCCGTGACGAAGCAATATTTTTTTGAATATTTTATTTTCGAAATAACAAGCAACCTTTACTGATCCCGTGGCACGACATCGACTATCACGATCACGCGGCTCTACCATCTTATCCTAACGATACTGGCCTAATACAAGCATTATCTGGAATAGTTTTAGGTAAGCCTGAAATTCTATGATACTATCATTCACGGGTAAAGGCTGAGCAACAGGGGCTGGGGTAGAAGTAGATAGAACCTTCATCCACACATCCTCCTGCGCACTGTGAGTACCTTACCGGTTCATGGCAAAAGTGATGCCGGACATATTTCTGTGGTGCGCGAGTATTCGAGACTAGGCTGCATGCATATACGGGTGACTCACATACCTATAATAAATGGCAGGCGGTATATCTAGCGATCATATCGTGGCTCATGATTGAGCGTCCGACTCATAGGATAAGCCCACATCGGCGGAGCCGAGATCCTCTTGAATTATGCGGAACATTGGCCCTATACATACCGTGGCATACCCTGTGAAATTTTCTACTATTACTTAAGTAGAATAAATATTTCTCAAACTCAACGCGATAAAGAATAGTTACTCTGTGTTTGGCATTTTTTAGTAGCTATCGATCACTGAGATCGTGCCATTCTTGCTTTGATGTTTTTGTATTACTATTCACTTAACACGATTGCCAGTAACTTTAAAATATTTCAAGTGAAATAATAGACTTTTTGTCAATTCAGTCTCAGGATTGTTTATGACTAGATTCCAGGCATCCAGTATCTGATACCATCGCATCCGAGGTTGGCTTACTCTCTTAAGTTTTCCTGAATACGTTACTGGGTAGTTAAATTCCATAAGAAGTGGCCCAGTTATCGCTTCAATTTCATTAATCAAGTCTTCTGTCATGCCTTTTTTCCATTTTTCCTTGTTGTTTTTAATTATATCTAATTTATCTTTTGCATCACCGATATTTTCTACTGCATTTGCAAGACGAATCATCGATTCCTCAAATTCTACCCCAAGAAATTTACATAAATTCCTAGACACCATCATAGGATCATCTAGTAGATCTTCATATAATACTTCTATACCATCATCACCAAGCATATTTATATTCCGATGAGCCTCACTAACATCATCCACCCATCTTTGTGCTGCCCTGATCATATTTTTACCCCATGCCTTGTTAATTGAAAGGCAATAATCACGTACATCGCGAACAATATGAATAAACTTCGCTTCTGGATATAGTGTTTTTAATAGTGGAACATGCCTAATATATGACGGTGATTTATCACCCCAAATAATTTTGTGTCTAGCATTCGCAGCATTCCTTACGAGCGCTTCAAACACCTCTGCAACTGAGAATCCAACACATTCGTCGTGCCATTGTTTTGCAGATATAACACCACCTCCACGCTCTCTCATGTAGTAAAAGAAGGGTGTCTTTATGGCTGATTTATAGAAGGTTTTGAAAACACTATAGTCACTTAAATCACCGAAAGAGTGCCAGTTCCTTTCCCAATAGATTAGACACTCAGTTTCATAGGCAGGAATACTAATATTTGAATGACCATTCAGAATCTCGCGTAGTAGTTTCGTACCACTACGTACCATCCCAATGATAAAAATTGGTCCATTAAATTGCTGCATAATCCAATAGATAATAATATTATCTTTATTACATAATCTCCATTTTCTTAATACATGATTTTGTAATCTATTTAATAGATATTCGCATGATTATTATTCAAACTTTTAAACAATCTCATATATTTATCAAGCATTGAATCATAACTGAACATGGTTTTAACATAATATCGCGCTTCAGTTCCCATTTTAACTCTAGATTGTGAATCAGCGATCAAAATAGATAGGTAGCCAACAAGTTGTTGAATATTCCCCATCTCATATATATATCCATTAATACCGGGTTGAATCATTTCAGGGCAACCACCGACTTTAGGTAATACTACGGGTATGCTCATCGACATTGCTTCTAAAGCCGCATTTGAAAAGGTTTCGGAAATCGAGGTTAACACAAATACGTCGATTGCAGCCAAGTGAGAGCGAACATCATCTACTATGTCAAGTAGATGTACATAGCTTTCACATTGATGTTCGATGATCAATTTCTCAAGATATTTCTTTTCGTATCCCCCTCCCACAAGCAGGCAATGTACGTCATAATTTTTCCTCTGTTTTAACTCAACACACGCACTAATCAGCAATTCATATTGCTTCTCTTTCCTGAACCTTCCAACAGAGCCAATAACAATACTTTCAGACGGAATGTTAAGCTCACTCCTAATGCGCATTTTTTCAAGCCCAAAATAAGATTGCTTGTAGTAATCAACATCAACTCCGTTGTACACATATTCACAGCGTGACTCGTCTAATTTATACTTACTAATCCATAAATCACGCTGATATGCGCATCCGAATAATATTTTTTCTATACGTCGCATACATGGCGCATAAATTAACATTTGTAACCTATCTTTTTGTCTAACAAATTCGGTTGTGTTTGTAGAAACGACTATTGGTACATTTTTTATTTTAGATAACTTTCGCGCGATGAATGCATATAAAAGTGGATATAAATTTATGCAAAAAACAATAGAAATATCATTACAGTTGAAATTATTTATTAATGTTTTTAGTGCATTTATACCGAACTTGCCTTTTCGGTTTATGTATACAACATCAACTTTATCTGATATATCACGTTTTAGTGTATGTGGTTCATTAAGATATATAATAGTTGATTTATAACCACGCCTTGTAATTGCATTCGCTATTCCAATCGTCTTTCTTTCAGAGCCCCCAATTGCCAAGGTACTCAATATAAACACCACATGGAATTCATTACTTATATCTCGATCATCTTTTCTTGTATCTGAATAAAGAATATCTGACATTTTAAATGTCATTTTTTTGGTTCTCAATTGCGATCTTGTATACGCTCTCGTATCTCATCGCTATTTCTGACCAATCATATTTTACCGAGCATTTACTTGACAATGTAGACAATTTATTTCTATATCTAGAATCATTAAGGATTCGGAATAACGCTCTAGCCATATCGTCTAGATTTTTTGATTGTACAATTATCCCACACCCATTTTCTTTTACTACATCATCATTCCCTGGAACATTTGTAACAACCAACGGCAGTCCAGATGCCATTGCCTCAATACTGACAAGACTTAAACCCTCAACTATTGAGGGAGAAAAAAATATATCTGCAGACTTATAACATTGCGTGATTTTTTCAGGTGGAATCTCGTCTATTAATGAAACATATCCTTCAGCTTTGCACTCGGCAACCGTTTCCTGATGTTCGGATACCTCACGGCCGACAATAACATAATGAAAATATGGTCTTCCGGAACTGCCGACAAGTCTCGATGCGGCCCTGATTCCATAATCATATCCCTTTTTTATATGATTTCGGCCTACAGACAAGATTATTGGTCTCGATTCATCAATGTCTAGCTTCTTTCGCAAGTAGTCTGATTTTGGCCCTTTAAACCTTTCAACATCTACACCATTCGGTATGTCAATTATACGGTTCTCTGGGATCATCCCAAGATCCTGATGAATAGACCGGCTAATAGCTGTTACATAATCTGCGGCTTTCAGGTTTTCAGATATTTTTCTATCCCATGCATCATCAAGGCGCAGCCCATAATTAATTTCCGGGATTCTCTGAATATCAATTCCATGAGGCGTAATGACTAATGGCAGGCCCCATATTTTACTAAGGA
>Ga0224512_10004028_pt1 | contig 12652 bp, 9 predicted proteins | sample SF_May12_sed_USG_4_FD_169103 | JGI IMG/M metagenome (GOLD analysis project Ga0224512, IMG submission 169103) | Sediment microbial communities from San Francisco Bay, California, United States - SF_May12_sed_USGS_13 | ecosystem: Environmental > Aquatic > Marine > Sediment | place: USA: California... | reverse complement strand
TTGTGGTCGCAAACGCGGTATCGCGTGAATACGGCTTCTGGCTCGACGACGCTTTCGCGTCCGGCGGGTCCAACGGTTACGACCACAAGGCGGTGGGCATCACGGCTCGGGGCGGGTGGGAGTGCGTGAAGCGCCACTTCAGGGAGAAGGGCAAGGACATCCAGGCGGATCCGTTTACGGTCGCGGGCATCGGCGACATGAGCGGCGATGTGTTCGGGAACGGGATGCTGCTTTCCGAGCAGATCAAGCTCGTCGCCGCGTTCGATCATCGGCACATCTTCATCGACCCCGACCCCGATCCGGCGGCGACCTTCACCGAGCGGAAGAGATTGTTCGAGTTGCCTCGCTCGAGTTGGGCCGACTACGACCAGAGCCTGTTGAGCGAGGGCGGGATGATCGTTCCGCGCGGCGCGAAGGAAGTCGAGCTCAGCGAGCAGGCCAAGCGGGCGCTCGGCCTTCGAGAGGACGACGAGGTGCCCGACAACGGCGAAGCCCTCATTCGCTGTGTGCTCAAGGCGCCCGTCGAGCTGCTCTGGAACGGCGGGATCGGCACGTACGTGAAGTCGCCGACCGAGACCCATGCGGAGGCGGGTGACCCCCCGAACGACGCGGTCCGGGTGAACTCCGACGAGCTGCGCTGCGATGTCGTGGGGGAGGGAGGCAATCTCGGCTTAACGCAGCGCGCGCGTATCGAGTACGCACTCCTCGGGGGCCGCATCAACACCGACGCGCTCGACAACTCGGGTGGTGTCGACATGTCGGATCACGAGGTCAATCTCAAGATCCTCCTGGCGCCCGCAGTCGCCACGGGGCAACTGGAAGAAGACGAGCGTAACGAACTGCTGGAGCAGCTCACCGAGTCCGTCGTGAATCTCGTCCTCGAGAACAACCGGTCGCAGAGTCTGGCCGTCTCGCTCGACGAGCGGCGCTCGAAGGAGGCGATCGACGACTTCCGGGATCTCATGTTCGCCCTGGAAAAGGCCGGCGAGCTGAACCGCGTCGCCGAGGATCTGCCCTCCACGGATGTCCTGCTCGAACGGCGGGATCGGGGTCAGGCGATGGCTCGCCCGGAGCTGTGCGTTCTTCTCGCGTACGCAAAGCTCTCGCTGAAGACCCGCCTGCTTTCCAGCAATCTGCCGGACGATCCGGTCACGGAGAGCTATCTGCTCGGATATTTCCCGCCGAAGGCAACGCTGGCGGCCGGACAGGCGAATCTCGCGGACCATCGTCTCCGCCGTGAGATCATCACGGCCGAGATCACCAACGATCTCGTCGACCTCATGGGTGCCGGGTTCGTCTTCCGGGTCATGCGAGACAGCGGCGTGGACGCGAGCGAAGTCGTTCGTGCGTGGCTTGTCGCCTCGCGTCTCGCCGACCACCGAGCCCTCGTCGGGCAGATGGAGGAGCAGGCGATGCAACTCAACGCGCGCGTCTCCTATCGTTGGCTCCTCGGCCTCGCTCGGGTTCTCGAGCGGACGACCCGCTGGGTGCTCCAGAACGTGAATCGCGCCGCACCGTCCGCGAGTATCGTGGAGCAAAACCTCGACGGGCTTGCCGATCTCCGTGAGAGCTTTGCGGATGTCGTGCGGGGTGAAGAACGAACGCTCTTCGAAGCGCGCGTCCGCGAAATCCGAGAGCTCGGGGCGGACGAGACGTTCTCACGTCGTTTGATCACGCTTCGATTCCTCGATCAGCTCCTCGAGATTCTGGAGGTCGCACGAGAGATCGAGTGGCACCCGGTCGACACGGCGCACGCGTACTATCAGACGTCCGAGGCATTCGAAGTGCCGCTGCTACGCCGCCGCGCATACGCTGCTGCCGGTGATGACTCGTGGGAGGTGCGGGCGGCTCAGGCGCTCTCCGACGACCTCTCGCGGGCGCACCGTAAGGTGACGATCGCCTTGCTCCACCGGTCGAAGCTCGAGGAAGGTCCGGGAACCGTCGATTACATCGCCCTCATCCGAGATCGAGACGCAGAAAGATTCCGCGAGGTCATGGAGGAGCTCAAAGCGGAGGAGTCGGTGAGCCTGGCGGCGGTCTCCGTCGCCACGCGCGAGCTGAACGATGTAGCCGATCGGCTTGCTCGACTCCCGGGGCAGGAAGACCGACGGTAGTGGAGCGGCGCCGCGGGGTCACCCTGCTCGAGCTCATCGTCGTCCTTACGGTGGGGGCGATCGTCGTCACCCTGGGCACGTTGGCGTTCAGCGGGTACTTCCAGCGTGATTCGGCGAAGCGAGCAGCGCAGGTCTTCGCTCAGGACCTGATCGCGGCTCGGAGCTTCGCGGTGCGCACGCAAGAGCCGGTGGTGATCCGGTTCTACGAATCGAGCCTCTGGTACGAGGTGGAGAACCAGTCCGGAACGACCGAGATCGCGCGGCGTCGCTTCGGCTTGAACGCCGACATCGATCTCAGCGGGGTCACCCTGGACGTCGCCGGGGACTCCCTCGTGTTCGACCCTCGCGGAATCGCCGATATGAGCGGTGCGGGTGGAGCACTCGGCACTGCGACTTTTTCTTCCGGGGCCATCTCGTACACTGTATCGTTCAATGGTATGGGCGCCTCTAAGATCGACCCGACTTGATGACGTTCGGCGTCCAGGGTCCGACAGCTGCGTCCAGGCCCGCAGCACCTTTCACCCCGCACCCCAGGAGCGCCGGCACATGTTGCTTCGGCGGCCGGCCGACCGGATTCACCCTGATCGAGGTCATCGGAGCGTTGGTGATCTTCTCGGTGGGGATCCTCATGGTCATGCGGGTCGGTGGCGCGCTCACGACGCAGATGCGCTACGCCGGCGTGCGGTCTCAGATCGTGGCTCTGGCGTCCGAGCGTCTGGATTCGATCGAGTCGGCACCTTTCGATTCGATCGTGGCGGGGACGGAGGAGGACACGGTGACGGTGCAGGGCTGGAGCTACCGACGCAGGACCACCGTGACGGCGTTGACCCCGGTGTTGGCGAGGATCGAGGTGGGCATGTTCCGCGTCGACAGTCTCGGGCCTTCTCACTCGGTCACGTCGTACACGTCTGCCCCCTGGTAGGACGGGTTCGCGGTTTCACGCTCGTCGAGACCCTCATTGCGATGGTTCTCTCGTCCGTCGTGATTCTGCTCGTGAGTCACTCGTTCCTCGTGCAGAACCGCTTCTACGCCACGCAGACGATCCGCACCTCGGTCCAGGACAACGCCCGTGCGGCGACCGAGCTCATGGGACGCGAAGTGCGTACGGCGATGGAGGGCGGCGTCGTCGTGGCCGCCGCCGGCACGCTCACCATTCGGTCGCCTCTGGCGTTGAGCGTCGTGTGCAACCGGGATGGCATCGGGTCGGCCGACGTGTATACGGAGGGCGGTGAATCGGATCTCGACACCGACGAGATCGCCGGAATTGCGCACCGCGATCCGGTCGCGGGCACCTGGACCGCGGTGAACGCGTCCTGGTCGACGCTGAATGGCACTTCGGGGGACCCGGCCGGAGAGTGTGCGATTAACGGCGCGGACACGCTCGACGTGGCCGGGGCGTTCCACCGGATCGCGAACCTGAACACTCTCTTCTCGCCGGTGCCGGCCGAGGGCGACGTCGTCATGCTCTTCCGCGAGACGACGTTCGCGATCCAGACTTCGGAGTTGGATCCGAGCACGCTCGGAATCTTTCGGGCTGCCTACGGCGACTCGTTGGTCGAGTTCGCGACCGGCGTCGACACGACCGCCCAGTTCCAGTACAGGACGGTCGGCGGGACATATGTCGACGTGGTGACCGGGGCGGCGCTCGCCCAGATCGATGCGCTTCGCCTCGTTGCGGACGCGCGAAAGCCGGCCCCGACCGGAGGTGTCGACGACATCACCTTCGGTTGGTCCGTGAACGTTCCGCTCCGGGTCGTACGATGAACCGGCCGATGGTCGGTCGTCGCGCGCAGGGATGCGCGCACGGAGAGCGCCCTTGCAGCGCGCGCGGGGGATTCGTGCTCGCCTTGGTGGTCTTCATGCTCTTCGCGATCTCCGTCGCGGGCATGACGGGCTACCTCGTGGTCTCCTCTGAGTTCGAGCTGTCCAAGCACTCGGGTCAGGGTGCCGAGGCCCTCGCCGTGGCGAGGGCAGGTCTGGAGCGCTTCACGGCCGAGCAGTACGGCGTCGTGGACGATACCGTGGCGTACGCATTGGGGAACGGCGTGGCTACCGTCACGACCCGGAAGCTCTTCGCTCGCGACTCGATCACCGACATGTACTACATCCGGTCGGAGGCGACAGTCGACGACATCTTCACGCCCGGGGCGCCCGCTCGCCGCGTAGTCGGCGGATACGCCATTCACCATCGTCGCCCGTTGGCGCACCACGCGGTGGTCATGGTCGGGGCCGACAACGTCGAGGTGCGTGGCGGAGGGGAGGCACACGGCTGGGACTACAAGACCGTGGCCGACTGCCCTGGCGGCGGTGCCTCGCAGATCACGGGCGTGATTACGCGACTCTCCGTGACGGAGTCGGCCACCGACGACATCGAAGGAAGCCCCGAGTACGAGCTCTGGTCGGGCGGGTGGGCCGAGATCGTGGATTCGGTCGGCCTGCGCTGGGACGTGCTTTCGGATCCGAACTTCGCGGTCGACTACGAGAACACGCTCCCGAGCTTCGCCTCGCTGCCCGCGGACTCCTTCCCGCTCATTCGATACACGGGGTGGGTCAATGCCAACTTCACGGGTCGCGGCGTACTGATCGTCGATGGGGTCTTCGATCCCGGCTCGAGCTTCGTGTGGGACGGGATCGTCCTCGCGAAGGAGGTGGACGACATCATCCAGGGTGACTTGGACGGCATCCTCATCGCCGGATTCGAAGGGCCGAACACGTACTCGACCGTCGACTTCCGGACCGACGTGAACTACCACTCCTGCTACGTCTACCGGGCGAACGAGACGTTGGCGTACCTCGAGCTGCTTCCGAACACGATTTTCGAGGTCAACTGAGGGCCGAGGCGAGCCCTGCGCGGACGAGAGGAGTCCGCGGCCGCCGGCTTCGGGCGAGCGACGGCTTCGGCGACGGCCCCATGCCAGGCGCTGGCCCTCGATCGGCCATGAGCGCAATCTGACCGCCGCTTGCGGATTCGTCGGGCGTATGCACATGATCGGCAAACGAGGGCCCGTGATCCGTGGATGCGGTCGCGGGCCTCTCGACGATCGGTCGCGTCGTGGCCGTCCGACGGCGGCGCTCTGCGCAACGAGGAGGATGCGGGGGATGCAACCCACCGACACGAAAGACCCTCAGTACTACCACAAGGTGGTGGACTGTCAGTGGGCGTGTCCTGCCCACACGAACGTACCGGAGTACATCCGTCTCATCGCGGAAGGCCGGTACACCGATTCGTACATGCTGAATCGGAAGTCGAACGTATTTCCGGGCATCCTCGGCCGTACGTGCGACCGGCCCTGCGAACCGGCATGCCGGCGGGTACGGGTGGAGGACGAACCGGTCGCCATTTGTCGACTCAAGCGGGTCGCCGCCGATCTGCGTGACGAGGTGAAGCACCTCCTTCCCAAGGCGCCACCGGTGACCAACGGGAAGAAGGTGGCATTGATCGGAGCCGGTCCCGCGTCACTGACCGTCGCCAACGATTTGGTGCCCCTCGGCTACGAGGTCACGATCTTCGAGGCGCTGCCGAAGGCAGGCGGCCTCATGCGCACCAACATTCCGTCGTTCCGCCTTCCCGTCCGGGTCCTCGAAGAGGAGATCGACTACATCCTCGACATGGGCGTCGACATCCGGTACGGCCACCGCATCGACTCGATGAAGGAGCTGCTCGACGACGGCGGGTTCGACGCCGTCTTCGTGGGCACCGGCGCGCCGAAGGGCAAGGAGCTCAACATCCCGGGCCGCGCTGAGGGGGCCGCCAACATCCACATCGGCATCGAGTGGCTCGAGGCGATCCACTTCGAGCATATCGACGAAGTGGGTGAGCGCGTGCTGGTCATCGGCGTGGGAAACACGGCGATGGACTGCTGCCGGAGCGCGAAACGGCTGGGCGGCAAGGACATCAAGGTCATGGCCCGAAAGACGCGTCCGTTCTTCAAGGCGTCGCCGTGGGAGCTCGAGGACGCGGAGGAAGAGCAGGTCGAGATCCTCGTGAACCACTCGCCGCAGAGGTTCGTGATCGAGGATGGCCGACTCACCGGAATGACGTTCGACATCGTCGAGTGGACAGAGAACGAGAAGGGCCGGCTCGTGAGCACGAAGCTCGACGAGGTCTTCATCCCGGCCGACGACGTGGTGCTCGCCATCGGTCAGGACAACGCGTTCCCCTGGATCGAGCGCGACATCGGGATCGAATTCGGCGAGTGGGACATGCCGGTGGTCGACCGGGCAACGTTCATGACCACGCGCCCCGGCGTCTTCGTGGGTGGGGACGCCGCGTGGGGTCCGGAGAACATCATCTGGGCGGTCGAGCACGGCCACCAGGCGGCGATCTCGATCCACAACCACTGTCAGGGCCTGCCAGTCACGGAGCGACCCCCGTACGGGATGACGCTCGTCTCGACGAAGATGGGGATTCACGAGTGGCGCTACTCGAACGACTACAACCCGGCGAACCGCACGCCGATGCGGTACGAGGACCTCGAGAAGCGGCTCGCCGATATCAAGGTCGAGGCGGAGCTCGGGTACGACATTCCGCAGACCGCGCGTGAGGTCGAGCGCTGCCTGAACTGCGACATCCAGACCGACTTCACGGCGAAGCTCTGCATCGAGTGCGACGCGTGTGTGGACGTGTGTCCGGTGCAGTGCCTCACGATGACGGAAAACGGTACCGAGACGGAGCTACGCGACCGCCTCATGGCGCCGGCCGACAACTTGGAGCAGGCGATTTACGTGTCCGAGGATCTTCCCCAGACGAAACGCGTCATGGTGAAAGACGAAGACGTGTGCGTGCACTGCGGGCTCTGCGCCGAACGATGTCCCACCGCGGCGTGGGACATGATGCAGTTCGACTTGATCAACCCCCACGCGGGACAGGACACGTGGTCGACGGTAGCCGCTACGGCGTAAACGACTTCGCGCTCAAGATCGCGACGGTCAACGGAACGGGGTCCGCCAGCGCGAACGGCCTGCTCCTTCAAGCGCTCTTTCGCATGGGAATCCCCGTGTCGGGCAAGAACGTCTTTCCGTCCAACATCCAGGGTCTCCCCACCTGGTACGAGATCCGGGTCAACAAGGACGGGTACACCGCGCGCAGCCCGGACTTCCAGCTCGTGGTGGCCATGAATCCGCAGAGCTATGCGCGCGACATCGAAGAGGTGGTGTCGGGCGGCTGGATTCTCTACGACGACACGAAGAAGCTCGACGACGAGCTGCGACGCGACGATGTGACCTTCCTCGGGTTGCCGTTGGCCGAGATGTGCGTCGATGAGTTCGAGGGCTCGCGCACGCGCATCCTCATGAAGAACATCACGTACGTGGGTGCGCTGGTCGCGCTCCTGGACATCGACATGGACGTCGTAAAGGGCATGCTCGAGGAGAAATTCTCGGCCAAGAAGCATCTCATGGACGCCAACTTCAAGGCGATCGACATGGGGCATCGGGCGGCCGAGGAGCGATTCGACTGTCCGCTGCCGATCCGCCTGGAATCCATGGACAAGACGAAGGACTGCGTCATGGTCACGGGCAACGCGGCCGCGGCTCTGGGCTGCGTCTACGCGGGTGCCACGGTCGGGGCCTGGTACCCCATCACGCCGTCGACATCGCTCATGGACGGCTTCACCGAGTACTGCGAACGCTTCCGAGTCGACGAGGCGACGGGCCAGAAGAACTTCTGCATCATCCAGGCGGAGGACGAGCTCGCGGCGGCGGGCATGGTCATCGGGGCCGGGTGGATGGGAGCGCGGGCGTTCACGCCCACGAGTGGTCCGGGCATCTCGCTCATGAGCGAGTTCATCGGATTGGCGTACTACGCCGAGATTCCGAGCGTCTTCTTCGACGTGCAGCGCACCGGCCCCTCGACCGGCATGCCGACGCGTACCCAACAGGGCGATCTGATGCTGTGCGCGTACGCTTCGCACGGCGATACCAAGCACATCGTTCTTTTCCCTGCCGACCCGAAGGAGTGCTTCGAGCTCGCCGTGGCGGCGTTCGATCTCGCGGAGCGGTTCCAGACGCCGACCTTCGTCGTCTCGGACCTCGACATCGGTATGAACGACTGGATGATCCCGCGGCTGGAATGGGACGACGATTATCGACCGGACCGTGGGAAGGTCCTATCGGCCGAAGAATTGGAGGAAGCGGAGACGTTCTACCGCTACCTCGACGTGGACGGGGACCACATTCCTTACCGGACGCTTCCGGGGGTACACCCGAAGGGCGCGTATTTCGCCCGAGGCTCTGGGCACGACAAATACGGTCGCTACACGGAGGGCTCGGCGGAGTACATCGAGGTGGTCGATCGCATTCTACGGAAGGTCGAGTCGGCCGGTGATCACGTGCCGCAACCCGAGCTGTTCACCGCCGGTTCGTCGAGCGGGAGGGCGGCGGCAGCCGGTGATGGATCGATCGGTCTCGTCTCGATCGGCGGCTGCCATTGGGCGGTGCTGGAGGCTCGGGACGAGCTGGCGACGCGCGGCGTGAATGTCGACTACCTGCGTGTGCGGGCGTTCCCCTTCAACCAGACCGTCGAGGACTTCTTGGCCTCGCACGACCGCGTCTTCGTCATCGAGCAGAATCGCGACGAGCAGCTGAGGAAGCTCCTCCTGATCGAGACCGACTGCCCGAAAGAGAAGCTCACCTCCATTACCTACTATGGTGGACAGCCCCTGAGTAAAGGACACGTGCTCGAGGGGTTGGCCGAGCACATCGACATCCTGGAGCAGCCGGTCACGGCGGGAGTGGCGTCATGAGCTACATCACCAAGCCGGTCGCGCGTCACAAGGGGACGCGCATCAATGCGCTGGGACTCACCATGCGCGATTACGAAGGCTCGATGTCCACGCTGTGCGCGGGTTGTGGACATGATTCGGTGACCGCGGCGCTCATTCAATCGTTCTTTGAGCTCGACGTTGAGCCTCATCGCGTGGCCAAGTTGTCGGGGATCGGGTGCTCCTCGAAGACGCCGACCTATTTCATCCGCGAAGCGCACGGGTTCAACTCCGTGCACGGGCGCATGCCGTCGATTGCCGCGGGTGCGAACGCGGCGAACAAGGACCTGCTCTACGTCGGGATCTCCGGAGACGGCGACTCGCTGTCAATCGGACTGGGCCAGTTCTGCCATGCCATCCGACGCAACGTGAACATGCTCTACGTGCTGGAGAACAACGGGGTCTACGGTCTCACCAAGGGCCAGTTCAGCGCCTCGGCCGACGTGGGCACGAAATCGAAGCAGGGTGAGGTGAACCAGCAGGGACCCATCGATCCGGTGAACCTGGCGCTCACGCTGGGAGCGACCTTCGTGGCCCGGTCGTTCTCCGGGGACAAGGCGCAGTTGGTCCCGATTCTCAAGGCAGGTTTCGCACACCGGGGCTTCGCGTTCGTCGACGTGATTTCCCCGTGCGTGACCTTCAATGATCACGTCGGGTCCACCAAGAGCTATGCGCACACTCGAACGCACATGCACGAAGTGGTCGAGACGGACTTCGTCCCGATCCGATCCGAGATCCGGACAGCCTACGCCGAAGGAAGCGCTCGTGCGGTAAAGATGCACGACGGAAGCACGCTACACCTCCGGAAGGTGGCGGAGGACTACGATCCCACGAACCGAGTGGCCGTCATCGAGTATCTGGGTGGTGTCGTCGCCCGCGGCGAGGTTCCGACGGGACTCTTGTACCTCGCCGAGGCTGGAGCCGACATGCACGAGTTCAGCCAGACGGTCGACCGTCCGCTCGTCGATCTCCCGTACGAGACCCTCTGTCCGGGCAGCGGTGCGCTCGCGGAGTTGCAGAAGGAGTGGTGGTGAGCACGCGGGCCGGGGTGGCCCGGGCCCTCCCGATCGCGCTGTTCGTCGTGACGCTCAGCGCGGCGCTTGGCACAGGGTCCCATGCGCAGGTGTCTTCGCCCGTTCAGGCCGCCCCGAGCCCCAGGTCCGCGGCCGCGCTCGCGGGCGCCCTCGACCGGGCGGCCCGCAGCCATGCGCAACACCCGACCGTAGCCGGAGTTTCGGTCGCGGTCGTCCGCGGTGACGAGACGCTCCTGCACCGTGGGTACGGCTTCGTCGACCTCGAGTGGGGCGTCCGAACGCCGTTGGACGGAGGCGCCAGCTACGAGATCGGGTCGGTGACGAAGCAATTCACCGCGGCCGCGATCCTCCTGCTCGTCGAAGAAGGCAAACTCGACCTCTCCGCGGACGTCACGGAGTACCTGGACTTCGATACGGGCGGGCGATCGGTGCCGATCCGCCGTCTGCTCGACCACACGTCGGGAATTCGGAGCTATACCGAGATGTCGGTGTTCGGGGAGCTCACGCCGTTCGCGCTCCCTCGCGACACGCTCGTCGGGTTCATCGAGCGGGAGCCGTTCGACTTCGAGCCGGGTGCGGCACAGATCTACAACAACTCGGCCTACTTCCTGCTCGGGCTGATCATCGAGCGGATCTCCGGGACCTCGTACGAGGACTTCGTGACCGAGCGGCTGTTTCGGCCAGCCGGAATGATGGACAGCTATTACTGCAGCGAGTCGGCGATCCGGTCGGGTCGGGCGCACGGCTACGACGCGGTCGGACCGGAGTCACTGATCCGGGCGCGCTACCTGGATCACACCTGGCCCTACGCGGCCGGCTCGCTCTGCTCGACGGTGGGTGACCTCATCGCCTGGAACCGAGCGTTGCACGGGGGCTCGATCCTGGCCCCGGCCTCCTATCGCGCCATGGTCTCTCCGGTGCCGCTCGAGGATGGGACGCGCATTCGTTACGCGATGGGGCTCGCGGTCGATTCGTTGGCCGGCCATCCGGAGGTCGGCCACGGCGGCGGGATCAACGGATTCGTGTCGCAGCTCACGTACTATCCCGACCAACAGCTGAGCGTGGTCGTCCTGCAGAACTCGACCGGTCCTCAGGGCGCCGGCGCGCTCGCGAACCGACTCGCCGAGACCGTCCTCGGTCCGATCACGGAGCCCGAAGGCGTGCCCTTCGCCGGCGCCCTTGAGTCGCTCACCGGCACGTACTCGGGTGCTGCTCGCGGGCAAGACATGGAGGTTCAGGTCACGGTTGAGGACGGGCGTCTCACGCTGAGGAGCGGGGGTCCCAGTGAGGTCCATCCCGTTCACCGAGGTGCGGGCCGCTGGGATGCCGGACGGACGCGGTACCTCTTCGAGGAAGAGGGCCCGACCGGGATCGTCCGAACGCTGCGCGTCGACCTCCGCTCCGGTCACTACATACTGCGCCGGGTGGGGGACTGACCGGCAGACGTCGCGGTCCTCGCCGCGATCATGCCTGCGGTGAGGCGCCAGGCGTCGCGATTCCGCCGAGCCCGTTACGCCGAATAGGGTGCGCAAGCCTTTTCCGCGTCGGCCGTACCTTTATATATGGGAAAGTTTCCGGGACCGCGCACGACCGTCCGACGAGGCCATGATGCGTGCCTTTTTCCTTCCAACCGCCCGACTGGGCCTTGCGCTGGCGCTGGTGCTGGCGCTTTCACCGAGGGTGGCCAGCGGCCAGGACGCGTCGCGGGGCCATCCGCCGGACGGAGCCGTCTTGTCGGGCTTCGTGGTGGACAGCATCACGGGTGAGCCGATCGAGGGTGTGCTCGTGCGGATCGACTCGGGCCAGGAGCTTCTCACCGACGGGGAGGGGGCATTCCGGTTCTCTGATCTGCCCGAAGGAAGACGGATGGTCGCTCTTCTGACTGCGGACTGTCGGATCACCTGGGGCGAGGTCACAGTGCTGGATCGCTTCCCCCGCTCGGTCGAGTTCCGGTTGCCCCCGGTATTCGGAGCGTCGGCGGTCGAGGCACGGCGAGCAAGGGCTGAGCGCGAGAGAAGCGGTGGGGGCAAGCGCCTCGAGGCCGCCGAGATCGAGCAACTTCAGGCGAGGTCCGTCATGGAGCTGATCCGACGGCTTGCGCCGGCCATGGTTCGCGGCGCCGCGGGTCAGGCGGGGTCCACGGCGACGATCACGTCGGGCCGGAGCAGCTCCTTCATCGGGGGCGAAGCGCCAGTGGTCGTGATCGATGGAATCCGCATGCCGGACTCGGATGCGTCCCTCCAGAACATGCGCCCCGAGGAGGTCCAACTCCTGGAAGTGCTTCCAGGGGCGGCGGCTGGCTGGGAGTACGGCTCGTCCGGATCGGGTGGGGTCATCAGAATCACCCTCAAGCGTGGTCTGGCGACGGGTGCCGCCGAGCGTCCTCCCGTGGCGCCTTGTGTGGTGCCGACCTTCCCGGGCGGCTAACCCCGGCGCTGTCCTCGTGAGAGGTCATCCTACCGGTGCCGAAGGGAAAATCCCTACAGCCGACCTCGCCATTGCTTGACATCAGCTGCTTGAACCCTTAAAAAGCCTTGTTGGGAAGATGAGGGGAGGCCGGGGTTGTATAAGCAGGAGTCAGGTCTGGGAGGATTCATGACTCTACGAATGTTCGTCCAAAGGACGACGAGCGCCGCACGCAATCTGGCGATTGCGCTGGCGTTCGTAGCGTTCGGCGCGGTCGGAGCGACGGCGCAGAACACCGGTACGGTAACCGGGCTCGTCCGAGATGCAGTGAGCCTGG
>Ga0224512_10004027_pt1 | contig 12655 bp, 10 predicted proteins | sample SF_May12_sed_USG_4_FD_169103 | JGI IMG/M metagenome (GOLD analysis project Ga0224512, IMG submission 169103) | Sediment microbial communities from San Francisco Bay, California, United States - SF_May12_sed_USGS_13 | ecosystem: Environmental > Aquatic > Marine > Sediment | place: USA... | reverse complement strand
CTTCGGATAGTGGTGTTCACCGGTGGCCGGATCGCGCCCTGCCGACACGACCCCGCGCTCCATGCTCCGAACGCCCGAGTCGAGAAAGATCGCCGCGGTGAGCGCCTGGGCGGGGAACTCGTCCTGGGTGAGATGCTCGAGAATGGCCCGCGCGTCGAGGAACACACCGTGTCCTCCGATCGGTCGCACGACGGGCACACCCGCTTTCAGCAAGCCATGACCCAGGTACTCGACCTGGCCGACGCGTGCGGCGATGTGATCGTCACCATCGGTCATCTCACGGATGCCGCGGGCCAGCGCCTCCATGTCGCGACCGGACATGCCGCCGTAGGTGTGGAGCCCTTCGAAGGCCACCAGCAGTGCCCTGGCCTTGCGTGCGAGTTCGGGGTCGCGGAGCGCCAGGAATCCGCCGATGTTCACGAGGTTGTCCTTCTTCGAGGACATCGTGGCGCCGTCGGTGAGGCCGCACATCTCCTTGAGGATCTCGGCGACCGAACGGTCCGAGTAGGCGCCCTCGCGTTGTTTGATGAACCAGGCGTTCTCGAGCGCCCGGGTGGCGTCGAGCATGACGAGGATGCCGTTGGACCGACAGAGCTCCGACACGGCACGCAGATTCGCGATCGACATCGGCTGACCGCCCGCCATGTTGACGTTCGCTTCCACGGAGATGTAGGGGATCCGGTCTGCCCCGTAGGCGTCGATCGCAGCCTGCAGCTTGGCGAGGTCGACGTTTCCCTTGAAGGGGTGGTCGGAGTAGGGATCGTGCGCCTCGTCGACGATCACGTCGACGAACCGCCCACCGGCGTACTCCTGATGGAACTTGGTCGTCGTGAAGTACATGTTCCCGGGGATCACGTCGCCGTCCGAGATGAGGATCTGACTGAGGATGTGCTCGGCGCCGCGACCCTGGTGGGTCGGAATGAGCTCTTCGTACCCGTACACGTCGCGCACGGCTTCGACCAGGTTGTAGAAACTCCTGGAACCGGCGTACGCCTCGTCGCCGAGCATGAGCCCTGCCCATTGATGATCCGACATCGCCGAGGTGCCCGAGTCGGTGAGGAGGTCGATGTAGACGTCCTCGGACCTGAGCAGGAACGTGTTGTATCCGGCGGCTCTGGCGGCCTCCTCTCGTTCCTCACGTGTCGTCATCCGTATGGGCTCGATCATCTTGATCTTCCATGGTTCGGCCCAGGTGCGGCGCTCTCTCATGTGCTTCTCCTTGTCGTTCGTGTTCGTTCAGACGGCTTCGAGCGCCTGCCTCAGGTCGGCGACCAGGTCGTCGGGGTGCTCGACCCCGATCGACAGTCGGACCAGTCCGGCGGTCACGCCCGTGCGCTCCTTCTCGTCGGCGGGCACACCGGAGTGGGTCATCGAGGCGGGGTGCTCGGCCAGCGATTCGGTTCCGCCCAGGCTCACTGCGAGCTTGACCAGTTTGAGGACGTTGAGGAATCGGAAAGCGGCGGCCTCCCCGCCGTCGACCTCGAAGGAGATCATGGCGCCGGGACCCAGACACTGGCGTCGGTACACGTCGTACTGGGGGTCGGAGTGGTCCAACAGGTCGAGGTATCGCAAGGCCTTCACCTTGGGATGCTCATCGAGGAATCGCGCCACCTTGGCCGCGGTTTCTCCCTGGCGTGTCATCCGCATGTGGAGCGTCTCGAGACTCCGCATCAGCAGCCACCCGGTCCAGGGATCTGCCATCGTCCCCATGTAAGTGCGTGTCGCGGCGATCGGCCTGACGTCGGCTTCGGAGCCGATCACCGCGCCGGCGACGAGATCGGAATGTCCGCCGATGTACTTGGTCGCCGAGTACAGCACCAAGTCGGCACCGTGCTGCAGCGGGTGCTGCCACAGCGGCCCGAGGAACGTGTTGTCGACGGCGAGGAGCGGCTTGTGATCGTCGTTTCGCCTCGATTCGGCGACCTCCGAACACATCCGGATGTCGATGAGGTCGAGCGTCGGGTTCGCCGGCGTCTCGACGAGGATCATCGCCAGCCGTCCATGGGGCTCCTGCTCGGCGATACGCGCCTCGACCTCGTCTCGGCTCATGCCGGCGCGGAACGGGATCGAGACGATGCCGAACTCGGGCAACGTCTCGTTGACGAGATGCGTGGTCCCGCCGTAGAGCGGCTCACTGTGGAGGAGGATGTCCCCGGGGCGGAGGTAGGTGAGCAGCGTGGTGGCGATCGCCGCCATTCCCGACGCAAACACGAGCCCCATGTCGGCGTCCTCCCACAGACACAGCCGGTCCTCGAGGATCTCGAGGTCGGGGTTGTTGAGCCGGGAGTAGATCATCCCTGGCGTCTCTCCCTCCTCGGCCTCCACCTGTCCGGTGGCGATCTCGAAGAAGTGCTTGCCTTCCTCGGCGGTCTGGAACACGAACGTCGAGGTCTGGAAGATCGGTGACTTGATGGAGCCCTCCGACCACTCGGGTCGGTACCCGTAACCCATCGACAGCGACTCCGGCTCCAGCCGGTGGCCGGCGATGATCTCTTCGGTTCGCTTCCGCATGACCCTTCACCTCTGCGACCGGCATGCATGAACGTCTACCGGTCTTCCTGACCTAAACGTATGCATCCGCCGGGTATCGTCAAGGTCCACCGCACAGAATTCGGAGTAGCCGCCCTATGATCGAACTCGACCGAACAGACCGCAGTCTCATCGCCTTGTTGACGGAGGATGCGCGGCGCTCCAACAAGGAACTGGCGGCTGCCGTCGGGATCGCCCCGTCGACCTGCTCGGAGCGGCTGCGACGACTCCAGGACGCCGGCGTGTTCCGCGGCTTCCATGCCGACGTGGACCCCAAGGCGCTGAACATCGGACTGCAGTCGATGATCGCGATACGTCTACGCCGTCACGGCGCAGACGAGGTCGACGTCTTCAGGTCCAAGGCGCTCGCGCTCGCCGAAGTCATCGGCATCTCTCATGTCACCGGCGCCAACGACTTCCTGGTTCACGTGGTGGTCCGTGACGCCGACCACCTGCGTGACCTTGCGGTCAGTTCGTTCACCTCGTGGCCGGAAGTGGCCCACATCGAGACGGCACTGATCTTCGAACACGTGTCGAAACCAGGGCTTCCGGACCTGAGTTGACTTCCCGACTGTTGAGGTCGTTCAGGCCTCGAGGTTCGCTTTCAGCTTGGCGAGGCCCTTCTCGAAGTCCGGGCCGAGCATGCTGTCCATCGACTTGAAGACGCCCATCACTCTCGTCACGAGGGTCATCGGGCCCGTCATCGACCACGTGACCTCGGAACCGGACCCCGTCCGGTCGATGGTGAATTCCGTGACACTGTGAGACTTCCACGGCTTCTCGAAGACCAGGTCGATGAGCAGATGCGACGGCGCTTCGGCCTCGAGGATCTCCATCTTGCCCTGGCCGGCTTTCCTGTTGCCCGACCACCCGTACTTCGAGCCTTCACCGGACGGGGCTCCGGAATAGGACCGCTCCATGTTCGGATCGAGTCCTTCCCACGGCGACCACTCGGTCCAGTTGTGGAAGTCGGCGATCTGCTCGTAGACCGACTGCGGGGGTGCCTCGATCACCGCCGAGCGCCGGATGGTGTAGCTGCTGGCTGCCATGTCTGCAGACTATCGAAATCCGACGGTTGCGACGCTCAGCCGGCGAACAGATCACCGGCGAGGTATTTCAGGCCAGTGTCACAGGCCACCGTCACCACGGTCTTCCCCGCACCGACTTCCGAGGCCAGCTCCACCGCTCCGAGCACGTTCATGCCGGTCGAGGTCCCTGCCAACAGGCCCTCTTCGGAAACGAGGCGTCTCGCCATGACTCGGGCATCCGACTCCTCGACAGTGCGGACCTCGTCGTACCGCTCGGCATCCAACAGCGGGGGAAGAAACCCGATTCCAATGCCCTCCACGCGGTGCGGACCCGCTTCCCCGCCGGAGATGACGGGAGTCGAGGCCGGCTCGAAGATCACGACTCGCGCATCGGAACCCCCGTCGTTCAACGCGTTGGACACCCCCATCGCAAGACCGGCGGTGCCCACCGCGGCACAGAACACATCGATGGGCCGGTCCATCTGCTCGAGGAGTTCTGAGCCGATGGTTCGATATCCGACGATCGAGTCGGCATTGTTGAGCTGATCGGTCCAAAAGGTGTTTGGCTCCTCGGCGTACTCCTTGGCCTTGGCGATGATGCGTGGGACGAGGTCGGGGGTGACGAGGCCAACCTCGCTCGGAATGACGGTGACCTCCGCGCCGAACGCCGCCATCGTGCGGAGCTTCTCCTGGGAAAAGGCATCCGACGACACGACTCGGAACCGGTAGCCCTTGACTGCGCAGACATAGGCGAGCGACGAGCCGGTGCTTCCCCCGGTGTACTCGACAACTGTCATGCCAGGGCGCAGATCGCCGCGCTTCTCAGCCTCCTCGATCATCGAAAGCGCCATGCGGTCCTTGTAGGAGCCCGTCGGGTTGAACCATTCGAGCTTCACGAAGACGTCGGCTGCCCCATCGGGAACGACTCTGTTCAGACGGACGACCGGCGTGTGACCGACCGCCTCGGTCATGGATCGGACGACTCGCATGCTGGCTCCTGTCGGTGACTCGGCGACTTCAGCCGGTCATCCGGCGGAGACGGACGCTAGCCACATGCCGCTGGCGGAGGACGGCGAAGCGCACGCACCCGGCCGCAGCGTCAACAGTCAGCCGAGGGCGGCCAGGCTCGTTTCCAGATATGCGGCGATGTCACGGAACGACACCACTGCGACCGGTCGACCCGACTCCCCGAGCAGTGGCACGTGCGAGAAGCCATGACCGGCCATCTCGTCGATCACGGTCGCCACCGGCGAGCGGGCGCTCAGCGCAACGATGTCGTCGGACATGACCCCGCTGACGTTGATGGCGGTCAGATCGGGCACGTGACAGCCCAGCTTGGTGAACAGATCGAACTCGGTCAACATCCCGACCAGGCTGTCGCCGGCGTCGACGACCAGGACCGAGCCGATGCCCCGAGCGCGCATCTGATGGACCGCCGCCTCGACGGTGTCGTCGTCACGAACCATCACCGGCGTGGAGGTGTTCATGCCGGTGAAGTCGACGAACGCCAGCCCGTGCTGAACCTCCGGCTCGGAGGCCGCTTCGCCGATCTGCTGCTTGACGAAGTCGGCGATCGCCTGCATGACCACGTAGTACGACAGGTTCCCGACCACGTGGTCGTTGCTGTCGAGGACCGGGACGCTTCGCACCCACCAGTTGTTCATGATCGCCAGACCATCGGCGACCGAGTCGGTGTCGCGCATGGTCTTGACGGCGACGGTCATCTCTTCGCGGATCTCACGCTGCCAGTTGCCGGGCCTCCCGACGGCACGCTGCAGCGCGTCTCGTTGGGTGAAGATCCCGCCGATGTGTGAGCCTTCCATGATGAAGGCGCACGACCATTTCACTGCGGCCATCGTCTCGACCGTCGTCTCCACGGTCGCATCGGGCGTGACCGACACGAAGCGGGACAGGTCGAGACTCGAAACAGACGTTTCGGCGAGTACCTCGGAGATGTTCACAAAGCGTCCTTTCGTCGCGGCCGGTGGCGGCCGCCACCGGCAGGATGGTCAGACCGTACCGACCACTCGGCGTGGCCACTAGGGGAACAGGTCCCGAGGGTCAGAGGCAGTCGCGGGTTTGGTCGCCGGCCCCGGCCCGTTCGGCCCGGGATGCACCGAGGTAGCCCGTCAGCCGAGCACGGTTGGACCCACCACCAGGGTTGCATCGACGAACTCGCCCAACAGCACCACGGTCTGTTCGGTCCACATGACCCCTTGCTCGAACATGATCGGAACGTCGATTGCCTCCTCGTGGCCCGAGACGGCGAGTGATGCGCCGCCACACTGGGGAGGGACTGACTCGGCCAGCGTCTCGCACAGCACAGGGCCCGAGCCGTCGTCGAACAGGAAGCCCTGCACGGCGATCACGCCACTCAGGTCGGAGATCATGATCTGGGACACGGTGAGCGGCTCGACGACCATGCCGCCGGTCACGACCTCGCCGTCATCGGTCGGGAGCGGGAGTTCGCCGCCGCCGCCAGTGACGCCGGTGTCGTTGCACTCGGGCTCGTCGACCAGGCAGGCGCCGGCCGCAGGCGGTTGACTTCCGGGGTCGCTGTCGATCGGAAGCTGCTCGTCGTTGGTGTCGCCTCCGCAGGCGGCCAGAACGGCTACGAGCACAGCACAGAGCATCAGTCGTTGTCGGGTTCTCATCGTCGACCTTTCGTTCGATTCACGCCGCTCCGACGCACGACAGGCGACCGAGGGTTCCCGCGAAGGCCGGTTTCGCCGACCATCGTCCTCGATGTTTGATCCTCGTGCCGAACGCGACGAGAACGGCGGCTGCATGGCTGCATCCTTCGACCCGTAGCCGCGCTGTGTTCCGAGCGGCTGACGATTGCTCGGGGGCTGGCGTCGCAGGTGCGGCCCGTCTCCTCTACCGAATGAACCCGGCGGCGAACCCGCCGAACCTGGCGATGGGGAACTCTGCGCCGTCGAGCCACCCCTCGAGTTCGCCGTTCAACGGGCCGAAGAGCGTCAGCCGGCTCAGTGACACGGTTGCCTGGAGAATGGGCATCTCATCCCACTGATACGCCATCTGGTGGTGTGCAACCCACGCAGCCGCGTCCGCGTATTGGATCACGGCTCCTGCCGTCAGCGTTTCGCGGTCGACGTAGAACTGATACCCCAGCACCCCGCCGTGTCCCTCCCGTTCGGTTCGATCGGCAAGTGCGGAGATCGCCGCAATGAACGCCTCAGGCGTGTCAACCAGTTCGTACTCGGTGATCTGGAAAACCCTGGATTCGAGCGTCATGTGGCGGGCTCTCCTTCAGGTTGAACCGTTTCGGCTCCGACGATGCCGAGAAGCACCAGACTCCCTCGTTCGAGCGCAGCGTCGACGTCGAGCTCCGCGCCTCGTGCACAGAGTCGCTCGGCTTCCGACTCGCCGAGCTGCTCGACGGCGCTCACCCGGATCGCTTCGAGCTCTATGGGGCGGATGACGGCCTCGGGCGAGAACGGGGCTGCGATCGCTGCACCGAGCAACATGCCGCCCACTTCGCTGTGCCCGGCGGCGAGCACGGTCTCGGCGATGGCGTCCAGCGTGCGCGGTTTCGTGACCTCCGGCATCGGCATGGTGGGCATGCGGTCGAGGACCGCCAGAAGGCGGCGGGAAGCCGAAGCCGTGTCGTCGAGAGCCGTCTCGCATCTGGCGAGGCCCCGGGTCGAGGTCGCCCAGCAGTTGACATCTCCCACCATGTCCAACAGGCGCGCCGCCTCGACGAAATGCGGCACCGCCTCCGCCGGTTCCTTCTCGAACGAGAGCAGCATGCCTCGGAGCATCAGGGCGTGCCCGTACCAGTTGGGCGAGTCCATCTCAGCCAGGATCTCGCAGGCACGCTGGTTGTACTCGAGCCCGCGCTTGCGGTCTCCGATCACGTACAACGTCCCGCCGGTGTCGTTGAGGGTTGCTGCCAGGAGTGCTGGATCCCCCGCGCGGTCGAATGCGTCGAGGGCCGCCTTGCCGTGCTCTTCTACGCGCCCGTCCTCCATCGGCAGATAGGCGGCCAGCAAGAGCTGCGTCAGCCCGTCGTCCCAGACTGCGGGCCACCATCGGGGCTCGGGGTGCTCTTCGAGGAGCCGCCGCCCCTCGACGAGATGCTCGAGGTACTCGGGATCGGTCGTTGCGTGGCGGATCGCCGCTCCGAGGGCAAACTCCATCCTCCCGATGGCATTCGGATCTCCGAGCTCGTGCGCCACTTCCAACCCGGCCCGCCCGTAGCCGACGCCGTCGGGGTCGGTCAGTTCTGCGGCGTGGATCGCCGACGTCCACCACACCTTCACCATGGCGAGTCTGTCGGTATCGGAGGTCGCCGCTCTCAGACCTTCCAGCGACAGCTCGATCGCCTCGACCCCCAGTCCCTTGTGCATCCAGTAACTCATCAGATCGAATGCGAGCGCGAGATAGTCATCGATCTGACCGGTCTCGAGCAGAGTCGCAAGTGCGCTCCGTATGTTGTCGTAGTCGGTGTCGAGCCGCTTCATGGTTTCGACGATCTCATCGGTGCGCAAGCCAGGACTCAGCCGCGACACCCACTCGACGAAGTAGCGGGCGTGCGCAGAACGGAACCGAACCGGCTCGGCGGTGTCGCTCAACCGCTCCTGGGCGTACTGGCGGACCGGTTCCAGCATGCGGTAGCGGGTGTGACCGTGATCGTCCTGAGCGGGGATGATCAATGACTTGTCGACGAGCGAGTCCAGGTGATCGAGGACTTCCCAATCCTCGACCTCGTCGCCGACACACACGGCTTCGGCCGCCTCGAGGTCGAAACCGCCTGTGAAGATCGACAGCCTGCGGAACATGGCCTGCTCGGGTGGTTTGAGCAGGTCGTATGACCAATCGATCGTGGCCGCCAGCGTCCGCTGTCTGGGCAGCGACGTCTTGGCCGATCCCGCCAGGATGCGGAATGAGTCTTCGAGCCGACCCGCGAGCTCCGAAGCCGACATGCTGCGAAGCCGTGCAGCGGCAAGTTCGAGACCGAGCGGGATGCCGTCGATTCGAGTGCAGATCCTGCCGACGTCGGCCATCTCCCCGGCGTCGGGCTGGTAGTCGGGCCGAACCGCTCTGGCCCGGTCGAGGAACAGATGGACCGCCTCGGAGTCCTCCAGGGTGTGGGAGGCGTCGGCGAGACCCAGTGACGGCACCCGGAGCATCGCCTCGCCTGGAATCCCGAGCGACTCACGAGACGTGGCGACCACCTTCAGCTTGGGGCCCGCGTCGAGCAGGAGCTTGATCGCTGCGGCGGCGGCGTCCAACAGGTGCTCGCAGTTGTCGATGACCAGGAGCAGGTCCCGTGACCACAGATAGCGCGTGACGACGTCCTCGATCGAAGCACCCTCACCTGCTCTGAGCCCCCACGTGTCGGCGATCGTCGTCATGATGAAATGCGGGTTCGTGACGGGCGCCAGCTCCACCAGCCACGCTCCGTCAGGATTCTCGGCGGCGGCAACCCGCGCCGCCTCCACGGCCAGCCTGGTCTTGCCGGTGCCGCCAACCCCGGTGAGGGCGACCAACCTGTTCTCCTCGATCATCAGTGCCAGCTCCTCGAGCTGCTCCGACCTGCCGACGAACGACGTGAGGTAGTCGGGCAGGTTGTGGCGACGAACGTCGACCGTCTTGATCGGCCGATCGACGACGGGAAGGTCGGGATGGCGGATCTCGAACAGGTGCTCGGGGTCGGCGAGGTCCTTGAGGTGATGGGTGCCGAGATCACGCAGTGTCAGCTCGCCTTCGAGATCGGATGCGCCCGCGGTCACCGACGACAGCAGGATCTGGCCTCCGTGGCCGGCGGACATGATGCGGGCGGCTCGGTTGAGCACCGGACCGAAGTAGTCACCGTCGCGTTCCTGTGCCATGCCGGTGTGGATCCCCATCCGGATCTTGATCGGAGGCCCGGGCCAGTCGGCTCCCAGCAGATGGAGTTGGATCGACGTGGCGGCGGCGACGGCCTCGTCGACCGAGCCGAAAGCGACGGCGAACGCGTCACCGGCCGTCGAGAAGACATGGCCTCGATTGGCCTCGATGATGGTTCGCATGATCTCGTCATGGAGCGCCAGGCTGGCGGCCATGCCGTCTGAATCGGACTCCCACAATCGGGTCGAGCCCTCGACATCGGTGAACAGGAACGAGACGGTGCCGGTAGGGATGACTGCGACCATGGGCGAGGACGATACCGGGGAATGGAGCAGTCGGTCACGCAGGTCCCACGGCCGCCCGATCAGTGACCGTTGGTGGAGCAATCCACACAACGTGCGTTGTGGTCTGAAACGGCTGCGATCCGGTCCGGAGCTCGGCGAGGAGGCAACGACCACTTCCTGATCTCGGTAGCCTCCCTCCAGTGACAATCCGCCTCGTATTGGCAGAGGACAGCTTCCTCATGCGCGAGGGCATCAGCGCGCTGCTGGCACTCGACGAGCAACTCGAGCTGATCGAGGGGTGTGCGTCGTACGACGAGCTGCTCGCTGCGGTGGAGCGCCATCGGCCCGACATCGTGATCACCGACATCCGGATGCCGCCGACCCAGACCGACGAAGGGATCAGGGCAGCCAACCACATCCGCGAGCGCTATCCGCAGACCGGGGTCGTCGTGCTCAGTCAGTATGTGGAGCCGGAGTATGCGGTGAACCTCTTCGAGCCGGGGTCGGAGGGTCGGGCATATCTCCTGAAGGAACGGGTCGCCGATCTCGACGAGCTCGGCGCCGCCATTCGCCGGGTCGCAGAAGGCGGCTCGGTGGTCGACCCTCGGGTGATGGACGCCCTGATGGACTCGAGGTCCAGGAACGAGTCGTCTGTGCTCGATCGACTCACTGAGCGGGAACGAGAGGTGCTGGCCGAGATGGCGAAGGGCGGGAGCAACGCTGCCATCGGGGAGGCGCTCTTCGTCTCGGCGCGGTCCGTCGAGAAACACATCAACGCCATCTTCACGAAGCTCGATCTGCCCCCGACCGACGACCTCAACCGCCGAGTGCGGGCGGTGCTCATCCATCTGGGTGTTGTGCGGGGATAGGCCGTGCCAGCACCACCATGAGTGGTGGGATAGCGAGGTGGGAACGCCTCCAATGCCGTGCGAAGATGAGTACATGGAACCCGTACGAGTCCTGATCGTCGACGACCAGAAGCCTTTCCGTGAGGCCTCGCACATGGTGGTCGAGATGACCGATGGCTTCGAGGTCGTCGGCGAAGCCGAGAACGGCGAGGAAGCCGTCTCGATGGCGTCCGACCTGCGACCCGATCTGGTGCTCATGGATGTCCAGATGCCAGGCATCGACGGCCTCGAGGCAACTCGCAGGATCATGCAGCTCGATACACCGCCACGAGTGCTCGTGATGTCGACCCACGAATCGGGCAGCTACGAGGAGCCCGCGCTGGCAGCCGGGGCGATCGCATTCATGCCCAAGTCCGAGTTCAGCATGGACGCGCTCGAAGAGTCCTGGGCCGCGGCGACGGCCGGCGAGGCCTAGGCCTCCACCGGCACCGGTACCGGCACCCCCATGTACGAAACGGTCCCAAGGGCCCCGCCAGCATGAGCAGTTGAATCGCACCGTAGGCCTGATGATCAGGTCGGCTCCATCGCCGCTCGACGAGCAGGGAGCGCGCTCGTGATGCGGGTTCGGCGACCAGGCTCGGATTCGATCGCCATGGTCCCCCCGGCAGCGTCGATGCGATCAGATGCGGCGGTCAGATCGAGTCCGTTCACCTGGCCCCGGACATCGATCACCATCGCCAGGTTGCCGGCTCGATCGACGAGCTCGACCAGGATGTCGGTCGCCCCGGCCATACGGGACCGCTCCACGACCTCGAGCACACAGAAGTAGATGGTCTCCTCCATCGGACGTCCATATCGAGCCCACACCTCCGAGTGGACAGTCAATGGAACGAGCGAGGTGCGCGCGATGGCCCCGAGCGCCGCCCCCAGGCCCTCGGACTCCAACAATGGCGGATAGATTCCGTGCGCAACAGCCCGCAACGCGTCCACCGCCTGCTGCGTCTCTTCCGCCAACGCCGAAACCCGAGCCACAATCTCGTCGGCGCCTTCTCGCTCAGCGATCGTCCTGGCGATCCCCAACTTCACCTTCAACGCCACAACCTGCTGCTGCGCCCCATCGTGAAGATCACGCTCCAACCGATGACGCTCGGCATCCTGCGCCGCGATCAACCGCCGCCGCGACGCCCGCACGTCGTCGGCTCGCTCCTGGAGTTCACGGTTGAGACTGATGTTTCGCAGCAGCAACCCAGCCCCCGCCGCAACATCAGACAACAGTTCCCGGTCGGCCGGAGTGATCTGATCGTTCCGAGGCTTGGTGACACTCACCGCCCCGGACAACTCACCGCGATGCAACACCAAATGCGAGCCGGTGAACTCGTCATCGGCCAAACCACCAACCGCCACCGGCCCGATCGACTCCGCCAGCTGAACCGGGAACACCCCTTCGGGTCGAAGGACATCACCGTTCCTCAACCACACCACCGCCTGCTCCGCACCGGTCCCCTCCGCCAGCAACCTGGCCAGACCATCGACACCGTTCTCGACAGAGCCGTCCGACAGCTGCGCCGTCACGCTCGACAACACCTCATACGGACTCGCCCGCTTGCCATACACCAGCCGATTCGCCCAACGCTGCATCCGAGACCGGATCGGTTCGAGCAATACCGCCACCACCGCCGTCGCCACGATCGGCAACACCAACCCCGGATCCCCATCTGACGACCGGCCGAGAACCAACAGCGGACCCGTGACCACAGCCGCATACAGCACCGTGATCGCAGCCCCCAACCCCAGATACGTCACCGACTTCGACACGATCACATCGATGTCGAACAACCGATACTTGGTGATGGCTACCCCCCAGCAGACGATCAGCACTGCGAATGCTCCGACGCCAAGTAGATCGGCCGGCACCCCGTCGCCCACACGCTCTTCCAAGGTGCCGCCAACCGTGAGAGTCAGGATGTAGAGGGCACCTCCCCACCCGATCCAGCGGATCTGGCCACGGGTTGGGCCCGCAGAGCTCCGATACCGCACGAGGAGCGAGGCTGCACAAGCAACCGCCGCGAGCGACGACATGAGAAACGCTATGTCGATGAGCACACCGGCAGGC
>Ga0224512_10004026_pt1 | contig 12655 bp, 15 predicted proteins | sample SF_May12_sed_USG_4_FD_169103 | JGI IMG/M metagenome (GOLD analysis project Ga0224512, IMG submission 169103) | Sediment microbial communities from San Francisco Bay, California, United States - SF_May12_sed_USGS_13 | ecosystem: Environmental > Aquatic > Marine > Sediment | place: USA... | reverse complement strand
ATATGGCCGATTCTCCATCAACGATCGCCGATCCGTTGTGCCTATATTTAGCCGACGCGTAACTATAGGTTACTCGGTACATCATGGCCGCGCCCGCCGTAGCCATTCCATCGCGAAGAATACCAACCCGGTCACGACCACCCCGATCGTGAAGCAGCACGCCAGGTCGATCCAGTCGCAGGGCGCCCGACTATACATCGCACGGATACGGTCCCGAATGCGCCGGATCGTCCGCTCGATCGGGGGGAGCTTGCGACGATGGCGGATCTCGTTGGTCATGATTTCTGATTTCGGCGCCGGTCCTTGCGGTCCAGATCCCGCCGGACGATAGAGCGCAGCAATTCCGAGGGCGTCACACTGAGACGGTCGGCCCACACCTGGACTCGCTCCCAGAGTAGGTCATCCCAGCGGGTGTTGTGATGAGTCATTCGTGGCACGGCATCGGTTGTGCCACACATTTACAGGTCTGGCAAGTCAGGAACAATGGAATCCTTCAGCCGAAAACCTGGGCTGATGTACGGGCCGACGTTCGTTACCCCGTTATCGTTCAGCCACATTCTAAACCTGCGTTCATCGTCCTTGGCGTGGTCCACCAGCCCGCTGCGGATAAGCTGAAACTCGGCGAACACCTCCGCCCGGCGCTCCCGGTCGAAGTCGATTTTCGCGTCGCAGGACTCATAAAGAAGAATCACGTCGCGGATATCGTTGTTCAAATGAAAGATCTCACTACGCAGCTCGGCGCCGTCGGCACTGGTGAATCGTGGCCCTTGTCCGAGCATCACGGAATTCTGCCACACCGCAACGGTGATTCCAGAGATCCACGCCAAACCCATCGCCAACAGGGAATTCATGACCCAGGCGCTGACATAAAAGATTGTGTGCCCAAACTCGTCCTTTGCTCTGCGTATAACCATACTGGTCCTTTAGAGCAAACGGCGTGCCGATAAGCATTTTGCACAAACCAATCAATCCGCCGCCCAGACGAATTCGCGCAGGTAGGACCGGGCCAGCGTCCAGTTTCGGCGCCCGGCCGCCTTACGAGCCGCGATCAGCCAAGACACCTTGCGCCAGGCCCAAACGGTAGCCGGCCGGCGGACGGCATCGCGCCCCGTGGCAATGCGCCGGAAGAGGAAGAAGTAGACGGTGTCCATCAATCCGACAACTCAGAATAGGTCCGCGTCCCGCCACTGTTGTAGAGCCAGGTTATTTCGTCAGTAGTCAATTCTCGGTCGTAGAATGCGAGGTAATCGATATCATAATCAGCATGATTGGCATCGTTGCCGGGAATAAATCCAACGAGTGTATTAATCGCGGAAAACGTCCCCGAATTCCCTCCTTTATCAGTGTCATTTATAAACACCGTAGTCGTGGAAGTCCCTGTGTCGTAGTTTACGACAGTTGCATACCACGCGTTCGTTACGCCGGATTCATCCGTAGTCTGTGTGATATTGCCAATCGTGGCGCTCATACCACTTGTCAAATAACGGATTGCGGCACGCAGACTCCTGAGATTCACCGGCCTGCTCCCATTTCCAACCCCATCCCGTGCCCGCCAACGCACGACAATGGCGCCATCCGCATCGGACGCATTCCATGCGGTGCCAATCGTTGACCCGGTATCATCAACAAATCCTGCCGGGGTAGCATCCTGACACTCGGCATAATCCGTAGCGCCGTCGTTGGTATACGTTGGCGATCCCGTTACGCCGAGGTCGTTTGTGCTGTGCGCGTCCGTACCGTCCGAGGTAAAATCATACCACGCATAGAGTGATGTTTTGTCGAGACCGCCCCCCGCCGCCACATCCGGCGTACCCGTGCGGAAGGCGATACGGAACGCTTGCGGCGAGTTGAGGCCGAGGACCGCCAACAAAAAGCAACCTATGGCAATCTTCATCTTCATTGCGTAACGGCGATCGTGACCCGGACGATGGGCGGCCCCGGCGGCGCGTCGAACCAGTGGACCGCTTCGCTCATGACAGACTCGTTGCCGCCCAGGTCAAAGGCCGTGGCCGCGAAGTATGCATCGTTGGTCCCCGGCGTGATCTCCAGTTGGTAGGACTGGCCGAGGGTCGGAACCCGCGTGACGCCATTTGTGAGCGTGCCGACCACCGCCGCATCCGCCAAATCGGCCGTGCTCGCCTGATAGACGTAGAACCCGGCCAGGTCGTCGATGAGAGAACCGTCTACGTTAAGCGCCGGCGGGGACCATGCCAGCGTGATCGACCAAAGCGAAATGAATAATGCGTTCATATTGTTTTCCTTATTTCGTCCAAGTTCCCGAGCGACCTATGACCACCCAGTTGGTTGCGTTGCGGGAGAGTAGCGTGACCATATCACCGGAACCCGATGCGTTGGTAATGCTACCGCCGGCCGCGGTGTTGTCGCCGTCCAGCCGGATATAATCATTCGAGTTTGCGGTAATGACGGTCAGGACGTCTCCTACCGTGTAAAAGCTGATGTGACGCTCGGCCGCCGCAACGTCGTGCAATGTTTGTGTGCTGGCCGCATCGCAGAAGATGATCGTACCCAGCGTATCGTTGGTCGTGGCTGTGTAGGCCGCCGACTTGTCGAGGACCGTGATCGCGCCCTTGATATTGCCCAGCACATCCAAATCGCCACGCACTTGCAGGGTCATATCGATCGCTGACGTTTGCATCTTTATCAGTTTTGAATTGTCGTCGATAATCATGCGCGTCGAATTCCCGCCCGACGTGGTGTCGCCTATTGAAAGCACGAGATTCGTCGTATCAGCCAACCCCGCATAATGGACGAGCGATCCGCCGGATGAATCAGTAATGTATCCGCCCGAACTGGCGGCGGTGAATGAAATATTACTATTCACGGTCAGGTTGTTGTCGATGGTCCATGCCGCGTCGATCGTGGCCGCGTCTTCCTCGTTGAGTAGCGTCTTGTCGGACACGGCCGCCTGCACCTCGGCGAACGTATCCCACTCGGCGTCGGAGGTGATGGTGCTGACGACTTCGTTGCTGGCCCATGGCGAAGCCGTGTTGACCCAGTTGCTCGCGATCGTTTCAGCCACATTCAAATGAGCGACGTTCGCGGACAATGCCCCATCGTCCACGCTACCGCCAGAACCCACGGTCAGCGTGTCGGCTACTTCGTTGTCCGCCCACGGGCTGGCCACGTTCGTCCAATTGCCCGCGATGACACTGGCCTCGCTCAGCATGCCGACATCCGCCGAGAGCGTGATGGCCGCCTCCTGGCCGGCATTGGATGAGACGACGAAATCAGCCGCGGTGAAGTCGAGCACCAGCGAATCGGTAACGAGATTCGTATTGCCCCATTGGACCGTTGCGACACCGCCCGTGCTTGCCCCGGCATCCGCCGCCCAGTACATGTTCGTCTCGTCGTCGGACTTGAGGACATAGCCGATACTGTGCGCGTTGGTCGGGAAGGAGATCGCGGAGCTCGGCGCGCTGGTCCACCAGTTGCCGGAGGCGGATAGGTTCGTCAGCCCGGACCCGTCGCCCGCGAACGACGTTGCCAGCACCTGACCCACAACCTGCAAATTCGTACTCGGCGCATCGGTGCCGATGCCGACAAAGCCGGAGGAACCTTCGATGAAAACATTCGTAGCGCCTGTTGACGTCCGCCAGATGTGATCAATATCCGCAGTCCCTGGTTGATTCCATTTGATGTTATCCTGGCCGGCAACTTCATTGATATCCAAAAAGCGAACACCCCCGGCCACGAAATACTGACTGTCAGGAAAGAACGCTCTATACGTGTTGAGATCCCCACCACTCCAGACCACGGCATTACCATCATTTCCCATAATAATATCACCGTCTTCATCAACAGTGAAAACATCCACACGGCCTGGATGTGAAAGTTCAAATATCTTGTCGTTCGCTGAAAGCGCGGTTCCCGCTTCGATACGCATGTTCCCGTTGGTTATCCGAACGAATCCGGCATCTGTGAACCGCAGATTCACGCTACCGTCAAGATGGAAAACATCTGTGCTATCATTGAAAATCCATGGCCCGTTAGAGATATCATGACTTGCAAACATCTCCCCCAAACCAAGCAATCCGTAGGCATCAAGATGGATATTATCAGTAGGTCGATCAAATCGCTCGGTGTCTACCCAGTCCCATGTCCCCGTGGTAGTCATCTGTTGAGCGCGGACAGTAGCGTTATTCGTCGTTTCCGCCGGACGCGAGATAACGCCAACCGTGGCCGGCAATGTCGTCACTCCAATGTCGGTCTGTAATTGAGTGACTGTTGCATTGAAGTTCGAGGCCCACACACTCGCATCCGTGTTTGTCAGCGCATCCGTCTCACCCTGCATCCAATACAGCCGACGAAAGTCGATGCCTCGATTAAGGTTTGTCGTATAATAATTCGTCGCAAAAGCGATATGATTAGTGATGATCGTGTAACCTGCCCCGCCTGGAGCAAAATACGACATAGGTTGTGCCGCAGGTGATATCTTGATAATCAGGATCTCATCACCACCAGATTGAGCGCTCAACGACTTACCCGCGGAGAGGGCCGGTCCGAACGTATTAGCCACCGGACCCAAGAACGTGTTCACGGGTACGCCGCTGCGATAATCACTGAAGTGAATATTTTCATCGAGATTACTCCAAGATCCGATGATCGGACCCCAAAGTGTATTCGTTCCAGGTTGCCCAGTCATATTGGATTGACCGACAAAGATGTATGTCGGGATCGCGCTGGTGACTGAGCGCCCATCGCCGACCAGCGTTACGGCCGTTACCGTCCCCGCGCCGGTGATATCGTTAGCGCCCATCGCCAGGTTGCCGCTCATCGCCACGGTCCCATCCGCCTTGACGAACGCCAGGCTGTCGAGCGTGTCCAATGTGGCCGCATCGACGGCGGTAATGCCTGATCCGGCGCCGGTCAAGGTGGTCGCCGCCACGGTCCCCGCATTGGTCAGGCTGTAGGTCGCCGCGTTGACGTTGCCCGTCCACGGAGTCAGGACCGCCGTCGCGCTGATGTTGGTCAGGCTGCCCCCGTCGCCGCTGAACAGATTGCCGGTGATCGTCCCGGTGCTGGTGATGCTGCCGGCATTGGTAATCGTGTACCCGCCGACGTTCATGTTGCCCTCAAGCGTGTCGCCGGTCAGGACATAAAATGGCGACGTGAGCGCCACCGTGCCCGAGTAGGCGACGTTGGTGCTTTGCGGCGAGTAGCGGATGATGGCCGCGCTGCTGGCAATGGCGCCAATATTGGTCGAGCCAATTGCCACGTCCACCAAGCTCACATATGTACCCGTGCTGGCATTGCTGGCCGATGGCGTGAGGGTAAAGCGCACATGGCCATCAACTGCATTCACGACGGTCCCCGTGCTGAGAACTACAAGCGTGGTCGGCGTGGCGGAGGCCCACACCCGCCAGATCGGAACCGCGTTCGTCGGGATGTTCACCCGCTTGTGGCCCCGGCGGACATAGATGTCATACTGGACTTGCTCGGCCTGGTACCACTCGATGTCCTCGTCCTGCTGCGCATTGATCAGCATGTCATTCTTGGCAATGAAATTGCGCACGTTGAGCTGCGCGATGGCCGCCACGGCAAAGAAGAACAAGACCAAACCGGTGATGCGAAATTTCATCATACCCTCGTTGAATACATGGCCATGCCACCATGCCACCATTGATTTATCGTTGTGATCTTTGATCCCGACGCGACGACTTCGGCGAGGATGAATATTTCATTGTTCGGATCTGGCGTAGGTTTGGCTGCCCCCGCTAATGTCCTCGTCATCGAGAAAACCCCGCCACTCGTTGCGTTGACGTATGCCCAATATGTGCCGCTGGTAAACCCGGTGATCGCATCCACGTTGTCCGTTCCGGCCCCCGCGCCAGTGCTGACTTGATCCCACGCGCCGCCGCCCGAATCCATACCCCACAATTCCGACACGTCCAACGTGCTCGCCGTCGTCGCGTTCTTCGTGCACTGCCCGAATACATTTTGCTTGTAGATCGTCAATACCGCCGTCTGCCCGTTGTAGGACATCTGGCCGCCATGGACGCGAAAATTGCTGATGAAATTAGAAACCCAATTCGCCCACGACGCAGACGATTTTGACCCAGTCGTAAAGGGGTTTGAAGAATTGGCGCCAGGAACGCCTGAACTAAATCTAGACGCCGCTCGAATCGTATTAGATCGGATAATCGATGTCATTTTATATATTAAACCAAACGCTGTTGGACGTAAAAACTTGTGTTTCCTTCATCTTGTCAGTTCCTGTTTCGATGAGTTCCATCGAATAGTTAATAATCCGCATGTGCCCAGCAACTGTGGGTATTAGAACGTTCCTTGGTGTTAACTCTTTGGTTCCCGTAAAAGATGTAATTTCACCCACCGGATACGTGTTAGTAGTTGGAGTTGTGCGAAAAGTCCAATTTTGCAAAGTATCACCGACTCGGAATCTTGCGTATGTTGAAACCCAGCGCGCCTGTTCTTGTGTCGGATCATTTGGACTTTGACGAAACTCCGTTGTCCACACTTCGCTAATATAGATCCATTCAGTACTTGATACAAACGTAGCTGGCATTATTGGAACCCGCCTTCCACCTGATTCACGACAAAGACCTTTTGCGGATTGTTCAGCGTGGAACCAACGCGCGACGCCGCGGACGCGGCATTGTTCGCCGCGATGCTGCCGGGAGGAAGGAATGGCGCGCCGGTTGTGATGTTGCCGCCAGCACTTGGATCCAACGAAGTAAAAGGCCCACCCTTCGCAGTCGGAACCTTGAACAAATTAGGTGACATTCCACTCGTCCCCCCGAACCCAGTATTGATAACAAGTTGTTCCGCTTCCCCTTTCACCCGTCGAAGAAAAGCACTCCCAGCAACATCGCCAATCGTTTCGCCTATGAAAAATGCAGCATCTTTGAGCTTCGACGTTACAGATGCAAATGTAGGTTTCACATCAAGTAACCACTTTACCAACCCTTCAGCGGCGCGCGCTATCCGGTCTCCGAATTCTTCCAACCGCCCGGACCCGACCAGCGAATTAAGCGCCTCCGTCGCCTGGGTCAGCACACGCGACGCGGTCGGCAACAACCGCTCACCAATCGTGCCAAACGCTTCTTGAACTGATTCGTTGAACGCCTCCCACTTGCCGGCAATCGATGCGGATGCCTTTTCCAATGTACCGCCAAACTTTTGCCCAAATATATCCGTCAATGCCTCGCGAGCTTCATCCGCCCCTTCTGTAATGACTTCAAACGCCTCACCGCCCTTGTCCCTAAAATTGAAAGTAAACTCATCCCCTACAGTCTTTAGAAAGATGCCGAATGGCTTCAGCGTTTCGGCTTCAAGGCTTCCTACGGATTTCGCCACGTCAACAATTGAACGATTCATGGCAAAAGCCGCCTCACCAACTTGACGCAAATTTTCATCGCTCGCTTTGCCGACCGCTCTCAATAAAATCTCTGCCTTAATGAGTTCTTCTGTATCAAACGGCGTAAGCTTTCCGAGTTCCTTGATTTCTTTGAATCGTTTCTCTGCTTCTTCCGCTGATTCGATGACTGCGCCCAATCGAATCTTCAATTGGTTCGTCGAAGACGCAGCCTGAATTGACTTCTTTATCAGCAGTCCGATCCCGCCAACGCCAGTTACGCTAGCAATCGCGCCCTTCAAACTGAAAAATGACTTGGTGACCTTGCTGATAAGCGATGTACTACCGGATGCGAACCGCTTCAGCCCGGACGAAATCTTGCCCAGTCCGCGGGAGAATTCATCCTTGAGCCGGATCGTTACCTTGACGATCTTGTTAGCCATGCGGGATCACTTGCCTCTCTTGAAACACGCGCAGGCGTTGAATGAATTGCGTGTACGATTGCACCTGTGGCGAATTCGGATCCGGCGCAATCGCTTTTCCACCCTTGGCCGCCTCCCGACGGATGGATTCATACTCGTAATAGTTTTTCAAGGCCACGTCGTTCAAGCACGCTTTGACGACTTCAATGTGTGCCTCGTATAGCCAGAACTTAGGCGTCGATCCGTACTCTTTGACCAGCAACGCCAACAACGCGCCATATTGATCGGGAGTTGCTTCATCCTGGTTCGCGGTATCATCGGAAATCATGCCGAACCACCGCAACATATAGAGCAATCCTTCCTCGGTGATCTTGCGACACTTCCACCGCGCCCAACGTCGAACGGCCCGGCGGACCTTGCCATGATCATGCAAATCGCAAATCAAATTTCGATTTGCCATCGCAAAGGGAATGACCAGAGATTGCAGGATCGGATCCGCCGCGGTCGCCGGCAGCCCGACATCCCGCGCCCATATCCTGCCCGCAATGGTCAACGCCTGGAACTTGATGCCGCCAACTTCGAGGCAATGATCCAACACGGCAAAGGTTAAGTCGCTCGGCTTCGGCGCCACGCATCCCTTGGCCAATTCGTCCAGCGCGGACAACTCGTCAAAGTCGTCCGTGGTGATTTCCACCGGCGCCGCGGACAGAGCTTGTTTGAGTAGCATTTGCATCAGGTGCGCCCCACGATCCCTTCCACGTCCATCGAAAACGAATCGTGCGCCGTGTTCGTCTCAATGACTTGCTCATTCGTCACAAGCCAGAATCGGCCCAACAACTCTTTGATCTTGGCAATGTCCCCGACCCCGGAAAAAGACGCGCCAACAAATGATGATACATGGCCGCCGAATTCGTGCTGCCCATTGTGGCCGTTGATATCAAGATGAGTGATCTCAATTCGTTCCACGAAATCGGTAATCACCGCGCCAGGAGGATTCGAGCGGATCTTGTGCGTAGCCGATTCTATCTCGCCGATGGCCATACCATTCGCGGATACATTGGGAAGAACCAACGCCCAGTTGAATTCAACCGCGTTGTGAACATTAAGCAGAAGACTATGAATGCGGCCCGTAGCATCAACGTTTGTGTGAACATGCCCGGTGATGTCAACGGTCGGATAGTCAAACGCGGAAAACTCAAGACCGATGCTGTCAATCTGGTAGTCGCCCGCCTCCCGTAAATTCGTCCCCAATAACCCCAACGACGCGCGCAAATTCGTACCGATGAACTTGTACACCACATTAGCAATTTTTTTAGGATTCAAAACATTAGTGCCAAACGGTCGCGCCACATGATCGAATTCCCAATGCGATGTGATTTCAGTTGATAGGCTCGAACTTTGCGCGAGGAAATTGGCATCCAGACCGAAATAGTCCGTCGCGCCGAGAGCTATGGCCGGATCAGCCATCGATCATGTCCGCGCGAGGTACAGATGCCCGGATACAGCCCACGTATCATGCTCGGCATTGGAATCGGATTCGGATGAACTATCGACAAGCCAGCTTGTTCCAACCGTTACATCCGTATAATTCCCCAGCCCGGATGCCGTCATGTCAACTCTGCATCCATTGTTGCTGCCTACGTAATGCACACCCGCGCCATTGATCGCGTCAATGTGGGTCATGCCGATCGTGATGCCGAGTTCGGTCGTGGCGGAAACTGACCCATGTGTGATGGCGTGGGTGGTCGCCTTCATTAGTGGAATGCCGAACCCGTCCACACTGATCAGCGTAAACAACCCTGACCAATCCCACTTCGCGCCCTGAGAATCGTTGTGTAATGTCGTCCCGTGTTGGTGTCCGGTGATGCTGATCCCGACATATTCAGCCGCCGAAAAACTGAGCGCTATGGATTCAATGGCAATCATGGCGCTTTCTGCTCCACCCGCTGGATGGCACCAAAGCGCCGTGGCAATGACGCTAAGATTCGCGATCAAATCGGATCCGACGTACTTGTATTCCGCGCTGTAATCATTGCGGATGTCGAATGCCGCCGACTCTTCGCCGAGATCGCCAACCGCATTGAGCGCCACCGCGTAAGAGTTGTTCGTCGTGTTGGATACCGATTGCGGTTTGAATGCCGCGTTCAGCGCCACCAATCCGAACGGGTCACTTGATCCTATAGCAATTGCTGCGTCCGCCATGATGTTCTCCTTGCTATCCTATGTTGTTGTACGCGGCGAACATCGGGATCGTCAGCCGCCAAACCCGCAGCGCATTCACGCCCTCATTGTCCTCAATAAAGTCGCGGACCAAACTCGCTTCGGCCGTTTGTGCAAGTCGCGGTACATTTTCTATGGTAGTCGCCGGCAGGCTAGTCCGCACCTGTTGCTCGATCATCTGCGCCTCTTCGCGCACCAGAAAGATGCCTTCCAAAACCGCTTCCATGTTCCGTGTCGTGCCCGTGCACTCGGCCAAGAAATCCGACCCGGATGGCCCGGTGATGGCGAACATCCATACGTCATAGGCGCCCGTAGGCAACTCGCCCACGAACGCATTCTGACCGAGCGCGCTGCCGGAAATCTTCTTGCTCAAGAATTCCATGCAGTGTTCCTCCGCGTTCGCCCAGCTATTGTCAGCCACTGCCATCAGAGTTTATCCAGTAGTCCGCCCAGCAATGCATCGATGTCCTTGCCGTGGTGATCCAGCGCGCGGTCGAGGAACTTGCCGCCCTTCTTGGCCCGAAACTGCGTGTTGCCCGGTCCCAAGAACTCCCAGCCGCGGATCCGCTTGTGCTGGCGATTGTGGATGTAGTCGGCATAGCGGAGGGAGGCCCCAGTGAATACGCCCACTTCCACCTCCCGCGGCTTCTTGCGGATCTTGATGGAGTTGCGCAACGTGCCCGGCGCCCGGCCTGGATGATGGCGCGACTTGCTCGGCCCACTGTACGCGCGGGATTGGCCTTTGGTCGGCGATTGCGGACACCACTTGCGCGCCGTGGTCTGGACAAAGCGCGCGGATTCGAGGAGGGCCCCGCGGATCTCCGCCGGCAAACGATTGGAAAACTTCTGGATCTCCCGCGCGAGCCGGATCCGCTTGGCCCGGTCATCAAACTCGATCGATACGCTCATCAGAAAAAGCGTTTACATGTCCCCGATGGACGGTTACATATGACACAATAAAACGAAAGGGAAACATGAACGAAATGACGAAAACAGCAACAAAGTTTCTAATTGAATGGAGAGATAGTGATTTCAATGAAGACATGGAAAGCTTTGACACACTAGCAGCTTATTTCTCTGAATTCATGGATGAAACTAGCCCGAGGAAAATGGCTGAAGAGGCAGTAAAACTATGGAATCAGTTATTCGAGGTCCAAATAGAGATTGGAAGCATCCAAGCAGAATTCTTTCTTTCTCTCGTATTTGGTGGACGATCTGCTGCGTTCAAAGATATCGCTAATTCGTTGGATGTGGATCAAAAAGAATTCGAATGGCAAATGGAAGAATTCACATCTCACGCACCCGGCGAAAGAAACACTTTGACGCTAGGGAAATTCGAAGAATTGTACAACAAGTCAAAACAAAGCAATTTTTCGGAAAAAACAGAAGAGGAACAATTGAATCATTATGGAGCCAGACAAGTCATGAGGATTGTTAGCCAGTAGCATTCTTGTCTTCCTTCTTCGCCTGCTCCCGGATCGTTTTGGAATCTATATTCGCTTTCCCGTCAGTCAACATCGTTGCAGTCCCAGGCGCATTTCGTTTCCAATCTTCAAACGACACTCCGCCATACTCGTCATTCTTTCCAAGCTTCCTGAAAAAATCTCCGACAACACCCCCGTCGCCTTCCGCCCTTGCCATTAGCAAAACGCGATCACCATTGTCTATTTCTTTGAAGAACAGATTCATAAACTTTGCGCAGCTTTTTCTATCTCTTTGAATGTCAACGGAAACGCGTTCTTTATTTCATTCGTCCCGACTACATTTGCACCGAATACATTAGCGAATCCTTCGGCAAATGTTTCACTCGGACCGGCTTCGCCAGACTGAAGAAAATACCCGAGAATTTCTCTATCTGTATCGTCCTGCGTAAGTTTGTCTTTTGCATACGCTTCTAAGAATTCTTTTTTCCCGCTCGGATATCCTAAAATTTGGTCCGCCGAATGCCCGATTTCATGGTAAAGCAAACCTGGATCCTTCGCGTTATCAGAATTCCTCCACGCACCACTACTTTTCACGCGGGTTCCTTCCAATACAACTACATGGTTTCTTTCCGGATAAAAGAAACCATCAACCTGGGAAAAATCAGCATCTTCTGGATAACCACGAGGGTGTATCTTCGCTAACACTGGATCATAGTTTTTCAATTCTTTGCCTACATGAAAACTATACCCCTCTTTTCTCAATCTTGCAACTACATTCGGAGGTAAATCATCAAAATGCCCTTGCATTTGATCAACCCATTCATTGCTCGGCTGATTCAACGGCGTATCCCCATGAATAAACGAAAACCCCCCATCCCTACCCCGTAAATCAACTTTTTGAGTTTCCACCGCCCGATCCCGGATCGTCGTCGTATCCTTACCCACGCCCACCTTGGCCTTCGCTTTTGGTAACTCCACATCCCGCGGCTTCCGATTCTCCTTGTCCGCGATCAGCTCCCGCCCATCGCCGGTCTTGTCGCTGATGTACACTTCCGTGTGCACGCAGTTAGGATGATGCAGTCCTTCCGCTTCGGCCTCGGCAACGGTGGCATAGCCCGGCGTGGCGCCAGTAAGCGAGAGGAGCTTCCCGTTCCAGCGCACGCACGCCGGGTGTGAGTTGGGTGACGTGCCGCCGATCACCTGGACCAGATCCCGACCCTCGCCAATCAGCGCGTCATTGTACGAATCGCGCGCCA
>Ga0224512_10004025_pt1 | contig 12658 bp, 10 predicted proteins | sample SF_May12_sed_USG_4_FD_169103 | JGI IMG/M metagenome (GOLD analysis project Ga0224512, IMG submission 169103) | Sediment microbial communities from San Francisco Bay, California, United States - SF_May12_sed_USGS_13 | ecosystem: Environmental > Aquatic > Marine > Sediment | place: USA... | reverse complement strand
GAGTGTGTGCACGACGACGACCAGATCGAGATCGATCCCGAGACCGGTCATCCCAAACCGGTTCGCCGGCTGACCCCGAGCCAGCCGGTGTCGATCAGGATGTCACGAGACTGGTCGCAGTACATGGCCGACGCCGACGCCATGTCGCATCGCAGCGCGGAGTCGCAGAACGCCCTGTATGCCGAGCTCGGTATCGACTGGGCCGCTCGGGGGGAGAATGTGGCGTGGGCGGTCGGCTACGACGTGTCCGACGTGGCGCAGCTGTTCTTCCGCGGTTGGCGCGAGTCCGACGGTCACTACTGCAACATGATGTCCGGGGCGTTCTCGGAGATCGGCGTCGGTCATGTGCGCACCGACGGCGGCAAGGACTTCGCCACCCAGAACTTCTACCGCCCTCGCTGACCGGGCGTGATCGCCGACGGTTGGTTGCGGGCGGCCCCGGGCGGCGGCCGCTGCCGGGTCGCCTCGTCCTCGAGGGGCGGGTCGAGGCATCTGTTCTCGCAAGTGACGGCCAGGCGATCTGCGGCACACGATGGGTTCCGCTGAGAGCTGCTGCCTTCCGGCCCTGACTCGGTTCACGGGCCAACGTTGCACAGGACCCGACCGTCACCTGCCAGAACAGATACGTCTCGACTCGTCGACGGGGTTTCGACGTGGGTTCCAAAACTACCCGCCGAAGACCTGTCGGCCTTGGCTATCCTACCGATTCTTGCTTTGGTTCCGATGGCTTCCTCCGGGTTGCCGATCTGGCCTCGAAGTCACAACTGGAGGAGTGCGAGAGCGGCCGAATCGGCACGCTTGGAAAGCGTGTGAAGGGAGACCTTCCGTGGGTTCGAATCCCACCTCCTCCGCCAAGTTCTCGCCCTTATCGGTTGGGGGCGTTGCAATCGCCGTCCAGGGGCTCGTCGCTTGGCTGTGGCGACCCGGGAGCTTCTCGCTGGCTTGGGAGGGAGCAGCGGGTCGACAAGGTCCTGATGTCGTCTCGGCGGACTCACGAAGGCAGGGGAGTGCGATGAAGGGGGTTATCCAGACTGGCTTCGGGGACCCTGGCGAGGTTCTGAGGGTTGGCGAGGTCGCCACTCCCGCGGTCGACGACGACGGCGTGTTGGTGCGGGTCCGGGCAGCGTCGATCCATATCGGAGCCGTCTACAGCGTGCGAGGGTTCCCGAAGGTCATGCGTCCACTGTTCAAGTCGCTCAATGCCAAGAGCGGCGTGATAGGGCAGAACATGGCCGGGGTCGTGGAAGCAGTCGGGACGAACGTCACGCGATTCGCTGTCGGGGATGAGGTGTTCGGCTCCTGCAAAGGCGCATTCGCCGAGTACGCCGTTACGACGTCGGAGGCGTTGGCGCCAAAGCCGACCAACCTCACGTTCGAGCAGGCCTCGGCACTCGGTGTCTCGGCGTTCACCGCCCTTCAAGCGTTGCGCACCCACGGCAAACTGCGAGAGGGTCGGCATGTTCTTGTCACCGGGGCTTCCGGGGGTGTCGGCACGTTCGCCGTCCAGATCGCCAAGGCAATGGGTGCGGAGGTGACCGGAGTCTCGAGCACCCGGAATCTCGACATGGTTCGATCCATTGGCGCCGACCACGTCATCGACTACACCCAGCAGAACTTCACGAAGGGCGAACCCGAGTACGACCTCATCCTGGACAATGTCGGAGCCCATTCGTTGGCCGACATGCGACGTGTGCTCACCGCCGACGGGCTGCTGTTGGCAAACGGAGCACCGGCTCCGACCGGGTGGTTCGGCGGCTTGGGTCACCCGCTGAAGGTCATGGTTTCTTCCCTGTTCTCCAAACAGCAGGGTCGCCCCTTCCTGTCTATGGAGAACGAGGAGGATCTGAGCACTCTGCGGGAACTGGCCGAGACAGGCAAGATCACGCCGGTCATCGATCAGGTCTTTCCGCTCGAAGACGCTGTTGAAGCGGTCACCTCCGTCGGCAAGGGCCACAACCAGGGAACATCCGTCATAGCCATGTGACAGACCACAGCGAGTGGGTCTGGTCGGGTTGGAGACCTCCGCTCGAAGTCGTGCCGGAGCCGGGTCAGTCGGTGATGTGAAGTGTCGCTGTGAACTCGGTCCCCGGGGGGAGGAGATCCGGGACGTTGGGCGGGTAGTCCACGAGTTCCCCTCTCCAGAACATCCTGCTCCCCTCGGCCACGTTCGCAAACGGATTGTCGTCGCCCGGTCCGACGTAGTTGACCACGCCATCCGCTTTGCCGGTCCCGCCGGGTGCCCCCCAACCGGAGTTGAATCCCGCCAACACCACGCGGTCGGCATCGAACGTGCCACACGCCAGTTGCGGGTTCTCGTTCGGATCTTGACCGGGTTCAAGGGTGAAGATCGTCCAGTTCTCCTCTCCATAGACGAACTTGTCGTTCGGCTGCTGCGGCGGATCCGGCACGAGCAGGGGCTCATCGGACCATCCGTACGTCACGCCGTCGATGACGACGGTGCCCGTCCACGACAGAAAGCGTCCGTCGTCACACGGGATCAGATTCAGTGTGATGTCCATCCTGCCGTTGATCGGCTTCTGGGCGGGCTGCGCTCCTTGCGCCGGCACCGCCGACACGGCCAGCATTGCGGCTGCGGCCAACGGCAGCAGTGTGAGAAGTCGTCGGATCATGCTGTTCCCCTTCCACGAGGGATTGGTGGGCGACGACAGCGTACGCCCGCAGCGACACCCATCGACAGGGTCCAATGGCACTGATCGGCGGTTCGGTCGCCGGGTCGGCGAGGGCCTCGGATTCCCACCGACGTCGAACCCGGCGGGAACTCACCGTGCCATCGTGTTGGCGAAGCCGATTGTCAGCGGATGAGTACCGTCGGCCAGGGCAGCGGGAAGGCGATGGCATTGCTGGCGTCGGGGACGAGGATGAGTTCGCCCTGGCCCGAGACCGTGAGTTTCCTGACGACGTACTGGGCGCCGATCTGCTTCTGGGCGCCATTACCGACATAGGTCATCGTGGCCAGCGGGGCGAAGAAGATGCCTTCCATCACCAGGTTCGTCTGCCCGCCGAACCTGTTGGTGACGTCGGAGTCCGACCAGAGCGCGAGGTTCTCGAACGGTCCCGTGGACGGTGCCGTCCATTGGAGTGCGCCGGAGCCACCGGCGATGTCGATGTAGGCGCCCGGAGCGACATAGACGAGCGTCGACTTCATGGAGATCGTTGCCTGGCCAGCCTTGAAGAGCTGGCCCGATCTGAGGTAGGCGAAGGCCGCATCGCCGGATGATTGGGTTGGGTTCAGGTTGGCACGATCGGTCCAGGTGTAGCTTCCGGTGTTGGCGTCGTTGATGGCCAACCTGCCGTTGGACTGCACGGAGACCGCCTGGTCGAACACCGTGTTGCCGCCGAGAAACCTGAGTGTGCCGTTGATTGTCAGCTGGCAATCGACGACCCAGTTGTCCCTCGGGATGACGACCGTGCTCCCCGAGGTAATGAGGCACGGATGGCCGGCGTCCTTGTAGCTCCTGAACCCGGATGGAATCCCGGAGGAACCGACGGCGGTGGTGAGTTGATCGATATAGGGGGGCACAAAACCGGCGTAGTAGCAGCCTTCGATGTCGTAGCCTGCTGGATAGGCCGCCTTGCAGTTCCATCGGTGGTCCACCGCCGCCCGGGTCACCCGCCGATCCATCTGGGTCGGGTTCGGGTTGATCGAGCCGCTTCCCGAGCAAGCCGGCATGAGGCAGCCGGGGGTACCGGGTGCGAACGTTTCGACGACCCCGCACCCTGCACCGAACGCGTCCAGCGCGCCGGCACAACCGGGTGGCCCGTCGGCTTGGATCAGCGCGTTGGTTCCGCTGGTGTTGATGGTGCCCTTGGAGCCACATCTACTTCCGGTTCCGTCCGAGTCCACGGCGATTCGTCCCGGGAACACGTTTCCGCTGCCGTCGGTGACGGCGGCAACCCGGATACCGCCGCTGCCGCTCGAGGTGCTGCTGGCCAACGCGTCGCAATCGTGGCGCTCGAGCACCACCAGATTGGCCATACGGTTCGGCGACCGGTCGGTGCCGTCGAGGGCCACGGCGTGCACCACTGAGGTCAGTTCGGTGATCCCCAGGGTGCCCCCGAAGAAGGTGCCGTGGGTTTCGGTCATCGTGACCCCGAGCCGTTCGCAGCGGTCACCGTCGTCCTCGTGAACACCGAGATTCGGTGCTCCGACGGCCCCGGGCCGCATCAGCGGGTCGGTGTCGTCCACCGGGTGAACAATGGTGACGGTCAGATTCCCGACGGTGCCGGTCGTCGACGCCGATGGCGTGGTCGGCCAGCACCGATCGGGAAGGCCAGAACAGTTGGCTCCGCTGGTGACGGAACCCGTCGTCGTCTCGAGGTAGTCGAGCGCGTGCTGGCAGCCGACAATCCCGCCGTTCTCGGTCAGCCCCACCACTCCTGCGGTTGCCGCACTGTCGACGGCGACCTGGTTGTCGGCCCGATCGTTTCGAACCATGGCCAAGTCGATTGCGATGGCCGCCACCAGGACGATGAACGCGAGGGAGAGGGCGAACAGGATGATGACCGATCCCGCCTCGTCGCGTCGAGGCCGCGTTGAGCCACCCCTGGATTTCAACGGTCGAACCGCTCGAATCGGGACACCGACTGCCCGCTCAAGGTGATGTTGGTGGCGAATATGAAGGCATCGAAGTACCCGGACCGCTCGACGGTGATCTGCACCCGTCGTTCCGACGACGGGCGCCCGTCGGGCATGCAGGTCGCGTTGGCGGTGATCGTGCGCACCCCGCCGACCTCCATCAGTCTCGTGGTCCGGTCGTTGGTATCCGATCCGTTCGGGTAGACGTAGGCGATACAGATGCGCTGGCCTGGCGATGTTGCCGACAGATCGCCTGTGGCCGAGGTGACGGCAACGTCGGCCACCGTGGCCAGCCAGTTGTTCAGATCGCCGTCGACAGGAAGCACCGCCCCGTATCGGGCGGTCTCGCGAGCGGAGTTGTTGAGCGACACCGATTGGCGAATGGACAGGCCACCGGTCACGATCGCCAGCAGGAATGCAAGGAGAATCGGGATGACGAGCGCGAATTCGACCAGGGCGGCTCCGGCCTCACGTTCACGGTCACGACGACGACCAACGGACGAGTTCACGTCACAAACCCTCGGTCGGCACGGTCGCCTGGTATTGGCACTCCATTTCCTGTCAATCGACCTCGACGCACTCTTCTTGAGCGGGCTGGGTGATTTCACTCGGTGCCCAAGTTCACCTTCCTGAACGTTGACGGCGGACCACATTATGCGGCCGCTTCTGCTTTTTGCCCTGCGGTGTAGACGACAGAGACCGCGGACCTTGGGCCCTGGCGGCGAACCGTCCCCCTCCAACACAATGGGATCGCTCGGGCAGCCATGACATGCGAAGACCGGGACGATCAGGAGGCTCACCGTGCAGTCGACTCCAGTTCCCATGCTCACCTTCGTCGGTGGAGCAGGCACGGTCACCGGTTCCAAGACCCTGGTCGACACCGCCGCCGGTCGCATCCTCGTCGACTGCGGGTTGTTCCAGGGACGCAAGAAGCTGCGGCTGCAGAACTGGGAGCCGTTTCCGGTTCCCGCCGACTCGATCGATGCGGTTCTGCTGACCCACGCTCATCTCGATCACTGCGGCTACCTTCCCCGGCTCTCGGTCCTCGGATTCAAGGGTCCGGTGTACTGCACGGAGGGCACACGGAAGCTGGCCGGGATCGTGTTGCCCGACAGCGGCCACCTCCAGGAGGAGGAGGCGGCATTCGCCAATCGGGTCGGCTACTCCAAACATCACCCCGCCCTTCCGCTGTACACGCGCGAGGACGCGGTGGCGGTGTTGTCGCAGCTCCACACCGTCGACTTCGACGCCCCGCTGTCGGTACTTCCGGGCCTGCAGGCCACGTGGCGTCGTGCCGGTCACATCCTGGGTGCCGCCTCGATCGGCCTGCACTGCGACGACTCCGACACGAGGGCCGTCTTCAGCGGCGATCTCGGCCGATCCACCCATCCGCTGCTGCTACCGCCCGAAACCATCGGGCCGGCCGATGTCGTCATCGCCGAGTCGACCTACGGCGACGAGGAACACAGTGCCACCAATCCCGAGGAGGTGATGGCCGAGGTTATCAGCGAGACGGCCCGACAGGGTGGGGTGGTCATCATCCCGGCGTTCGCCGTCGACCGCACCGAGGTCGTGCTGTGGCATCTCGATCGCCTCGTTGCCACTGGCCGGGTCCCGAACCTCCCGATCTTCGTCGACAGTCCCATGGCATCGCGTGCCCTCGGGGTCTACCGATCCGAAGCCCGGGCCGGGTCGCTGGAGTTCCGGCCCGAGGTCAGAGGATCGGAGCTGTTCGGTTCGACCCAGCTCACCGAGACCCGCACAACCGACGAGTCGAAGGCTCTGAACTCCAGGCGGGGGCCGATGATCATCGTGTCGGCATCCGGCATGGCGACCGGCGGTCGTGTCATCCACCATCTCGCTCACCGGGTCGGCGACAGCCGCAACGCCGTACTCCTCGTCGGTTTCCAGGCACCTGGTACTCGTGGCGATGCGTTACGCCACGGCGCCCGGCACATCAAGATGTTCGGTCATCACTACCCGGTTCGGGCTCGAGTGGTTTCGATCGAGCTGTCGGCCCACGCCGACAGGAGCGACCTCCTCCATTGGCTCGCTACGGCATCGCCACCACCCGACATCGTCTATGTCAACCACGGGGAAGACGAGGCGTCGTCGGCGCTCGTCGAGGCCATCGAGGACCGTTTGGGGCTTGATGCGGTGATCGCCCGGCCCGGTGAACGAGTGCGGTTCGACCGGCCGGTGGCGGCGGATCGCGAAGGCTCTGCACCGTCTGTTCGTGATAGCAGGTGGCAGGCATCGTCCGGCATGTGATAAAGGGAGGGTTACTGAGCGCTGGGTGGACCGCCGACCAGTACACGCGGGACCGCTACGGGTCCTCGATCCTGGGGTTCCCATCGGGTTTCGTGAACACCGAAGCGATTGCCACCGCCCCGAGGAGGACAACGGCTGCGCCCAGGAAGGTTTCAGCCAGTGCCGACGTGGAGATCTCGATGGTGGCGTCGGCGACGGCGTCGGCGTATCCCGGGTCGGTGATCGGGGGAAGCTCCACATCGGCCCGCATGGCGTCGTAGCGACGGAGACCCCACGTGGTGAGGGCCGCGAGTCCGACACTGAACCCGATCAGTCGGGCGACGATGACCAAACCGGCCGCCAAGCCTCGTTCGTCGTCGCCGGCGGCATCGATCACGGTTGCGCTCGTCGGGGCCAGGACGAACCCGATCCCGGCCCCCACCAGGCCGAGCTGGACGGCCATGGTGAGCGCCCCGGTTTCGGGCGCCCAGACGAGCCCCATCAGGGCCAGCCCGCCGGTGGCGACGACCAGCCCGGTGATAACAGGACCACGGTTTCCGGACCGGCCGCTAACGATGCCGCCGACGTAGGACGTGACAGCCATCGCCGTTGTGAGAGCGGTCAAGAGCCAACCGGAACGCACCGCGCTTCGTGCGATACCGCCCTCGACGATGTTGACGAACAACGGAACATTGATGAGCGCGGTGACCAGGCCCACGCTCAAAAGGCAGTTGATGGTCAGGGCGGCCGCCACCGACCGTTGCCGGACCAGCGTCGTGTTCAGCAGCGGCTGGTCGACGCGGCGCTCGTTCCAGGCGAACAAGAGCAAGGTCGCAGTGGCCACCACGTAGAGCGCCGGCCCGCCGACCGGCGGACCGGGGGAGTCGGTGAGCTCCTCGAGGCCGGTCACGGTCTGGATCCTGGCCTGGCTCAGGAGGGCAACATTGACGGCGACCAACCCGAGCGTCAGCAGCACAACGCCGAACCAGTCAACGTGCCGCTCCAGTGGACGGTTCACCGTGTCCCCGGGACCCAGCGCCCACCAGCCGGCACCGATCCCCACGATCGCCAGGGGGATGTTGAGATGGAACTGCCAGTGCCAGGTCAGGTAACGAACCAGAAGTGCTCCATAGAGCGGACCCCAAACCCAACCGATCGTCTCGACCGCCCCGAGCAGACCCAACGCCCGGTTTCGTCGGGGGCCGACATGAAGGTCCCCGGCCACGGCGAAGGCAACCGGTACCAGGGCTCCGCCACCGATCGCCGTCAAGGCCCTCCCCGCCAGCAGGGTCGACAGGGTGTCAGCCCGAGGCACGACCAGCGACCCGATACCGAAGACCGTCAGTGCGGTCACGAACACGGCTCGGCGTCCGACGATGTCGCTGAGCCGGCCCGCCACCGGCATCACGGCGATGTAGGCGATGAGATACACGTTGACGATCCACGCCGCATCACCCAGATCGTCGGGTATCACGAGCTTGAAGTCGTCGATCATCGGCCGCAGCATCGTGGACACGACCATGAGATCGTCGGCGGCCACGAACACACCGAAGGCCACAACGGCCAGGATCGCCCGCGGAGTCGGTTGCCGGTTCATGACTCAGCCTCCGGCGTTCAGCTCCGGCGGGTCGATCGTCACGTCCTCGTCGTAATCGCTCAAGGTCATCCGCCAGTCGCTGACGGCGCCGTCCACATCAACGTCGAACGACACCTCGACGATCCGATCGCTAGTGGCGTCGATCCGGAGATCGACCTCACTCTCCTCGTTGACCAGGCCGCTCGTCAGCACCGCAACCCGCTCGGCGCTGACCAAGGTTCTCACAAGGTGGACGTTCCCTCGATCGGAATCCGCCTCGTCGGAGGATTCGCCGGTGGATTGATCGGCGAGATCGTCGACGAGTTCAGCGGTGGCCGTCGCTTCGCGCAGCAGAGCCGGAATCCCGGTGTCGGCATTGAAGAGTTGAGCCGGGTCGAAGGTGAAGTTCTCCGGTGCTTCCCCCCACTCACCGGTCAACGGATTGGTCAACCAGAGTCGACCGTCGATGGCGATGGCGCCGACCTCGGTCACGAAGCCGAGAGCTTGCACCGTGAGGATCGCCTCCGAGGACCCGGGGGCGGCGAATCTGCCATCGGCGGCCTGGAAGGCGAACTGTTCGGCGTCGTCGATGAAGACCGTGGCCCCGGTCTGTTCGATGGTGAATGACGCCGACTCGACCGTGGACATGGCCGTCGCCGCGTCGGTCACAACCTGTTTGGCCGTCAGCTCCTCGACCCGCTCCCCGTCGGAGTCCGAAGAGGAGTTGCAGCCCGCCAGAGCGAAGGTCACCGCGAAGGCAAGCATCATCGTTGCGGACGAGGGGGAGCGCCATGCCATTTCAGGATCCTACTCGCGCGGAAATGACCGACACCCTCCGGCGCGATCATCGACCGCGTGGTGCGCGACAGTGGAAGGTATGACGACGCAAACGAAATTTCGCCTCACCGGACCGACGATCGATGCGGCCGATCCGTTGCGGTTGGCCCGGTTCTACGAGCGATTGCTCGGCTGGTCGATCGTTGAACAGGAGGGTGGGGGTCTCCGAGGGAAGGACGCCTGGGCGAAACTACGTTCTCCCGACGGGTTCCTCAAGATCGAAATCCAGTACGAACCTCACTACGTCGAGCCCGGGTGGCCCTCAGAACCGCGGAGTCAGCTCATGATGATGCACCTCGACATCGGCACGTCCGATCTCGACGCCGGCGTGGCATGGGCCGAGGAGTGCGGAGCCGTTCAGGCCGCTCACCAGCCTCAGGACGACGTACGGGTCATGATGGACCCCGAGGGTCACCCTTTTTGTCTGTTCCTGGATCCGAGAGCCTGATCAACCCACGAGGTTGTCGAAGAACTCCACGCCCTCTCCGATGGTGCCGAACTTCGGCACCACGTTCGAGCCCAGGGCCACGGCCCGCTCCCTGTCCTCCAGCCGGTCGGTGTTCGACATGAACACCACGGTCGGTGTCGTCTCGAACGCCGGATCGGAGCGCAGCGAGCGAAGAATCTCGAAGCCGTCCATCTCCGGCATGTTGATGTCGAGGAGAACGACGGCAGGGGCGGGCTCGATGCCCGACGCAACCAGCCGCATGTGATCGAGAAAGTCGGATCCGGTCTGGAACGGTCGGATCTCGAAGGCGCCGGCGAGCTCGGACCGCAGGAAACAGCGGGTCAGGATCTCGACGTCGTCGGCACTGTCGTCGACCACAGCGATGGACCGGGGCGACCCACCGTCGCTCACGATGATTCCCCCAGAGTGAAGGCGAGCGTGAACGTGCCTGGTTCGGGTTCGACCTCGATGCTGCCCCGGTGATGATCCACCACTCGTTTGCAGATGCTCAGACCCAGCCCCGATCCTCCGTTGTCCCCGGCGGCGGTGAACGGCCTGAACACGTCGTCGGTCACGATCGCCGGGTCACCGTCCCACGAGTTCGAGAAGACGAACCATCGGACACCGTCTCTCGAATCGTCGTCGAACGAGATGATCAGCGGTCGAGAACCGTGGTGGATGGCGTTCTGCACCAGATTCCGAGCCATGATCTCGACCAGACTCGGGTAGCAGGTGACCGGATCCGACACCTTCACATTCCAGCTGACGTCGCCGTTCTCGGCGTCCGCCGCTTCGGCGAGGAGTTCCTCGAACAGAGCTCCGAGATCGATCGGCTCCGACTGCACCGCTGCTCCCCCGAACCCGGTTAGCGCACGAAACCCGGTGATCATCGCCAGCATGGCGTCGCTCTGGTCGCGAATCCGCTCGAGGTCCCGCTTCACCTCCGTCGGGATCACCTCCCCGTGGTCCTCCAGTGCGAAGTTGATGAGCATCCGCTGGCGGCGGGCCGGCTCCCGCAGATCGTGTGCGGCGATGTGGGCGAACTGTTCGAGGTCCTCGTTCGCCCGCTCCAGCAGCTGCATCGTCTCCATCTGTTTGTTGATGTCCTGGATGGAACCGACCATGCGGGTGGCCTTTCCCGACTCGTCCCGGGCCGCCAGTCCGGTGCCCCGGAACCAGCGGTATTCCCCCGACTTGGTACGAAGCCGGTACTCGACGTCGAACGGCTCGCCGTGCTCGAAGTGGCGGGCAACGGCCTCGAACGTTCGCTCCCGGTCCTCGGGGTGCAGATGCCGTTCGAACTCCGACAGCGATGCCTCGATCTCTCCGTTCTCGTAGCCCAGCAGCTCGTAGAATCGGGGGCTCCAGTACTCCTTACCGCCGTTCACGTCGATCCAGTCCCAGATCCCGACACTCGCTCCGGCGAGCGCCAGGTCGAAACGGTCGTTGGCATCGTCGAGACGCCTGACCAATTCGTCGGATTGTTCGAGCTGCAGGCGGAGCCGCTCGTCGGCCTCGGCGAGAGCCGCTTCGGCTCGTTTCAATCTGGTGAGATCGGTATGGACGCCGAGCATCCGTATCGGCGTGCCGTGCTCGTCGCGAACCGCCAGACCGCGACATCGGACCCAGACCGTGGAGCCGTCGGCGTGCCGGTACCGAACGACCTGGTCGCAGACGTGTGAGGGATCGGCGCGGTGCTTCTCGAAGTTCGCCAGCGCGATGTCGCAATCCTCGGGGAAGATGATGTCCTGCCACTCCGCGGGGTCGTGACGCTTCGTCGCCGGGTCGACGCCGAACAGCTCCCAGAACTCCGGGCTCATCCACTCCTCGTCGGGCCGCTCCAGATCCCAGTACCAGATCCCGTCGATGGTGCCGCGAGCGAGCAGCGCGAACAGGCCCGAGTCGCCTCCCAGGAGTTCCTCGAGCTCGATTTCCAGTCGATGTTTTTCGATGGCCACTGTCGACTCGCCTGCTGTTGCCTGCACCGCCTTCCTCATCGACGCGAATCGGCGGTGGGCTGAGCAAATTCGCCGAAGACGCCCCTCGACAAAGGGCGAATCCGCAATCAGGCTCCGGCGGGAGGTACCGTAACCCCGACCGATTCGGCCGCTTCCACGATCGAGATCCAGGTGGCGTCCGGGAGTTCGATTCCACCGCGCTCCCGTTCCGCCCGCCGGCGTCGCTCCGGCTCCCCCGGGAGCAACACCTCCCCACCGGGTGACGTGGGTCGGGCGCTGACGAACCAGTCGATGTAGGCCATGGCGTCGACCATCGCCGTATCGTGCGGTGCGACCTGCTCAACGTCGAGATAGATCGACAGCATCCCGTTGCCGTGCTCCTTCGGAGGGGGTCCTGCGGTGTCGGAGCCGATGAGGGCGCCGGCGAGCAGCTCGCACATCAACGCCAGACCCGAACCCTTGTGGTCGGCCATGGCCCGCAACGCGCCCTGGCCGTCGTGCGGAGTCGGAGCGCGACCGGGTCGTCGCGGCCCGTACAGAACCGTGGGGTCACCGGTCAACGTGCCGTCGGGCCTCATCAGCGCATCGGTGGGGATCGGCTTGCCGCCGTTCAGGGCGACCAATGCCTTTCCCTCCGCCACCACCGACGTTGCGAAGTCGAGGATCAGCGGCGGCCGGTTTCCCATCGGCATCCCGATACTGACCGGGTTGGTGCCCATGCGTCGCTCGACGGCCCCGAACGGTGCGACGAGCGTGCTGGAGGCCACATTGACGAAATGAAGGGACACCTTGTTGGCGGCCGCCGCCATCTCCGCGAACCGCCCGATCCGGCCGAGATGCCCTGATCGACGGAGCCCGATCACCGAAACCCCGTGAGCGGTCGCCTTCTCGATGCCGAGATGACAGGCCAGCGGCCCGATCGTCTGACCGAAGCCGTGGTTTCCGTCCACCACCGCGAACGCGCCGCCATCGATGACGGTCTCCAGCGACCC
>Ga0224512_10004024_pt1 | contig 12659 bp, 14 predicted proteins | sample SF_May12_sed_USG_4_FD_169103 | JGI IMG/M metagenome (GOLD analysis project Ga0224512, IMG submission 169103) | Sediment microbial communities from San Francisco Bay, California, United States - SF_May12_sed_USGS_13 | ecosystem: Environmental > Aquatic > Marine > Sediment | place: USA... | reverse complement strand
ATAATCTAATTTTCCTAATACTGAGAGAACCTTGGTACGTCCTTCTTTTCCAATGTATATTTTTTCACCGATTTCAAATACAGAGTTTGGAACGCCAAGAATTTCTAAAATTGTTAATCGCTCTTCACCTATGGCTGTTACAATTACCCCATCTCTTCCTTTAACAGTTGTTGATTTTCCACGTGGATTAAAATCTATAACATATGCATATTCCTCATATTTTCTAGGTGAGTGTTGCTCCTTGTACAAATTAAAACCCCACAGAAATTAAGAATGCCCCTTGATAATCTTGAGCATTTTTTCTAGGGTTTCAGCGAGGATGAGTTTTTTCCATCCGAATGTAAATGAACGTAGTTCTGCCAAACTAGTGGGTCTGATGTTGACAATTTCAACAGCTTCTTCTTCAGTCAAATCACATTCTTTCATAAGTTGTTTTTTCATTTCCTTTGCCTCCTTTGGATCAACTGTCACAAATTTTGAAACATAATCATAGGTCCAACGTTGTATTTGGTCCATTTCTTCTGGATCCACCTTTCCTAAAATTTCTTTAACTTCTGAAAGAGATACACCTTGTTTCTTTTTGATTTCTTCCATATCATACACCGAATGGTTTGATATGATCTAATCTAGTGATTAAGGTTTTTGTTTTATTGCCTAATTTTACATCAAGTGTAATTGCACGTCTTCCCACAGTAATGATATTTCCCACTTTTCCATGATATCGTCTATGTGGTAAGCCTTTGTGCTGTCTAGGATCAATGATAACAAGGGCCTGTTCACCTTCATGGTATTCTCGGAGTAAAAATGATACTCCTCTAGGGGCCTTTTTTGTCATTACTTTTCTAGATTTATGCTTAAACCCATGTGAACGCCCAGAAGATTTCTTAGTTGCCATATCTGAGTTGAATCTTCAATAACCCTATTTTAACACTTTTCTTTGATATCCCATTTATTCACCAAGAACCCAGTTAATTTGATGGTATTTCTTCAAAAGCATTGGTTTTGAGAAAAAATGAATACGCCGAAGTTACCTAAACAAATAGTTAGAGTAAAAAGTTATTGCATGTTGCATTTTTAAAATTTCATGAAATAAAATTTTTAAATTTTTTGATCTACATTTATCTAAATCAAATCAGAAATTATTTTATGGATTCAAATAATCCACAATCAAATAATGAAACAGTTGACTTGTTTAACTCTGAATCAAAAAGATTAGAAAATACCATTAGTCAATTTGTAGATAATTCTGAAGAATTAGCAATACCGAAGATAATAGAAGTATATTATCAAGTAATCAATATCAAATCGCTTATAAAATTATTAAGAACAAATTTTGAAGAAAAGAAAACCACAAAGGAAAGTGAAACCATTTTATTTAGAATACAAGAGGTAGAAAAATTTATTGATGAAAAATTTGATAGGGATTTACATCTGTTAATAATGTCAAAATTAAAAAAAGTAATTGAAAAGACTATGAAAAGACTTAAAGATACAACATCAAATCACAAAGAAAAATCTAAAGAAGAATTAGAGATTCATGCAAAAATGTATGAGAGTCTACGACAATCAATGAGTACAAAAGAGTTTGTAGAACAGTACCACAAGGAATTAAGTAATTCAACCATAGAACTATAGAAATGATATTGTGCAATGAGTTTATCAATCCCCTTTTCAATAGACTTTACATTGATTGAGGAAGTTGCTGAAAATTTAGTCCATCTAAAAAAAGAATTTTCAAATATTTATCAAGGAAATAGTCATATTCAAGAGGTAATTCCGCTCTCAAGATCTGATATTTTTCCTCTAGATGAGAAACATATAGAAATGCTTCATAATTTTGCAGAAAAAAATCCAATTTATTATAACTCTTTTGAACTTAACATTGACAATATTCCTTGCAAAGTATACGAAGGAGACATTAACGAATATTGGTTGAACAGTATTAGTCATGGTTCAAGTTATCAGCCCTTTTACCCGACATGGATACTTTCTGCTTACATTATTTCGTTGATGGCCAAAAGTCTTGAGTACAAGGAAGTTTTAGATATTGGATAAGGAGATGGAAGAATTGCCTATTGTGCAAAAATATTAGGACTGGAAACATATTCAATTGAAGTTGATGAATCACTTGTAGATTTACAAAAATTAATTACATTTTCTACTAAAATAGATTTTAATCCAAAGTGTGCTGATGCTGTAGAATTTGATTACTCAAAACTAAAATTAATTCATCCAATATTTTTTATCGGGGGTCTAGCTCAAATGGGCGGAGATGTTTTGGCCAGTAGTATTATTGAAAAACTAAATGCCATTCCTAATCTTAAAAAAAATATTGGCATGACATTTGCTGGAACTTATTCTAAAAAATATTTTCCAGGTACCACGTCTGAAAGTATGGCCGAAGGTGGATGGAAATCAATTATTGACAAAAATAACATGAAAGTAATCAAAACATTAACTTTGCCTACTGTATGGACATTTGATCAACCCATAGATACCCCATACATTTTTTCCAAATTTAATTAAATTATTTTTTGTCTAACAAAATAAAAGAGAAACTAATTCTCTATACATCTGTTAGAGCAGAATCACTAAATTCTTCATCTAGTGCCTCAGATAGAGCCAAATTCTCAGGCGTTTCAATTGTTGTTAACTCCTCTTCAGTGTTTGTTTTATCAGGCGTTTCAATTGTTGTTAGTTCCTGTCCTTCGATGTTTGTTATCTCAGGTGTTTCGATTTTTGGCTCATCCTTTTTTGTTGTCTTTTTGGTTTCTTTTTTAGATGCAGTCTTTTTGGTTTTCTTTTCTGCCTCTTCAGGATCCATCACTCCTGCTTCGCCCAAAGCAAAGATTACCTCTTCTTCTGGATGATGAGGGCTATCCACCATTCGTGCAATTCTCTTTTTACCTGATTTTTTAAAGTAGATTCTATAGGTACTTGTATGTGCAACTACATTACCACCTATTGGACGAGTTGGATCTCCAAAGAAAACATCAGGGGATGCCATGACTTGATTTGTTGCAAGTGCAGCACAGTTGTAAGTTTCTGCAATTCTAGATAATAAATGAACAAAATGATTTAGTTTTTGCTGTCTATTTGATAGTGTTCCTCGTCCCAAATATTCAGCACGGAACAATCCTACAGCAGAATCTGCAATAATTAATTTGATATTGTTCTCTTCAATTATAGGACCAACTTCTTCAAGAATCAATGTTTGATGTGCACTGTTGTATGCACGTGCAACGATAATGTTATCAAGGACTTTTTGTGGATCCATACCATTTGCATTTGCAATCGATACAATTCTTTCAGGTCGGAAAGTGTTTTCAGTATCAATGTATATTGCCCCACCTGCCAGTCCACCTTCTTCTTTTGATTTTTGGACTTGAACACACATCGTAAGACAGAGTTGTGTTTTACCACATCCAAATTCACCATAAACTTCAGTGAGTGCTTGTGTTTCAATACCACCATCAAATAATGTATCTAAACAATTAGTACCAGTTGTAATTTTACCAATATCTTGTCTTCGCTTATAAATTTCACTGGCACTTACAAAATCTTTGGAAATTAATCCACCCTCAACTAAGTGTTCACGTGCTTTATTGACAATATTTTCTGCAGTATCTTTTGCCATTCCAGTTATTTCTGAAATTTCAACTGGACCTCTAACAATGAGATCCATTATATTGTGAACACCTGCGTCGCCTAATTTTTTTGTAGATACCGGTCCTACACCTGGTAAACTATCTAATCTTAAATCTTCCATACGGTATTGTACCGTACAGTACTTTATAAGTTTGTTGTTTTACGGAATGATCGTAGTCAAACAGCTAAAACTAACGAAAAAGGTTTATCGTCTCTTTCTTCTTTGACCAGGTTTATTTTGTCCTGGAAAACGTCCCAAGACAAATCGTTTCTTAAAGTTGCCTTTGTTTCTAAGACTAGAATTTGTACCAGTGATCTTTCTTCCTTCTACTTTAGGAGTTTGACCTCTGACCTTACCTGCCTTTGTAAGCGAACCGTGAGTTGCCATGATTAAACATGTTATTAATGGAATTTATGTATTTGGAAATTACCAATATTTTGCCTTGACTTTATCCAAGACTAATTCGTGTTCCTTGCTTTTTCTCCTAGCATATTTTTCCATTGCACCTAACGGAACCCCTCCAAGAGTTCTTGCAATGGCATTGAAAAAGTATCTTTGCGGACCCTTAGAACCTGTTTTAGTCATGAATTTCTGAATTCCATATTTGAAATTATGTTGCCAAGTTTTGTATAATACACCCAATTGTGCAGGAGTCATTTCATTTCCAATGTTGAAGAAATCTGATTTTTCTAGCAATCCTATTGGAACAAATGTAAGAGCAGTTGTAGTAAACATCGAACTTGGTTGTTCTCGTTCTAGTTCACTAATCAGACTAATTGTCTCCCAAGAATCTTCAGGCGTTTCATCATTATCTAGACCCATAATCAAAGTAAAGGCAGGAATCCAGTAATCCTTGTTTAAGGTCTTGACTCCTTCTTTTACTACCCAATGCCATTCCTCAGGTTGATAAGGAGCAAGTTTTCGGTCAGCATATTTTTCAATTAATCGTAGGCTTCCTGTTTCAAATCCAGCTTGAACTCCAGTCATGTTATCTGGACCAGATTTTATAATTTTAGACAGATTTGGAATTAACCTTTCATCTGCAATAGCACCAGCCAAGGTACCATGTGTTGGATTTGTATGTTTAACACCGGTTGCCATGATTGCGGTAAAGAGTTCTTCTAAGGCCTCACGGTTTGGTTCCATTCCTTTTGCAGTTCTTGGATCCATTCCATAAACAAAGATATCGTCGCTATGAATCCAAGCAGATGTAGAACCACCTTTTTTCATATTCACTTCAATTTCTTTCACAACTTTTTCAGGAGGATAATATCGTAATGATCTTAAAGTTACATCACAAAATTTACAACCTCTTCCACATCCACGCATCACCTCTACCATTCCATGCATACTTGGTTCAATAATGTCTGGAATTTCTTCAAGGTCAGGTCGATCCCAGAAATTAACAAATCTTCCATGAATTTTTTTGCCATTTCTTTCAAATTCTTTAATGTTTACTTTGAAATCACTTCGTTTTCTGAAAGGATCCATGTTTTCAAAATCTCCATTAATCAGATAATTAAAAAATCGTCCTGCATGTCCGTCAATCTCTGGGGCAATTCCTCCAAGTTCTCCTTCTAAGATTGCATAAATTCCAAACTCTTCAATTTTTTCAGGATCATAATTATATTGCCAAGTACCAGATGCTCCCGAAATTACCTTTGCTTTACTTCCTGTTTTTTGTTTTGCAGCTTTAATTCTATGATGTAATTCAGTATTGTATAATTCATCATATGAAATTTGCTTTCGACCATAAGTAAAAGTCATAGTTACCGGACCCATTCCAAGCGGATCCATCTCATAAGTTCCAATCACTTCTGTATCAGGGCCTATGAATTGTTCGATATGATCTGGATGAGCCACAACTACTTCATCTCGTCTAAATCCATCCCTAAGTAATCCTGCTTCGAGTTTTCTTAATCCATAAGGAGCAAAGTTTGCAACACCATTAGTGTGAGGAATATAATTGCAGATAAAGTCAAAGAGGATTTTAGGCGTAACCTGATTTTTTAGAATTTTATACCAAAAGCTGTTTTTATCTCGATGAGGATCAATTGCAGGTGCACATCCAAAAAATGTAGCCAGAGACAGTCCACGGTATGGTGACATTAGAGTTCGATCAGCTGTTAAAACGATTTTTGGTGTTCCCATGCCCTTCACCGCAATAATTTCATGATTTACTTTAAACTTTGCTGGTTGAATTTAATATTTTTCCAAAATTCCAGCCTTGTTCCTGTAAAAATGACCAAATTCTTTGTTTGAGGAGAGATGATCTCCATCAAAAACAGTCCCATCTTTGCAAACTAAATCTTCCCCCATACAACAGCTCCCACAAATTCCTACACCACATTTCATCATTCTCTCAAGACTGGCTTGCACAAAGAATCCCTTTGAATGTGCTAGATGAACTGTCTTGTACATCATTTTTTCAGGACCACAAGTATACACTCCATCAAATTTATTTTCATTGACCAATTTTTCTACCATGTCAGTCACATATCCTTTTTCCCCATAGGATCCATCATCAGTAGTTACAATAACTCTGTAAGAATTATTTTTCAACAAATCATTGGCTAAATTTTCAAAAAAGACTTCGTTCTTTGTTTTTGCTCCAATTAGGAGAGTTACATCATCATTTGGTTTAACAAAAGTCAACAACCTCATCATTGGAACAAGACCCGTACCACCGCCCACAAGTAATAGTTTTCCTTGTTTTAAATCAAAAGAATTGCCATAAGGACCTCTTATTCCAAGTTGCTGGCCCTCCTTTAGATTAAACAGTCCAGTTGATGCAGGCCCGTGTTTTCTAACAGTAAAGGCAGCCTTTCCCCGGTCTAAAGATATCATAACACTCATTGGTAATTCATTGATTCCAGGTATCCACACCATAGCAAATTGTCCTGGCAATACATTTGACATTTCCTCATTAGAAAATATCAAAGTTCTAACAGTCGGAGTTTCATCAATTACTTTTTCAATTTTACATATTGTGGTATGATTATGATTTTTTTGCAAGTCCTACCATCTCCTCGATTCTTGAAATTCCATTTTTTTTCATGTATTGTAATATACCATCATTTATTTCCGTGAAAACATCAACCCACCTATCACCAATTGCACTTCCTATTTGAACTGCAGATGCTCCTGCCAAGAAAAATTCAACTGCATCTTCCCAACTGGAAATACCTCCACACCCTATTATGGGAATATTATATTTTGATGAAATTTCATAAACACAGCGAAGAGCGATTGGTTTGATAGGAGTACCTGAAAGTCCACCAAATTTGTTACTCAAGATAGGTCGCTTAGTATCAATATCTATGGCTATTGCTCTAATCGTGTTGATTGCAGTTATTGCGTCAATTCCAGATTCTATTGCCACTCCTACTGTATCTAAATAATTTGTTGTACCTAATCCAACCTTTGCAATTACAGGAACTTTGGTAAATTTTTTTACGGTGCTGACAATTTTTTTGACTAATTCTGGATCATCTCCAACTTCTAATCCTACTTTAGCGACATGAGGACAAGACAAATTTAATTCAAAAGCAATGACCTTACAACGGGTAAATTCTTTTAACATAAATTCAAAATCTTCAGGGATTGAACCAACTAGACTAACAATTATTGGAACCTCCCTGTTATTCTCTATCATTTTTGCAAAATTTGGAGCCCCAGGATTTGAAAGGCCAACTGCATTTAACCATCCACCCCCCTTTACACTAAAGATTGTGGGGTTCGGATATCCTTCCCATGGCTCCTTGCTAAGGGATTTGGTTACCACTGCTCCTGCTCCTGAGCGATAGAGTCTATGAAAAACATCTAAAGAAATGCCTAAAATTCCTGATGCAAGCATAGTAGGACGGTCTAGTTGAATTGGGCCTACAGAAGTTATTAAACTGGCTTCCACTTTGAATCATACTGGTGGGTTCGAATATAATAGTTGAGTAAGATCTTATCTGTTACCTTTTTTAAAGGAGACTTTGAATCAACTAGTCATGTATTCTGTAATTTTAACAGAGTTTGGAATCTCTGTTTTCAATGATGAAAAACTTGAAAAAGCGTTTCCTTTTTCAGATCCGGTAAAGGATTATCTTTCTGTTAAAAATAAAGAAAGTAAATTATACGAATTGGTTGATTTTCTAAGACCTCTGCAAAGAGGAGTTTCGATAAATGATTCAACTTTGGTAAATATTCTTAAAAAAAATTCTATTGATGCCCAATTAATGGATGAAGATGAATTGGATAACATCCAATCATCCAAACCTCAAATAATCGTAGATTCTGGTTTTGCTGAAAACATTCCGGATGTTCTAAATAAATTAAGAGAGTTTGCTATGGGATTATCATCCTCCAAGGTTACCAAAGTCTCAGAGAGTCCAGATTTACATATTATCCAAGCCATTAATTCACTTGACGAAATTGATAAAATTACAAATGCACTTAGTTCAAGATTAAGAGAATGGTATGGATTACATTTCCCAGAACTAGAAAATATAATAGATAGCATTAATGGTTATGCACAAATTGTTCTTGCAGGAAAACGTGAATCCTTAACAAGAAAAATTTTCGAGGATGCTGGATTTCCTGAATCAAAAGTTGAGATGTTGTCTTTGGTTGCATCAAAAAGTAGAGGAGGAGATATTTCAGAGAAAAATTTGGAAATTGTTCAATCTATGGCTAAACAAATGTTAGATCTTCATGAACTTAGAAGAAGTTTAGAAGCACATGTAGAATCAGAGATGGATATTGTAGCACCAAATATTTCAGCGGTACTTGGGACTGCAGTGGGCGCAAGAATTCTTGGAAGGGCAGGTAGTTTAACAAAACTTGCATCAATGCCGGCAAGTACCGTTCAGGTAATTGGAGCAGAAAAAGCATTGTTTAGAGCATTGAAAACAGGAGCTCAACCTCCAAAACATGGAATCTTATTTCAACACACTCTGGTACATGCAGCACCTAGATGGCAAAGAGGAAAAATAGCCAGGGCAATTGCAGCCAAAGCAGTAATTGCAGCGAGAGTAGATGTTTACGGTGAAGGACTAAATGAAACTCTTCTTGAAAAACTAAATGTAAGAGTAAAAGAAATCGGTAAAAAATATGAGGATGCACCAGAAAGGGAACCAAGAAGGTTTGATTCTCCTAGCCAAGACAGACGCGACTTTGATAGGAGAGGAGGGGGATTTTCTCGAAGAAATAGAGATTCTCCAAGGAGTGAAAATAGATCTAGGAGAGAAGGCAGTTCTAAACAAAATAAGAATAAAAAGAGAAAAAAGTTTGGAAGGCGATAATAAGGAATTTTTCTGGATAAAATCAGATGGTGTTCGTAAATTAGCTACTGAAAATTTGGTTTCAGGAAATCAAGTTTACAAAGAAAAATTAATTACAAAAAAAGGAATTGAGTACAGGTTATGGGAACCATTTAGAAGTAAATTAGCTGCTGCAATAATGAACGGTCTAGATATATTTCCATTTCAAAATAAATCAGCAGTGTTGAATCTGGGAGTATCTACAGGGACTACTATTAGTCATATATCAGATATTGTTGGACCAAGTGGAATTATTTTTGGTGTAGAGCATTCAAGTAGAGTTGCAAGAGATTTTTTAGATAGAGTAGCCACATATAGAAAAAATATTATACCAATTTTACAAGATGCAAGAAAACCTAAAGAGTATTTTTCTGTTTTTGGAAAAGTAGATGTAGTTTATGTAGATATTGCTCAACCAGATCAAACTGAAATTGCCATTGCAAATTGTAAAATGTATCTCAAAAATCAAGGTTATTTATTTTTGGTAATAAAAACTAGGAGCATAGACGTAACAAAACCACCCAAACAAATTATCAACGAAGAGATACAAAAGGTGAAAGAAAATTTTGAAATTTTACAAACAATTGATCTTCATCCGTATGACAAAGATCATGCCATAATAATTGCTAAATTTCAAAGATAGTTTTTATCAAGGATTTTTTTTGTAGGTTTCCAACTTTTACGCACAAAAATAGGCATAATTTTCTGTTTTTTGTAGTATTTTTTTACAAAATCAATTGTTTTTGTATCAGAGGGATATCCACTACCTAAATCATGCTCTTTTCTTAGACGAGCAATAGCCCTATCTCTAGTAACTTTGGCCAGAATCGAAGCCGCCGAAACGACGACAAATCTAGAATCAGCATGATGATAAGATTGAATTTTTTTATTATTTGACAACCTAGAAATTTCTTTTCCAAATCGTTTTGGATTTACATCACATGAATCCACAAAAGAAGTATCAGGATTTAGTTTTGTTACAACTTTGGCCATGTATTTAGCTTCGAGTTGATTCAACCCATGTTTTGCCACACTGGTGTCAATAGATTTTGGAGAGATCTTCGCAACGTAATGATTATCCACTAGACAAAGAATTTTTTTGTAGAGTTCCTCACGCCTTTTTGAAGTGAGTTTTTTTGAATCTTTAACTCCTAATGCTGAAAGTTTACGAATATTTTTTTTTTCAATAGATATCCCTGCAATAACAAGAGGACCTAACATGGAACCTCTTCCGGCATCATCAATACCACAAATTTGCACAGATTTTGTCGATATCCTCAAGTATTAAACCATTATACGTCCAAAACACCTACCATAATTGTTGGAAATCACAAAAGATTCTTTTGTAGAGATAGTAGAGGGTCAAACAAAATTAATGGTTCCAAAAAAATCTATTTCAGATAAAGTACCACCAAAAGAACCTGCGTTTTTTAATCCCAAAGCAAGTTTGAGTAGAGATTTTTCAATCATTGCATATAGTGCATTTTTGAAAAATTTTAAAGGTCCAAAAAAAATTTTGGAAGGGTTATCAGGAATTGGAGCAAGAGGATTGCGCGTAGCTAATGAATTACAAACAGATAGTGTTATCATAAATGATTTGAATCCTTCAGCTTTGGAGTTGGCAAAATATTCTGTGAAATTAAATAATTTACAAAACGTTGAATTTTATCAAGATGAGATATGTAGATTTTTTAGCAAATACTCAAAAAGAGATAATCGAGGCTCGATTGTAGATATCGACCCGTTTGGCTCTCCGTCTCAATTTTTTGATTGTGGGTTAAGAGCTACTATGCATGGGGGAATGTTATCATGCACAGCCACAGATTTGCAAGTACTAAATGGACTTTTCCAAAATGCCTGTAGAAGAAAATATGGAGGTGTGCCTATGAGAACAGAGTATGGAAATGAAATAGCCATTCGATTAATCCTTGGTTGTCTCAGAATGGTTGCCGGACGTTTGGGACTAGAAATCATACCACTTTATGTTGAAAGTAATTTCCATTATTACAGAGTATATGTTAAAGTAAACAAAAAACCTGATCAAGAAGAAAATTTAGGATATATCATTCATTGCAAAACATGTGGACACAGAAAAATAGTAAATGAAAAAATTAATTTTTGTGAATTATGTGGATCTAAAAACAACATTGCAGGAATGTTATGGATTGGTAAAATTTTTGATAAAAAATTTGTAGAACAAATGATTTCAAATATTTCAGAATTAAATGTAAATAAGATTTGCAAAAAAGATCTGACTAAATGTTTAGAAGAATCAGAAATGCCAGGAATTTATTTTACCTTAGATGAGATTGCATCCAAGATGAAATCATCTCCACCGAAACTTGTTGATGCAATTAAAAAATTGCAAGAAAACGGATTCCAGGCAAGTGTAACTGCGTTTAAGCCAACAGGGTTTAGAACAAATGCCAAAATTCAAGAAATTATTTCGGTGTTTTCTTTTTAACCCTTGTATCCTAGACAGACACAGTATAATTCGCTACTTTGTTTTCTACTTGCAGGAGGTTTGGTGAGATTTACTCTCACAAATTTTTTCTTAATAAAATCTCTAAATTCCATTGAATATTCTCCATCAAATATTTTAAAAACTGCATTTCCTTTTTGCAATAGCACTTTATCCATAATTTTTGCACAGTCATAATTTAATGAAATCTGTTTTGCATGATCAACTGACCAATTTCCAGTAACTTGTGGGGAAAGATCACAGATAACGGCGTTTACCTTTCGACCAAAGTATTCCAAAATATCATCTATAATTGATTCATCTTCGATATTACTTCGTATAATGTGTGCACCTGGAATTTCTTCAACAAATGAGAGATCAATTCCCATCACCTTCCCTTTATTTCCTGCCAGTTTGACTGCCATTTGAGTCCATCCACCAGGAGCACATCCTAAATCTAGTACGTAAAACCCAGGGCCAATAAGACGATATGATTGATTTAACTCTTTGAGTTTGTATGCAGCTCTGCTACGAAAACCTTGTTCATGAGCTAAATTTCGATAATAATCTTTTCTTGCGTCTTGTAATCTCATTTAGTTTTCGTTGGTTTTTTCATTTCGGCAAGCACCCAGTCTTCAATTAACTGACAAGTTTTAGGACTTATTTCCCCATCTAGTGAACATTTTTGTTCGACAGGACATACAAGGCAGGGGGCATTTTCAATTGATAGAGTACTAATTGGGGTTTTCTTTAAAATTAATTTGTAAGTCCAGCGACCTTTTTCTAAAAGTTTTTCACGATATATTGTTCCCATACGTTCTAATTTTAAGGCAAGACGTGAACCATCTCTACTTGTAAGTTTAAGTTTTTTCCAAAGTTCACTTTGGAACATTCCTTCAGATTCTTTTTCAGCTAAAATATCACAAACTCTAGCAGTCAATCTTTCCATGTCAACTTTTTCAATTTGGAAATTTTCAATTTCATTATCTGTTAATTGTTCTTCTAGTTCTTCCTCTAGGGTTTTTTCTTCCTCTTTTTTGATTTCTGCTAATTCTTTTTTGGTTAATTTTTTTGGTTTTACAGGTTTTTCTTCTGTTTTTTTAGTCTTTTTTGCCTTAGTTGGTTTTTCTTCTGTTTTTTTAGTAATCTTTTTTGCCTTAGTTGGTTTTTCTTCTGTTTTTTTAGTAGTCTTTTTTGCCTTAGTTGGTTTTTCTTCTGTTTTTTTAGTATTCTTTTTTGC
>Ga0224512_10004023_pt1 | contig 12660 bp, 5 predicted proteins | sample SF_May12_sed_USG_4_FD_169103 | JGI IMG/M metagenome (GOLD analysis project Ga0224512, IMG submission 169103) | Sediment microbial communities from San Francisco Bay, California, United States - SF_May12_sed_USGS_13 | ecosystem: Environmental > Aquatic > Marine > Sediment | place: USA: California... | reverse complement strand
GATCCGGCCAGCGGCGACCCCGACAAGATCGTGATCGAGGCCTCATTCGGCTTGGGCGAGAACGTGGTGTCGGGGCAGGTTACCCCCGATCGCTTCACCTTCTCCAAGGCGCGCGGCGAGATGGTCGACGAGGTCATCGCCGACAAGGACACGCTGATCACCGCGCGCGAGCGCGGGGGCGTCGAGCGCACGACAGCCGATGAGGCCGACCGCCGGCGTGCCGCGTTGAGCCACCAGCAGGCCACGGCCGTGGCGCATCTCGGAGCACAGATCGAGGCGCACTACGACAGCCCTCAGGACACGGAGTGGGCCGTCGACGATGAGGGCCGGATCTGGATGCTCCAGGCGCGACCGGTGACCGCTACCGGCGCGTGGGCCGCTGAAGCCGACGACCGGTCGGGCGGCGAGGCGATCGTCTCGGGGCTGGGCGCGGCGCCCGGCGAGGCCGTCGGCGTTGCTCGCGTCGTAACCGACCCGACCGATGCGGAGCGGCTCAAGGATGGCGAGGTGCTCGTCGCTCGCATGACGGCGCCGGACTGGGCGCCCGCCATGAGGCGCGCGGCGGCGATCGTGACCGACATGGGCGGCATGACCTGTCACGCGGCGATCGTCGCGCGCGAGTTCGGCGTGCCCTGCATCGTCGGGACGCGCGAGGCCACGGAGCGAATCACCGACGGCGAGCGCGTGCTCGTGGATGCTTACACCGGGCGGGTACTGCCCGGGGACGCGGCCGTGCAGCGGCCTGCCGCCGCCGCGGCCTCCTCTGCGCCCGCGACCCCCGTGACCGCGACCAGCGTTCTGCTGAACGTCAGCGAGCCTTCGCTCGCCGATCGGGCGGCGCGCACCGATGCCGACGGGGTGGGCCTGCTGCGCGCGGAGCTGATGATCCTGGAGGCGCTCGGGGGCAGGCATCCGAAGCTCGTCATCGAGGAGCAGGGTGAGGACGCGCTCGTGAAGCGGCTCTCGGGGGCAATCGGCCAGGTGGCTCGCGCCTTCGCGCCGCGACCGGTGACCTACCGCACCTACGACTTTCGCTCAAACGAGTTCCGCGGGCTCGCCGGCGGTGATCGCTTCGAGCCTGAGGAGGCCAACCCGATGATCGGCTACCGGGGGGCGCTGAGGTACAGCCGCGACCCCGAGTCGCTGCGGCCCGAGCTGCGGGCCATCGCCCGGCTGTGGGACGAGGGCGTCCGGAACCTCCACGTGATGATTCCCTTCGTGCGAACGCCCGACGAGTTCGCGGCGGCGCGCGATCTGCTGGACGACGCCGGCCTGATGGACCGCCCGGGCTTCGAGTTGTGGGTGATGGCCGAGGTGCCTTCGGTCTTGTTCCACCTCCCGAGCTACGCGGAGCTCGGCGCGCGAGGGATATCGATCGGGTCCAACGATCTGACCCAGCTCATGCTCGGGGCCGATCGCGACTCGGAGCTGCTCGCTGATACGTTCGACGAGCGCGACCACGCGGTGGTGGCGGCGATCGAGATGCTGATTCGCTCGGCAAGGGAGCTCGGCCTTCGCACCTCCATCTGCGGCCAGGCTCCGTCGGTGCACCCCGGATATGCGGACCTGCTGGTGCGCGTCGGTATCGACGCCATCTCCGTGACGATCGACGCTCTCGATCGCACCCGTCGCAACGTCGCCGCCGCCGAGCGGCGCCTCCTGCTGGAGGCGGCCCGCCGTCAGGCCTGAGCACCGCGGGGTGGCGCCGATCGAAGATCGCGGAACCTGCGCGTGAGGCGGCTGGCTAGCCAGTAGTGGGTATGCGCCCCACCGTCGAGCTGGTACCCATATGTCAGACATGAGCTCGACACCGGCCCCATCGTCGCCGAGTCGCGGAGCATCCACCGCGATCGACGCGCACCTCACGCGCGAGTGGACGGCCCTCGCCGACCGCGTGGGCGCTCCGCCCTCGCTCTACCCTCAGTACGTGCAGGCATGGGCGCGCTGCTACGCACCGGACGCGAAGATCGAGGTCGCGACGGCGTGGGAAGGTGACCGACTGGCTGGCGTCATGCCGCTCGCCCTCCACGAGGACGGGCGAGCCACCGGCATGGCCGAGGCCGAGGACTTTGGCATCGTGGCCGTCGACACCGCAACGGCGACGACGGTTGCCGCGTCCGCACTCGAGCTCGACGCGCGCCCCTTCGTCCTGGCGCCGCTGATTGCTGGCGGCGACGCGGTAGCCGCCCTCACCAAGGCTGCGGGCCAAAGTGGCCACAGCGTCGCCACTCGCCGGGTGGCCGACCGGCCGATGGTCGACACGGCCGGCACGTGGGATGACTACTGGGCCGAGCGCGGCGGCAAGCTCCGGGGCGAGGTGCGGCGAGTCCGCCGTCGTCTCGAGGAGACGGGCGAGCTCACGGAGGATTCCGGCTTGGAGATCGACGACCTCGAGGCGTTGCTCGCCGAGTGCATGGATCTCGAGGCGAGCGGTTGGAAAGGGGAGCAGGGCAGCGCCCTTGCCCAGCGCGAGCACGAGCGCGCGCTGTATCTGGCGCTGGCCCGCTGGAGCGCCGAGCGCGGCTGGCTACGCGTGCCGACCCTGCGGCTGGACGGCGCTCCGATCGCCTTCCAGTTCAACGTCGAGGCTCACGGCGTGAAGTACGGCCTGAAGATGGGTTACGCGCGGGAGCTGAGGAAGTTCGCTCCGGGAATGCTGCTGCTGGCGACCGAGATCGAGCGCGCCTTCGGCGATCCGGCGATCGAGCTCTACGACCTCGAGGGGGACATGTCGGAGGCGTACAAGGCGCGTTGGGCGACTTCCAGCCGTGAGTACATCGAGCTGACCCTGTTCTCGCCGACCGCGGCCGGTCGGGCCGCGTGGCTCGTCCAGTCCCGACTGAGGCCCGCTCTCGGGCGCGCCAAACGCGCGCTGTCCGGGCAGTAGCGCACAGTCCGTCCATCGTCCTGATCCCGATCTGCCCGAAGCTCTCAGGAAGAGGGCTAGAGAGATCACCCGGAGAGGTCGTTATCCGTGACGCTCACTGAAGAAACGCGGCCTGCGAGTACGCTCCGGCCAGGGGTGCTCGACCTTCGGGGGAGTGTCGGCCCCGGCGGGCCCTCATAGGTTCCTGAGCATGCCGATCACGAAGCGCACCGCATCCGCCTTGCTCGCCACCGCCGGAGTTGCCGCGGCCTTTGTCGCCACCGCACCGTTCGCCGCCGTCGGCGGTCCCGCCGGACTGCCCCTCCCGGATCTCCGCTCGGACCCGCCGGAGAACCAGCTCGCACCACAGGTGCATACCGATGGCTCCCTGATCGTGCGCTTCGACGGCCACGTCACCAACGTCGGCCCCGGCCCGCTGCACCTCGAGGGCAACCCGCAGGCCGACGCCACCCCCGGCGACCGCCCCAAGCAGTATGTCTTCGATCCGGCCGAGTATCGCGACGACGAGAGTGGCAGCCCGCCCATCGATCCGGCGTCGCTCGCCGCCGATCCGGACGATCGCCCCGGCTGGCAAGCGGTGACGACTCCCGAGGTGCTCTACGAGACCAACGACGGCCATAACCATTTCCACTACATGAAGATCAGCCGCTACTCGCTGTGGAACCAGTCCAAGACGGCCGAGGTGGCGCCGGGCCAGAAGGTCGGCTTCTGCCTGTACGACTCCGAGCCCGCGCCCGGCCTGGCGGAGACGCCGTTCCCGCTGTTCTTCGGTGTCGACGTCGGCGACTACGTCGAGCAGTACAACGGCGGCGGCGACTTCTGCCGCCAGTTCCAGCCCACCGCGACGACCCTGCAGATGGGCGTCTCGCCCGGCTGGCGCGATGTTTATCCGCGCGGTCTCGCGCTGCAGTGGGTGGACGTCTCTGACACGGCTCCCGGCCGGTACTACCTCGCAGCCGAGGCCGATCCCGAGAACCGCGTCGTGGAGGGCAACGAGAACAACGGCGTGGCGTTCGCAGACGACCTGACGACGATTCCCGGCTACACCGCGCTGCCGATCACCGCGAGGACGGGCTTCCAGTCCCCGGTAGGTCTCACGCTGAGCTCCCAGCAATTTGGCTCGCCCGGCGCACGCATCTTCCGCGTGGTGACGCCCCCTGCCAACGGCACGTTGAATGCGACCGTCGGCGCAGCCATCGCAAGCGCGTCGGTCACGTACACGCCGAAGCCCGGTTTCAGCGGCATCGACAGCTTCGAATACGTCGCCGAGGACAGCACCAGCTCCTACCCGCGCAACCCGCGTGCCGCCGCCACCACCATTCAGGTGGGCCCGAACCCCAGCCCGGGCGGCCCGACCGTGGCGGTCTCGGCGATCTCCGGCGCTCCCGCCGCGTTGATCGTCGGCACCAGCGCCCAGCTCTCGGCGTCCGTGCTCAACGGATCCCGGGGCGTCGCCTGGAGCGTCAACGGGGTGGCCGGCGGCAACGCTACGGCGGGGACCATCACGAGCGGCGGCCTCTACGTCGCCCCGGCGTCGGTGCCGAGGGGTGGCAAGGTCACCGTCCGCGCGACGAGCATCGACGATCCGAGCGAGTTCGCCGAGAAGTCCATCACCATCGTTCCCCGCCCCGACTCCAAACCGAAGCCGGGGGCGAAGCACGCAATCAGCGAGCCCCGGGTCGTCGTGACCAAGGGTCGGACCATTCTCACCACCCAGGCCAAGGTGGCCGGCTCGTTCACCGTGGTCGCTCGCTACCTGCGCCCGGGCAAGAAGGCTCGCGTGATCGGACGCTGCAAGGCGGCCCGCAAGGCCGGTCGCACCCTCCGCTGCACCCTGCGCTACTCGAAGAAGCTCAATCGCAAGTACATCCAGCTCGTCGTGACCTTCAGGCCCAAGAGTGGCCAGAGGGTCATGCGCCGCGTCGGCCCGACCAAGCTCGGCGCGCTCCGCTTCGCTGTCGCCAAGCGCGGTGCCTTGAAGGGCCGGCGGGTAACCGTGCGAACGAAGACGCTCCGCACCGGTCGCGTGGTCATGGTGCTGCGCCACCGCAACAAGGTGGTGCGGCGCTGCGTCGTGAGCCGGCTCGCCGGCCAGGTGGCCACCTGTCGGGTCACCCTTGGGCGTCGTCAGTCGGCGAAGAACCTCCGCGCAACGGCGACGCTGCGGTCGGAGGACGGCCTGCGCGTCACGACGCGCGGGCGTCCCTAGGCTCGGGCCGGCTCCAGCTCCTCCGCGGGAGCCCCCAGAATCTGCAGACGCGTACGGGTCCGCGGCCGGTACGGTCTCGTGCCGGTTCGCACACATGGCGCCTCGAGAATGCGCAGTGCGAGCGGGGTCATGTGAACTGAAAGCAAGAACTTCTGGCGCGCAGTACCTCCGACCAGCGGCCGCTCGACCTTCGGGGAGTGAGTGTGCCTAGCCATCTACATAGGCTGCTCTTCATGCCGATCAAAAGACACACCGCCCTAACGCTGCTCGCAACCGCCGGGGCCACCGCCGCTCTCGCCGCCATCGTTCCGCTCGCCGCCGTCGGGGGTCCGGGCGTCGACCCGAACACCCTCCCGGATCTTCGCTCCGACCCACCGGAGGCGCCGCAAGACCCCGAGGTCAGCCAGGACGGCCGGCTACTGCTCAAGTTCAACGGCTTCGTGACCAATGTCGGTAACGCACCGCTGCACCTCGCGGGCAATCCTCAGGTCGCCGGCGGGCCGAAGCAGTACGCGTTCCTGCCCGAGAACTACGGCAACCCGGCGACATGGACTGCCGTGCGCTCGCCCGAGGTGCTCTACGAGACCAACGACGGGCACAACCACTTCCACTACATGCGCATCTCGCGCTACTCGCTGTGGAACCAGGCGAAGACCGCCGAGGTTGCTCCTGGCCAGAAGGTCGGCTTCTGCCTCTACGACTCCGAGGCTGCGCCAGGCGTGCCCTTCAAGCCGCCGGTCGGCGACAACGGCGCCGGCTACAGCGGCGGCGGGGACTTCTGCCGCCAGAACAACCCGGGTGCGAACACCGTTCAGATGGGCGTCTCGCCGAACTATCGCGACGTCTACGACTGGACTCTCGCCCTGCAGTGGGTCGACATTTCCAACACGTCTCCGGGGCGGTACTACCTCGCGGCTGAGGCCGATCCCGAGGATCAGGTGCTGGAGAGCAACGAGGCGAACAACCAGGTCGCTTACTCTGCTCAGACGGTCACCGTGCCCGGGTACGTCGCGACCGCCATCGGTCCGGTGGCGACGCCCTTCGGGCAGTCGATCGGCATCCAGCTCGGTGCGGCCGCGTACGAGCACCCGAACCTCGGCGCTCTCGGCGCTCCGCTCTTTCGGGTAACGAGCCCGCCCGCCAACGGTTCGCTCAACGTCACCGCCGGCCAGCAGTTCACCAACCCGATCGTCACCTACGTGCCGAACCCGGGCTTCGGGGGTGTGGACACCTTCGAGTACGAGGTTCGCGACCCCACCAGCGGCTATCCGCTGAGCCCTCCGCGCGCCACCGCCGCGATCAACGTCGCGAGCAACCCCTCGATCGCCGTCGCGATCTCGGGCGCTCCGGCCACGCTCGTGGCCGGCACCAGCGCCCAGCTCAAGGCGACGGTGGTCAACGGCACCGGCCGCGGGGTGAGCTGGACGGTCAACGGAGTCGCCGGAGGCAACTCCACCGCCGGAACCATCAGCGCCGGCGGCCTCTACAAAGCGCCGGCCAAGGTTCCGTCGGGCGGCAAGGTCACGATCAAGGCCACCAGCAAGGAGAACTCGGCCAAGAGCGCATCGAAGAGGATCTCCATCATCCCCCCGCGCAAGGCCAAGCCGAGCTTCAGCCGCGGCGGCACCATGGCAGAGCCGCTCGTCACCGTGGCTCGCGGCAAGGTCAGCGTGAGGAATCTGGCGAAGAAGGCCGGCCGCTATACGATCATCTTCAAGTACAAGGGCAAGCGCTTCGCCCGGCGCACGCGTTCGGCCAAGGCCGGCCGGGTCTACACCACCTCGGTGAAGTTCCCGAAGGGCTGGAACCGCAAGAAGATTCGCATCGCGGTGGCATTCAAGCCGAACGGCGGGAAGCCCATCGTGAAGGTCGTTGGACCGACCGCGCTGTCCAAGGTCGCGGTCAAGCGCAAGGGGCGCGTCATCACCGCCCGCACCAAGACCCTCCGCACCGGCCAAGTGCTGATGTTGGTCTCCCACGGTAAGACCGTGCTGCGCCGCTGCCGCTCCTCGCGTCTGGCTCGCGGAACCGCGACCTGCAAGGCGAGCCTCCGGGCAGGGATGAAGCTGAGGAACGTGCGGGTCACTGCGCAGCTCACAGCTGAGGACGGCCTGCGCGCCGTCCGGCGCGGGCGCGTGTAAGCGCCGCCCGCCCAGAGCACCCCGCGACTGCCCGGCGCGGGGTGCCCCCCTCTCGCATGGACGAATTGCCTAGCCACTTAGAGCTAACCCAAAGTCCTAACCCCATCCCATCCGAACGACCCTCGTGCCTCCCCCGCGCGGGCGAAAAGCTCAGATTGTGAATGACCCCACCTCATGGAGGAAGAACGTGAAGATCACGAACGGCACCTACCTACGTAGGGCGCTGTTCGCGACAGCTGCGACGGTAGCCATCACGGCCGCCGGTACGGCCATCGCGGCAGCCCCACCCGCCTACCCCGGTGCAACCGCCGGTGCCACCGTCAATCAGAGCGGGCCGGGTGGCGGCCAGTTCGGCAACAGCGAGGCGAACCCCTCAGCCACCAGCACCATCAACGTCTCCGGCGCGGCCAAGTACATCCGTGACCTCGACGTGCGCGTGAACGTCCCGCACGACTGGTCGGCCGACATCGACCTGACGCTCAGCCACGGCGGCGCGACGGTTCCGCTGACGACCGACAACCCGGACGACGGCAATGGCACGACCGCGTGGCCCAACGCCTTCGTCAACACCGTGTTCGACGACCAGGCGACCACGGCCGTCGGAGCGGATGCTCCGGTCGGCGGCATCCACATCGCCACGATCTCCGAGGCAGCGCTCGGGCGCTTCATCGGCATGGACCCGAACGGCGCGTGGACGATCACCGCCACGGACGACGTGATCCTCGATTCGGTCCCGCCCGTCCCGCCGCCCGACCCGCTGCCCGACCCGACACCCTTCTTCTTCGGCAGCCTCGATGGCTGGACCCTCAACATCCAGACGCTCACAGGTCCTCCCCCCGCTCCGAAGGCCACCAGCCACGATCTGAACACCACCGCGACGATCGCCGACGGCGGCACCGTGAGCCAGAAGATCACCGTCGCCGGGGCCGACCGCTATCTGACCGACGCCAACTTGACGACGGCGATCTCCCACTCCTTCCCTGGCGACCTCCAGGTGAAGCTCACCGCCCCGTCGGGCAAGAGCACCTGGATCTCCAAGAATCGTGGCGGCGCATCCGGCGGCGCCCTGGTCGGCGCAAAGTTCGACGATCAGGCCACTCAGGCGATAGCCAGCACCAACCCCGACGCCGGCGCAGCCGGCCCCCCCGCAATCCCGCCGATCCCGGTCGGCGCCACCTGGTCGCCAGAGGGCGCGATGGCGCACTTCATCGGCGACAACCCCAACGGTGAGTGGACCCTGACCGTCAGAGACACCGACCCGGGCACCGCGGGCACCCTGCTCAACTGGAAGCTCGACCTCCAGTCGACCGGTGGCCCCCCGCCGCCTCCACCAGGCCCCGCGGTTATCCCGACCAGCATCCCCGGCGATGACGCCTGCAAGCCGGTGCCGAAGCGCAGGAGCAAGTCCGGCGGCGGCAAAGTGCCGTTCAAGGGCAGCTCGCTGAAGATCCAGCAGAACCAGATTTCCGTGGCAATCCTGCGTCTCAACGCGATCAACGCTCGCGCCAAGGGCGGCTTCTTGGCCCGTGACCTCTGTGGCTACTCCTTCGGTGCCGAGGACTTCGCGTCGACCGTGAAGTGGGCCGGCGGAGGCGCCGCCCCGGCCGCCAAGGCCAAGCCACGTCCGCTGAAGTTCAAAAAGTTCAAGAAGAAGGGAACGAAGTTCAGGCTGACCAAGAAGCAGGCGGCGATCAACGACACCCTGGCGAACTTCGTGCTGGCGAAGGCCAAGGCCACCCAGAGGCGCTACAAGGCTCTGGGCGGCGGCGACCTCCGCAAAGGCACGGTGACCGCGGGCAAGCTCCACAAGGGCTTGGTCGTGACCGGCGGTAAGGGCGGCACGGCAGCCGGCAGAAAGTCGAAGCTGCCGTCGTTCAGGTGGAAGAAGACCCAGGCCAAGGGCATCAAGAAGTTGGACGCGGCCTACCTGCTCCAGACTCAGAAGAAGAGCCAGCGGGCGATCCGCATCCTGAACTCGATCACCGACAACGTCAACGGTGGCTTGAAGGGCAGCAACTTCAGGAACGGCCAGGCTCCGGGCAGCAAGCTCGCCTAGCCGAATCGTCAGTCCGAGCCTCGGCTCGGTCTCGATGCTCGAAGCCCCCGCATTTCGCGGGGGCTTCGTCGTTTGCGAGCCGGAGGGCTCTGCTAGCTTCTCGCGGCGCCATCAGCAGGCGCACTCACGCCATGAACGTGCGCCCAACACACCACATCGAACCGTAAGCGATGGCGAGCGACGAGAAGCGAGAGCGCCTCGAGCAACTGCGCGGCGAGGCGATGCACGCCGGCTCCGAACGGGCGGTAGAGCGGCAGCACTCCAAGGGCAAGGGCACGGCCCGCGAGCGCATCGAGATACTGCTCGATCCCGATTCGTTCACCGAGCTCGACATGCTCGCGGTCCATCGGGCGAGCGGGTTCGGTCTGGAGGAGGACCATCCCCGCGGCGACGGTGTGGTCACCGGCCACGGCACGATCGACGGTCGGCGCGTATTCGTCTTCAGTCAAGACTTCACCGTCTTCGGCGGCAGCCTCGGTGAAGTGTTCGCCGAGAAGATCTGCAAGGTGATGGACCTCGCCGTGAAGATGGGCTGCCCGGTGATCGGCATCAACGACTCCGGCGGCGCTCGCATCCAAGAGGGTGTGGTGAGCCTCGGGGGCTACGCCGACATCTTCTTCCGCAACGTCAGGGCGAGCGGCGTCGTGCCGCAGATATCGATCGTGATGGGGCCCTGCGCGGGCGGGGCGGTCTACAGCCCCGCGATCACCGACTTCATCTTCATGGTCCGCGAGACCAGCCACATGTTCATCACCGGCCCCGATGTGATCAAGACGGTTACCGGCGAGGAGGTGAGCATGGAGGATCTCGGCGGCGCTGCCAGCCACGCCTCCCGCTCGGGTGTGTGCCACTTCGCCGCCGACAGCGAGCAGCATTGCATGGACCAAGTGCGCGACCTGCTCTCGTTCATCCCTCAGAACAACCTCGACCCGCCGCCCTACGTGGCGACCGACGACCCCGCCGATCGGTCCGAGGACGAGCTGAGGACCGTCGTGCCCGACGAGCCCACCAAGCCGTACGACATGCGGCACGTGATCGAGCTGGTCGTCGATGACGAGGACTTCTTCGAGATCGCCCCGCTCTTTGCCCAGAACATCGTGATCGGATTGGCGCGCCTCGACGGGCACTCGGTGGGCGTCGTCGGCAATCAGCCCGGATCGCTAGCCGGCGTGCTCGACATCGACGCGTCGATCAAGGCCGCGCGTTTCGTGCGATTCTGCGACGCCTTCAATATTCCGCTCGTGAGCTTCGTCGACGTGCCGGGTTTCCTGCCCGGCACCGAGCAGGAGTACGGCGGCATCATCCTGCACGGCGCGAAGCTGCTCTACGCGTACGCCGAGGCCACCGTGCCCAAGCTCACCGTGATCACCCGCAAGGCCTACGGCGGCGCCTACGACGTGATGGCCAGCAAGCACATCGGTGCGGACTTCAACGTGGCGTGGCCCAGCGCGGAGATCGCGGTGATGGGCGCCGAGGGCGCGGTAAACATCATGTACCGCCGCGAACTGGCAGACGCGGCGACCAACGGCGAGGACGTCGATGCCCGGCGGGCCGAGCTGATCCAGGACTACGAAGAGCGTTTCGCCAATCCGTACATCGCCGCCGAGCGTGGCTACGTGGACGACGTGATCGAGCCCGAGCGCACCCGCGAGTGGCTCATCACCGCGCTCAAGGCCTCTCTGACAAAGCGCGAGGAGCCCCCGGCTCGTAAGCACGGGAACATCCCGCTGTGAGCCGCCTGAAGGTCATCGCCGGCGGGTCACCGACCCGTGCGCAGGCCGCTGCGATTCTGAGCGCCATCGAGACCGCGCTTGCCGACGAGCGTGGTGCACGGCTCGAGACGATTCCGGAGGCATATCGATCGAACTGGCGCCGGGCAGGCATCGAGTCCGCCCGGCGCCGAGGGACCAAGCGCGCGACTACCTGGGGCCGCAGGTGAGCGAGATGTTCGACAAAGTCCTGGTCGCCAACCGCGGCGAGATCGCGATCCGCGTGTTCCGCACCCTGCGCGAGATGGGGGTTGCGTCGGTGGCCGTCTACAGCGAGGTCGACCGCGACGCCCTGTTCGTGAACCACGCGGACGAGGCGTACCTGATCGGCCCCGGGCCGGCCGCGGAGAGCTATCTGGTGATCGACAAGATCATCGAGACGGCGACCCGAAGCGGGGCTCAGGCAATTCACCCCGGCTACGGATTCCTGGCCGAGAACGCGAGCTTCGCTCGCGCCTGCTCGGAAGCCGGGATCGTGTTCATCGGGCCGCCGCCGAGTGCGATCGAGGCGATGGGGTCGAAGGTCGAGGCCCGCGCGCTGATGGACGAGGCTGGCGTACCCATCGTCCCCGGGGTCACCGAACCCGTCGACACGCTCCAGGACGCGCGTCAGATCGCAGATGACATCAGCTACCCCATCGCCGTGAAGGCCGCCGCCGGTGGCGGGGGTAAGGGCTTCCGCGTCGCTATGAGCCCCGATGAGCTGGGGGGCGCATTCGAGGGCGCGCGTCGCGAGAGTGAGAAGTTCTTCGCCGACTCGATCGTGTACCTGGAGCGCTACCTGCCTCAGCCGCGGCACGTCGAGATCCAGATCCTCGCCGACGACCATGGTTCCACCGTCTGGCTGGGAGACCGCGACTGCTCGGTACAGCGTCGCCATCAAAAGCTCGTCGAGGAGACCCCGAGTCCGGTGGTCAGCGACGACCTGCGTCAACGCATGGGGGAGGCCTCGGTTCGCGCAGCCGAGGCTGTCGAGTACCGCTCCGCGGGCACACTCGAGTACCTGGTCTCGGGCGACGACTTCTACTTCCTCGAGATGAACACGCGGATCCAGGTAGAGCACACGATCACCGAGGCCGTGACCGGGGTGGATCTGATTCGCGAGCAGCTCCGCATTGCCGCCGGTCATCCCATGAGCGTGAGCCAAGATGCCATCGTGCCCCGCGGGCACGCGTTCGAGTGCCGCATCAACGCCGAGGACGCGGAGAACCGCTTCCTGCCGACCCCTGCGCCCATCACCGCCTATCGCGAGCCCGCAGGCCCGGGTATCCGGGTCGACTCGGGTGTGCAGGCCGGATCGGTGATCGCGGAGATCTACGACCCGCTGGTCGCCAAGTTGATCGTCTGGGACGTCGACCGTCAGGCGGCCCGCAGGCGCATGCTGCGCGCACTCGGGGAGTACGTCGTGGAGGGCCCGTCGACCCTCATCCCGTTCCACAGGTGGCTGTTCCAGCACCCCGAGTTCATCGCGGGCGGTGCCTGCCACGACGAGCTGGACAAGCTGGCCGATGAGCCGACGCCGCTGCCGGGCGCCGAGACCGCGTCACCCACCGCCCACGGAGCCGAGCCCCAGGAGCTGGCGACCCGCAACTTCGTGG
>Ga0224512_10004022_pt1 | contig 12660 bp, 8 predicted proteins | sample SF_May12_sed_USG_4_FD_169103 | JGI IMG/M metagenome (GOLD analysis project Ga0224512, IMG submission 169103) | Sediment microbial communities from San Francisco Bay, California, United States - SF_May12_sed_USGS_13 | ecosystem: Environmental > Aquatic > Marine > Sediment | place: USA: California... | reverse complement strand
GCCGGAATACGCAACTGAAGCGCTCGCCTTTAATATGCGTCATTGCGGTAGGGGCCTATTGACCGTCTTGAAGCAGGCGCAGCTCTCTGAGTCGTATATCGTCCTGCCGTTGGAGCTTCAGTACAGGACCGTGCCGTAGCCTCTAAGTACTCGCCCCGCGACGGCGTCGCATCAATTTAGTACCCTTATCGATGGCCTCTGACGGCTGATCTACCGCAACACTCCGGTGATGACATTCGAGCAGCGCTTTGCCCATTGGTCGGTGGCATACCGATGGTGGATCATCGCGCTCACCTTACTCACCATCGCCATCAGCACAGCGGGTTTGGGCAGGCTCACGTTCAATAGTGACACCCGGGTGTTTTTCAGTAAAAAGAACCCTCAGCTACAGGCGCTCGACAGGCTCGAGAACACCTACACCAAGTCGGATACGGTCATATTCCTGGTCCTCCCCGGAGATGGTGATGTCTTTACCCCAGATACACTGGCTGCCATCGAGGAGCTGACCATGGCGGCCTGGCAGGTCCCGCACTCCTCCCGCGTGGACTCAATCACCAACTTCCAACATAGCCGGGCGGAGGAAGACGCCTTGGTGGTCGCCGATCTTGTCCACGGCGCCCGGCAGTTGTCCGATACTGAGTTAAAAGAGGCACGCCGTAGGGCGCTTGCGGAGCCGCTGCTGGTCAATCGTCTCGTTTCCGCCCAGGGCGATATCACCAGCGTGGTGATCAATATCATCCTGCCCGGACACTCGCCGGACGAGGTCACGCAGATCACCGACTTTGCGCGCGGACTGCTACACGAGTTCAGGGCCAAGTATGTCGACATCGATTTCTACCTGACCGGTACCGTTCCCTTCGACCGCGCGTTTGTCGAGGTCAGCAACGAAGATTTGAGGACGCTGGTTCCGATCATGTTTACAATACTGATTGCGGTGATCTGGCTTGCGCTGCGCTCGATCGCCGCCACGCTGGCCACGGTCATCGTGACCCTCATCTCGACCGGTACCGCCATGGGCCTGGCCGGCTGGTGGGGTCTTCAGTTGAACCCGGCGACGGCAGTGGCCCCCACCATCATCCTCACCCTGGCGGTTGCCGATAGCATCCACATCCTGGTAACCATGTGCCGGCACTTTTGCGCGGGCGAAGATAAACGGAGCGCCATCGAGGAATCCCTAAGCGTCAATCTGAAACCAGTGTTTCTTACCAGCCTCACCACGGTGATCGGCTTTTTGTCGATGAATCTGTCAGACGCGCCACCGTTTCGTGAATTGGGCAACGTCGTTGCGGTCGGCGTGACCGCCGCGTTCTTCTATTCGGTGTTATTTCTACCGGCACTCATCGCGGTCTTGCCGGTGCGGATCAAATTGCGCGCCGTAGTGGAGGGTAAGGCATTTCTCGAACGGTTAGCAGAGTTCGTCATTGCGCACCAGCGCCTGCTGCTCGGCTCCACGCTGTTCATCGCAGGTCTCGTTACCGTCGGCATCCTGCGTATCGAACTGGATGACGATTACATCAAGTACTTCGACCAACGCTACGACATCCGCGTCGCTACCGACTTGATGCAGGAACGCCTCACTGGCACCGATCTGCTCGAATACTCCTTAAGCGCGGGCGAACCCAACGGCATCAATGACCCAGCCTACCTCGCCCGGGTGGAGGAGTTCGCCAACTGGTACCGCAGCCAGGCCAAGGTGGTCCACGTCCGCGCGATCACGGATACCCTGAAACGGCTAAACCAGAACATGCACGGTGACGACGCGGCGTGGTACCGCATCCCACAGCGGCGCGAGCTGGCGGCCCAGTACCTGCTGCTATATGAGATGTCGCTGCCGTATGGTCTGGACCTGAATGACCAGACCAACGTGGACAAGTCGGCCAGCCGAATGACGGTGACCCTGCAAGGGACCACCGCCAAACAGCAGCGCGCGATCGACCAACGTGCGCATCAGTGGTTAGTCGACAATACTCCGACATCCATGCACAGCGTCGGTACTGGCTTATCTCTCATGTGGGCGCACATTTCCGGGCGCAATATAGAAAACATGCTGATGGCCTCGTTCGGCGCCTTAGTGCTGATTTCCCTGATTCTCATTTTCGCCCTGCACAGCGTCCGCATCGGGCTCATTAGCCTGGCGCCAAACCTGGCGCCAGCGGTCATGGCCTTCGGTCTGTGGGGCCTGCTGGTGGGCCAGGTGGGGCTCGGCCTGTCCGTGGTGGTGTCCATGACTCTCGGAATCGTGGTGGACGACACGGTCCACTTCATCAGCAAATACCAGCACGGGCGCAAGGACCATGGACTGGGACCCGAAGACGCGGTGCGCTATGCCTTCAGCACCGTGGGCACAGCCATGTGGGTCACTACCGCGGCGCTGGGCGCCGGTTTCCTGGTTCTTTTGTTGTCCGGTTACAAGATGAGCGCGGATATGGGTCTGATGTCCGCTATAACGATCATGATCGCCTTGATACTGGACTTCTTGCTGTTACCGCCACTACTCATGAAGCTGAGGGCCTAACTTAGCATCTCTTACTCTTGCGCGTCCGTTCGAGTTGCTCACCGCAGATCTGGCAGTACTCGTCCATCTCATGCGGCTAAAGTGCGGTTGTGACGCCCGTATGATCGTCTTATAGTTTGGCTCATCGAACCTATTTTGTCAGGAGGTGAAAATTGGCAGCGATACAACAATTACTGGATAAAAAAGGGCATGACGTTTGGTCTGTCCATCCGGATGATTCGGTGTTTAATGCCATTAAGGAGATGGCGGACAAACAGATTGGGTCGTTGGTGGTGTTGGAGGACGATAAAATCGTCGGCATTATTACCGAGCGACATTATGCGCGGAATGTGATTCTGAAAGGCAAGTCATCGCCTGACACACCAGTGCGCGATATTATGACAACTCGCGTCGTCTGTGCGCGACCCGCACAAACGGTTCAAGAATGTATGGCCGTCATGACGGAGAGGCGTGTACGGCATCTACCCGTGGTTGATCATAAACGGTTGATTGGTTTGGTGTCGATTGGCGACCTGGTCAAACACATTATTGCTGATCAAGAATTCACTATTGAACAGCTCACACATTACATCCATGGCTAAGCGCGATAACAAATGATGTGAACTATCCCGCCGTTTTAGGCGTAAATATCCACTACTATGCGGCCGCGTATTTTAGCCGCGAGAATATCCTCGGCTGGCCGCGGAACTTCATTGAGGAAAACCACTCGCTTTGCGGACCCCAGGCGGACGTTCATCATTACGTATAAAAAACCGTTGCCCTGTACAGCATCACAGTGGACATACTTCGAGTGAGACGTTTGTCTCACACCGGATAGACGTTAGTGCTCTTGGGAACGCGACGCGCGACATGGGTTTTGTGTGCCGCGCGTGCGACCGCGGCCGCCACCTGTTTCACGACTCTTTTGTTAAAGGCGCTTGGAATGATGTACTCCGGCGAGAGTTCGTCCTTGGTAATGACGTCGGCGATAGCCAAGGCTGCCGCCTGCTTCATCTCAGCGTTGATCTCCGAGGCCCGTGTATCCAAGGCCCCGCGGAAGATCCCGGGGAAAGCGAGGACGTTATTGATCTGGTTCGGGTAGTCGCTGCGCCCGGTCGCGATCACCGCCGCCAAGTCCCGGATCTCCTCTGGCATGACCTCGGGGATCGGATTGCTCATGGCGAAGACGATCGGCTCCGAGTTCATTTTTTTGATGTCCTCGCTTGAGAGTATCCCCGGGGCGGCGAGGCCGAGCAGCAAGTCTGCGCCGCTGATCACGGATGTCAGTGCACCCCGCTCGCGGTCGGGGTTGGTATTGTCGGCGACCCACTTCTTGGCGGCGTTCTTCTCGACTTGACGCCCGGCGTAGATGGCGCCGCGCCGGTCGCAAACCACCAGATTGCCCACCCCAAACTGACGGAGCGCCTTCGCGCAGGCGATGCCAGCGGCGCCCGCTCCCGCTATGACCACCTTCAAGTCGCCAGGCTTCTTGTCGGTAAGCTTAAGCGCGTTCATCAAGCCGGCGAGCACCACTACTGCGGTACCGTGCTGGTCGTCGTGGAAGACGGGAATGTCGAGCTCCTGATTGAGGCGCTCCTCGATGTAGAAGCAACGCGGTGCAGAGATGTCTTCCAGATTGATGCCGCCGAACGTGGGCGCTACGTAACGGCAGAAGTCGATGATGTTTTCCGGATCTTGGGTATCGACGCATAAGGGAAAAGCGTCCACCTGACCGAACTCCTTGAACAGGATCGCTTTCCCTTCCATAACGGGCATGGCCGCGGCCGCCCCGATGTTACCGAGCCCCAACACGGCGCTGCCGTCGGAGACCACGGCGATGCAGTTCTTGCGGATAGTTAGATTAAACGAGGTGCGGTATTCATGGTGAACGGCCTGGCAAACCCGGGCGACCCCCGGCGTGTAGACCATGGACAAATCAGCGCGCGTTTTCAACGGTACTTTCGAGACGATTTCCAGCTTTCCCCCGAGGTGCATGAGAAACGTCTCATCCGAGATCGACTCCACGGTCACGCCCTTGATCTGCTTGATGTGATCGAGGACCTGCTGTGCGTGCTCGGTGGATGAACACTCGATGCTGTAGTCCCGCAGGCTCATGCCGCGGCGGATATGCACCAGGTCGATGGCCTGTACGACACCATCCTGTTTGGCGATAACCGCGGTGACCTTCGCGGTCCAGCCAGTCTCGTGGGGATTTTGGATCCGAACCGTAATCGTGTACTGAGCGCTGGGTCTTCTCTTTTTTGCCATGGTCTGCTCTCTCCGGTGTGTATCGGTGTGAACATCATCAATCCGCGCAAGCCGTGCCATTCCGCTAGAGTCTAAAGGGCTTAGTAGAGTTGATGCCCGCGGATAACCTCAACAGTGTCGACAATTCCGAGCAAGATCTCCTTGATATGGGGCAAGACATTGAATCATTTGTAGCGCGTATCCTACCGTCACACTCTCATCTTCGGTATATCCACGCCGATCCGCGGGGGGTTAACTCCATCGGGCCTGATTAAGGCGAGCTTTGGAACGCAGTATCGATGAGTGGAGAATCAATTGGAGAGGGCAGGTCGGTTGAGGTGGTTTCCCGAGATGGCCTCGCCCGGTCGGATCATGATCACCGTGCTCAGCCTGTGCGTCGTCACCGTCTGTGAGTCGCGTTTACTGACTCATTCTTCTTTTTTTATGCTGGCCTCTAAGGCAATACGATGTTTGAACACCTCGTAAGCGATCGGTTCAGTATTCTCATAACCGATGCGGCGACGCCGTCGCTCTTCTAATAGGTGGTAACGGACCTTGGCCTCCACGAATGCTGGCTTGCCTGCTACGCCAACGTCGATCTTGTATATTCGTGGCTTATTGGGGGGCAGACGCGTGTCCCACAGGTCCACGATAAATGGCCGCCACATCACAGTACGCTTGAGCGTATCATGCTTATCTTTTAAGACACCACCGGCACTGTCCAGCACCGTCAGGTGACGGTCCGGCGTGCCGGTTGGCAGGTAATGGGTCGCGCCAACGTTGGTCAATGTCAGGGTAAAGGAACGTTTATCAATTGTGTTAGTCGATGTTTCTTCAAAACGTATAGCGAGCCCCTGTTTTACCATTGCTGGATCATGGCCACCGCGCCAAACATGTTTGCGCGTCGCCCGTGGCTGTCCACCTACCGCAACGGGTCGTTCCACGACTGGCATATGACACTCGACACAACCGAGAGAGGCGTTATCAGCTACCACCGTTTTACCGACCCGGCCTTTCACTTCACCAGCTTGCACGGCCTTGATCTCGGCGACCGTCCCACAGGGTGGAAAACGCCAGAAGGTATCCCAGCGCTCGCCGCCCACAACGTGACATTGCGCACACACCTGGTTGCCGTCGCTCAGTTTGCGAACCGGATGCGCCGCACTTTGGCTGCCCCGGGTGCCCAGAATTTCACCTTCGCGGAGGTGGCACACCGCACAGGTCACGCCTTCGCGCTGTAGCTTAGGATCAAAGTCCGGATTGGGGTCCAGAATGGGTTGCCACTTCTCTTTATCACGAAATCCCACCACCAGGTGTTCTTGTTGCCGGTCCAAAGGAATGTGGCAGTTCTTGCAGATCTGCGGATAACCATCAAACTTCCAGTCAACTTGGAAGTAGGGGTCAGTCCAAGCTTGGCTGTGAATGGTCGTCCTCCACTCGTCATAAATCTCGCGGTGACACGCCGCACACGCCTCGGCATGCAACGTCTCAAGCGGCGGCGGGATGATGCTGGTATTGATCGGCTTCTCAAACGCCTCAGACACCACAAAAATATTCATAGGGCGGATGAAACGCCATCCCAAAAACCCGATGACAACAACAAGCATGACAAGAATTAGGACCCTGCGTGTCACGTTCAGCCGCCATGCAACTAAATAGACACGGGCATCCTAACATGGCGGGGCCTCAGAGAGCGCGAGGCGCAAAGACTCGTATTGCCGGAGACCGTATTTTCGGTAACGCAATACTCGTCTCAAGGGGCGACGCTGTGAAGCGGGAGTTTACGTGGCGAACACGGCGAAAAACGGCGCGGATGCGCTTGGTCGCAACAGTAGCGATTAGCCTCTAGTCTCCGCTCGGTCAGGGCAAGAGATCCCTGAGTGCGCGGAGCACGTCCTTGCGGGTAATCACACCCACGAGTTTACCGCCATCGACGACTGGAAAACGCCGATGCTGGCGCTCACGTAGGAACATTCCTGCCACGTAGTAGATATCCATGTCCGGTGAAACATGAGGCACAGAAGCGTCGAAGTATGCTCTCACAGTTCCTTTGGGTTCGTCGTAGTCAGCATCGCCTTCGGCCACCAGCTTGAGGCAGTGCTCTTCCGACAGTACTCCGAGCACCTGGCCAGTCGCGTTCAACACAGGAATGCCCGTCACGGCCTTGTCTACCAAGACGTCGACCGCGTCGCGGATCGGTAAATCCACGGAGACCGCGTACGTCTCGGTGTCCATCATCTGACTCACAGTCGGCTTCATAGTTTTCTCCTTCCGCTTCGCGTGTTGATCGGAGTATCAGTCACCCAGTTCGCGAGCAATGTACGGCTAGGGGCTGAGGTGCAACCGGGAAATTACCGTCGGCTGAGGTGGCGGAACTTCCGCCACGTGTTTGCACAATCGCTTTACCTTGCTTCTCGAACTCGAACATACGTGCGAGGCTGGCCCGGGCGCGGTCCGCTATATCCATGGGAATCTCGACGAATTGCTCCGGTGCTGGATCTTTGAGGGCTTTCAATACATCCTCGAGCTGGATCTCCTTCATGTAGGGACACAGAATACAGGTGCCAACGATCTCCTTGCCCGGAAATTCCGCCTTGAATCGGTCGGTCAGTCCGCACTCAGTCACCAGCATGAACATCTTGGCTGACGAGGTGCGGACGTAATCAAGCATTCCGGATGTGCCACCGGCATAGTCCACCAGAGCGACGACGCCCGGGGCGCACTCCGGGTGGGCTAAAATCTTCACATCCGGAAAACGCCTGCGGATGTCGCGCACCGTGTCTGGATTAAAGCCCTCATGCACGATGCAGGTACCGTCCCACCTGATAATCCGCTTGGATGTCATATTGCGAAGATTGAGCCCCATCAACTTGTCCGGGATGAAAACGATCTCCTGTTGCGGCATCGCTTCCACCACCGCCACCACATTGGATGACGTACAACACGCGTCGCTCTCCGCCTTAACCTCGGCATAGGTGTTCACGTAACAGACAATACCCGCGTGCGGATACTTCCTGCGCAGGGCACGGACTTGTGCGCCGGTGATCGAATCTGCAAGCGAACAGCCCGCGACTCGGGGCACCAGTACCTGTTTGTCAGGATTGAGCAGCTTAGCAGTTTCGCCCATAAAGTAGACTGAGCAGAAAATGATCTTTTTGGCCGGATGTTTCGTGGCCATCACACTAAGGCCATAGGAGTCCCCCACGTAGTCGCCAACACCGTACATGATGTCCGGGGTCTGGTAGGAGTGAGCTAGAATCACGGCATTCTGTTCTTTTCTCAGCTCATTAATTTCTAGCGTAGTAGGGGCGATGAGTTGGCAATCTTCCATACCCCAGCCAAGCTTATGGAGCTTGTCGTAAAGACGCTGGGCTTCCTTGTTCAGATCGGATGCTGGACTTTGCATTTTTCAGTTCAGGACTTTCAAGCCCGTAACGACTAATACCAATTAGACCCCAAGAAAACAATATTGTCTTTGTTCGGTATCAAGAACATGCAATTCAGGCGTCTTTTTTTCCCGTCAGCAGCGAGATCAAGAGAGCAAAAGTCCATCGCTGGAACTGGTGTAGAGACCATAAGGATCATCATGGAATTCGGCGTGGCCGCTGCCGAAAGGGGCGGGAGCAATGCTTAGTCATGCGCCAGGGACCATGACGGAGAAGTCTGCACGCCTGGCATATGACCTTATACGCAAGTACAACGTCTCCTAGCAATCGATTTATCGCTGGGCGTTGGCCGTATGTAAGCTGCAAATCCTACTCTAGCTCCTAGTCAGCTGTTCTCTATCTGCAATATCCGGCCCTGATCCTGTAGGTCCTGCAGCATGGACTTGAGGACGTCCATCAGGTAATCCACGATCATACGACTGGTTTCTCTGGTGATCGGTAGATCGTAAAACTGCGCCATGTCGAGAGCGGGACCTAGTCGAACACCAAATTCCCCGCCAAATGGAACTCTGCGGCTCGGAGGTGGCATGGCAATGTTCGTACCCCAGATTACCGCCGGGATGATTACGGGATGAACCCACTGAATTAGCCTTCCTAACGATCTCGGTCCGGATAAGAGTTTGCCATCGTTACTATAGGTCCCCTCGGGAAAGACGACGACCTTGCCGCGCCGCATCGCGTATAGCACCTCCCGCATACCCCGAATATGACTACCGTTTCTGTTGATGGGGATGCAGCCAAAACTGGATAGGATTGAACCGAGGATCGGCGTTTTAAAAACTTCCATCTTCGTCAAGGTGCGATTGAACCGGCTGGGATCGCGGCATTGAATAGCCGTGAGAACGAGAGGTCCATCCAATTCCGAGATATGGTTACAGACGATCAGAGTCGGGCCTTGCCTAGGGAGGTGTTCCAAACCTTCAAATTGCGCTCGATTTAGTATCTTGAAGTAGACAAGAAACACCCCTGTCGCGATCCACATCCAGACAACGCGGACCATTCTTGTCAACCCCTGGGGCTCACGCCAGAGCGGAGGTGCTTCTCCCAGGATCGGGGTGCGCGAGGTGTCCGCCACTGTTTCCACTTGTTTCATTCTGCCAACCCGGCAGTTCTTTGGATAATCTCAAGAAGCTTGCTGAGGTCTGCACGTGCTGGTTTAGACATGAGACTGATCTGGATCCAGTTTCGCGCCACAAGGTAGCTACTTCTGTAGCTCAGCAAATACCCTTGGTTGTCCAGCGATTGCCCCAGTTCCAGGACATTCACCTCCTTCGGCAGCGCTATGGTTACTATGGCGGAAGACGCGGTTTCATCGCGACCAAGGAACGAAAAGCCCATCCGACGGAGTTGTGCTCTGAGCCAAACGGCCTCGTGAGCAAGGTCCCCCATGGCACGTTCACTACCTGAATCTTGAAGGGCCGCCTGCAGCGCATAGAGTAGGTTCGATGACAGCGTAAAAGGCACGCCCTTCTTTGCTGCGTAGTAGCCAAGGTCCAGATAAACCGGGAGTGACTTCGGGGCCGGAGTCGCGTCATGTTGATAGAAGACGAAAGCAAGCCCTGTAAACGAACCGATTCCCTTGCCGCTCACACCGGATGCCAGATAGATCCCACTAAGGTCCACCGGGGTGGTGCCAATCGAGCTGATGCAGTCCATGCAGAGATGGAGATGCCGTTGCGCGCAGATCTCTTTGAGTCGCTCGATGTCATTTAATATCCCGGTTGATGTTTCGCAATGCACTGCCCAAATCCACTTGGTCCGGGGTTGCTGGTCCAGCAGGTCTCGAAGGTCTGTGGGGTTGAAGGAGCGTCCCCAGTCGACCGAGAGGGTCTGAAAGGACATTTCGAACCGCTTGGCCTGCCCAACGAGCCGTTCCCCGAACTCGCCGTTGCTTAGGATCAGTCCTGGGGCCCTGAGAAGGGACAGCTGACCGGCAACGACGTCGTTCGCCAGGGTGCCGGAACCGCAGAATATCTCAACAGATCGAGCTCCGGTCAGTCGACAGAGAAGCCGTTTGGTTGCAGACAACTCCTGGTGAAAAACTTCTGAGCGGTGAGAAGTGGGATGACGTTTCAACCCCAGCCAGGTTTCCTCACTCGCATCTACCGGCCCGGGGAGCAAATTCACTGGCAAAGGCCCGTGACAAAGGTCCTGGCAGGGCTTTCGTAGGGCTCGATCAGTTTTATCACTGAGTGCATTTGGAGTCAGATACATGGGCTGAAACCGAGCGGCTGGGGCACCGACAATAGGACCGAAAGGCACGAAGCCAAGATGTTTATACAGCTTGAGTTGAGATAAGGTGCCGGATATCAAGGCAAGTTCGTAGCCCATATCGATGCAATATGCACGCACTTCTCTGAACAACCCCCTAGCAATCAACCTGCCGCGACTGGCCTTTTCGATAAAGAACAGACGAAACTCGCATAGTGAACAATTGGGCGGCAGGTAACTTTCAAGGTTCTCAAGCTTCTGGTCCAACGAAAATGGGCGCTCGCCACGAACCGCCAACATACCAATAATCGTATTGTTGGACACGCAGACAATGTAGGTATTTTCCTCGTGAAATCTGTCAACAAGGATTTTCTCAGGATTAGGGAAATGCTGCGGGAGCTCCTCCACGAACGCCTTATAGTTTAGCCTATGGATTTGTTCGAACTCCCACTGCTCCGTCGCAAATTTGAAGTATGTATGACTCATTGCCTCTTGTTCCTTCATTCCACGTCGAGCACTCGATTGCTAGTCATCGAGCCGCGTATTGCGTACGTTTCGCCAAGCTGAATTGCGCCTCAGGATCCGCTTTGCGCTGCCACATGCGCGAGCGAAGCCAGAGGGCTTTCACGTTTGGAGGACTGTGTTGGTGTCGTGGTGCTACACTCCGGCAGAGCGAAAACGGATACCACGAACAAGGCCGGAAATATTTTTAGTTTGCGCTTGATCATCAGAGTCCCCTCTTCGACGTTCTCCTATCCACCCCTTTACACGCCACAAACCGTGTCAGAACGAACTCGGTTCGGCTGCGTTACGAAGCATTCCAACAGGGTGTGAAATTGCGCCCGAGTGAAACGTGCGGTCCGGGGGGAAGATCTTGTGAAGGTGTTTGACGGCCAGCCGGTCCTGAGCCACGGCAGTGGCGAAAGGTTGCGAGGGCGGGTAGATCCTGCTTTCCTCATGGGAGCGCCCTTCTAGAGTGCTCGGGAACGAACAATCGCAGGTCGATCAGAGCGCGCGGATATTTCCCTTGTCGTCGTGATCCCGTGTGCGGTAGTGCGGACGGCGAACTGGCGCGAGATCGTCACCCCAACGCAGGGTTTCGAGAGTCCCAGTTCCGACGTACCGTCCGGCATCGGTAATCATCCTCGGAAACGGTTCAGGCCGACGCCGACAGCTCTATTTCGTCTGTATCGCCGCCGATCTTTCACTCATCGCGTCACTGCCGGGACGTCGGCCTGATGCCCCCTTGTAGCACTTTTTTACTCCCGCCCGCTTGATGCAAATCCAATTTTCGAAAGCTTTTGTACTAACCTTCTGATTTTTTGATCCCGATCAAAAAATGATCTGTGGCGGAACATGGCTAATAAGATTAACGTCTATCGTCCTCTTGACGGCGGGCCAGCCGGTGGTCCCGCACAATTCCCGCAAGAATGACCGGGTAGAAGACGCGCAAGCGCTAACCGCCTGATTTCGATGGCGAATTAGTTATTGTGCCGCGATGGGTGTTGGTCAAGCACCGGCACGCTGATTGCCAGCGATAGTTGCCGATATCGATAGTCTTGTTCCAATTCCCGGTCCGACCCGATATTTGTTACGGCCTCCAACCTCCGAATGCGAACCCCAGCCGTTATCCCTGACCTCTGCTCCTCGATTCTATTTCACGCATAACTGCGCAGGCGCTGCGAGAAATCCATCAAGCATTCGATGCCGCTCTGCTCGGCGCGCTGGCACCAGCTCTGCAACTGCTTGACGAGCTGTTCACGCGAGGCCGTGGAGCGTCCCCACAGGGCCGCGAGTTCGCAGCGCATCGAATACAAAGTCTGCAGCTCATGAGTCTTGGGCAGCACCTCGGCAAGTTTGCGGCGCACGGGCTCGCGCAGGATCTGTTCGTCGCGAAACAGCCAACGTTTCAGGTGCTGCAGGGTACGCGCATCGTCGGGCGAGACCCGCCGCAGCTTGACGACCTCCTCGGTGTAGGTACGCTTGAGCAGCTTGGCGTATTTCGCGAGCACGTCGTAGCGGCAGGTGATGACCGCCTGCAGCGTTTCCACGTCGACCACCGGTTTGGGGGCAACGAAATGCGGCGTGGGCGCCATGCGCTTGACCCGGGCGAGCCCCAAGATCTCGAGCATACGGATGTAGACCCAGCCAAGGTCGAACTCATACCACTTGTACGAGAGCTTGGCCGAGGCGGGAAAGGCGTGGTGGTTATTGTGCAGTTCCTCGCCGCCGATGAAGATACCCAGCGGCATGATGTTGGTG
>Ga0224512_10004021_pt1 | contig 12660 bp, 13 predicted proteins | sample SF_May12_sed_USG_4_FD_169103 | JGI IMG/M metagenome (GOLD analysis project Ga0224512, IMG submission 169103) | Sediment microbial communities from San Francisco Bay, California, United States - SF_May12_sed_USGS_13 | ecosystem: Environmental > Aquatic > Marine > Sediment | place: USA... | reverse complement strand
CCCAGAGGTCGTGATCGGAGGCGACGAAGGAGCACCGGTAGTGCGCGCCCATCCCGACTCACCCGCGGCAGTTGAGTTCGCGTCGATCAGCAAGACGCTGACAGAGCTGGTTCCGCCGGCCCTCGAGGACTCGTGCACCAGCCGAATCGCCATCCTGGAAGAGCAGTTGGCCAAGCTCGATGCAGCCAAGCAATAGGCACTGAACCGCCCAGCAACAAGACCTCCGCTTGGCGAAACCTATGGCTCCCGTCTCGCCGAGCGGCTCACAGACAAAGATCCGCCACCAACGGATAGGGATTGACGGCGCTGCCGCCGCCGGGGTGGTACTCGAAATGCAGATGCGGCACGGTGTAAATGGCGTTTCCGGTGTTGCCGACGTATCCGAGGAGCTCGCCCACATCGAGTCGCTGGCCTTCATTGAGCCCGGAGGCCCAGCCGTCGAGATGGGCGTAGTAGTACGAGTGCCCGGAATCCGAACGCAGCCAGACTGTCTTGCCACCCAGACCGCCGTTGCCGATCCGCGACACGACGCCGTCCTCGAGGGCGACAAGGGGTGTGCCACGTGCCGCGATCATGTCGACGCCCTTATGAGACCGTCCTCCGGAGCGGGGCGCTCCCCAGGTGTCACGGAAGGTCACTGCACCATTGACGGGGCACGTCTTGCCGTTTACCGGCGGTGGCGGTGTCAAGGTGGTCGTGGTCGTGCCGCCCGGAGGCTGCGTGGTTCCCGGAGCGGATGTGGTCGAGGTGGCGGCGCGGCGCCGCCGCTCCTCTTCCTCGCGCGCCTTACGCTCCGCTTCGATCCGGGCCGCCTCTTGCTTGGCCCATTGCGCAGCAACTGCCCGGTACTCGTCGTCGGCCGCCTGCAGGGCACCAAGTAGCTCAGCAGCGAGCCGATCGAGCTCCGCTGTCACCTCTCGCTGTCTCACAAGCGCATCGTCGAGCACCTGTTGCTGGGCGAGGTAGCCCTCTTTTACGACCCGCAGCCTGTTCATCGTCGACTCATCTTCGAGGGACGCCCGCTCCAGGTACCCCTCGCCCAAGCGAAACTCCGTGATCGATGTCGCCGTAAAGAGATTCAGCTGAGTGACACCGGCGGTCATGTAGAGCGACTGTGCGATGCGGCGAGCCTCTGCCGTGGTGGCCGTTAGATCGCGCTCCCGATCAGCCAGAGCCGACGACAATTGGCTCAAGTCGCCTTCCAGCTCGAATACCTCGTCGGCGGCCTCGTCATAAGCAACCGTCACCTCGGCGAGGCCACGGGCGACATCCTTACGGGCCTCGGCGGCGCGGGCGACATCTTCTTCGGTAACCCGGCCGCTTTGGGCGTAGGCGGGCGCCGTCACAATCGTGACGACAAGCAGAGCTAGTGCGAACCTCTTGAGCACTCAGTCCCTTTCACCGGGCATGGCCACACGGATTTCGGCGGACGTCGGGGTTTCCAATAATAGGCGATTCTCAGCGATCAACTTCTGGAGCTGAACCTCGACTTGCGCTGTGGCGGCCGCGAGCAGCTCAGCCGGTACCTCGGCGTAGACGGCCTCAGTAATGCCACGAACCGTGGTGGCTCCACCTGCCACCGCGGCAACGACCTGACGCTCCCTTTCCAGCCGATGCTCGATGTACGCCGCGACGGCTGCTGCGGCGTCCTCGATGACATCGCCATGACCCGGCAGCAATCGATCCACGCCGAGCGCGGCGACCCGGTAGAGGGATTCGAAGTACGCCGTCGCATCCTCGATGATCACCGTCGAGCCGCCCATGATGTGATCGCCGGTGAACAGCTCAGACCCGACCAGAAAACACAGGTGGTCCCACGTGTGCCCGGGGGTATGCAGCGCCACTAGCCGCGAACCGCCTACGGCGATCGTATCCCCGTCGGCGACCGTCACGTCTGGGGAGAAGTCCACGCCCGGAGCGAACCCATATGACGCGACGCCGAGGCGCGCTGCCAGCGGGTTCGCCAGCGGGGCGTGATCCGAATGGTTGTGGGTGACGACCACGGCAGCCGGCGTCAGATCACCGAGGGCCGCCTCGATGGCGGCGGCGTGTGAGTCGATGATGGGGCCCGGATCGAGAATGACCGCGTTCTCTCCATCGTGGATGAGATAGGTGTTCGTGCCGGGCCCGGTGAAGGGCCCCGGGTTCGGCGCCAGAACTCGAACGTAGTGCACTACTCGAACTCCGCGTTGCGGCTGCCGGACTCTTTCGCAATCCGGGCAGCCTCAGCAACAGCACCGGCATTCAGGCTCGCCTCGGGGAGATCGTCGAAGTCCGGTTCGCCCGGCATAACTACGCGTAGTGAGCCATCCGCTTCGACCTTGATCCGCGGCTGGACGGTCTCCACGGCCAGGTCCTTGGTCATTTCCATGAAGGCGGCGGCCGAAGTGGCCCTTGCCAGTTGCTCCAATGTGACATGCGTCGGAAATGGGACCAGCCATTGTCCCTGGGCCCGCAATATCGCATCACCGGGCCGCACCCACACAGCGTCGTCAATCTCATGAAGGTCCGGGATCGGATTGAGGTCTGCAGTCACCAAGGTGGCGAAGAACCGGGCGTCGTAACGAATCGGTAGGTCGGCAGGCGTCACCCAATGGGCAAAGTAGGCAACATCGGCGACGAACTTCTCGCCAGACTCGTCGAGGATCCGGTAAACGTCGCGGTCGCCGAGGAACTCAACGCGGGGAGACTCCGTCAGCCAGATGCCGGCCTCCTCAACGGTCTCGCGCAGTGCGGCCGCAATCCAAGGAAGCTGAGCCGGGTCGTTGTCGCCGACGACGAGGCCGGCTGCCCGCTCCTGATCGATGTCGTCGACGCGACCACCGGGAAAGACCCATGCCCTTGCCATGAACTTGGCGGAAGCACTGCGGCGCCCCATCATCACCTCGAGGCCCCGCTCCCCATCTCGGAGCAGACAGATCGTTGCCGAGGGCCGCGGCGTAGCGGGGCCGCTCATCGAATCGTCACCGGCCCGCGGCCATAGCGTTTGGCGAACCAGCGACGCACGACTTCTCTGACTTGGGGAACCAGCAACGAGAACCCGATGGCGTCTGTGAGGAACCCCGGGGTCAGCAGCACGGCTCCGGCCACGAGGATCATCGCTCCATGGGCGAGTTCCTTGCTGGGGACAACTCCCTGCAACGCCGATGCCTGCAGAGCAGCCAGTTCGGCGCGGCCTTGGCGCGACACGAGCGAGGCTCCGATAATCGCCGTGACGACGACTACGGCCAGGGTCGCCGGCAACCCAATCCGGTCGCCAATGGAGATGAACAAGGCGATCTCGATGATCGGGGTGACCAGAAACAAGCCGAGCAGGATGGGCAGTGGTCGCATGTATCGGAGGATACCTATGCGGGTAACCTGCGCCACATGGAGCTGCGAGACCTGCCCGGCGTCGACAGCCTCGCTGCCGAGCTCGCCGCGAGACTTCCCTACCCGCTGCCCGGCCCGCTCGTTGTGGCCGTTGCCCGCCTGGCCATCGAGGAGGCGCGCCGGTCGATCCTGGGGGGTGACGACGCCGATCCCGCCAAAATCGCTTTCGATTCACTGCGACCGCTGGCGAACTCGCGTCCCCGCCGGGTGGTCAACGCCACCGGAGTTCTGCTTCACACCAACCTGGGGCGAGCGCCCCTCGCCGCCACCGCGGCGGCTGTCGCAGCGGATCAGGCCGTGGGATATGTCAACCTCGAACTCGATCTGGCCACCGGCGCCCGGGGGGGCCGCGGAGCCTATGTCGCCCAATTGCTCCAGACATTGACCGGCGCCGCTGGTGCCCTCGTAGTCAACAACAATGCCGGCGCGCTGCTGCTGTCGCTGGCGGCGCTCGCAGGCGGCCGCCGGGTGCTGGTGTCGCGCGGCGAGCTGATTGAGATCGGCGGCAGCTTCCGCCTCCCCGACCTGATGGCCTCGTCCGGCGCCACTCTGGTGGAAGTCGGCACGACCAATCGCACCCGGCTCGCCGACTACACAGGCTCGCTCGAAGGCGCGGCCGCAATCCTCAAAGTCCACCCATCGAACTATCGCGTCGAGGGATTCACCGAGGATGTGGGATACGGGGCCCTCGCCGAGCTGGCCAGTCGGGCAGGCATACCTTTCATCGCCGATGTCGGCTCCGGGCTTCTCGATAGCAGAACGCCATGGCTGGACGGTCCGCCGCCCTCGTGGCTTGCGGGAGAGCCGGGAGTGCGCCAGACGCTCGACGAAGGGGCTTCTGTCGTCCTCTTCAGCGGTGACAAGCTCCTCGGCGGGCCCCAGGCCGGGATAGTCGTCGGCGACTCGGCCCATGTGGAGACGATTCGCCGCCACCCGATGGCTCGGGCACTGCGAACCGATGGGCCCACCCAGGCGGCGCTCATCGCCACGTTGGAGTCATACGCGGCAGAGGACGGCAAGTCGATCCCGTTCTGGGCAATGGCCGCACTCGACCACGATGAATTGGTCGCCAGGTCGACGGAACTCGCCAAGCGGATCGGCGACGCCGCGACTGTGATCGACTCGCACTCGATACCCGGAGCCGGATCTGTGCCCGGCGAGATGATCCCGTCACCGGCTGTTCGCGTGGCCGGCGATCCGGAAGCGCTGTGGCACGGCTTGATCAGTGCCGATCCCCCGATCCTGGCACGCCGCAAGCAGGGCGCCCTCGAGGTCGATCTCCGCACCGTGCCGGCCGAAAGCGACCGGCATATCGGCGCAGTGATCGCCACCTTGATCGACGCGTGACCAATGCCCATCATCGCAACCGCCGGACACGTCGATCATGGCAAGTCCACCCTCGTCCAAGCACTGACCGGCCGCGATCCGGACCGGTGGGCTGAGGAAAAGGAGCGCGGGCTGACCATCGATCTCGGGTTCGCCTGGACCAAGATTGGTGACCAATCCGTTGGCTTTGTGGACGTTCCCGGCCACGAGAGATTCATCAAGAACATGCTTGCCGGCGTTGGCGGACTCGATGTGGCCTTGTTCGTCGTAGCGGCCGACGAGGGCTGGATGCCGCAGTCGGAGGAGCATATGGCTGTCCTCGACCTCCTCGATGTGCGGCACGGCGTGGTCGCCCTCACCCGCGTGGACATCACAGAATCCGACATCGTTGAACTGGCCCGGATCGACGTCGAGGATCATCTGATCGGCACGTCGCTCGAAGGAGCTCCCATCGTCGAAGTGTCCGCGGTCATCGGAGATGGGCTGGACGACCTCCGGGCGGCATTGGCCACAGCTCTCGAGGCCGCAGGTGAGCCGCGCAACATCGGGAGGCCCCGGCTGTGGGTGGATCGCAGCTTCGTGATCGCCGGTGCCGGCGTCGTGGTCACCGGCACGTTGCTCGACGGCTCGATCACCCCAGGCGACCGGGTCGAGCTGTGGCCGGGGCCGCAATCTGCCCGAATCCGGAGCCTGCAAAGCCATGAGACCGAGCTCACCGTCGCCAATCCCGGGTCGCGGGTGGCCGCGAACCTCGCCGGCTTGGAACGTGACGACGTCGCACGCGGCGCGCTGCTCGGTCTGACGGGCCAGTCTGACGACTCAACCAGATTCCTAGCTGAAGCCCGTCCGGTACGGGGCGTCGACGCCATTGCCGACCGAGGTGCGTATCAGCTCCATGCCGGCAGCGGAGCATGGCCCGCCCGGGTGCGCTCCCTCGGCGATGGCGTTCTGCTGATCACAACAGCCGGCCCCGTTCCACTGGCGTGTGGCGACCGATTCGTTTTGCGAGAGACAGGGAGGCGGGCCGTTGTCGGGGGTGGACGCATTCTCGATCCCCGACCCAGGGGCGGAGCGGCCGAACTCGTCGCAGCGGCAAGACTCCTGGGTGCCAGCCTCGATGCCGGTCCGGACGCACTCGCAACCGGCCTGCTCAGCGTGCGCGGCACCGCGCTGCTGCGCGATCTCGAAATCGACAGCCGTGGCGGCATGCCGAGCGACGCCGTGGTTGGTGGCGCCCAGGCAGTTGATCCCGATCACGGTTCGAAGATCGAAGCGGATCTGGTTACGGCGATCGCAGCATTCCACGCTGCCAATCCGCTGCGGCCCGGCATCCCCAAGGCGACTCTGGCCTCCAGCCACGGACTCGATCCTGCGGTGCTCGAGGCGTTGTTGGCACGTCGCTCGGATGTGATCGACGAGGGAGCCACGGTGCGCTCGGCCGATCACGGGACGTCGTGGAATGACACCGACCAAGCGGCATGGGACCAGGCAGCCGAAACACTGCGTGCCGCCGGGCTGGCAGCACCGCGCTCGGGCCAGCTCGGCCTACGCTCGGAATTGCTGCACGCCGCCATCCGGGAGGGCCGTCTGACCAGGATTGCGGACGACCTCGTCTACCTCCCGGAACAGATCGAGGAAATGCTCAGTCGTCTGGCAGCCCTGCCCACCGAGTTCGCAGTCGCCGACTTCCGCGACGAAATGGGAATCAGCCGGCGCCAGGCGGTACCCCTCCTGGAGTGGCTCGACGGCCAGGGATGGACGTCGCGCCGCGGCGACGTCAGAACGCTCAGGCGATCGCCACCGCGGTGACCTGGCGCCGTTCGGCCTCGGTGAGACCGCCCCAGATGCCGTACGGTTCGCGAATGGTGGTGGCGTACTCGAGGCACGGCTTGCGCACCGGACAGATCTGACAAATCGACTTCGCCCTCGCTTCTCGCCGCTCTCGCTCGTCCTTGCGTTCGGACGTACTTGGTGGGAAAAAGAGATGGGAGTGGTTGCCGCTACAAAGGGCAACGGGCTGCCAGGTCCTATCAAGTGCGATCACAGAAGTCCTCCTCAAGGTGCCTACATCGGTGGCGCCGACGGAAGCTAGTCGGGAAGTTGCCCACAGGCCAGGGAAAATTTGGAAAGTAGTGCTTGCTATTCGCGAACACCCGATCCTGGGTCACTCTGGAGGACCGACCTCCAGGAGTATCCCGTTGACCTCGAGCACCTCGATTTGGTCCCCGGGACCAAGTCCGGCAGCGCGATGCGACCGGGCCCGCCACCGGGCGCCGTCGACGACAACCACGCCTTCCGGGTCAAAGTCGGTCTCGGCCGTGCCGAGCTTGCCGACGAGGTATTCACGCCCGATCGTCAACGTCGAGAAACGGGATCGGACCACGGTTGTGAGGGCGAAGCCGTAGAACAACGCAATTCCGATAACGCTGATGATCACCCCCCACCACGCCGGCGTGTACTGGGGTGCGGCACTGGTGTAGAAGAACCCACCGACCAGGAGCGCTGCGGTGCCGACGATGCTGCGCGGGCCAAGGGCGTTGCGCTGGAAGTCCCAGGTATAAAGCAACAAGCCGAGCAATGCCAGGGCGACCCCGACCCAGTTCATCGGGAGGGTGGCCCAACCGTATCCGGCCAGAAATAGGCTGAGCGCGGCGACGGCGGCGGCCACTCCGGCGCCGGCCGCATAGAACTCGAAGGTGGCGACGGCGATTCCAGCGAGCAAGAAGAAGAAGGCCGCCTCCGGCCGGCTCGCCAGGCGCAGAAACCGGCTGAACAGTCCCGGCTTGACGAACCGGACCTCGACCGACGGAACGATGATCGTGGAGCCGTCGTCGGCCACCACCTCACGAGCCGTCTCCAGCGTGATCCCGTTGACGGCCTTGCCGTCGAGCGAGGCGATGAACTGGCCAATGGTAGGAACGATGTCGTCGACGATGGCCGGCGCGCTCCCCTCGCTGATCGCAAGGGACTCCGTCAACGCCGGGCCTGGTTCGCGCAAGCGGTCGGCTGCCGATATGCCGGGCACGTCTGCATTGATAACCACGGGCTCGAGGTAGCCGACCTTGGTGCCCGGGGCGGCCCCGGTGACACCGCCGGCCAACAGAAGCTGGCCGGCACCGCCATATGCCACAGCGCCCGCCGGACCCACCCATATGGCTAACGGCGTCTGGCGCGTGGCGACGGCTGCATACAGCTCGGCCGGATCACCAGATGAGATACCTGCATTGTTCATCTGGATCACGACCAACTGGGCGTCTGCGGTGGCGACGACATCAGTGAGAAAGTCCAGGGCACGTTGGTCCAATGGACCGCGGACATCAGCCACGACGACGGCGCCGGCCTCCGGCTCTTGTTGCGCGAGAGCAGGGCCCGCCAACAGAGCGAGGGCGGCCAGAGCCGCGGCGAGGGGTAAGGACCGGCGCATTGGCGCTGATGTTATCCGCCCGCGTGGTACCCAAATCCTCGGGACCACGACCGGCGTCACCTCACGGAAGGTATCCTCATCGGCATGACCCGAGTTTTAGTTGTGGCCGACGCGGCTTGGTCACGAAACGACGTCCACTCTTCCCTCACCTCCCCCGACTACGAGTTGGTGGATCATGCCGACCCGGCCACTGTCGCCAGCGTCGTTGCCGCCGGCAACGTCGACGCAGTGGTCGTCGATCTCCAGGTCAGCTCCATGGGCGGCATGGCGGTGACCCGGGCGGTACGGGAGAACGCAACCGTTCGCGGTGATGCAACCACTCCAGTGGTGCTCCTCCTTGATCGAGCAGCAGACAAGTTCCTCGCCGGGCGCTCCGGCGCCGCCGGCTGGGTCGTGAAGCCGTTCACGGCCCAAGAGCTACGCGGCGCCGTCGAGGACGCGTTAGCCCAGAACGCCGAGTGAGCAGGCACCGGCCCGGACGGCCCCGCGGGTGAACATTACGGACATCGCCTACGTCGTGATCCTGGGATTTGCCGCGCTCGCTTCTGGGTTCTTCTCGGGTTCGGAAACGGCGCTGATCGGCATCGGTAAGGAGCGGGTCCATCAGCTGAGCGACCACGGCAAACGCGGCCTTCGAGTCCAGCAGCTCGTTGCCGACCCCGATCGACTGCTGAGCACCTTGCTGGTAGCCAACAACCTCGTCAATATCCTCGGCGCCGCCATCGCAACGACTCTCTTCATCACGCACATCGGCGAGCAGTGGGGGCCCTGGGTGGCAACCGTAACGGTCACGGCGGTCGTGCTGGTGGTGGGCGAGATCACGCCGAAGAGCCTGGCGACACGATATCCCGAGCGGTTCTCCCTGGCCGTGGCACCGGCGATCTGGCAGCTGTCACGCATCCTCGGCCCGGTAGCCAGGATGTTCACGGCGATCACCCGCGGCTTGTTCAAGCTCTTCCGCTTGCCGGCTCGGACAGATGTGGCCGCGGTGACAGAAAGGGACGTGCGGGCGCTTGTCCAGCTCGGGCTCGAGGAAGGCGAGATCGAAGCGGTTGAGCACGAGATCATCCATGCACTCTTCGATCTTGCCGATCGACCGGTCCGCGAAGTGATGACACCGCGGGTCGACATCATCTCATTACCTGATCAGGTGACCGGTCAGCTGGCGAGAGCCGCAGTGGCCAGCTCGGGCCATTCTCGGTATCCCGTGATAGACGGTGACCTCGACGAGCTGATCGGCATGTTGTACGTCAAGGACCTGCTCCGGCTCGACCCGGACGCCCCCGCGGATCGGGTCCGCTCAATCCTGCGGACTCCCAATTACATCCCGGAGTCGATGTCCGTCTTGAGCGTGATCCAGCTGATGCGCCGCGAAAGATTCCAACTCGCCGTCGTCATGGATGAGCACGGTGGGGTCGAAGGCATCGTGACCATCAAGGACCTCATTTCGGAACTGGTCGGCGAGCTTCAGGACGAGTACGACCCTGGTGTGCCGTCGCTGGTGAAGATCGGAGCTCGCAGCTGGATGGCCGACGGACGGCTCGACATCGAGGATGTCGAGAGTGCCATCGGGGCGACATTCCCGGAAGGGCCCTACTCGACGATCGGGGGCCTCTATCTGGCCATAGCCGGCCGGATCCCGGATGATGGCGAAGCGGCCGTGGTCGGGAATGTGACGCTCACCGTCTTACAGATGGATCGGAACCGCATTGACAAGCTGCGGGTTGAGGTACCGATTGGCCGCGGTATCATCTAGATCCCGATCGGGACGTGGCGCAGCTTGGTAGCGCGCATCGTTCGGGACGATGAGGTCGCCGGTTCAAATCCGGCCGTCCCGACCAGACAGCGTTGGATTCTGTTCGTTGTGCTTACTCGGCCCGTATTTGGTCGGTTTAAGCACAACGAACGGAATTCCAATCGGCATGCGAAAGTAATTCTGAGTACTTTCTACTCTGAGCAGAGTTCGTAGCTTGAGTTAGCTTGAGTGATGCCGATCAAACGGGTTAGGACATGAAAGCCACTGCCACCATCTCAATAGCCCGCCCCGTCGACGAGGTGTTCGACTTCGTGACGAGTGTGGACAACATGCCCCGATGGATCACCGGCGTATCCGGAGCTCACATGGTTTCCAAGGCCATGGAGAAGGGGGCCAGCTACATCATCGACTACGTGCGGGGCTGGCGCGCCTCGGAAGTCGAGATCGAAGTCATCGACTTCGAACGACCCCGGCTCTTTGCCTCCAGGACAAGCCGCGGCCCCATTGCCTACGAGGGACGGATGGAGCTCGCAACCGAGGGTGGCGCCACCTCCGTCACCAACATCATCGAGGACGCCCCCGACAGCCTGGCAACAACTTTTGCCTCGGCGCTCTTCGGCCCCCTCCTGCGGGGCGCCTACCGGCGTCGCCTGCAGAAGGAGCTCGAACAGCTCCGCAGCGCGATTGATAGCGGTCGCCCAGCCGGCGCATGAACCCGCTCCGCTGAAGTTGCCGCCCGCCTGACCCGGGCCGGTGCGTCGGACCAAGCCGAGGTCGATTTCGCTGGAGTGTCACCCCCGCCGATGACCTAGGTCCAGCACCCTTCCGGCGCGGCGAGGCGCTACATCGCCGACGGTTCGGAAATGGCTCGCGAGCGCACACCGATGCCGATGGCTAGCCCGACCACGGCGCCCGCGAGCAGCTTGATGCCTTCGAAGGCAAGAGCAATTGCCACTTCGTCACCGGAGGCCGCCTCGACTGATTCGAGAACCAACGGGCCGAAGAAGCCCAGCACCATGACAACACCCCAGACCATCGTCAGGAAAACAGTTCCTACGGCAGCAAGCGTGATCACCGAAAATGCGGCCAGCCGACTGGTCGAAAAGTGGGTAGCAACCAGGGGCCCGGCGGTCCACACCAGGCCGGCGAGAGGGAGCAGCAGGCTCCAGGAAAACTGCCCCTGCGCCCCGTGGTACCAAAGCCGAGGCCGACTAGCCGATGACGAGCTCGGCAATCTGGACCGCGTTGAGCGCGGCGCCCTTGCGAAGGTTGTCACCGACAGTCCACAGACTGATGCCGCCGACCTCGCCAAGCGTCTCGCGGACCCGACCGATGAGCACGTCATCGATTCCGGCACTGTCGAGTGGAGTTGGCACCCGTTCGTCGCCCCACAGTTGAGCTCCAGGAGCACTGATGAGGATCTCCCTCGCCTCGGCAGCGTCAACGGGGCGGGAGAAATGCATGGTCGCGGCGATTCCATGTCCGACCATCACAGGAACTCGGACACAAGTGGGCTCAATGAGCATTTCCGGTGATTCGAGGATCTTGCGAGTCTCGTTGACCAGCTTCCACTCTTCGTCGGTATAACCCTGGTCCGTGAAGCTTCCGGCATGGGGCAGCACGTTGAAGCCGATTGGCCGCGAGTAGAGATCGCTCCCCGGCTCTGACCATCCGCCGCCGACGAGCAACTCCCGGTCCTTGCCGAGCACGTCGATTTCATGGGCCAGGACGTCCATGCCGGTCTGACCAGAGCCCGACACCGATTGGTACGAAGTCGCCGTCATACGTTCGAGGCCGGCCGCACGGTGAAGCGGCCCGGCGGCCATCATGACCGTCATTGTCGTGCAGTTCGGGTTGGCGATGATCCCTTGGTGTTCGCCCACCGCATGATCGTTCACGTCGGCAACAACGAGCGGCACCTGCTGGTCCATCCGAAACGCCGAGCTGTTGTCGATGACAACGGCCCCCGCTGCGGCGAAAGCAGGGGCGTACTGACTGGACCGGCTGCCGCCGGCCGAAAAGAGCGCAACGTCGATGCCGCTCGGGTCGGCCATTGCCAGATCCTCCACGGCAACGTCCCCCCACTTGGTCGGGACTACTCGGCCGGCTGAGCGACTCGAAGCCATCAAACGCAACTCCGAGACATCGACACCACGCGACGACAGAATGTCGAGCATCGTGGTGCCGACAGCGCCGGTGGCGCCAACTATGGCGACTCGGGTGCTCGACATGGGACTACTCCTCTTCGGGGCTGGCTGCCGGCTGGAAACCGGTATGGAGCGATTGGACCGCAGCTGCAACGTCTTCGCCGCGAACGACGCAGGATATCCGAATTGGTGACGTAGAGATCATCTCAATGTTGATGTTGTGCGTCGACAGGATGCGGAACATACGACTGGCGATGCCGAGCTCGCTCTTCATGCCGGCCCCAACCAACGACACCTTTGCGATGTTGGTGTCGATGTCGACACCCTTGGCGCCGATATCGGCCGCGACCTTCTCCGCAATGGTGCGCGCCCTCTCAACCGACAGTTTGGGCACCGTGAAGCTGATGTCTGTCACACCTTCGATCGAGACGTTCTGGACGATCATGTCAACGTTGACGTCGGCCGCGGCTAGCGGTTCGAAGATGTCAGCGGCGACTCCGGGATTGTCGGGAACGCCGTGAACCGTGACCTTGGCCTCTGAACTGTCGTGGGCGACTCCGCGCACAATCGCTTCTTCCATCGTCTCCTCCTTGACCCATGTTCCCTCATCGCCATGAAAAGACGAACGAACGTGA